>JACXTT010010063.1_pt1 | contig 12818 bp, 10 predicted proteins | sample 9270951 | NCBI WGS metagenome assembly JACXTT01 (sample SAMN15532306, study PRJNA645909) | rock metagenome | isolation source: weathered quartz diorite | place: Puerto Rico | collected 2017-06-21 | reverse complement strand
TCATCGGTTTCCAAAGCGGAAGGGAAGAAAGTTCATAGTCGCAATTACCTCGGTATCCATTGGCGCTTTGCCAAAACCGCAGGCATCGCGTTGGGCCGCCGCGTGGGGGATTATGTGTTCGAGAACGTATTTGCTCCACTCGGACCGGGAAGGCGGTAGCGCCGAAGGTAACAGAACAGCACTCCAGTAGAGTGGACAGCGGCGTAACAACGTTGTCAACCGCTTCGCACCGCGCTTTCAGTAAACACCCTCCACGATCTGTTTCTCCATGGCGCCGAACGGGCGCACTTCGGCGACGCCGTCCCAGGCGTAAGGCGGGCGCGGTTCGCGGCGGACCGCTTCGTCGCGCTCCAGGAAGCGGGGCATGAAAAACTCCTTCGTCAATGTCGTCAGTTCGACGCGACCCCAGGCGCCATAATGAACCAGTTCATCGGTCTTGTTCGGGTTGACCACGCGGAGCACGGCGCGCGGTTGGGGCGCGTAGTACGTGATGGAGTATTTGTCTTCCGGCCGCAGCGGCACGCTGGCGGCCAGGCCCATCAACGTGTTGCCGTAAGTGGGATAAAAGCCGATGCGGCCTTCCAACACTTCCTCGACGATGAACCGAACGTATTGCGGGGCCATGGTGGTGCCGCCGCAAAACACGCCGCGAATGCCGGCGTCATAAAGATCGATTTTCTCGGCCAGCGACTCGAGCAGTTTCGGGGTCGTGAACAGGCCGCTGACTTTGCGGTGCTTCAAGATCGTCACCGCCTGATCGACCACGTGTTCCATGTAGGCCTTGGCCTGGTCGAGTTGTTTGTTGCTGATGACCTTTTTGACCCAGCGCGGGTCGAGATCGACAAAGTAACAGGAGCTGCCGCGGAAATTGGCGAGGTGTTCGATGGCCAGGCGCAGCCGGCGCGGGCCTGTGGGGCCGACCATCAACCACGCTCCGCCGCGCGGGAAATGCTCATCCGAGACTTTCCCGGAGAACTCCTCGTAATCCACCTTGTAATCGTCCCAGCCAATGCGCTGCTTGGGCATGCCGGTGGTGCCGCCGGTCTCAAAGATGTTGAACGGGCGTCCTTTGAATTTCGCCGGCACCCAGACTTCGGGCTGCAAATCGCGCAAGGATTCGTCCTGAAAGTGCGGGAACTTGAGCAGATCGGCGAAGGTTTTAATCTCCGAGCGCGGGTCGAAATTCTTTTTCGTCCAGCCGAGCCAGAACGGACAGCCAGTCTCGGGCGAGAAATGCCAGTGAATGATCTCGCGCAGGTGGCCTTCCAGTTTTTCCTGCGCGGCTTGGATTGCAGTGGAGTCAACAGACATAGGGCACTTAGGATTTACGTCCAACTTGATCCTGGGAGGATCCGATACGCGACGGGGCAGTCCCGCTGTTTCCCCTCACCCTCTCTCTCAGGGAGCGGGAACAGCGCGCCCGGCGCGAGTGAAAGCCGAAAGGTCTGGGACTGTGCTTCGCGTCGAGAACGATTCACCCTCTCCCCAAGGGAGGGGGCTGGGGTGAGGGGAACTCGACCACCGCACGCCGCCGCGGGAATGTCCTCGACTCGTTGTGCGGCGGTTCCCGCAAGGGCGTTTGGCTTCGAGGCACTCACTATTGCAATGGTCTGGCCGGATGTCGTCGACTTCACTTTTTCCCGCCGCCTTTGTTCACGTCCACTTTCGGTTCATCACTGCTGGGCGCGTGCCGCGCGGCATCATAAATGGCGTAGAGATGCGCGTTGCTGGCAATGTAGATGACCCCGTTGGCCACCACCGGCGTGGAGTAAACCGGCGCGCCCAGATTCGCTTCGCTGAGGAGTTTCTTTTCCTTGGCGGCGGCCAGCACGACGACATCGCCGTCTTCATCGCCGCAATACACCTTGCCGTCGGCAACGAGCGTCGAGCCCCACATGTGCGCCTTCATGTCGTGCGTCCAATACAATTTGCCGGTCTCCGCATCGAAGCAATGCACGTAGCCGGAGAAATCGCCCACGAACAGCAGGCCGGTTTCCGGGTCAATCGACACCGACGAAATGCTGCGGTGGATTTTGTCGTAACTCCAGATCTTGCCGGTGCCGGTAATGTCGCCGGTCTTGGTCGCGTCGATGCAGGTCAAGTTACCCACCCCTTCGCCATGCTCGGGGTCCTGGCCAACGGCCACATAGACACGATTCTTGTAAAAGACCGGGGTCGAGTTGATTTCGCTCACGCCTTCCGCGGCGGGGTACTTGTACTTTTTGCGCTCGGGCGGATTGCAATCGTATTTCCAGGCAATCTTTAGATAGGTGGAATCCCCATAGGTGGAATCCTTTTCCTTCACTGGTTTCGGATCGAAGGCGTAGCACCAACCGTCGCCGCCGCCGAAGAACACGAGTTTCCTTCCATTCACCACACCCATCGATGGCGAGCTCCATTGCCCGTGGAAAATGCGCGGGCCGATATGCGCGTCGTCTTCGGCGACGAATTCGCCGGTCTTCTTGTTCAGCGCAATGAAGCTGGGCGAGTTCGGTGAGGGGATATTGACGTGGCTCCAGTCCTGACCGTTGGACGTGCAGGCGAAAACCAGGTCGTCCACAACCAGCACGGAGCAATTCGAGGCGTTGTGCGGGAAGACGCCGAGTTCGTCCATCATGTTATAGACCCAGATGATGTCGGCGTCCTTGGGGCCGATTTTCCCTTTGGGTTTGCCGGGGCCGACGACATATTGCGCTTCGTCCATGAAAGGGCCGTCATTGCCATTCGCCATGCCTTCGGTATCGAGACAGATCACCTCGCAGCGGCTGGTCACCAGATACACGCGATTGCCTTCGACGTTCGGCGATGAGAGCAGGCCCAGGCCTTCCCAGTCGTTGACCTTGCCCGATGCCAGCTTCGGGACGACGAGCTGCCAGAGGAATTCGCCGGTCTTTTCGTCGAAGCAGAGCAGGATGCTGCGATCGCCCTGATGCTGCGGGTCGCGAGGATTTTCATTGTTGGTGCCGATGAAAACCTTGCCGCCGGCCACAACGACATTGCCATAGGCCTGCGAGCCAAGCTTGGCCACCCACTTGACGTTCTTGGTCGTCTTCAGGTCGATCTCCTCCGTGCCGGACTTGGGCTTGCCCGGATCGAATCGGTCCGGCAGCCCTTTGGCGGGTGAATACATGTTTCGGCTGTGATCGGGCCCGCCCCAACTCGGCCAGTCCGAAGCGGCAGCTGGCATTAAGCCTGCGAGAAGGACAAAAAACAGGAGGAGGGAGTTCGGAATCTGAATCTTACTCATAATCTTCTTCTTAATCCCTCCGTCTTTCGGCGCGGCCACACGATAGGGTAATTGTTCTTCGTGCAATCGCGTTTCGGAGTTGCTCCGAATCAGACCTACCATCATCGAAACCATCTCTGCAAGGTCCGCTTTGCCTGGGTCAATGTCCGCCTGCGTAAGGACTTTTTTCGCGACCAGCACATCCAAGGCTGCCGCGCATTCCAAGGTCGAGCCTCGTGCGATGTCGAAGAAGCGGCAGCGGTCGTCTGCAGTGAAGCGGCCATTGCCTTCGGCAATATTTAATGGGATCGAAGTCGAGGCGCGATCCAGTTGGCTGTAAACTGAAAGCTTAGGCGGAACGCGCTCCCACAGTTCAGTGAGCCAGGTAAGGAATTTCAGCGAGCGCTGATAGACGCTCAGCTTTTCATGATCGAAGCGGATGGTTTTGGTTGTCATGGAAAGGAGATTAAGAGTAAGACGAAGATTAAGAATAAGAGGTTAATTCGCCATCACCAGAATATTGTCCACGTAAACGCGCATGTCCTGGGGCGAGAACCCGAACAGCCCGGGACACCCGGTCTGATGCGCGTGTCGGTGCGGCACTTCGAATGTCCAGGCCGCCGGCTCCGCTTCGCCCTTGGGCCAGGCCTTCGCGCGCACGACACCCGAGCCGTCCGCCGCCACGTCCACGCGTGCTTTGAGGTGATACCAGGCGTTGGGCGCCCAGTTGAACTCTTTGCTGGAGCGGAACAATTCGTCGTTCGAACTGATCTCCAGTCTTCTCTCATTCCCTTTGAGAACGATCTTGTAGCGCTGATTGATCAATCCCACGTCCGACATCTTGCGTTTGTTGCCCTCGCTCATCACGTCGGCTTCAATGGTGTAATTCTTCAGACCCGGGTCGCCCATGAACACCGTCGCGCGCTGGAAAAAGCGGTTGTCAATCGTCTTCACGAGGCATTTGTTTCCGTCTTTCTCGCGCACGTCGAATTTGAACCGGGCGCCGATCCACGGCAACGGCGGGTAGGCAAAGGCCGTGGGCGGTTCCACGTTGTTGGTCGTCGTTTCGCTCAACTGGAACGCTTCGAAATCCTGCCGGATCGGCAGGCCGGGCAGGACCCGTCCGCGGAACGTGCCACGCAAGTTGCCCGTCACAGCCTCGAACGCGCCCGCCGAGGGCACCGGTTCCGGACCGGCAACCAATTGGCCGACCTCATTGAACTCGGCCTTCATCGACGACCGCACTCGCGCCGTCGGTGGAATGTAATGCGCCCATTTGATGCGCGTCGGATCCTTCACGTCCTCGACCGTCAATCCGTTCTTGTCGAGCGCGCGCACGCGAAAGGAGATTTTCTCGCCCGGTTTCAGCAAAACCTCCGCAGGGATGATCTGCAGCTGCGCGGCCGGACCGGGCTGGGGCCATGTTTCTTCCGCCGGCGCCGGCGCCAACCCCGGGTTGTCTCCCTTGTTGCCGAAGCAATAAAGCTTCTTGCTGGTCTGGACATAAATTTTGCCGTTGTACACTGTGGGAACGCCGAAGCAACGGCCATCAAGCGCGACATGGGAGAGGATCTCACCGCCAGCGGTCCCCGGTTTGACGACGTAAAACGCGCCTTTGCCGCCAGCGACTTCCTCGCTGCTTTCCTCCTTCTGGCCGGGTTCATTGAGGATTGGCACGTATAACTTGCCGTCCGCATAAATGGGGCAGGCGTTGCGTTGTTCAATGCCGAGCTTGAGTTTCCAAAGCACTTTCCCGCTGTTGGCGTCGATGGCGGCGAGGTTGCCGACTTCACTGGTGAGGTAAACCGTGTCGCCCACAAGAATCGGCGAGCTGGTCGACGTGCGCAATTCGTTGCTCCACAGTTCGACTTCCGACCGAGGCACGACCGCTGGCCCGGCGGCGGCATTGGTCGGTTGCGCGTGGGGAATTTTCATCGCTACCATCTGACCGGGCTCGTACGGAGTGCCGTAAATGGCGATGATCTTGTCGTTGTTGTGGACCAGCACCGAAGAGTTGATGCCCGCCTTGAACAACGGGATGCGCCAGAGCGGGTCCCCCGTGCGCGCGTTGACGCAAACGATGCTTCCGTCGCCCGCTGAAGCGTACAGCACGCGCCGGCCGTCCAGCCAGGCCAGCACCGGGAGCGAAAACGAATTGTCGGTCGGCCGGTCGCCGGGAGCGGACGCCCAGACCAGTTCGCCGGTCTTCTTGTCGAAGGCGTAAAAGCGGTCGCCGCCCGGTCCGTGGGCGCCCCAATTCGCCGTGATGCCTCGCGTGATGACGAGGTCCCGGTCAATCAGCGGAGAGGCCGTGCGACCGTTCGGGAAGGTCAGCCGGCCATACACCTCCATCATCGAGAAGTCCCAGAGTTTTTTACCCTCGGCGCTGAACGCGGCGAGAATGCCCTGGGTGCCCTGCAGGTAGACATTGCCGGTTTCCGGGTCGATGGTGGGGCTGGACGTGGCGTACCGATGATAAATGGTGTCGCTCAGAAAATCGCTGTAGCCCTGTCGCCAAAGCGGTTTGCCGGTCTCGGCGTCCAGGCAGGCGATGACTTCCTGCAAATCCGGCCCTTCGCCCAAGTAGCCCAGAATGTAAAGCCGGCCGTTGGCGATGACGGGGGTGGATTGGCCGGGCAGATCCGCCGTCCACAACGGGTGGTTCGCGTCGATCGTGGCCGGCAAGTTCTTTTCGAGAGAGGTGCCGTTTTGGTTCGGTCCGCGCCAGCTCAGCCAGCCGCGGACGGGCGCGGCGTGAGTGGCGGGAGCCGCGGTGAAGGAACAGGCCGCGGCGACGGTGAGAGCGCCAACGACAAACGAGGGTGAAGGGTTCATGGTCATGTTCCGGTCGTCAAGTTCTACGTCTCCCTCGAAAGAATGAAACAATTTTTCTTTCCTCAAACGCCGCGACTATTCTACAGGAGAGGGACGTTTGCAATCGTAATAATACCTATACGTATAATTATCAAGCCGCATTCAAACCCATCGTGACCGTCCTCCGAAAAACCCGTTCCGGCGACGCGCTGCCGATTGATGCCCCCGGTCGCCGGCGCCTGCCAATCCTCCTGCGCCATGCCTGGTATGGGTTGAACCAGGCCTTTCGCCGCCGCATCGCCCACCTGGGCATCACCCCCGACCAGTTTACCGTCATGCGCACGCTGCTGGAATCGGGCGGCATCACCCAGAGCGAGCTGACCGCGCGGATGAGCAGCGATCCCAATACCGTCGCCTCGTTGCTCGAGCGGATGGAAAAGTCCGGCCTGCTCGCGCGCCGGGCCCATGAAAAAGACCGCCGCGCCCATCGCCTGGATCTGCAGGCCGACGGGAAACGCAAATACCAGAAGGCCCGTGAAATCGCCATCGCTTTGCAAACGGAAGTGCTCCGCGTGCTGCCGGAGGATCAGCGGGAAGCATTTCTCGAAAACCTGGCGCTGGTGGCCGTCGTCTGCCGGGAAGCAGCTGACCGTTCCCCGAAAGGGAACGCCCGCTGAACCAGCGGGCCCAGGACTAGAACCCATCTCATAAATAGGCACGGGTGCGCTGTCTTCTGGCGGCTGGCTGGCAAGGCGCGACGAAGGAGCATCCCCGCAGCGGGCTGCGACTGAGGAGCAACACCGCCAGCCAGCCGCCAGAAGACAGCCCTCCGGGTTGCCGATCTTTGCCGCCACGGCTTCGTTGCTCGTCGCTCAAAGATCGCTGCGGATATTCTCCCTCCTCGCGCCTCGCCGTGACGCCAAACCTCTGGCAACGCACCCGTGCCTATTTATGAGATGGGTTCTACTTTGTCAGCGACGCCACTGTTTCCGCTGAGCTCAGCCGCAAGGATTGCATGACGACGCTGAACGCGAACAACCCGATCATCGCCGCGCAACAAGCCAGTTTGCCCAGCGCACCGACAAACAGGCCGATCACTGCGCCCAAACCCGCTCGCGCCGCTTGTTTCCATTCACGTCCGCCCATCACTTCGAACGCCAACGCACCGAGGAACGGCCCGATCAGGATGCCGGGCAAGGCGAAGAAAATACCGATCAACCCGCCGACGACCGCTCCGAGCACACCGCGCCAGGTTGCGCCGAGCCGTTTTGCCCCATACATACTCGCCAGGTAATCCATCACCAGCGACGCCACCATGAGGAGGCCCAAAAAGATGAGCACGAGATTGCTCGCGCCGGCCTGGCCGAACCAGAGCCGATGTCCAATGGCAACGAGCAGGACGAGCGGTGTGCTGGGAATGCCGGGCAGAATGCTTCCCGCCAACCCGATACACATCACGAACAACGCGAGCGACAAACCGATGACCTGATCGACCGTCATGACAAAGCCTAGTCTAAACACCTCGCCAGCGCAAAAAAAGTGACAAAGATTTGACCTTTCACGGAAAGCGCCGACGACGATTGGGGCGCGCATCGGGGCCTTGAACCAGGTAGCGACGGCGCGCTGCGTTCCGCGCCGCGTGGAGCGGCGCAACAATTCCGCCGCTGCTTCGCGGGCGGGGACATCGCAGCGCGACGTCCCTACCAGCATACGATTCATGGAGAGCCCTCTTTCGCATTCGCGCATGCATTGGGACCATGAACCGCCAAGGTGCTGCCGGCATCCTGCCGGCAGTGCCTTGCACCGACTGGTCTGCCGGCAAGATGCCGGCAGCACCCTGAGGTTCATGGAAAGAGCGGCATTCTGTCACGGCCGTCCACGAAACGCCGACAACGCCTCCTGGAAATCCTCGGGCCACGGCGCTTCGAAGTTCAATTTCCTCCCGGTGCCAGGGTGATTGAAGGCGAGTCTGTGAGCGTGAAGCATGTGCCGCGGCGCAGCGTAGCCGGTCAATTCGCTTAGGCGCTTGTTCTGGCGGTTGCCGTAAGTAGCATCACCCACGATTGGAAAGCCGAGGTGTTTGAAGTGAACACGAATCTGGTGGGTCCGTCCAGTGTGAAGGAGCGCCTCGACCAGCGTGGCCTCGCCCAGCCGTTCGAGCACGGAGTAACTTGTCCAGGCCTCTCGCCCGCGTCCGTCGGTCACCGCCATCCGCTTGCGGTGGGTCGGGTGGCGCGCGATCGCCGCGCGGATGTCACCCTCGTTTGTTCCGACGGTTCCGCAGACGATCGCGTGATAAATCTTCTCCACTTCACGTCCGACGAATTGCGCGGAGAGCGCCAGGTGAGCCGCGTCGTTCTTGGCGACCACCAGGCAGCCGCTGGTTTCCTTGTCCAACCGATGCACAATGCCGGGCCGGGCCACGCCGCCGATGCCGCTGAGCCGGCCCGCGCAATGGTGCAGCAACGCGTTGACGAGCGTGCTCTCCTCGTGCCCGGCGGATGGATGCACCACCATGCCGGGCGGTTTGTTGAGCACCAACAGGTCGTCGTCTTCGAAGACAATGTCGAGCGGGAGGTCCTGCGGCCGGGCGATGGCGGGGCTGGGACCCGGCCAATGGATCGTGATCTGCTCGCCGGCGCGTGGGTGGTGCGTGGCTTTGACCGGACGGCCGTTCACGCGAATGTCACCCCGCTCAATCAACCGTTGAATTGCGCCGCGTGAAATCGCGGGGAATTGCGAGCGCAGAAACGTGTCGAGCCGTTCTTGCGGCGTTTTGTCGACGATGAGAATGGAGTCGTTCCGCTCGGTCATTCAACACGCGATTCCAGCGTTGTCAACGAAAATGAAGGACTTCGTCCTCAAGCTAAAGGGGATCGTTCTCCGAAGGATGATCACGACTTTGAACTCTGCACACGGGCCTTCGGTCCGGACAATACCCACCACAGGAGTACGCCGGCGGCGAAGATAGGGATACTCAACACCTGGCCGGGCGTGGCGTGGCCGTGGAGGGCGATCGCCGGGTAATCGCCTCGAAACAATTCCACAAACGCCCGCAGAACAGCGTAGAGAACCAGGTACGCGGCAAAGATCTGGCCGTCGAATCGTTTCCGCCGATAGGACCAGGCCAACGCAGAGTAAAGTCCGAGGTTGAGGACCGCCTCATACAGTTGTGTCGGATGAACTGCTTCGCCGTGCGTGGGATGGTCCACGGGGAAATGAATCGCCCAGCGAAGGTCGCAGGCGCGTCCATAACAACAGCCGTTCATCAGGCAACCGATCCGGCCAAAGGCATGGCCCAGGGCAATGCTGGGGGCCAGGACGTCGGCGATCCTCCAGAGCGGGAGTTTTTTGAAGCGAACATAAAGCAGGCAAGCCAGCGACGCGCCGATCAGGCCGCCGTAGAAGACCAGACCGCCGCCGCGGATGTTGAAAATCTGCCAGAACGGTTCGTTGGCGAAGTCTTGGCGCCAATACGAGAGGACATAAAGCCCGCGCGCACCGATGATCGTGCCGAGGATCAACCAAGGACCGAGGTCGATTATGGTCTCGGTACGAATCCCGGTGAGTGGCGCGCGTCGTCCGGCGGTCCAGAGCCCGGCGAGCAAACCGAGTGCGACAAGAACGCCGTACCAATAGATGGTAAAACTGCCAAGGTGAAAGGCGATCTTGTGCACGTGGCGGGCAAGTTAGAGTTGGCGCTTTGAAAATTCAAATCGCAAATGCCGCGGGTAGCATAGGTGACTCGCCTGTGCCGTCCGGCGACTCGCCGGACGGATTGGTGGCGAGGGAATCAAGCCAATGGGAACGCTCTGCTGCGGAGATTGCTCTCACTGTTACGGTCGGCGAGTCGCCGACCGTAACGGGCGGGTCGCCCGTGCTACCCAGTTTCAAGAACGCCTCAGTGAACAGCGTTGGTGAAGTCGATCGGCGCGCCTGGGATGGGGGGTGTGCCGGGATTGGACATCTGCCGTTGAAACCCGGGAGGCAGCGGCGGCAGTTGGATCACCAGCGTTCGCAGAGCCTGGCGATCATCGCGCGGCATGGCTTTCCATCGTTCGGCGTTCCGCAAGAAGTGAGCCCGTTCCTCCTCGGTCATGTTGGCGAATTTCCGAAACGCGTTGACACATCCCCCGCGCTGTTCGGAGGGAAGGTTTGCAAAGGCATGCAACGTCTTATCGACTTCGGCGCGCTCGTTATCCGGAAGGGCGCTGAGGATTTTTTCCTTCTCCCTCGATGACAATTCAAAGAACTGCTGAAAGCGGTCGCACAGTCGTTGACGTTGATTGGACGGCAGCGCGCGCCAGGAAGCCAACTGCTGCTCCAGCTTCTCGCGTTGCGGCAGTGGCAGGTCGTTGGTCAGACTCGACTTTGGGGACGCAGCGGCCTGGAGGATAAAGGGAATCGTCCATTCATTGTCCTTGACCTGCTGTTGAATTTCCGGCGTGAGCGCGTCCCATAGCTTCAAGCGTTCCTCGACCATCGTCCGGTATTCGTCCGGGACCAGAGCCAGTTGTGCGACTCGGTTGGTCGGTGGCGTGCGCATTAAGGGCGCAAAATACCAGCGCAGCTCGGTGGCCCGCAGACGCGCTTCGCGTTCCTCGGGCATGAGGGAGGCGTATTCCTGCAACTTGGCCTGCAGTCGCCTTCGTCCCGGTTCGGCGATACTCGCCAGCGCCCGGTCCAATTCGCCCGGACTCAAGGCCAGCAAGTCACGGAAATAGGTCACTGGGGGCTTGGGCAGCGGAGGAAACGGCACCCGGGTGGCGCCATTGGTGACCGCGGCCGGTGCGGCAGCGGGGTCCGCTGATCGCGCCAGGAACGCTCCGCTCCCGGCGAGCGAGCCGCAAATCAACCAGACGATGGGATGGGTGGGGCGCATGGCGACACGCAGTTACCGCATTGCGATTCCCTTCAACACCGCGATCAGCTCTTCGTCGGTTTGCGTCTGGGGCAGCTGGTTGATGGCGTCAAAATTCTTCCACAGCTCGTCGGGTGTCAACGCGACCGCGGTGGAAGGGGTCTCGAAGTGGGGGGCAAGTCTCTGCAACGCCAGCGCCATCCTTTCACGTCGGACCGATTCATATCGCCAATAACCCAACACGCCGAGCACGACGGCCAGACACGCCACCGCGCATTGTTGCGCGGGGCGGCGCAATCCAAACCAGCGGAATATTTCGGGGGCCTGTCGCTGTCGTGTGGCGTCGCGCTCGACGGCCTGAAGGACCCGCGCGGTGAAGTTCGACGCCAGGGGCGCGTCCGGCAACTCCTGGAGCAGGTGGCTCAACGCCATTTCCTCTTCCCAGCGCGCCTTGGCCCGAGGATCCCGGTCGATCCACGCTTGCACCTGGGCTTGTTCTTGGGCGGTTAGTTTGCGGCGCAGAGCGATGTCCAGGAGTCGGTTGAAGGCCGCGTCGTTCATGATGGGATGGTAAAACCGGTGATCGGCAAAAGTTGCGTTTGCTTCATGCCTTCCACGAGCCGGTTCGCAAGTAAGGTTTCAGTTTTTGTTTCAATGTTTCTCGCCCGCGATGAATCAACGATTTGGTGGCGGAGACCGAGCACCCGAGCACCCGGGCGATGTCTTCATAGGAAAGCTCCTCCTGCCGGCAGAGCACAATCGCGATGCGCTGGTTGTCCGGCAGTTCCGACAAGGCCTGCTGGATCTTCTGTTCCAGCTCCTCCTGCAGCAGCGCCTCAGGCGGCGAGAAGTTCTTGGCGTCCTCGAACTGGTGCCCCGGCCGGTCTTCGTCGTCCGGATGGGGCGCGTCGAGGGACTCGGCGCGATGACGCGAGCGGCGGCGGATTTCGTTGAGGCACAAATTCCGCGTGATCGTGAAGAGCCACGTGGAAAATTTCGCGGCGGCTCGATAGCGATGCGCCGATTTATAGACCTGGACGAAGACATTTTGGGCAAGGTCCTCGGCCTCGGTCGCGTCGCCGAGCATCCGATAGATCGCGTTGGTCACCGGCCGCTTGTATTTCTCCACCAATTCCTCGAAAGCGCCACGGTCTCCTCGCTTGACGCGAAGCATCAGGGCCGCATCCGGGTCGAGGTTGGTGGCCATGGGTTTCCATGGTAACCAACACCCGCCGCGCCTCAAGGTTGCAGGTGGTGGAAGCGCGTCCGTCCTCCGGCGTAGAAACGGATAAGAAGGATGTGACGTTCGAGTTATTGCAGACGCTGGGACCCCCACGCCGCTGCGGCCGAGGACGGCCGCGCTCCGGCATGCACGTGCGGCGTCTCGCCGAACCAAAGCTGCGGCATTGCCGCACGGAACGGTATTCGGCGACTCGCGGACAGGAACGGTCGAGACGGCCCCGCTCCCGGGTTCCTGGATCGTGCGTCGAGTCTCGCGCGCTTGCCTTGAGCGCCGGTTCTTTCTAAGTTGCGCCAATGCCGACGTTGTTGGAAAAGATCGCGGCGAGCGCCGCCGAACGATTGCCTCTCCCGCCCAATCGGCAGCCCGCGCAAGAACTCGCCCGCTACAAGAATTTCCTCAAGGTCGAGTCGCACCGGCTCAAGATCCTCCACCGCGCCGGCGCCGGCGGGCGCGAGATTTGCAAGGCGCGCGCCGCTGTTTTGGACGTGTTGTTGCGGTTCATTTTGGACGCCGTCAAAAACAACCCGCGTGTAGAGTCGAAAACAGCGCCCCCCGCATTCGCTCTGGTGGCGATCGGCGGTTACGGCCGCGGAGAACTGAACCCGCAGAGCGACATCGACATCCTGTTTCTGCACAACGCCGACAGCCTCTCCACGGCCCGGGGCAAGCCGCAC
>JACXTT010010062.1_pt1 | contig 12818 bp, 17 predicted proteins | sample 9270951 | NCBI WGS metagenome assembly JACXTT01 (sample SAMN15532306, study PRJNA645909) | rock metagenome | isolation source: weathered quartz diorite | place: Puerto Rico | collected 2017-06-21 | reverse complement strand
GTGGTCTACCGCGCCCTGACGCCCCCCGTGCCGCACGTCGACATGGCGGTTGTGTACAGGACGGACGAGCGGTCGGCCGTGCTTCCAGCATTTCTCGACGTCCTTCATGAAGCGGTACGCGGTCGCAAGCCTTCCACGCAGTTGAAACCGGGCGCGGCGCCCGCGGGCCCGGTAGTCCGTCACGCCAGGAACCGCGCGCGGACATCGGGGGTCGGGACCATGCATACGTCCCGTTTCCCGAACCGCCGGTAGCGCTGCCGGGCAATCCAGGCGCACACGGGATCGCGGAGCTGGCGCGGGCAGGATGCGCGCCCGTACTTCACCAGGGCGCGCTTGGCGGAGTAGAAGCCGCTCCGCTGGTAGGGTCGTCGACGCCCGTTCCCGGGCGCTTCCGGGGCCGTCACTGCCGCGCCCTCGGATTCGGACACTCCGCGGACACCGGCGAAAAGCCCTTGCCCGCAAGGCCGTTCCGACGGCCTGCAGAGTCGAAACCTGACGGTCCCCCCCCGCAGAATCGAGAAGCCCCAAGAACGGCGGGTGTGCGGCCGCGGCCACGTCCCTGCCATCTCGGACACTCACGGGTCCGAAGCGCGAGACGGCCCGGTTAACTAGTACCGCTGCACAGAGGTTCTGATCGATTCAGGTGGCGGCTGGAGGATAGGTAGCGCCTCGGGTGCGACGAGCGGCTCGATGCTGCGTGCCTGACCCGGCGTACGGCGGATGAGGCCACGCGTCTCGAGCGCGAGGACCATCCGATGCACGGACGGCGCGGTCACCCCGAAGAACCGCCGGAGGTCGGCTTCCGCTGGGGAGCGCCGGTGGATGGTCGTGTAGGCGTAGATGAACGCGAGGTACTGCCCCTGGACTGCGGTAAAAGGGCAGCGACGACCGTCGACGGGAGGCGACACGGTAGCCGCAGAGTGTTAGACAAGCCGTAGACGCCGGAAAAAGTCCCGCGGCAACGGGAGTTTACAGGCGGCCCGCAGGTAACCGACCTGCGGCGCCCTTCCCTCACTCATAGTCGCCCGTCGTGCCAGGGCGTCGCCGGGAATGCAGGGCCCGCCACGTTAAGTTTTCCTTGACAACACGGCCGCCAGTGGGGGAAGCAAAGGCCTACTACCAATTGCTGGGGCAGAGGGGGGTGCCCCCCAAACAGGAGGCTCCCAGATGACGAGATTGCGAGTGGGACTTGGAATCCTCGGCGCGATATTCGCCGGTATCACGCCCTCGGTGTTTGCGAGCGGTATAAACGGCACCGGCGCAGTCGGGACGTGTGCGCTCCAAGGGAGCATCTCGTTCAAACCCGCGCTCGTGAACGGTGGTACCAGCCCGACCACCGACGGCGTCAAAACGAAGGGCCCGAAGGGGTCGACGTGCTCCGGCGGGAGCGGGGACGGTGCCACTATCGTCACCGGGGCGGCGAAGGGTAGCCTCTCTACCCCGAACAACAGTTGCACTGGCCTCATCGGGACGATGAACAACCCCATCACGCTCACCTTCAAATGGAAAGTCAAAAGCGGCTCCCCGCACCTCAACCCGTCGACGATCACCATCACGAGCACGACCGGCGGGGTGTCCGGCGATGGCCATGGCACGTTCACGGCGACCGGGACGGTGACTTCCGGGTCGTTCATGGGCGACACGGTCAGCGCGACCATCAAGACCGACCAGACCGCCGGCGATCTCGGGACCGCGTGCGGCGGCAAGGGGCTCAAGAAGATCACGTTCGACGTGAAGCCGGGCAGCGACAGCGTGTTGGGTAACGTGTCCATCACGATCAGCTGACCGGAGACTTGGCGGGGGGCCATTAGGTCTGGCCCCTCCGATCTTCAGCACCCCGCCGCTCAGCGATCGGCGTCGCCCGCGTTCCGTAGACGATCCGTAGACTGCCGTGCGGAGGGGGCGCTCTGCGCTGCCTAACTCCGTGATCTCTTAGCGCGCCCGGGGTGAGTCGAACACCCGACCTGCAGGTTCGAAGCGAGACGATGACGACGAGAGATGATGCGATCGCATCGCAGGAATTCGGATTTCTCGCGGGCTTAGCTCGCACCGTCGTTCACGGCCGTTCCCGGCTGTTACGGTCAGTTTCGTAGCTCAGGTGACCCTGTAGGTGACCCACGAATCGGCGACCCGGATCGCGAGGCGCTACACGCTGGGAACGTACGGCACGCAGAGTAATCCTGCCGCCCGCTGCTTCGCCCGCTCGCCTCGCCGGTCGTACCGTACCGTTGTCGCGGGGTTCGCATGCCCGGCCATCGCCTGGACCACGGCGAGGTCCGCGCCGTTGTCGAGCAGATCGGAGATGAACGACCGGCGCATGTCGTGGGGCGAGAAGCGCGCGATGCCCGCGCGGCGAGCAAGGTGCGCGAGGCGGTCGAAGACAGACTCGGGCGTCAGCCGACGCAGGATGATTCGCCCGGCCTTGTCCACGGGCACGAACAGCGGTCCCGGCTCTATGCCGCGCACCGCCATCCACGCCGCGAGCGCCTCACGGGCGCCGTTCGTCGCGTACATCAGCCGCGCTTTGTTGCCCTTTCCGCGCCGGATCGTCAGCGCGCCGGACTCGCGATCGTAGTCATCCACGTCGAGCGCGACGGCTTCGGCGCGCCGGACGCCCGCGCCGTACAGCACGGCGAGCAGGGCCGCATCGCGTGCCCGAGTCGCGGGGCGGGTATCTTCGGCGACGGCTGAAAAGAGTGCCCGCAACTCGCCCGGCGTCAGCGCCCGTCCGCGAGGCAAGGTAGTCCCCCGCACGGCGGGAAAGTCCGCGGCGCGCTGGTAGTCGTCGGCTGTGACGTACCCCAGCCGCCATGCTTCGCGCAGCACACCGCGCAGTGCAGCCAGCATCTTGTTCGCCGTCGCCGGGGCGTAGCGCGCTCCCAGCGCCGCGCGGATCGCCTGCGTGTGCTGATACCGTAGCGCTGTCCAGTCGAGCGTCTCTGCGCTCGCCTGGCCGTTCGTGAGCAGCCCTGCCACGGCTTCCAGCGCCTGGCGCATCGTGCGCCGCGACCCTGACGCGAGGCTGGCGATGTAGACGGCGGCAGGATGGCGGTCAGCGGGCAGCATGTCGCGGACCATCAAGGCGTCCGCTTCGGCGGCTACGGGCAGCGTGTCAGGCGTCACGGTCGCCTCCGCGAATGAGCATTCTCGCTGACGATCTGCGCGCCTGCTGTGGCGCGGCGAGTCTCGCGCCTGCGTGAGCGAAGGCTGCGCGCTCGGCGTCGTTTCGCGAATGTTCCTCCCGCAGCCGGATCGCCGCTTCGACGACCACCGGATCGCGCCGGCGGATGGCGAGGCGTTGGAGGTCGACGCAGAAGGCGCATGTGTGGTCACGATCGAAAGTGCTCACCGATGATGAGGTCACGCCACCTTCCTCGCGGCCGTCGTCGGCACGCCACACGCATCGAAGAAGCGGCTCCGGTTGAAGCGGGGATTTTCTCATGGTCGTTGTCTCCCTTCGGTCGGCGGTCGCGCGAAGCTCCCCCGATTCACCGGGAGTCGGATCCAAGCCGCATGCCAGCGAACGGCCTTGAAACGATGGGCTGGCTGGCGTCGCCCAGCGTCGCATTTCCACGCGAAGCGACGCGGATGCAACAGCAAGCCCGCACACTAGATTACGTACCACCGACGCCCGCAGGGTCCCCGATAGCCCGATGCGAAACGCCAAGCTCCGAGCTATTCCCCGGCGCCCGTGGATATCTTGCCCATTGGCGCCTTTATAACTTGATGGCGGAGTGGTGCTGCTGGTGATATGCTCTCGCCATGGCACGGCGATATTGCTCACACGGTCGGCGCTCCTGGTGGACGTGCCGAGACTGCATGCGGGATTACGCGCGCGACTGGCGGCAGAAGCATCCGGACTACGCGGCGCAGAAGATGCGCGAGTTGCGGGAACGCCGGAGTGGAGTGCATTCGTGATCGTAGGCACCGGAATCAGCGCGATGCCGACCGGCGATGGCCGTTGGCGCCTGCGGCGACTTCGATTCGCTCGACGAGGCGTGAACGGCTTGATTTGAAACGACTGCACTCATGCCCGCTCCGCGAATCCATTCTCCGTATTGGGGCGCTTGCGCTCGGGCCGTCCGCTGCGACGACATCCGCGTGAGTCGCGACGAATGGCTGCGTGCGTCACACGACACGGACGACTGGCTGTTGTCGCTGCGCCATGGACCCTCCTCCGCGCCGCCGGCAGTTTCACTCTCGCCCACGCCTGCGCCGAGTATGGGTGCCGCCGACGCGGATGTTGAACGGCCGCTTCGGACGGTACGCCCGGCACCGACACCGCCGGTGGACGGCGCAAGTGGCGGCATGCGGGCGCGGCGCGAGTCCGCCTCGAAGGAGCGCGCGCAGCTGAGGGCCGAAGGCTGGACGTTCGCGGACGAAGCCGGTGCGCCGAACGCGAAGCGGAAGGTGACGCGGTATCTGCCGCCCGACGCCCGCTTCGTCGGCTGGATCGAGGCGCGCGGCGGCACCGCGTCCCTCTCGGCGATCTCCCGGCGGTTCAACCTGACCGCCGCCGAGCGCGACATCCTCCTCGGCCGCTACTGCGGTGCCGGGGATGGAATCATCTCTCACAGGCTAAACGGCCGTGGCGGCGGGCAGCAGTTCACCCTGCTGCGCAAGCCGCGCCAGTTACCACCGCCGCCCTTGTAGAAGCGGCGGTTGACGCTGGGTGAAGGGCGGTTTGCGGCGGTTCCCCGCCGCGCTCCGTTTCTCGCGCGCGTGCCCACGCGGGACGGAGGCGGTTGGCGCGGGAATGCTGTGCGGAGTGCGCTATCTTGCAAGACGTCATCCTCGGCGCCGAACGTTGACGGCGACGCCAGTCTTCATCATATTGTCCGTCAGAGAGACGATCACACGTTACATACACCGCCGCCGCTTCGGTACTCTTGAAGACACCGTCGAACCTGCACTCATCCGAGACAGGGGACCAGCTAGACAGCAGACGGTAAACAAGGACCCGCGACCGAGTCCGGCAACGCCAAATTGGCGTCGCTCAGCGACTCGGTAAAGTGGCCGACAGGCAAACAGCCTCCCTGGGTGGAGTGAGGCGCAAGCCAAATACCCCCACCTAAAGGTGCAGCGGGACGCCGCGTCGAACGGACGGCCTCGGAAGATCATGAAGGGGGATTTCTCCGATGGCCGAGACTCGTTCGCGTACCATTTCTGATGCACCAATCCGGCCCGAGCATCGCTGCGTGCGGTGTTCGTGGCGCTGGCTCGGGCGTTCGCCCTACCGCCCGGTTCACTGTCCGCGCTGCCGGAGCGCGATCTTGGGATCGCCCGGTCGCCGCTGTGGGCGAAGGGGAGGAACGCGAATGAATCCCTCTCCGCCGGACATCCGACAGCTTTTGCGGGCGGTCGCGCTCGGTCTCGTCGATCTGCGCGATGCTGAAGAGTGCCTGTCACGCTGCGCGGCCGTCGTCGCCGACGCGCGCGCTGGTCGCCTGACGGAGCGCGAGTTCGTCGAACGCGCCCGCGCCGCGATGGAGCCGATGCGCGAGGCGCAGCACCGGGCCTTCGCGGTGCTCGAAGGGGCGACGAATCCGCCGCAGGGAACGAAGTCATGAATCCGTCCGATCGCAATAAGCTGGCGTTCGTCGCGCGCGTCCATGAGCGGCGGCTGCGTGAGATCGAGCGCCGCCTCGGCATCGTAAGCCCGCCGAATCCACTCATCAACACGAATCAGTCCGGCTGCATGGAAGCGGCCGAGTCGAAGGAGCCGAACCATGCAGCCGAACGACACTCACGATAACGCCCGCGCCGCTGAGAAGGTGCCGCCTCGCACGGAGCGCCGCAAGCGCAAGCAGTCGAAGCCGGCAACGGAGGCGCGGCCGGTGAACGGCGCAAAGCCGGCATCGAACGCAGGCAGCAACGGCGGCGGCGCAGGCAGCGAACGCCACGCCCTCATCAAGTCTCCCGTGTCGCGCGAAGACAGCAGCGACCACGGCGACGACGCCCGCCGCGAAGCCGTCGCCGCAGCACTGCGCCAGCTTCAGGAGTTACTGAACCAGCCGGTGACCGAGGAAACGCGCTCCCGCTGGTTCGCGCCCGAGATTCTCTGCGCGCTGGTGATCCTTCAGGACCATAAGCCGGATCAGTTCGGCGCGCTCTCGGAGCGGCTGCGGTCGCGGAGGATCATCTTCTCCATGTGGAACCTCGACCTCGCTATGGCGGCGCACCGTTCCGGCGGCTGCAAGGTCGGGCACGCTCCTGTTCCGCCGAGCGCGAAGCTGTTGAAGACATCGCAGCCGACGCAGATCGTGAATCTCGCTCACGCGCAGCATGTCGAATTGTTCCACGACGCCGAGTGTCGTGGGTACGCGATGATCGCCGTCGAGGGACACAAGGAGACGTGGCCGATCACTAGCAAGCGATTCGAGCAGTACCTGCGCGTGCAGTTCCACACGTCCTACGGCAAGGTTCCCGCCGAGCAGGCCGTCCGTACCGCCGTCGCGCAGTTGAACGCCGAAGCCACTACGAAGGGCGCGGAGCATCGCTTCTGGCTGCGCGTCGCCGAGCACGCCGGCAAGGTGTACGTCGATCTCTGCAACGAGAAGTGGGAGGCGGTGGAGATCACCGCTGACCGCTGGAGCGTCGTCAGCGATCCGCCGGTCAAGTTCCTTCGGATGAAGGGCATGCTTCCGCTGCCGACGCCCCTGTGCGGGGGAACCGTCAACGAACTGCGCCCGTTCGTGAACGTCGCGAGCGAGGCGGAGTTCCGGCTGGTCGTGGCGTTCCTTCTTGCTGGATTGCAGCCGGAGCGCCCGAAGCCCGGCCTTGCGGTGAGTGGGGAACAGGGTTCGGGGAAGTCGGTGCTCCTCAAGGTGGTGCGCCTGCTGATCGATCCGAACGAAGCCGAGAAGCGCCCGCTGCCGAAGGACGTGCGCTCGCTCATGATCGCGGGGTCGAACTCGGCGATGTTGACGTTCGACAACGTCTCGCGGTTGCCGCCGGAGATTGCCGACGCGCTATCGAGCATCATGACCGGCGCCGGCCACGCCGAGCGTGCCTTGTACACCGACGCCGACGAGACGCTGTTCAAGATGACGCGCGCCGTGATCTTTAACGGCATCCCGGACCTTACCGAGCGGGGCGATCTCGCCGAGCGCATGATCTCGCTTGTGCTACCGGAGATTCCCACGAACAAGCGGCGCGACGAGGCGGAGTTCTGGACCGCGTTCGAGAGGGCCAGGCCGCGCATCCTCGGGGCGCTCTGCGATGCCGTGGTCGGCGCGTTGCGTGAACTGCCCACGGTGAAGATCGAGCGGCTTCCACGCATGGCCGATGCCGCGAAGTGGATTACCGCTGCGGAGAAGGCGCTCGGCTGGGAGCCGGGAACGTTCCTCGCCGACTTCCGGGCGATTCAGGAAGAGGCGACCGCCGTGGTATTGGACGCATCGCCGGTCCCGGCGGCACTCGTCACGCTGCTGGTGCAGAGCGGCAAGCAGGAGCGTGTTGCAGACGACGACGTGTTGCGGTGGCACGGAACGCCCGAGGCGCTGCATACCGTATTGCTCGACATCGCCAGGGCGAACGACCAGAAGCGCGGCTTTCCGGCCAAGGCGAACGCCCTTAGCACGGAACTGCGCCGGATGACTCCTGCGCTGCGTACGCGCGGCATTCTCGTCGAGCGCGGCCGGAAGACGGACGCGAACCGGACCCGCTTCGTGAAGATCACCGGCAAGCGGATCGCGGTGGTCGCGGCCTTTCAGGCGGGCACGAACACGGTGCAGCAGTGATCTCCGGCTGGACGATGCCGAGCGGCTCTGGACGATGCTCGGGCCTGCACGGCGGCTCCGTCGCGGGCCGCATCACCCCCGCCCGCGCCAGTCGGGGCGCAGATGCCATTCCGAAGGCGGCGCTCTGGACGGTTCTGGACGGTGGCTGGACGATCCGCCCATCCGCCAAGCAGCCAGCAACGGCGAGGCTCCTGGACGATCTGGACGATCTGGACGATGGGGTCTCTCCTTCAGGTAGAAGAGAGAGAAGAGAAGGCAGCGGGCGAGGGTAAACGATGCGCGCAGTGGTGCGTATGCAAGGTCGGTCGCATGACCGTCCAGATCGTCCAGCCGTCCGCTGGCGTTCGGGTCGCGGTGCCGCCGCCGTGCTCAGCGCCGTTCGCGACGCTCGCCCACACCATCGCTGGCGACGCGACGAACTGCGAGAAAAGCGAGTGATGCCTCCTCTATCTTCTATAATAATATTAGCACTCTTCTTGCCGCCGGTGCCTGTTCGCGTGACGGCGCGAGCAGCGGCGCGCGTGCGCGGTGACGGCGTTCAAGTCCGTGGGCGGAGTGGCCGATACGCCGTCCATGCAGCGGATCGTCCATCTCTGTCAGGTCGGCGGATTCCGCGTCGCCGGAGGACTCATCCTTCTCCTCGCCGGGTGCGCGTCGCACAAGGTCTGGGTCCGACCCGACCTGACGCAACAGCAGTTCGCCCAAGACAACTACGCGTGCGTTCAAGAAGCCAACGCGGCCGGGAAGGGCGACTGGACCTTCGGCCCGCTTTGGTGGGTACTCTGGCAGCAAGGCGAGGGGCGTAAGGGCGCGAGGAAGATGTACGAGATGTGCATGCAGGCGCGGGGATACGAGCTGCGGGACACGTCGGGCAAGGCGTCCGCGACCGCCGCGCCCACGGCGACGGAGTTCGAGCGCGCTACGTCAGAGCAGAAGGCGTTCTTCGCGAAGCAACTCGCGGAGCACGAGCACGAATGGGATCAGCCGCGGCCGTGCGGCGGGCTCGGCGCGTTCCCATCGTTGAACAACTATGTACTCGCGCTCACACCGTGGGCGGAGAACGCGGGACTCCGGCGCGGCGATCGCATCACGAAGATCGGCGACGATCCGGTGGCAGCGCTTTCAGAGGTCATAGCTGCGCTTGGGCGTGTTCCCGAAGGCGGTCCGCTGCACGTCACGGTCGTGCGGGAATCTCGGACGATGATCTTCGCGCTACCATGCCGACGGCAAGCGCATCAGGAGTACGTTGCCGTTCTGAAGCAACTCTTCGCCGCAGGCGCGGCTGGCGATTGGGACACGTGTCTGGCGAGTGCTGACCGGCTGATGGTTCTTCAGGGCGTGCGTCCCGCGTTCTTCGCCAGCGTCGCGTACAAGTGCACGGTCGGACAGAACCGATCTGCCAAGAAGGTGGCCGACATGGCGGAGGCGCAGCTTCTTTACGACTCCCACCGTCTTGCGCTCGAAGAAGGACAGTTCGAGCCCGACGGGATCGCGAAGCGTCGCGGACTCGCTCTCTCCGACATCGCCTACCTGCGCCAGCACGGGTTCACGTCACTTGCGGCCGACTTGGAAGCGTTGTTAGCGCGAGCGTCCGATTCGCCGGCGCACGCTAACGTCGACGTGCCGGCAGTCGCGGGTCGCCAGTAGCGCCGTCAGCCCGCCGTCAGTACCCGCGCTCCGGCACCAGCGCGGCACGCCACACCATCGCCGCTACGCGCTCGGCCCGCTCGTCGGCGTCCAGCGACCCGTCGGCCTTCGGCGAGGCCTGTGAGGATCACCAGGCGAAGCAGCCTGTCGGCGTCGTCGGGCGCCGCGTCGGCGAGGCGTAGCGCGGAGCGGTTCGCGGCGTTAACGGCTTCGCCCCGTCGTTCAAGGGTGTGCCACGGCTGGCCGATAGACGAGCCGATGAACACGGCGCAGCGGCGAATCGTGACCACGAGTCTGTTCTCCATCGCGATCCTGTTCGCCGTGTTGTTTATCGGTCTGGTGCTTTTCGTCTTCCATCCCATCGCTGGTTCTCGCCCGCTTGACGTCCAAGACATTGTCCTCGGCCTACCGGTCTTCGGTGGGCCGCCCCTGCTCGTGGCGCTCGTAGCCTGGATCGTCGGGCTATACATCCGCGCAGGAGGGCGGGCCACCTAAACTTGGGTACGGGCGCAGTCTTGTGGGTGCTCCTGTTCGCCGCATCGCCAAGCCACCGCATGTGTGCGGAGCCGCAGGATGCCTTTTCGTCGCTTGCCGACTGCCGAAGATTCGCCGTGCGGCTGCAACGCGGCTACGACAAGATGAACGCCGACGGTCAAATGTGGAACGTCGTCGCGTGCTTTCCGCCGACCGTCAGACCAAGCCTGCCGTCGTGCTGGAAGTAGCCGCGGGCCGGTGGGACGGTCAGCACCGAATGCCGAGCGGTAGCTGATTACGTGCGTCGCCTCGCAGCGCGAGCGGCCAGGTCCTCGCGGATCGCCTCGGCGACAAACTCCTGCATCTCGCGGTCCTGCTCGACGCACACGAGGCGCACGCGCCTGTGGAGTTCACGCGGGACGCGGACGTTGAGGCTGATTAGTAGCTCGGACTGTTCTCGCAGGTGTCGTTGGCGGCGCCGGGGAGGCATTCGCTCGCTGGACTTCTAACAGGCGCGTCCGTGCAGGCAACCGCGCCTCAGCCACGTCGCGCGGGCCAAGAAGCCGCATGCGGATCGGACCGGCTCGACACCAAGCCAGCTCGCGTCTCTAATCAGGCGGCGTCCGGTGGTGGTTTGTCGTCTGGGTCGGTAGGCTCGACGCGGAAGTGGCGCAGCGTGACCTCGATCCCCGGCGACGGGTTCGCGATCTCGCTGGGACAGCACACGAGTAGATGAGCGACGAGTCGGTTCAGCTCCTCAGCGCGGAGAAGGCCGGCCATCGCGACGATGCGCTTGCAGTGCAGGCAGGACACGACGAAACGCCGGCCGGCCATCGCGGGCCCGTGTAGCCTGACAGCTGGACCATGTCCAGGCGCTGCCCGCGACGTGCGACCTGACGACACCGTGCGGCGTGCAGGCAACGCTGGACCCAGCTACTTGCTGGCGGAGTCGCGCAGCCGTATCTCGTGGACAGTTCCGGCTTCTTCTCCCGACACAACCGGCAGCGGTGGCCACGAATCGAACCCGCCGCGAACCTCCTCTATCGGCGCGTCCTCATGGTAACGGTAGTCACGGTGGCCGTCATCGAAGTCGGCACGCACTCCCCACGTGTTCGAAGCGATCAGCGCGGCCGTGACCACGCGCGGCGACTTCGTCGCCTGCTCGCGGACAAGTCGATACAGCACCCCTGCGATCTTCACCCTCTCCATCGAGTCGAGTATCGGTGACCTGCGCGAGAGACTTGAGCCCGACACGACGGGACCGCGGTCGCATTCCTACCGCGACCCTTGCCGACACTGGCGGCGATGCTGGGGCGCGCGTGGGGTGCAACGAAATCGTCATGCCTGCGCAACCGAGAGGATACGAAAGGGCGTGACGGCGTTCGGAGTGCGCCGTGCGGGGAGAGGGGATTACGATAGCCACACTCGTCTCAGCGTGGCATTCTGCCGGACGGACAGTCGCCCGCGCGGGGGTATTATGAGGCTTTCTCGGCGGGGGATCGACGGCGCATGACACCACGACCGTCGGCGAGAACGCCGTCACGCCCAAGGGCGTCGCATGCGCTCGTCACGTCGCCGCTTCACTTCGACTTTGGCATCGCCGAGTCCGCGCCGATCGGCCGCCGCGACGAGGACTTGTACTTCGTTCGGTTCGTCTGCGGCTGCGTCGGCGTCGTGGCTCGTGGTCGGATGGTCCGGCGCGCAGGTGGCATCGCGTTGGTCTGCGCGCACGTCGCGGTGGACTGATTCAGCCGCGGCACCGCGGCCCGTCGGTTTCAGTGCACCTGCCCCCCCTTGCCCGCCGGACGGCGCGGCGCTAGGGGCAAGCTGCTACCGGACAACTCGGAGGATCGCATGGCCGTGAGGGGCATCGGCGCGCGGGCTCGCGCCAGGGACCCACCCTCGACGAGGCGCACGCCGCCGTGAAGGGTGGTTCGCTGCGTTCTTGAACACCCTCTGCGAACAACCGGTCCAGTGAAGCTGGATCGAACACGAAAGGAGAGAGCCATGCTGGGCGAACAGATCGGTGAGGAGACCGGAAAGGTGATTGCGCGACGCGTGATCTCGGTCGACGGCGGGACCAAGGTGGAAGTCACGACGCAGAGCACCGGGAAGCTCCTGGGGGTCGAAACCCGGAACACGGTCACCTACGTGGCTGGAATCCGGCCAGACGGCAGCCTCTACGGCGAGGCGCAGGGTCTGGTCATCGGCAAGGGTGGCGAGCAGGCTAGCTTCAAGGCCGCGGGAGTGGGTAAGCTCCTCGACGGAGGCGCGGTCAGCTATCGTGGAGCGTCGTACTACTACAGCGACTCCCCGAACTTCCGTCGTCTGAACTCGGTCGCCGCAGTCTTCGAGTACAGTGCCGACGCCGACGGGAACACCAAGAGCAAGCTCTGGGAGTGGAAGTAGGTTTGACCGTGATTGTCGGCGCCGGGCTCGCGCTCGGCGCCGTCACGGCCGCAGCCGGGCGCGCAGGTGCTCGCGCAGCGCCTCCGCGATGTAGTCCTGCATCTCGCGGTCCTGCTCGACGCACACCAGACGCAGGCGCTGCCGGAGCGACCGCGGAACCCGCGTGGTGAGCTGGACGAGCGGCTCGCCCGCTCCCTCTTCGGCTTTTCGTTTCATGCGTGCAGAGCGGCTGGGCCGCCCGGCGCTGCACGTCGGTTACGATTGTGCAGCAGGGGCGAGGATCATGTCGTGATCCCACGGAGCGGCAGCGCCATGTTGTCCAGCTCTTTGTCCATCTCGTTAAGCGCGGCGTGGATTGCCGCTCGGATCGCGATGCGCAGCGCGTCGAGAAGCAGGATCGTGTAAGCCACCACCAACACGGTCAATCCGATCTTCGATCTTCGGGAGAAGCTCGGACTCTTCCACAGGAGCGGCAGCCCGAACGGTCCAAGGACAACGAAGAGCGCCAGGAGCACCCACCACGGACGGTAGTACCACCTCTGCCGA
>JACXTT010010061.1_pt1 | contig 12818 bp, 10 predicted proteins | sample 9270951 | NCBI WGS metagenome assembly JACXTT01 (sample SAMN15532306, study PRJNA645909) | rock metagenome | isolation source: weathered quartz diorite | place: Puerto Rico | collected 2017-06-21 | reverse complement strand
GGCTGGTATCCCGCGCCGGGCTGCCAGCCATGGGCCCGCAAAAAATTGGCCGTCGAAGAAAGCGCGGCGGCCGAGTTGTCGAGATTGCCGCCGGTGCCGTATTCCAGCACGGTCTTGGGCAAGAACTGTGTCTGGCCGACCTCGCCATGCATGGAGCCGCGCGTGCTTGGGGAGAAGATCCCGCGGTCGATCAGTGTCAGTGCCGCGTAGAGCTGATCGGTGAAATAGGCCGACCGGCGGCAGTCATAGGCGAGGGTCGCCACAGCCGACAGTGTATTTTGATTCCCGTGCTCTCTTCCAAAGCCCGTCTCCATTCCCCAAATGGCGATGAGCGGGCCGGCGGGGACGCCGTAGCGTTGCTGGATGGACGCGAAAAGGCCCGCATTGGATTGCTTAAGCGCGCGCCCGCGCGCGGCGATGGCCGAGCAGCCACGCTTCGCGCAAAACTGTTCGAGCGGCAAATGCATGCTTCTCTGGCCGCGGTCAGCGGCGATCGTGGCGGTCGCGTAATGCGTTCCCATCAGGGCCGCGATGGCCGAGCCGCCGACCCTTGCCCGCGCTTCATTGGCGAACTGCTGCTTCCACGCCGCGAAGCCGCCAGGCCCGTTGCCGCACTGCGCGGCGCCCGCTTCGCTGGCCATGCATATGAGCGCCACCAAGGTCGCGACGGTGGCTGTCATGAACTGCCCGCCCTTAATCATTCCAAACTCCTTTGAACGAAACTGTGGTTCGCTATCCTCTGGCTTTCTGCCGCCATTTGTGGCCAAATTGCAAGCACAACTGCTCAGCCCGGTAGGCCGCGATGTTTTCCAAAATCCTGGTCGCCAATCGCGGCGAGATCGCTTGCCGGATCATCAAAACCGCAAAGCAGCTCGGCATCGCGACAGCCGCGGTCTATTCGGATGCCGATCGCAATGCGCTGCATGTCACGCTTGCGGACGAGGCTTTGCGGATAGGGCCACCGCCAGCGCGCGAAAGCTACCTCGATGGTGCCAAAATTTTGGCGGCCGCTCGGCTTTGCGGGGCGACGGCCATTCATCCGGGCTACGGGTTTTTGGCCGAGAATGCGGATTTTGCGCAGGCCTGCACCGAGGCGGGCGTTGTATTTGTCGGCCCGCCTGCCTCGGCGATAAGAGCAATGGGGGATAAGGCGCAGGCCAAAGCCTTGATCGAAAAAGCAGGCATCCCGCTCGTGCCGGGTTATCATGGCGGGGCGCAGGACGAAGGTCTGTTGGCTCACGAAGCCCTGCGAATTGGCTATCCGGTGTTGCTGAAGCCGTCGGCGGGAGGCGGCGGCAAGGGCATGAAAATCGCCGAGGGACCGGCGGATTTTTATGAAAAACTCGCGAGCGCCAAACGCGAAGCACTGTCGGCTTTCGGCGACGAACATATTATAGTTGAAAAATATCTCCTGCGCCCGCGGCATGTGGAAGTGCAAATCTTTGCGGATGGTGCGGGAAATTGTGTCCATCTCTTCGACCGCGACTGTTCGCTTCAGCGCAGACACCAAAAAATTATCGAGGAAGCGCCCGCGCCTCAAGTCCCCGAGGCGCAGCGTCAGGCCATGCGCGAAGCTGCCCTCTCCGCTGCGCGCGCCGTTGGTTATGTGGGTGCAGGGACCGTTGAATTTATGTTGCCGGCCGAAGAAGGAGCTTTTTATTTCCTCGAAATGAACACCCGCCTCCAGGTCGAGCATCCGGTGACTGAAATGATAACCGGGCTCGACCTTGTCGAATGGCAAATCCGTGTGGCTGCTGGTGCCATGCTGCTTCTGCGGCAGGAGGAGATTTCTTTGCGCGGGGCTGCGATTGAGGCGCGGCTTTACGCCGAGGATCCCGCGCGCGGCTTTTTGCCGCAAGCGGGCCGCCTGTTGCATCTGCGCTTCCCCGATTCGGCGCCTTTCCTTCGCGTCGATACCGGTTTTCGGGCGGGCGACAAAATCTCCGTCGATTACGACCCGATGATTGCCAAAGTGATTGTTTGGGGCGAGGACCGGGAAGAAGCAGTCTCGCACCTCAGCGCGGCGCTGGGCGAGCTCCGCGTCGCCGGCCCGCGCACCAATCTCGAAATGTTGGCTGCAATTGCCGCGGATGAAACTTTTCGTGCCGCTCCGCCGGATACTGGCTTCGTCGAGCGACGCATCAAGAATCTTTTGCCCGGAGATAAAACGGCCGGAGCAGAGGTGGTTGCGCTCGCGGCGATCGGCCTCATCTGCGAACGGCGCGCGGCGGCAGCCGAAAAAGCGCGCCGCAGCCCTGAACCCTGGAGTCCTTGGAATAAGACGGATGGCTGGCGGCTCAATGGCGAGGCACGCGAGACCCTGTGTCCTTATGAAATCTTGCCCGAAGGGGGCAGGGTGCACCGCGTTGCGGTTAGTTATTTGCGCCAAGGCTTTCACCTCGATGTCGGACAGACGCGTTTTTTTTGTGCGGATTGTGAGCTTCAGGGCGATGGGACCCTCAAAACCGATCTCGACGGTCATCGCTTCAAAGCGGTTTGGCTCCGCCACGGGCAAGAGCTGCTTGTCTTTTTGGGGCGGGGAGCACCTTACCGGTTCGAAGATAGGCGTCCCGAAGCCACGGCCCCGAGGCAGGAAAGCGCTGCGGGCCGGCTCACGGCGCCCATGCCCGGCCGCATCGCCGCGCTGCTAGTTGCGCCCGGAGAATATGTCGCGGCCAACCAGCCGCTGCTCATTTTAGAAGCAATGAAAATGGAGCATCTTTTGCGCGCGCCCAAAGACGGGATCGTAAAAAAGTTCAATTTTCAAATCGGCGGCCAGGCTGCCGAAGGCGACGAGCTTGTCACATTCGAGTCCCAAAATGCCTAAACCCTGCGGGTGACGTTTGCCGGGCGGCTGCATAAATAGAATGGCGCGGCGGGCGGTAAGCCCCGAGACGAACATCCGGCATAGCCGGAGCAAGCAATTCGTGCTTTCCCACGAAATGCTTTAAGGAGGTGCCCGTAGGCTTGGGTGGCCCCGGTCAAGCCTGATCCGTTTTATTCCCATGCACGGAATCACAAATGCATGCGTAAGATCATAGGCGGCAAGCTGCATGGCATCCGCGTTACAGAAGCGGATCTCGATTATCACGGCTCGATCACGCTCGATCCGGATCATTGCGAGGCCGCAGGAATTATGCCGCTCGAATTCGTCGAGATATGGAACAAGCACTCCGGAGCGCGCCTTTCGACCTATGTCATTCTCGGAGAACGCGGTTCGCGGTGCTGCGTTGTCAATGGAGCGGCAGCCCGCACTTGTCAGCGCGGCGACGAACTCATCATTTGCAGCGCCATTTACCTCGACGAAAACAGCGTCTCGAGCCTTTCGCCGTCGGTCGTGGTTTTGGACGAAGGCAACAATATTGTTGAAACCTTGCGCTACTCCGTCAAGGTAGATGGCGCCGGGCGTTACCAGTTCGCGATTCTCGATGATTCGGGCATGCGGCGCGAGGTTCCGCTACGCTCAAGCTTGACCGCCAGACGAAAGGCCTGAAGACTTCGATTTGCCGACCTTTACCAAGCTGCGGGAGAAAAGCATTCGCCGGTCGCCTCGAAGTTCCTCAGAGAGCGGTGCGATCTTGACTCTTTTTCCCCTGGGCTCTCATATGACAGACATAACGTCCGCCATATCGAACGGCCGGTAAAGTCGTGCAATTTCAACCAATGAACAAGGCGGCGGGCATAAGGGAGGTCGATGCTCCGCAAAGTCTCGTCATGCAATTTGGCGCAGACTGTCCGCTAAAAATGGATGCCGGAACATCGCTCCCTCATCTGACGATCGCCTATCAGACCTATGGCGAGCTTAACGCCGCCAAGTCCAACGGCATATTGATCTGCCATGCACTGACCGGCGATCAACATGTCGCAAACACCCATCCCATCACCGGCAAGCCTGGCTGGTGGCACACAATGGTCGGTCCCGGCCGTCCGATCGACACCACCCGCTATTTCGTTATCGCGTCGAATGTTGTCGGCGGCTGCATGGGCACGACGGGTCCTGCTTCGCTTAACCCGGCAACCGGAAGGCCCTACGGTCTCGAACTTCCGCTTGTGACAATCAAGGACATGGTGCGGGCGCAGGCGATGCTGATTGACCGGCTTGGCATTGACCAGCTTTTCTGCATCGCCGGCGGATCCATGGGCGGTATGCAGGTTCTGCAATGGGTCGCGACTTTGCCGGACCGGGTTTTTGCGGCAATGCCGATTGCGACCTCCGCGCGGCATTCTTCGCAAAACATCGCGTTTCACGAGGTTGGACGCCAGGCGATCATGGCCGACCCCGATTGGCGCCAAGGCCGCTATCTCGAAGCGGGCGTCATCCCCACAAAGGGGCTCGCCGTTGCGAGAATGGCGGCCCACATCACCTATTTGTCGGACGAAGCTCTCCAGAGCAAATTTGGCCGCAAGCTGCAAAATCGCAGCGCGCCGACTTTTTCCTTTGACGCAGACTTCCAGATCGAAAACTACCTGCGTCACCAGGGCATGACTTTCGTCGACCGTTTCGATGCGAATTCATATCTCTATGTGACAAGGGCCTGCGATTACTTTGATCTCGCGGGCGATTATGGCGGTTCGCTGGCAGCGGCATTTAAGGGCGCCCGAACGCGCTTCTGCGTCGTCTCTTTCAATTCGGACTGGCTTTATCCGACCCAAGCCTGCCGCGCGATCGTGCATGCCCTGAACGCCGGCGGCGCCTCGGTCTCCTTCGTCAATATCGACACCGACCGCGGCCATGATGCATTTTTGTTGGACACGCCCGAGTTCATCGCGACATCGCGCGGTTTTTTGGATGCGGCGGCGCGGGCACGCGGCATTGCGCCAGCCAAATCTGGAACGCGTTGAGCCATGGCCGCGGTGGCGAACGCCAATGATGACAGGCGGGTTCGCGCCATACCGGCCCGTGTCGATCTATTGCTTGTCGCGGATATGGTCGAGCCGCGCTCCCGCGTGCTCGATGTTGGCTGCGGGGACGGCACTTTGTTGCGGCTGCTTGCCGAGGAGAAAGGGGTCGATGGGCGCGGCATCGAGCTCTCCCAGAGCGGCGTCAACGACTGCGTCGCCAAGGGACTATCGGTCATCCAGGGGGACGCCGATACGGATCTCGCCGATTATCCGGACGATGCTTTCGACTATGTGATCTTGTCGCAGACTCTTCAGGCGACCCGCCAGCCGCGCCGCGTTGTCGAGCAGATGCTGCGAATCGGGCGCCATGCGATCGTGTCCTTTCCGAATTTCGGCCATTGGCGGATAAGGTTTCAGGTCGCCGTCGGCGGGCGAATGCCGGTAACCCGCAATCTATGCTGCGCTTGGTACGAGACGCCAAATATCCATTTTTGCACCATCCAGGATTTTATCGCCCTCGTGCGCGAAGTCGACGCGCGAATCGAGCGCGGCGTCGCGCTTGACCGCTTCGGCGCGCCCCTTTCGTTCAGCGAACCCTGGTTCTGGAATTTGCTCGGGGAACAAGGTGTCTTCCGCCTTGCACGCAGGCGCTAGCCTATAGTAGAAGATTAAGACAGGATCAGACCGGTCCTCGTCGGAAGTCGTAGGCTGTATTTAATCGCGGAGCACGTCCACGTGGACCCTCTTGACCTGTCGCTGCTGCCCACCAGATTTCATACCGATTTATCGCCCATGCCGGCGGGGGAACATCATGCCTGCTCACGGAACAAATCCACAGCTTCATTGATTTTTCGCCGGCCGGAACGGGAGTATGTGTCTGCGTCCAACGCAACTGCCTGCCACCTAAACGTCCCGCGGCTGGGATAACTGAATTAGCTGGACGCTGCTTTACTCAAAGGTCATGATTATCGAATCGACCGCGATGGAATCGCCAGGCTTCACGTTTATCTTGCTCACCTTCACATCACGCTCGGCTCGGAGTATCGTTTCCATTTTCATCGCCTCAATAATGCAGAGCGGCTCCCCTGTTTTGACCTCCTGCCCGGCAACAACTTCAATCGATTTAACAAGCGCAGGCATGGGCGAGCGCAGCAGGTTTGAGCCGGAGGCGGTTTTTTTTCCTGGCAGGAAGGCGGCAAGCTCCGCCTCGCGGCGTGTATATACGCGCGCTTCGGTCGCGGCGCCGCCATGCACCAATACGTAGCTGTTGAGGATGGGACGCAATTTTACTGCCAGACATTCGCCGTCAATTGCGCCTTTCCAGACCGGCTCGCCGGGCTTCCAACCCGAAACGCAAATGTACGTCTCGCCGCCGGCCCTGAAGTGGACGGCGAGGCCATCGCCCTGCGACGCGATTTCCACATCAAAGCGCTTGGCGCCAAGCATCACCGAACGCTCCGCTGTCAAGGCATAACTCGCAGCTTCCCTCTGCCCTGAGATCCAGCGCTTGCGCTGCTGCACCACATGATCTGCTGCTGCCACAACACTTGCCAGCAATCGCGCGAGTTTGCCTTCCGGCACAATTGGAGCAAAGCCCTGCTTGTATCCTTCAGCGATGAAGTCTGTCGAGAGCGCGCCGGCAAGAAAGCGCTTATGCCGCATGACGGCAGAGAGAAAATTGATATTGGTGTTTGGCCCCTCAACGACGAAGGAATCGAGGGCCTGCGCCTGGGCTCTTATGGCGGCCTCCCGATCCGCCGCATGGGTCACGAGTTTGGCAATCAGGGGATCGTAATGAATGGAGATCTCGCTTCCTTCGCAAAATCCTGAATCGATTCGCAGCATCGCGCCGCCCTCCAAGCCAGCGGGCGGGGGCCGGTAGGTCTTGAGCCGGCCGGTCGAAGGGAGAAAATTCCGTTCGGGGTCCTCCGCAAGAATGCGGCACTCGATCGCAACGCCCTTGACGTGCACCGCGTCTTGCGCAATCGGGAGGTTTTCCCCCGCGGCTGAGCGGATCATGTGTTCGACGAGATCAATGCCGGTGACAAGCTCGGTCACGGGATGCTCGACCTGAAGGCGCGTGTTCATTTCGAGAAAATAGAAGCTCTTGTCGTCGCCCGCGATAAATTCAACTGTGCCAGCCGAATCATAGTTGACGGCCTTGGCCAGAGCGACCGCCTGGCCGCCGAGCTTGCGGCGGATTTCCTCATCGATGAAGGGAGATGGCGCTTCCTCGATCAGCTTTTGGTGGCGGCGCTGGATGGAACATTCGCGTTCGCCAAGATGGATGACGTTTCCATGTTTGTCGGCCAGCAGTTGAACTTCGATGTGCCGGGAGGTGGGAATTAATTTTTCGATAAAAATCCGGCTGTCGCCAAAGGCGACTTTCGCTTCCGATTGCGCGCGGGCAAGATTTTCGCTCATGCTCTCGCGCGCCTCGACGACGCGCATCCCCCTGCCGCCGCCGCCCGCAACAGCTTTGAGCATCAAAGGATAGCCGAGAGCGCTCGCGGCCTCCAGCGCCTCCGCGGCGTTGCCGGTCACGCCGGAAAAGCCCGGCACGACCGCAATGCCCGAAGCGCGGGCTATTTCCTTTGCGGCCAATTTGTCGCCCATTGCCGCGATGGCCGCCGGGTGCGGACCAATGAACGCGATATGGTTTGACTCCAATGCACGTGCAAAATCTGCTTGCTCGGACAAAAATCCATAGCCGGGGTGAACCGCTTGCGCGCCCGTTGCCTTGCAGGCGGCGACGATATTTTCGATCACAAGATAACTTTGCGTGGAAGGAGGCGGCCCAATCGGCACGGCCTCGTCCGCCATCTCCACATGGAGCGCATCCTTATCCGCATCCGAATAGATGGCAACCACAGATATCCCCATTCGCCGAGCCGTCGCAATGATCCTGCAGGCAATTTCGCCGCGGTTCGCGATGAGGATTTTTTTAAACATTTGAGACCCTTGCGAGGCACGCATGACAGCGGCGCATAAGACAATGTACGAAACCTCGGCCAAAATAGCACGCGGCGCCGTCCTGCGTATCGCCTATTGAATTGATCGATTTTGACGCGCAAGCACCAAGCCGATCCTGGGCAAAACCGATGGTCTTTGTTGGCATTGCATCCCCGCAGGCGCGCCGCTATAAGCGCTCCCGGCGTCCCTTCTGGCACCCCTGGAGGCGCAGGCGCCCCGCAATTGAATATTCAAGTCTTCAGGATAAGCACGTAATGGCCGCGACAAGAACTCTTACAGCCACGGCGCGCGCAGGGACAGGCAAGGGAGCTGCCCGCCAAATTCGCCGTGAAGGCCGCATCCCAGCCGTCATCTACGGGGGCGGCGATTTGCCCGCGCCGGTTTGCCTCGATTATCGGGAAGTCAACAGACTGATCTATGCCGGGCATTTCCTGACGACGATCTTCGAGCTCGAGATAGGGGCCGCCAAACAACGCGTCATTCCGCGCGACTACCAGCTCGATCCCGTCAAGGATCAGCCGCTCCACGTCGATTTTCTGCGCCTAAAGCCTGGAGCCAGTCTTCGCGTCGCAGTGCCGGTGCATTTCATCAATCAGGATGTCTGTCCCGGCATCAAGAGAGGCGGCAGTTTGAACATCGTACGGCATGCGATCGAAATGCGCGTTCCGGCTGATGCGATCCCTGATGCGGTCGTCGTCGATATCGCGAACCTGCAAATCAATGAGTCGGTTCATATCACCCAAATCTCCTTGCCCGAAGGGTGCAAACCGACGCAGCGCGAAAGGGATTTTACGATCGCGTCGATCGCGCCTCCGCTCGTTTCTGTTGAAGAGACGCCCGCCCCGGCCGCGGCCGCAGCAACATCGGCCGCGGTGCCGATACCCGATGCAAAGGCGAAACCCGCAGAGGGCGCTGCAGCACCTCCGGCTGCCGCTGCCAAAGCGCCTGCAAAGGGCAAGAAATAGGCGGCGCGGCACGCCGCGATAGCTGCCGCGGCTGCAAAGAGCTTTGAGCAGGTGCGATGCTTCTCTTTGCCGGTCTCGGCAACATGGGCAAGGCCTTTGCGGGCCATCGCCACAATGCAGGCTTCATGGCCGTCGATGCCATCGCACGCGCCTGTCAAGCGCCCGCGTTTCGCTCGCGCTTCCAAGGACTCGTAACCGAGACAGAGTTTTCTAGAGAGCGGGTGATTTTGCTGAAACCCCAGACCTACATGAATGAATCGGGCCGATCGGCCGGGGAGGTGGCGCGCTATTATAAAATCGATCCGTCGCACATCATCGTTTTCCACGACGAACTCGATCTGCCGCCAGGCAAGGTTAGGGTCAAACGAGGGGGCGGGAATGCCGGCCACAACGGCCTCAATTCCCTGACCGCGCATCTTGGCAATGACTACCGCCGCGTGCGGATCGGCATTGGCCATCCCGGCGACAAGGCCCTCGTGCATTACTATGTGCTAAGCGATTTTTTTAAAGAAGACATTGCTTGGCTTGAGGCACTTTGCGCGGCGATAGCGGTGCATGCTGGGCTGCTCGTTGAGGGCAGAGACGCGGAGTTTCAGAACAAAATTCATCAGGCCATGCAAAAGGCCGGTTTTGGAAGCGACGCCGGGTCTGCCGATTGATCTTGGATCGCTCCCGTTCACGCCTGCGTCCGGCCGAGCCTGCGGTGCATTTATCCCGCGGAACGCGCTGCGGCCGCGCCGCCCTAAACCTTGCGCCACGTCCAATACCAGCCGCTGCAGCCGGCATGTTGGACTTCCCACGCTCGGGCTTATGTTTGCCCGCCAATTGGCTTCCAGTGTTTTTTCTATAGTCTTTCGGTTCACAGATCTTCGCCAAAGTCATGAGTGATTCGCGGATCATGCAATTCGATCCCCAGCCGTTTCCCTCATTACCGGACGTACGGCCTTCAATTCCGCCACTCTTTTTTCCAGGAACCAAACGCAACGCCGAAGGTTGGCCTTTGCAGCATCGCGCCATTTCTCGCTTGTCTCTTTGCATCGATAGAGGGGCACATCTTCCCCGGCAAACTTCTCAAGAATTGCAATCTGTTTCGCGAAAAAATCGTTCTCGGGCACAAAAGAGAATTCCAACCGTATCCTTGCCAAATCTTCAACAAATGTATCCCAAGGGGAGGCAAGCGAGCTCAGATCCAAATCGAGAAAGAGATCCACGTCACCGGCAAACCCAGCATAATACTGATCTTGCAGTGCCGGCTGCAAATGATTGGCAGACGCCATGATCATATCGTACACGGCGCCGGTATCGTGTGCGTTCAGCAAGCTGTATTCCCGGAACAGCTGGCAGCTTTCGCGCACGTTCTCGGAATCCCTGCGCGGGCTGCCGTCCTGATTTTGTGTCCTGTACACAGCGTCATGCCAGAAAATTGCCGTTGAAATGATGTCTTCGCGTGTGCAAAGGCCCGCAAAGGTGCTCAGCTTTTCGAGCATGCTCGCAACATGCGGCCAAGTGTGGTAAGCACGGTGGCTTTCGCTGTAGCAGGCATCAAGGACTTCCCATGCTCCCGGCTTATGTTTGCCCGCCAATGGCTTCCAGTGTTCTTCTATAGCCTTTCGGTTCACAGATCCTCGCCAACGTGATAAGTGATTCGCGGATCATGCCCTTCGATCCCCGGCTGTTTCCCTCATTACCGTTCGTAGCCTGCGTCGAACTGTCTTCTCGATAGGGTAGACTAAGCACGCCAACTTGCTCGGCCACAGCCGGAGCGCAGCTTCAAAGCGGCCGATCAGGCCTCGGGCTCTAACTATTTCTACTTTCTGATTGGCTGACGAAGGGGCGCAAGGATGGGCCACTTGCGCGTCTCTCGGTGCCTATCGTCGCTAGTACGCCAGTGCTCTCGAAGAGGCGGATAATTGTCTTCGGCACTGCGCGCAGCCAGCTGAACAAAATCTAGCCCATTCTTTCGTTCGGCCCGGCCGGAGTTAATCCGTCAGCCGAGGCCTACAGAAACAACTCTTTCGTGTTCCGGCTTGCCAGAAAAGTGCAGTCCCGACATGAGTTTGCCACGCAAGAAGCGACTTTTTTGATCGGTGTGCCGACCGCAAGCAACAGTAAGCCGTAAAAATTTACCTCCGTTGTACCGGAGACAACGTCAGCGTAACTGAATTTGGCATTGCGCGCGGTATTGGCCTGGTAAATCTTGAAATCCACGCCCATGCTGTTGGAAAGCATAGTCGGATTCGATACTGGGGAGGGCTCCCGCTCCCAAAGGTTTATAGGGACTTGATATTACTGGAAGTCAGGCTTCTTTGCGATGGAACTTGGGAGTCAATGGTTGTATGCTGACTTTATTGATACGAAGGGTTGCGCATTGTCAAACGGTGCCATAGGACCAACAATGATCGCGAGGATGTGGCCTCGTAAAATCGCCGAACGGAGAAATTTTCATGACGACAATAGAATTGAATACTCAATTGCCCATTCGATTCGAGAAAGAGCTGTGCTTGAACTCGAAGGAAGCGAAGGCATACGGCGAGCGATTGGCTTCCACCTACCAAGCGGCTGAACCCTTTCCTCATATCGTGATCGACGACTTCCTGCCGGCGGCTCTAACGACCGAGATGTTGGAACATTTCCCGCGCGAGGAAAAGACACATGACGTGAATTTCGAGATGGGTTACGCCGGTCTCCATAAGAGGCAGATCCTCCCATACGATTGCGACGAATTTAGCAGAAATTGTTTTGCTTTCTTTAATTCTGCTCCGGTCCTTCAGTTTCTCGAAGCGATGTCTGGCATAAAGGGCCTGATATCGGACCCATATTTTGTGGGCGGCGGATACCACGAAATTTCCACTGGCGGGTTGTTGGGTGTTCACGCGGATTTTCGCCTGCATATGCAGTTGAACCTTTCGCGGCGGCTAAACATGCTCATATATTTGAATCCCGGTTGGCAAACCGAATGGGGCGGACAATTGGGGCTTTGGGACAGGACAAGTAAGAACGAAGTCCAGAAAATAGACCCAGTATTTAATAGATGTGTCGTTTTCAACACTGATGCGCAATCATATCATGGCCATCCCGAACCTTTGGCCTGTCCGCCAGATGTGAAGCGAAGATCGATCGCTCTTTATTATTATACCGCCTCGGCTGCCATCCGTGACGAGATTCCCGCGGATGATACTATGTATGTTTCGCGCCCAGGAGAAAAATTGAGCATTCGTGTTGATGCGTTCAAAAGCCGGATGGACAATCATCTGAACGATTGGTTGCCTCCAGTCGTCGTGCGGTCAATTCACAGAGCGAAGAGAGCCGGTAAATGGTTAATGAAATAATGGCGATCTACGTGGCAGAAGGACCTTCCCGCGAGTTGTCACGCAGGCATCGCTACCCGGCACTTCTTAAGTCCAGGTAACCATAGCCACGCTGATTCTCGATGTCGATTGCGGCGAAGGTGCCGCCGAGTCTTATGACCTTGTGTTTTGCAGCCAAGAGACCGTGGTCGCCTGCTGTTGATCTGGTTGACGCCGCCGCCGGGCGAGCGTCCGAGCGCTTGCCTGTCTGGATTCCCCCTTTTGCGCCGGCGGCATGCTGATGCGCCCGCACGATGGTCGAATCGACGGCATGTAGGAGGCCTAAGGGAAGACAAAGGTTCGAAGACCGGATCCGAGACCCCAAGCTTGCTCCAGCGAAGCGCACGAAAACTGAGTTCCAATTGCCGTATCGCTTGGGCATGTCGCGCCAAGGCGCGCCGGTGCGCAAAACCGACTGGTTTGCCGGCAACGGCCGGGCGGGGCTCACTCACCCCGGTCGGGGGCAATGGGCCGAGGATGTTCCATTCCGCGTCAGCCAAATCTCCCCAAGTCACTGCTGCCTCTTCGAAAGGCAGCTTCATCAGCGCGCCATGGTCCACTCTGGATCGGGGCGCAGTCCTACGCTTGCAATCCAGTCGAACGCTCGCGACGCTTCGGACGCGCTGCGGATCTGCGCGCAAGACAATACGATTGCGTAAACCACGTAGGGAATATCGGATGCATTCTAAAG
>JACXTT010010060.1_pt1 | contig 12818 bp, 11 predicted proteins | sample 9270951 | NCBI WGS metagenome assembly JACXTT01 (sample SAMN15532306, study PRJNA645909) | rock metagenome | isolation source: weathered quartz diorite | place: Puerto Rico | collected 2017-06-21 | reverse complement strand
CTATTATATATGGGTTAACCTCTGCCGGGGGCATCTATCCCATTACTAACAGCACCGCCCCGACAACGGTGGTGCTTCCACACCCGCATATTCAGGCAATACACTCAACCAGGCAAACGGCCCTTGCGACAGGTTTTACCACTTTAAGCGCAATGTCAATACCAGTCCCACAGTTGTCCCGGTTTTCCATGCCTGGGAATATATTAGTGAGGTCCCCATTTCTAAACAAGTAACAACCATCCGTTTGCAAACTGGCCGGGGATTTGGCCTTTATACTTTACTCTAAATTATCCAACCATATGAAACAGCAAATTAATTACTCAATCCTTTTAAGCCCCTTGTTGATTCTTGTCCAATTCACCTGTAGAAAAACCAGTTCGTTAACCCTAAAACCCTTTACAATGAAACTGGTCTCTACCCTAAAAGGCAACAGCCTCATGGCTTTGCTAACACTCGTCATCTGTGCTATTTCATTTAATCGTGTTAATGCACAAATCTGTTCCAGCCCGTCTACCATCATTTATGGGCTAACCTCTGCCGGCGGCATTTATCCCATTACCATTAGTACCGCCGTTGTTGGAAGCGCCATTACACCTGCTTATTCGGGCAATGCACCAAGCCAGGCAAACGGTCTTGGTTACAACAGCCTGAACGGCAAGTTTTACTACTTTAAGCGCAATGCCAATACCAGCCCGCAGGAGTTTGTATCGTTCGACCCTGCTACCAATACCGTAACCATCCTGGCCAGTAGCCCCACCAGCAATACCATCCATACCGGTTGTGTAAGCGCCAACGGGCTTGGGTTTTATACCATGGATGTCAACGCCAGGCTGTACTATTACAGCATTGCACTTAATACCTGGACATTAATTACTACCAAATTCTACGACAATTTTGGTACTGATATTACCAATATCATCACGACGCAGAACTCTGGCGATATTGCTATAGACGGTTATGGCAATTTATGGTTCCTTACCTCCGACAATACCAACTACGGCCTGTATAAAATAACAGCCCCGTTACCCATTACCGGTGTAGCCAGCATCACGGCCAAACAATGTATTGCCCCTACAGCCACTACGCCCACCGGGAACAGTTTTGCCGGTTTTGCCTTTAACAGTACGGGCCAGATTATACTGGCTACCCTATCGGACAATAAATTGTACCGGCTGGAAAACAACCTGTCGTTAACCTTTCTCGGCAACTTAACCGTAAGCGGTATCGGAAACGATCTTACCTCCTGTAGCTTTCCCCTGGGCGTATTGCCGGTAAGCTGGCAAAGTTTTACCGCCGGGTTGAAAGACAACCATAATGTAGTGCTCAACTGGGAAGTAGCGCAGCAGGTAAACAATAAAGGTTATTCCATTGAACACAGCAGGGATGGCGTAAGCTGGGAAACCATCGGGTTTGTGGCCGGCAGCGGCAACAATGCAGTGGCAGAACAGTATTCTTTTATACATACCAACCCCGCCAATGGCAACCATTACTACCGCATCCGCCAGGAGGATATCGATGGGCAGTCGGTTTATTCGGCTACTGTAACCATTACGGTTAGCAGCAACAGCCCGGTAGCCGTATGGCCTAACCCGGCCAGGGATGCTATCCATATTCATAATGAAAGCAATAATGCCGCTTCAAAAGCATGGGTTTTTGATCAGCAGGGCCGCCTTATGAACGAAAGCCTGCTGCAACCCGGCGATAATACCATACGTATGAACGCGATGCCCACCGGCACTTATGTAGTGCGTGTACAGCTGGCCAATGGAAACGCGTATAACCAGAAGCTGGTGAAGCTGTAGGGTGAGAAGCTTATATTTGCTTTATGCAGCAGGCATTGATAACATTACAACAGGTAAGTGTTCGTTTGGGAGGTGTTTCTATACTGGATACTATTTCGCTGGTAATGCAGGAGGGAGAGCAATGGGCCATTATCGGGGCTTCGGGCAGCGGCAAAACAACCCTGGCCCATGCCCTGGCCGGCAGGCTGTTTTTCCGGGGAGCAATTGATTACTCGTTTCCCGGCGGCAGCAAGCCACAGGTGATGGTTGTGGAGCAGCAACATAAGTTTAAGAACCGTTCAAATACCAGCGAGTTTTATTACCAGCAGCGGTTTAATGCGGCGGACGCCGATAACAGTCTCACAGTGGCCGAGACGCTGGAAGAATATACCCGCGATAAACCGGCAGCAGCCGGTGTAATCGAACGGTTGCACCTGGACTCTTTAATGGATGAGCCGCTGCTGCAACTCTCCAATGGCGAAAACAAACGATTGCAGCTGGCGGTAGCCCTTTTGGAAAACCCGGACTTGCTGGTGCTGGACAATCCCTTTATAGGGCTGGATGTGGAAGGAAGAAAAACACTGCACCGGGTTATTGATACGCTTAGCGCCTCACCGGATCATCATATACTACTCATCACTTCTCCTGCCGAACTGCCGGATTGTATTACTCATATCGCGTTGCTGGACAAAGGCAGGCTGGCCTGGTCGGGTAAAAGAGAAGACGCTCCGTTGCAGCAGCTTACCGCGCGTGCCGTTCCACCCATTGACACAGCACTACTGCGGCAATTGCCTGCGCCCGTAGAAAATGGTTTTACCCACGCCATAAAAATGACTGCCGTAACCGTACGCTACGGCAATAAAACCATCCTGGATACGATCAACTGGGAAGTAAAAAAAGGAGAACGCTGGAACCTGTCGGGCCCCAATGGTGCAGGCAAATCTACCCTCCTCAGTCTTATTACGGCCGATAACCCGCAGGCCTATGCCAATGACATTTATTTGTTTGACCGGAAACGGGGCAGCGGTGAAAGCATCTGGGATATCAAACAAAAAACAGGCTTTGTATCTCCCGAGCTGCATGTTTATTTTGAGCAGGGCATTACCAGCTTTGAGGTAGTGGCCTCGGGGCTGTTTGATACTATCGGTTTATTCCGCCGTTTGTCTGAAGAAGAAGCAGTAACGGTGCTGCTATGGCTGCGCCTGCTGCATATGGAGCCCCTGCAGGATAAAAGTTTTCACCAGTTATCGGCCGGGGAGCAACGCATGTTGTTGCTGGCCCGCGCCCTGATTAAAACCCCTCCCCTGCTCATACTGGATGAGCCCTGCCAGGGGCTTGATGATGAGCAAACCGGTTATTTCAAACAACTCATCAACCGCATTTGTGAAGTATTTCCTACCACGCTGATTTATGTAAGCCATTACCAGAAGGATATACCGGAGTGTGTAACGAAATTTTTGCGACTGGAATGCGGGAGAGTTGTACCTTTTGTGTCCTAAAATTAACAATATGAAAAAGACCTTCTCTTTATTGCTTCTTACAGCTGCCTCCTGCTGCGGTTTACGCGCGGTGGCACAAACCAACGACGAAATGCAGGCCATGACAGCCTATATGACGCCCGGCGCTATGCACCAGGCCATGGCAAAATCGGCTGGCGACTGGACCGGTAAAGCCAGTTTTTGGATGCAGCCCGGCACAGCGCCCATGACCGCCACGGTGGAAACAAAACAGGAAATGATCCTGGGCGGCCGCTACCTGAAATCGACCAATACCGGTAATATGATGGGCATGCCTTTTGAAGGCATCGGCATTACGGCCTACGATAATATGAAAAAGGTATTTATCAATAGCTGGATAGACAATATGGGCACCGGTATTGTAACACTGGAAGGGACCTGGGACGATAAGACAAAGTCCATCAATTTTACCGGCAAAATGTTTGAGCCGTCCTTAGGCAAAGAAATACAGGTACGGCAGGTGATAAAATTTGTAGACGATAACAACCAGGTAATAGAAATGTACGCCATCAACAACGGTAAGGAAACCAAAACAATGGAGATCGATTTTACCCGGAAATAAGAAGACAAAAAACCAGCGTTTCCCGGTCCCCGGACCTGTGATTATTCTTCAATAATACCAGGTCCGGGGGCTGTTTTTTTGATATTTTTCAAAACCAGCAAAATACAGGCAACTGATTTACAGCACATTATCTTGTTAACAAATATTTTAACCGCCATCCCGCAGGGGCGGGAATTTTATGCCGGAAAAGGCCTATTTTTGGATACACCGTTACCAATTCTGTGAAAACTGGTTTATTGCAAGCCGTCTTCGTTTTACTACCCATTGATTCTTCACTAGCCCATTAAGATTGTATATGCTTAAAAATTGTGTAGTATGTATTCGTATGCATTATTGGAATCAGGCTGCTATTATCTAGTCCAGGAAAAGGAGGATACGGCTATTTGTCTTATTAAAATCAATTTTGAATCCGACCATTGCGTGTATGTTTCCAAGTACGGGGAAATAGAGGAGCTGGAATGGAAAAAGAAATCGGATTCCATTCATGATATCATTGAGCTGCTGAGCGATGATAAGGTGAAGGAATGGGAAGCTATCTTTAATAATAACCAGGACGCTTATTACGAGGAAGACGAAGAGTAGTTCGAATAACTTATAATATCTGCACCGGTAATACCACCCGCTGGCCATTGGTCAGCACTTCCACAAAATACTGGCCTGTATGGAACTGTTCGCAGTTAATGGCATTGATATTACTGCGACAGTTGCCCGTATACATTTTTCTTCCAAAGGAGTCGTATATATTGACTTCCACGGCCTGGCCGGGTATTCTTGAAAAGAGCACGTGTATGGTATTGCCGGTGGCGGGATTGGGACTAATCTTTACTTTGAGTTTACTGCCGGGAATAGCCACGCCTTCGGGCAGGAAATAATAGCTGGCCGATTTGCCATAGCATCCTTTTATATTGCTTATTTCCACTTCGTAATAACCGGCATTAACCGGTTTATAGCTTTGCCGGGTTGCCCCTGCTATTTGTGAGCCGTCTTTATACCACTGGTAGGTAATGCCGGGCTGCGCGATAAGCGTGGTTCCGTCTGTTTGTATTACCGGCCGGCTTACGCTGTCTACATATACCATCACCGAGTCATGAATAGTAACACCACATTTGGTCACCTCCACATTAAACATGGTAGTAACGCCGGGTGCAGCCATCGGGTTTTCGATAGTATCATTGGTCAGCGGTGCTGCCGGCGACCATTGGTATTGTGCGCCTTCATTGCCCGCGTCCAGCGGGGCGCTGTTGCCCAGGCATACGGTAGAGGCCGGCATGGGTACAATGTCCGGCCCAATGGTAACGATGGCAATGGTTTTGCTGACCGTATCGGTTACACCCAGGCTATTGCGTACCGTTAGTCTTACGGTAAAATTTCCGGTGTTGTGGTACACGTGGGCAGGGTTTTGCTGGGCAGAGCTGGTGCTATCGCCAAAATCCCATGCCCAGCCGGTAACCGGCGATGCGCCGCAGAGCAGTTGCGTGCTGTCGGCAAAATGAACGAGTACCGGCAAACATTGCGATGTAATATCACTGCTGATAGCAGGCGCCAGCGGGAACACGGTGCCCAGCACCAGCGTATCCCACCCGATACAACCATTTTTAGTAACCTGTACCCAGTAGGTGCCGGCATTCATGACCGTTATGGTGCGGGTAGTATCGCCCGTACTCCACAAAAAGCTGCTGGCCAGGCTTCCGGCATCCAGTGTAAACGGCAAACCAAAACATATCGTAGTATCATTGCCCAGGTGCACCAGGTTGGAATTAATATTTACATATACCGGCAGCGTAGTGGTTATTTCCAGGCCGGTATTATCTCTTTCTGTAAGGCTTACCGTATGATTTCCACCCGTATTGTATACATGCACGGGGTTTTGCAGCAGGGAGCTGTCGCCATTGTCAAAATTCCAGCGCCGGTATACGATGGTGCTGCCGCAACTCTCTGACTGATCGGTCAACTGCGCCGATACCGGCAGGCAATTGCCCGACTGGCTGCTGGTAAAATTGACCGAGAGCTGTGGTTTTGCTGCTACGTTGATGCTGGCAAAACCGGCGCAGGTGGCATTGTACACCTGTACCCAGTAATCGCCGGTTACGGTAACCTGGATGGTTTGCGTGGTTTCGCCGGTACTCCAATAGTACTGGCAACCGGGCTGCGGGCCGGCATCCAGCACAACGGGGGTGCCGGCGCAAACGCTGGTATCGGCCCCAAGCGTTACGATGGGTGTGGGGGTATTGACCACCAGTACCTTTGTACTGCTGCTGGTATTGCCGCTGCTGTCGGTAACGGTAAATTGTATGGTATAACTGCCGTTGGCATTGAAATCGTGCAGGGGTTCCTGGTCGGTGCCGGTGGTGCCATCGCCAAAATCCCAGAACCAGCTGGCAATGCCCGGGCCGGTGGTCGTAGATGAATCCATAAACTGGATGGTTTGCGGTACACAGCCGGTAAGGGGTACCCAGCCAAATTGCGCCTGCAGGGTTGGAGTGGAGTCGTTGGCACTGCGGGAGTTGCCTGCCTGAGCACAGATAGAACAAGCCATAAACAACAGGGCCAGCAGGGTTAAACGGCTATATTTCAATATAGGGTCCAGGTTTTTACCGGGTTTGGATTCAGGCGACAAGATAGCGGGAACATCCGTCTGTTGCAATAGTAGAAACCACGTATCGGGGGCTTCGGATTTTACGAAGGGGGGCTAAGCGCTCAAAAGAGGAAAAAGAGAAGAAAGAGGCTTCGCGCCAGACCTCCTTTAGCTCTTTTTCTCTTCTGATCTCTTAGCTCATTTAATGCCCTGTCAGCGACTAAAAATAACTAAATTGCAGGTCATCATTTTGTGACATTTGATTACGCAAAGCACCATACAACAGATACTCAGCCGCATCGATATTATTGATATCGTGGGCACCTTTGTAAAACTGAAAAAAAGAGGTACCAATTACCTGGGTCTTTGCCCCTTTCACAATGAAAAATCGCCTTCGTTTACCGTAAGCCCCGCCAAGGAAATCTATAAATGCTTTGGCTGCGGGCGAAGCGGCAATTCCATCAGCTTTTTGATGGAGCACGAAAAATACAGCTATGTGGAGGCCCTGCGCTGGCTGGCCCAGAAGTACAATGTGGCGGTGGAAGAAACGGAAGTGAGCCCGGAGGTAAGAGCACAGCAACAGGTAGCCGACAGCCTTTACATTATCAACAGTTTTGCCGGTAAGTTTTTCGACGAAAAACTGTTCCAGACCGAAGAAGGGGCAGATATAGCACTCAGCTATCTCAAACACCGGGGATTCCGGGAAGAGATCATCAAAAAATTCCAACTGGGCTATTCGCCGCAGGACAGGACCGCTTTTGCCAAAGCTGCCGTGGCCGCCCAGTTCAATCCAGAGCTGTTGCAAAAAAGCGGGCTGGTAGTGCTGCGCAACGAAGAGCTGACCGATAACTACCGCGGCCGCATCATCTTCCCGGTACACAACAACAGCGGTAAGATCATTGGCTTTGGTGCGCGGATTATCAAAAACAATGATAAGGCGCCCAAGTACATCAATACGCCCGAAAACGAGCTGTATGTAAAAAGCCGCATTCTCTATGGCACCTATTTTGCGCGGCAGGCCATCGATAAAAACGACGAGTGCCTGCTGGTAGAAGGATATACCGATGTGGTATCGTTGCACCAGGCAGGTATTGAGAACGTAGTGGCCAGCGGCGGCACCTCGCTTACACCCGACCAGCTGCGGCTGATAAAAAAGTATACCAACAATCTTACCATCATCTATGATGGCGATTCGGCCGGTATAAAGGCAGCGCTCCGCGGGCTTGACCTGGCGCTGGAAGAAGGGCTGAATGTAAAATTGGTGCTGATACCCGACAAAGAGGACCCCGACAGCTATGTGAACAAGGTAGGCATGACCGCTTTCAAAGAATTTGTAGCAGCCAACAAAAAAGATTTTATTCTTTTCCGGCTGGATGTTGCTTTGAAAGATGCGGGGGAAGACAGCAACCGCAAATCGCAGGTGGTTAACCAGATTGCAGAAACGATTGCCAAAATAAACAAGGCGGAAGATTTTACCAAGCAGCAGGATTATATCCGCCAGTGCTCGCAATTGCTGAAGATTGATGAAACGGGGTTGAACGCACTGGTGAATAAATTTATCCGCGAGCGCGTTACCAAACAGGAGCACCGGCAGCAGCAACAGGCCGAGACAGATGCGCAGGAGTTTCCCGTGCAGGAAGATATGGGCGACCCGGGAGCGGACGATGATTCATTCCAGCTGTTATTTAAAGATGAGCTGCATGAGCGGGCCGTAGTACGCACGCTGGTGGAGTTTGGGCTGAAGGAATGGGATAAGGACCGGAAAGTAGCCGATTATTTTTTTGAAGAACTGGTAGATGAAGACCTTTTTGATAACAAGCAGCTGCTGCATATCATACATACTTATAAAATATGGTATGATGAAGCGGCAGAGCCCACGCCAAAGACCTTTTTGTATCACCCCGACCAACAGCTGAGCGCACTGATGGTATCCATCATGGATTTTCCTTACGAGCTGAGCGGGAAATGGAAAACCGAATTTGAAATGCCCGTGCCCACGCGGGAAGATGTATACCGGGAGGAAGTAGTATCTACCCTGAATTATCTTAAGCTGCGGAAAATAAAACGCCTGATAGCACAAAACCAGCAGGACCTTGAGCGCTCACAAAACTCAGATGAACAGCTTATGCTTATGCAAACGCACCAGCACCTCAAACAACTGGAAAGGGAATTGCTGGAACAAGCAGGAACAGTTATAATACGTTAAGCCGGTATCTGTTCCAGCGCCTGGCGCGCCTGCAGCAGGTGGCGCTCGCTGTGGGCCACGATAAAGCGGAGGCCATCGCCAAGGCGCAGTTTCAGCCCGCGGCGAAATACCAGCGGAAGTTTTATTTTTTGCAAGTCTACATAATGGCAGAGCTCCAGCACATGATCAAACTCATCCAGCTGGTTCATAAACTTGTCCAATACCTTCTGAGCATCCTGTTGCGGTGAGCAGGCATGAAACTTACGCGGGGTACGCATTTTAAATACCGTGCCATCGGGACGCGGCATCATTTTATTATAAATCCAGTTGCCGATAACCCCGCTGTTAAACACTTCACGGGCATTGATGGGCGCATCCGACATTACTTTACCGATAGCGCGCAGAAAAGCGCCGTGCATGATGTTTACATGTTCAAATATTTCGGCCACGCTCCATTTGCCAGGTGCGGGGCGGCGGGTGAGGTAGTTATCGGTTAGTCGCAAAAAGGGCTGCATGTTATTGCGTATCACTTCTACCCTGTCGTGTAAACCGGAGAGCAACTCTTTTTTGTTGAAGGTGGTCATAATGACATTAGCATATCGCTGTACGAAAGATTCACCAGGTCAGGATCCGATATGGCAAACCGGCGCATGTAATAGTTGCATTGTTCGTGCAGGCGCTCCAAAGATAGTGGGTGATGCCGGTTGCTGGCCTCTATTTCTACAAAATTACCCAGTTGCCTTAGTGTATCCAGGTGAAACTTTACGTTGTCAATAAAATAGATTTCCCGCTGCTTTTCCACTACCACTTTTACGCCCAGGCTCTTGGTGAGCACGGCTTTGAGGGCCTCGCCATCGGCAACCGGCACCAGGTCAAAATGCGAGGTCTTAGGGCCGGAAGCATTTTCGCGCTGGTACCAGATAAGGGTATTTTCTATATTGCCCTGTCGCAATTTGAGCCGGCCGTTGGGCACATTAAAATACGTATCGGTCTGGTGGTCGGTGCCTTTAAAATCGGCTCCTTCTTCCAGTAATAATTGCCTGATTTCTGCGGCTTTGCCGGTTCTTGCCTTGATTTCAATATTAACGGATGACATGAGGGGTGATTTGCTTAAAAAAGAACCCGGTAACCAATGATTAATAATCATTGGTTACCGGGCCTTAAAATTATGATGTTGTGATTATACTATACTTTCTCCAACTGCCTGTTCCTGCTGCCGGCGGCGGCCCGGGTACGGGGGGCAACGGCTACCGGGGCCTCCACGGCTTTTTTGAAGCGGGTGGCGCTCCATACATGGTCGAGGGCTACTTTGCCAAAATCTTCATAGCCTGCGCCGGTAATACATTCCCAGCTGCAGCTACGGTTAAGATCGGTGGCAATTTTAGAGGTTGTTTTGGGATAGGCGATCCATAATTTGGCATCCCTGTTCAGTGCGGGCAGCACTTCCCGTAAAATACCGCTCAACTGGTTTTCGTTTACCGCGAAAATCAGCGCAAAATCAATTTTGCGGGTCTTCAGCAACGGTGTCAGGTTTTTGGCAAACGATAATTTGGTAAACTGCTTTTCAATTGACGACGGGAGGCCCTGTATAAGCAAATTCTTCTCGTCTTGAAGTTCAAGCTTTTCAAACAACGGTTGAGACATATTTGAATTTTTTATTTTAGGGTTGTTTCAAAGCGGGATTGCAAAGATACTGTATTTCACGCTGGTTCTAATGAATTTTAGGAATAAATCTCCCTGAAATTGCCCATTTTAGCGGATTTTCAAGGGAATTTTGATTAAAATCATCCTTTCTTATAATACGTCAGCGCTTCGGGCATTAATTCACGCAGCTTTTGTATCCGGGTTTCATCGGCCGGGTGGGTACTCAGGAATTCGGGAGGCTTTTGGCCGCTGCCTGCTTTTGCCATCCGCTCCCAGAAGGTAATGGCTTCGCGGGGATCGTAGCCTGCCATGGCGGCAAAAATCAACCCGTATTTATCGGCTTCCAGTTCCTGTTTCCTGGAATTGGGCAACAGCACACCCAGCTGGGCCGTGGGGCCGTAAACGTTATTAAAAATGGCGTTGGTTTGTGCATTGCCCGACGACAATGCGCCTCCCGCCACTCCAATGCCCTGGGCAATCAATTGCTGGCTCATGCGCTCATTGCCATGGTGCGCCAGCGCATGCGTTATTTCATGTCCCAGCACAATGGCCAGGGCGGTTTCGTTTTGCGTAATGGGCAGCAGGCCACTATACACCACTATCTTTCCACCGGGCATGCACCAGGCATTTACTTCTTTGGAGTCTACCAGGTTGTATTCCCACTGGTAACCTTCCAGCTCTTTGCTAAGGCCCTTCTGGCCGTAATAACTGTTGATGGCGGCTACGAGGCGCTCCCCCACCTGGCGCACCATACCGGCATCCCTGTTTCCGCCGGTGCTGATGACCTTGTTCTGGCCAAGAAACTGCTGGTATTGGGTGGTGGACATTTTTTGCAATTCCGATTCGTTGAGCAGGGCCAGCTGGCGGCGATTGGTAATGGCATTGCGGGCACAGGACACGATGACCAGAGACATAACAATGCCCGGTAGTACTTTTTTCATGACAGATCTTTTTAGGGAGTGCAAAAATAGCACTAAGCGGCAACAAATGATCTATTTGCCGTATTTGTCGTGCGTAGACGACTGGCGACGCTGGCGTTTGCGGTCGCGGTATTTGAGGATGGGCACTTTGCTTTCACTGCCTTTGAGGAGGCGGCCGATGTTTTTCTGGTGGGTGAGAATGACCAGCAGGGCCACACCTACTGCAAACACCCGGTAGGCATGGTTATCTACGTTAAAAATTACTAATATGAATACGGGAAAAGCCATGCTGGCAAGAATGGAGCTGAGCGATACAAAGCGGGTCAGGTAAAGCACCAGCAGGAATACGCCGGTACAGCCGAGCGCCGACCAGGGCGAAATGCCCAGCACCAGCCCAAACAGCGTGGCAACGCCCTTGCCGCCCCTGAAATCGGCCCATATAGGGTAGATATGCCCCAGCACAGCAGCCAGTCCAAGGCCAATCTGGAGGCTCATACGCGCTACATCGTGTTCGGCAATATTATAGTAGGGAAGTAAATAGGCAAGTTTTACGGCAATAAGGCCTTTGAGCATATCGGCCACCATAACGATGGTGCCCCATTTTTTGCCAAGAACGCGAAAGGTATTGGTGGCCCCGGCATTGCCGCTGCCATAATCGCGTATGTCCACATCAAAAAAGTACCGGCTTATCCATACTGAACTTGGGATAGAACCGACCAAATAGGCGACCAATATAATCAGTACCTCTTTCATCGAAATATTGGGTTGAAGTGGAAAACAAATATAACAAAAAAGTCATTAAAATGACCCGCGGCAGCTTATAATTTACGCAATTCCAGGCAAATCCAACCGTCTTTTTCCAGGCTGTTAAACAGCTCCAGGCGATGCTTTTTTGCTTCCTCCAATATCATAAGCCGGTCGTCTTTCAGCAGTCCGCTTAATAGTACAACGCCCGGGTTTAAAAGATGTTGTTCTATATAGATCAGGTTTTGAAGTATAGTGTTCCGGTTAATATTAGCCAGTATAATATGTGATGGCGGCACCTGGTCCAGCGTAGCGGCTTTAAACAGTGTACAGCGGCTACAACCATTGGCTGCCAGGTTTTCCGCAGCATTTTCAATGCTGTTGTCATCGTTGTCGATGGCGGTAATGGCCGTGGCCCCCAGTTTTTCGGCCAGTATGGCCAGCACCCCGGTGCCCGTACCGAAATCGAATACCTGCCGGCCGTTGAAGTCCATCCCGGCCATGGCCTGTACCATCATCCAGGTGGTGGCGTGGTGGCCGGTACCGAAGCTCATTTTGGGCGTAATGATAATATCATGGGGCACCCCCGCTACCGGTGGGTGAAAGCCAGCCCTTACGGCACAAAACCCATCGATCACAACCGGCCGGAAACCCGATTCCCATTCGGCATTCCAGTTTTTAGGCGCAATGACCGAGCGCGCAAACTGCAGCGAATGCTCCTGGCTGAACCGGATAAGCTCTTCTTCATCCAGCTCGCCGGCAGGGATAAACGCTTTGAGGTAATGGCGCTCTTCTTCAAACCCCTCAAAGCCGCGAAGGGTGAGCTGGGCTACCAGCAGGTCTTTTTCCGCCTGGGCGGTAACGGGGAATACGATTTCGATGTAGTCGTT
>JACXTT010010059.1_pt1 | contig 12819 bp, 15 predicted proteins | sample 9270951 | NCBI WGS metagenome assembly JACXTT01 (sample SAMN15532306, study PRJNA645909) | rock metagenome | isolation source: weathered quartz diorite | place: Puerto Rico | collected 2017-06-21 | reverse complement strand
TCGAAATGCTCCAGCACGCGGCGATACTTCGAGATGTAATCATCCTGGCTCCGGAAGCTCAGTTCCGCGTCGGACATCTCCCGGTCGAGCAGATAGCCGCGGTGGCATTCATCCACGACCATGAGATCGTACTGATCGACCGGCGGCACCTCGGACGAGTCTTCCGTGTAAAGCACGCGTTTGACCAGCCCCTGGATGGTGCAGATATGGACCTTGGTTTCAGAATCGGGCTTGACTGTATCCAGTCCCTTCAGACCGAATATGTCGGCAAAGGTCTTCGCACTGACAACGCGAGTCGTCGAGAATTCTCCGGCGGCCTGTGTTCCAAGCGCATTGCGGTCGACGATGAACGCGACACGTCGGAAGCGTTTCGCGGCGAGAAGCCGGTACAGCATGGCGATGGCGAGTTTTGTCTTGCCGGTCCCCGTCGCCATCGCCAGAAGCATATTGCGGCGGCCCTCGGCGAGCCCGTGTTCGACTGTCTCTATCGCTTTTTTCTGATACGGGCGAAGCGGGAATCCGAAATCGAATGGCCGAGCCTTCAGGTCAGCCTGGGCCGCGTCCACATCAATTTCAAGGAGGCCTTTGAGGCCGTCGGGCGTAGGCCAGTCAGACAGCGCGCGTCGATGATTGGCTGGCTTGCGCGCATCCCGAAACCAGATTCCGCTCTCAGTCACGATTTGTTTCAGGTAAGGCCGACCATTTGCCGAGAACACGAAGGGCACCAGATAGGGACCGCCGCCCCTATCCGGCCACGGCTCCCCGATTGCTTCCGCCCCGCCCTCGAATTTGAAGCCGCGCGCATATCGCTGCGCCTGATCGATGTGGGACGAGACATTCTTGTTGCGTCGCTTGGCCTCAACCACACCGATGCACTTAGTACCTATGAACAAGGCATAATCCGCAGGGCCGCTTTTCGTTGGCCACTCCGCGATGGCCATGTTCTTGCCCTTGGCTGGCCTTGTGCCGGACGCATAACGCATCGTCTGGGTATCGACTTCCCAACCACGCGCGTGAAGGGCCGCGTCGATCAGAGTGCGCGTCGACGCTTCATCTATGTCGATCTCCGCAGCAGCAGCATCCGCTTTCGCGACAATAGCGGCCATCGCTTGCGCGGGCGCCTGAGCGGCCGCCGTCTGCAGCGTCTGCAATTGCGCAGCGAGCACGGCTTTGGCATTTTCAGCTTCGGTCGCAAGCTGTTCCCAAACCGCCCGTTCCTCGCGGTCTTTTTTTGCGCGCTCCTGCGCGCTCATGCGCTCGCGTGCTTCGTTTTCCGCTTCGAGGCGGGCTTTTTCCGCATCCGATCTGGTCTCGTCGAGCGCCTGTCGCAGGCGCTGAAGCTCTTCCTGAAGGGCTTTTGTCGCATCCGCCGGATCGGGCGGCGGCACGAAAGCCCCGGCCTTAAACTTGGCGTCTGCGAACGTGCGATGAAACCAGATACCCAGTTCTCGCGCGATTTTTAGAGTGCTGAGCGCTTCGGCGTGGTCGCCAGCTTGGGCATGCGTAGCGCGGTTGCCGGCAATCCGGAGCTGGTGAAACAGATCACCAACCTCGCGTGGAACGATACGCTCGAACTTCAGGCGTCGCAGCAAATCGGCCTGCTGTTCCTCCGGCGAGGAAAGTAGCCCCGACTTGGCCGCCGTTAGTTGCGCGAGAACCTCGCCGAACTGACGCAGCTTTATCAGGCAGGTATTCGGATCATCCTTGAAATACCGCTCGGCCAGCCCTCCCAACCGCACGAGCTGGGCATCGTGCGCCGCCAGAAAGCCGAAATTGGCCGATATGTCCTTCATGTGCCCCGCTAAAGCTGTTCAGAAGTCTTAACGTAGCAGAGATTTAGCGCCAAATGTAGTCATAAGCACCCCTTCGTCAACGGCCTCCGAGGGCCTTTCCCCGCCCGTCCCATTCCACGCCTTGTGGCTGCCCTCAGCACGTCGGGGAAGCTTGCAGGCCGCGCCTTCCGTGTCCCGTCCAGAGGTTCTTGCGTTTCGGGTCCCTGCCCAAAACGGCAGAGAACCTTGGGACACGGGTGCGGCTATGCGCCCTGCCTTGCTCCCCTGTTGAGGTCAACCCCAAACAAGGAGCTATGAAAAATGACTGACACGACATCCATACCGCTGAACAAACTGACCGCCTGGGACGGCAACGTCCGCAAGACCGCCGGGGCCGACACGGCTCTGGCCGAGCTGGCCGCGAGCATCGCCGCCCACGGGCTGCTGCAATCGCTCGTCGTCCGCAAGGGCAAGAAGGGCTCTTACGCCGTTGTTGCCGGCGGGCGCAGGCTTGAGGCGCTGCGGCAATTGGCGAAGGACGGCAGGATTGCCGATGACTACGCGGTCCCCTGCCAGGTCCTCGCTGCCGAGGCCGACGCCACGGAAATCAGCCTCGCCGAAAACGCCGTGCGGGAGCGCATGCACCCCGCCGATGAATTCGAGGCCTTCCGCGAGCTGGTGGACAAGGGCACGCCCGTCGAGGACATCGCCGCCCGTTTCGGCGTCACGCCGCGAACGGTCGAGCAGCGCCTCAAGCTGGCGCGGGTGAGCCCGGTCGTGATCAACGCGTTCCGCGAAGGCGAACTCAATCTCGCACAGGTCATGGGCTTCGCCGTGTCGGACGATCACGTTGCGCAGGAGCGTGTCCTGGGCCAGTTGTCCGACCACAACTGCGATGCCGAAGACATCCGCGCGACGCTGACCGAGGACGAGATTTCGGCGCGCGACCGGCGCGTGAAATTCGTCACGCTGAAGGCTTACGAGAAAGCCGGCGGCGGCGTCCGTCGCGACCTGTTCGCCGACGGCGATGACGGCGTGTTCATCCTCGATCCCGTCCTTCTCGACCAGCTTGTCACCAAAAAGCTGGACAAAGCGGCCAAGGAGCTTGCCAAGGAAGGCTGGAAGTGGGTCGAAATCCGCCAGCAGTACGACTGGAGCGAATGGAACGGCTTCGGCCGCTGCCATCCCGAAGCGGCCCCGCTTCCCGGCGAGCTTCAGGAGGAACTCGATCGGCTCAATGCCGAGTACGAGGCCCTCTGCGAGATCGACGGCGACCTGACGCCCGAGCAGAGCGCTCGCGCCGATGAGATCACCGCGCGCTGCGACGAGCTGGAGGACCGCGAAACATCCTGGCAGCCCGACACGCTCGCCATCGCCGGCGCCGTGGTCTGTATCGGCCACGACGGCAAGGCCGATGTCACCCGCGGTCTGGTCAAGCCCGAGGACAAGCCCCGGAAAAAGCCGAAGGCCAGCATCGTCGAGCGCACCAACGACGACGGCTCGATCGAAACGGTCGAGGCGCCCTCCCTCTCCGCTCCGCTGACGGAAAGCCTCACCGCGCACCGCAGCGCCATCATCGCCGCGGCGTTGCACGACGAGCCCGAGATCGCCCTCGCCGCCCTCGTGCATACGATGGCGCTGCAGGTTGTCTATGACGGCTATTCCCGCGAGACTTGCCTGAAGCTGACGGCCTCGGCACAATCCCTGCACCGCGTCGAGCAATCGACCGCGTTCGAGGTTCTTGGCCGCGCGCAGACGCATTGGGGCGACCTTCTGCCGGGCGATCCTGCCGACCTCTTCGCATGGTGCCTCAAGCAGGACCGCGACACGCTTCTTGGCCTGATGGCTTATTGCGTGGCCTGCACTGTCAATGCGGTCCAGCTCAAGGGCGAGCGTCCGGACGGGGAGCGATTCGCCCACGCCGACGCCCTGGCCAAGGCCCTCGACATCGACATGGCCGTATGGTTCAAGCCGACCGCCGAGAACTACTTCGGCAGGGTCAGCAAACCCGCCATCCTCGATGCCCTGAAGGAGGCCAAGGGCGGCCCCGTTGCTCCCGCCTGGGAGAAAGCGAAGAAAGGCGACCTCGCCGCCATCGCGGAGCGCGAGATCGCCGGCACCGGATGGCTCCCTGTGCCGCTGCGCATCGCGGCCTGAAGCCGTTTCGCCAGATGGCCTGTCTTGCACGGCAGGCCATCGCGTGAAATGGTTCCCTGCATTGCGTCAAATTATGCACTTGACGGCATAATGCAATCTAAGGCATAATTAAGGGGTGGAGTGGATTGTCGAGGTCGGCGATGAGTTTGAGCCGGAGTTTAACGCGCTGCCCGAGGATGTGCGCGTGGAGACTCTCGCGCTCGCTCGCCTGCTGAAGCAATTCGGGCCGCAGTTGGGACGGCCCCGCGTCGATACGCTCAATGACTCCCGGCACGCCAACATGAAGGAGCTGCGGTTCGATGCGGCCGATGGCGTCTGGCGCGTGGCCTTCGCCTTCGACCCGAAGCGCAAGGCCATCCTGCTGGTGGCGGGCGACAAGTCGGGTGTGAGCGAAAAGCGCTTTTACAAGCAGCTTATCGCCAAAGCCGACGACAGGTTCGACGCGCATCTGGCCCGGCTCAAAGCAAAAGAGCTGGAAGAGAAGAAACTGAAGCCGAAGGAAAGGAAGTAAACATGGCCCGGAACATCGATGACATCATCAATGAACTCAGCCCCGCGCAGCGCAGGAAGGTCGAGGCCCGCGCAGCACAGCTCATTGCCGAGGAAATGACGCTCCGGCAACTGCGGCGCGCGCGCAAGCTGACGCAGCAGAAGGTCGCCAGATCGCTGAAGATCGGTCAGGAAGGCGTCTCAAAACTGGAGCAGCGCAGCGATCTGCTGATCTCAACGCTGCGCGACTACGTCGAAGCGATGGGCGGCAACCTTTCGCTGATCGCCGAGTTTCCGGATAGCGGCCCTGTCGTCCTCTCGGGCATCGCCGAGGACAAGCCGGACCCGAAGCCGCACGGCCGCAGGCGCGCTCACGCCCACGTCTAAGCGCCGCCGCGCTAGTCCCCTATCATGGGCCGCTCTCTGAAGAGCAGCCCTCTCGGACCCTTCCATTCGGTGCGGCGGTTTTCAATCCACTTTTTGAGGCGCGTGCCGGGTACGCGGAGAATCCGGCCGCCCGTCACGACCTCGAACACCGTCGAGGTCGTCGGGATCGGAAAGCCGCAGGACGGATTCGTGCGGACATGCGTTACATAAAGATGCGCCGCGTCGTATGAGCTTTCCGCATTTACGTCGACGCTGTAGCGCTTGCCCTCCCCGTCCATGACGGTCACCGTGCACCACTTCCCCATGCCCATAGGATAGCGAAGAAAAGACGAACACTGCTAGGAAGCCGCCTCCCGCATGAGATCTTCCTCTCGGTTCGCGTCGGAGAGCCACCTTCCGACCTTTGCCGGTGACCTCAACGAATGTGGAGATCCTGCAGGCCGCGCCTTTGCGTGTCCCGTCCAGAGGTTCTTGCGTTTCGGGTCCCTTCCCCAAAACGGCAGAGAACCTTGGGACACGCGAAAGGCTATGCGCCCTGCTTTCGGCTCTCCTGTTGAGGTCAACCAAACAGCAAAGGAGCTATGAAAATGACTGCATCATCAATGCCGCCAACTGTCGTGCACGCGGAACAGGCCATGCTGGCTTATGCCAGGGCCGCCGGGCGCATTCACGAAATCGGTTCGCGGCGAACCACGGCCGCCCTCGTCGCCGATCTCATCGACGGGCTTCATGAGTTCGCCCGCAAGGCCCAGCTCGAACTGCCGCAGCGGGGTCAGCCATGAGAGATCCCGTCATCGACGCATATCGCTGTGCCTTTGATTTCGCGCTTGACGCGCTGATAACCACGCTCAAAGAGGCGCAGGAGTATCTCGGCAAGGGCGAGGACTTTGCCGCCATCGGCACCCTTGTGATTTTCGACGAAAGAGTCGAGGACCTGAAAGCCGCGCGCCGCCTGTTTATTCGCGCTCTTCGCGTTGAAAGGACGCACAAATCGGGAGGACACCAATGACCCACCAAATCATTGCCGACCTCACGCGACGTAGAATGGCAGAAAGGCCCATCATGGCTGACGATCCCGAGTCGCCGGATCTCGACAAGTTCGAGGCCGAGGCGCGCGCCTACGCCGCCGCGAAGAACCGCGAGAGGCAGGGGGAAACCCGCTTCGCGTCGACACGCACGGCACGGCGCGAGTTTGAGCGGTCCGACAACCCGGTCAAGGCACACGAGCGCCATCAGCAGGAAAGCCGACGCGATCAGGAGCGGCGCATCCGCATAATCGCCGATCCCGACCGCCGGCAGCAAGTCCGGGAAGAAGTCGACAGGCACTACACGGCCTGGGGCAAGGCGCTATCGAAGGCCTATAACCAGCGCTATGAGAACTCTCCGCGCATCTTCGCGCAGAAAATGGCAGCGCTGAAAATCTCCGACGAGCGCCTGATCCCTAAGGAGCGCCGCGACCAGCTGCGACGCGACGCCATCCGCGAAGCCTCAGCGCAATCCAGCGAGCGCATGAAGGAGCTCAACGCCGCCATGCCGCGTCGGATCGACCGGACGATTGACGACGCGGCGAAATTCCCTCCGTACCGGCCGCCGCTTGACAAAAAAACGCAACGGGCCAAGGATGCGTCAGATGCCTACAAGGCCCGCGCCGCGAAAGCCGGCCGGGACCGCGACCACGATCTGGAGCGATAACCATGTGTGCGCACGACTGGAGCGAAATCACGACCGACAGCGAGCAGGCCGCAGGCCTGAGCCGCTTCATCTGCGTCTGCGAGGGTTGTTACGTGGAGATGACCCTGCCGGCAACGAATTGAACGTCCAATTCAATCCCCGATCATGGGCCGCTGATTCAACAGCCCAGCCGCTACGAGATCGCCCCACCTTCGAACCAGTGTGATCGCTGAGCCCGTCCGCTGACCTCATCAGCGCGGACGATCGACCCAGATCACTGCGAAGCGCTCTGTTCGTTTCCTCCGGCCGGCAGGCAATCATTGCCAGCCATTCTGTGAATCCTGCCAGAAAACCGGCCCTCGATGGCCGCAAGCGCTGACGCGCTCCTCCTCTGCGTTCCGGTCCCTGCGGGATGCGGCCGGTCCTGTTTCCCGGCTCGGAATTCACAGGCTGGCGATGACGCCGGCCTCAAGAAAGGAAACAGAACATGAACCGCTTTTCTCAACTGATCGGAACCGTCATCCACGGCGATTGCACCAAGGTCATGCGCGGCCTTCCGTGGGCGAGCGTCGATTTTATCCTCACCGATCCGCCCTATCTCGTGAACTATCGCGACCGCTCGGGCCGCAACGTGGCGAACGACTCCGGCGACGGCGCATGGCTGAAGCCGGCGTTCCGGCAGATGCATCGCGTCCTGAGGCCCGACAGCCTCGCCGTCAGCTTCTACGGCTGGAACCGGACCGACCTGTTCATGCAGGCGTGGCGCGAGGCCGGGTTCGCGATCGTCGGCCACATCGTGTTTCGCAAGCGCTACGCGTCGACGGCGCGGTTCCTCAGCTACCGGCACGAATCGGCCTACCTGCTGGCGAAGGGCCGCCCCGCCCTGCCCGCGCAGCCCGTCCCCGACGTGCTGGATTGGGACTACACCGGCAACACGCTGCACCCGACGCAGAAGCCGGTCGCGCCGCTGCAGCAGCTGATCGCCGCCTTCACGAAGCCGGGCGCGATCGTGCTGGACCCGTTCTGCGGCTCGGGCTCGACGCTCGTAGCGGCGCGGGATCTCGGCCGGCGCTACATCGGAATAGAGCTGGACGAGCGACACGCGCGCACGGCGACCGCGCGGCTGGCGCAGCGGGCCGAGGCCGCGTGACGGCGGCCTTGTTGTCGGCGTCTGCCCTTTCAGCCAAACGCCGCACGAGCATCCGAACGGGTTTCCGGGCGCGCTTGGTCATTCGACCTATTGCGCAATGGTGCCAAACCTGGAAGACCGGAAGCAGGCACTGATGCAACGCAGGATTAGTTTCCGGTTGACGCGGTCCCACCTCTGCTTTTAAATCGTTCGAGACAACCGACCGAAGTTCCTCATGGCCCGACTCCACAAGAAACGCATTCCCGAAGGCCCTTTTTATCCCGATCTCGGGCGCAATATCCGCCTTACCCGCCACGCCGCCGGGAAGAGCCAGGAAGAAGCTGCCGCCCACCTCGATGTCACCTTTCAGCAGTTTCAAAAATATGAAAAAGGCACGAACCGCATACCGATTGACCGCCTGGTCAGCCTTGCGGACTTTCTTGATGTGCCCCTCTCCAAGTTCGTCGGCAAGACGGACGCCATTGCAAATTCCGCCGTTCAGTCCCTCATGAAGGAATATAGCGGCCGGGAATGCCAGGCCCTGCTGAAAGCCTTCACCGCGATTGACGACCGCCGCGTTCGTAGCGCGGTCCTCAACTTCGTCCGCGCCATGGCCGCGGTGAACGGCCAGGGGTAATCCTTACGCTTCGCTTTCGTCGACGCCCGGCAGCTTGCTCATTTCATAACGCAGAATGCAGTAATACGTCGTCACGAGTATCCGGTATGCCGCATCGATCATCGTGACGATTTCCTCGATGCGCGTGCTTTCCGCCTCGTTCCGCAGAAACTCCATGGCTTTCAGGATGCGTGAAGCCTGCGCGAAGTCGTACCTGTAGTCATTCTTCGCGGCGTCTTCGAGTTCGTCGATGTCAGGCAGCCTGGGCATAGTCTCGCGCTCCCTCGTGTCTGCTAAATCTCAGTACGCTTTGCGTAATGCCGGTCTTGCGGCGCACATTGGCGAGCTGCTGCGCCGTCACCGGGATCGCCACGGCGCGGCACTTGTGGCGCCCAATGGCCTCAACCGACCCCAGATATTCCATCCCGATACCGGGGCGCTCGAAGACGCTGCGATAGATGTATGTCGGCATCAGGCCGATGATCTTCGCCAGGCCAAACCGCAGCCCGAACTCCAGATAGGCGCAGGCCATTTCATGGATGATGAGTTTCCGTAGTTCCGGAGCAACGCTCTTGTCCACGCAGTAGCGTGTACCTTCCCAGATGACGGGCGATTGCAGCAGGGACTTGTCCTCCACCAGGTGCGGCCACAGGTCCAGGAGCATGCAGGAGAGCACCGTCGGCGTCAGCCGGCTGACGCCAAGCGCCCGCCCCTCCTCCGTGTGGTAGACGAGATAGCGGCTCGCCGGCGTGTCGTACTGATCGAACTCCATGCCGTCATAGACCGGCACCTTGTAGTCCTGCCGCTCGATGAACTCCTCGTAGCGCAGCCGGAACTGCGAATGGAAGGCTTTCCCGAACTCGTCGACGTTCTCGCACGAAATACATGAAATCATCGCTTCCCCCTGTTTTGGTGAAACAGCGGGATCAGCCTTGCAGATGCTGTGCCGGCAGTAACCCCACGCGATCGCGTGGGGGCTTCAAGGCCTGATGAGGCCGTAGGAAAGGGCCTTGGTGACAGCCGCGACGCGCGAATACGCGTCGAGCTTCTTGAAAGCGTGCCGGAGATGATAGTCCACCGTCTCCTCGCTCAAATGGAGGATCGTCGCGATCTCGCCGTCGGTCTTGCCCTTGGAGGCCCAGTGCAGGATTTCCCCCTCGCGCGGCGTCAGATAAACCTGCCGTTCCGGAAAATCCTTCTTCCGGTTGATGCGCTGAAAGGCAATGTAGAAGTGATTGCAGTAGGCGGTGATCAGATCGACGTTGCCGTCAAAGGAATCGAGTTTCTCCTTGCTGGCGAGCCCGATCCCGGCGAACTGGTTCGGACCCCACAGCGGCGTGCAGATGCCGTTATACAGGCCTGCCTCGATACCCATGTTCAGGCACTGGAACTGCTGGCGCGTCATGTGCATCCGCTCGGGAATCTCGGCCCAGGTGAAGGTATCCAGCTTGCTCTGGCAATAGGTGATCACCGGGTCGAGACGGTCGAAGCCCTTCTCGAAATAGTATTTAATCCAGTCCTCGGGATAGTTCTGTATGACGCCGACGCCGGCCGGGAAGCCGATATGATCGTGGGCTGTCTGCAGGCAAAAAATCATCCGGTCAAGCCCGTGCTGCTTCACCGTTTCCAAAAATTCGTTGACCAACTCGCCTGTCGTCCGGGCGTAGTTCGCCCTTTCGACGAACGTCTCGAATGGAACCAGCATCCCTGGAAGTCCCCCTCGCTTTTTCAGGGGATTTAACTACCGGTTGCAGGATTTTGCAAGTACCGTCTTAAGCAGCCTTCAGCCGGGCGCGATGCTCCGCCAGCAGCGGCCTGACCTCCTCCGGCAGGAATTCCCGGAAATGCCCGTTGATGGTCAGCTCCCCGGTCAAGAGGCCGATCGGGTCCTGCCCTTCGAGACTGCCCAGATTCGGCTCGTGGACGAAGTAGCCGAGCAGCCGCTGCAGGCGTTCCGGCAAGGTTCGCGCGATCTCGCGCGGCACCGCCAGATATTGCGGCTCGGCCTGCCGCAGCCAGCCGAGGCAGTAGCTGTGGACGATGCCGGTGCGCGGACGCTTTGTGCGGTTCGCGCCGCCGCCGTGCTGGAGCGATCCGAGCCAGATCAGCACCGATCCGGCCTTCATGACGCCCTGCGCTTCCTCGTGCGGCTGCGCCTGCCGATCGAGCGGCCATTTGTGGCTGCCGGGCACGACATGTGTCGCGCCGTTCTCTTTCGTGAAATCACCGACGGCCCACATCGTGTTGATCATCGCCTCGAACTCCGGATGGACGAAGTTGAACATGAGATCGTCGCGATGGATCACCTGCTGCGGCTCGCCGGGGCCGATGCGGATCGCCTGCGTCAGGTTCAAGTGGTAGCCGCGGCAGCCCCTGAGCAGGAAATGATCCATGACGCCGAGTATCACCGGTTCGATGGCCATCGATTGGCAGGTGCGCGACTTCGCGATCAGGCCGCTCAGGCGCTTGGTCGCGTAGCCGTAGAAGTCGCCGGCGCAGTCGGGCACCGCCTCGAAATGCGGCGCCAGCTCGGCCGCCAGCCCGTCCAGCTGATCGCGGTCGAGCACGCCCTCGATGACGACGCAGCCGTCCCTTTCCAGAATTTCATTGATCGCCGGCAATCCCGCCGCCGCCCTGACCGTTATCACGTCCGCCATGGTTTCCTCCCGCTTGAATGTTGGCGGTCCTCACTCTGCGGGGTGTCGGCATGCCTGTAACCCCACGCGATCGCGTGGGGTTACTTTCGGCCGCCGCCGGTCTTGAATTCAGGAGGTTTTTCGCGGGGAGGACGGCATGACGGAACTTATTCTCGATTCGGCCCATGACGGGCAGGCAGGCCGGCTGGATACGGCTGTCTTGCGCGAACTCGGCGCGCGTTCGTTGTTCCCATGGCTTACGCACGCCGTGATGGACTGGATCGTCATCGGCGCGGCGCTTGCCATGATCCAGCTCAGGCCGCAATTTTTCACCGCCCTCGCCGGCATCCTGATCATCGGCAACCGGCAGCACGCGCTCGCCGTTCTCGGGCACGACGGTACCCACTACACGCTGTCGCGGCATGCCCGGTTGAACGATGTTCTGACAAACCTCTTCTGTTTCTGGCCGCTCGGCCTGACCGTCAGCGGCTACCGCGCGCTGCATTACGCGCATCACAAGCACACGGGGACTGCCGAAGACCCCGAACTCGGGCACAAGCGCCTGCGCGCGCCTCAATGGGACCTGCCGGCAACACCGCTGAAGATCCTGCGCTACGCATTGCTCGACCTCATCGGCTATTCCCTCGCCGATTACCTCATCATCGTCCGCTTTGCCAAACCGCAAAGCCGGCGCGAATATGCGCCGCTCGTTCTCTTCCACAGCGTCGCACTGTGCGTCCTGCTCGCATGCGGTCTCTGGCCAATCGCGGCAGCGTGGTATTTCAGCCTCGTGACCTCGTTCATGATGTTCTTCCGGCTGCGGCTGTGGCTGGAACACCAGGGAACCGACGAGACGCAGCGAATCGCTCTCAACTCATGGCAGGGCGCGATCCTGGCCCCGCACAATGCGTGGCATCACTGGGAGCACCACAAATATCCGACGATCCCGTATCACAAGCTGCCCGAGGTGCGGCGGCGCTTGCGCGGTCCCGCGATCTTCAGACTGCGCGATCTGATCGCCGCATTCGCCAGCACGCCACGCATTGCCTCAGGCGCGGCGCTCAAGACCCCGGCCACGTCCCGCGACGATGCGCCCGCAGCAAGGGACATCGCCCGTGCCGCGTGAAGGAGCAGCCGGTTTCCACGGGTTGTACTACTGAAAATGAGCATTCTGTAGTTGCATTTGACTTGCTGAGCGACAAATCTTCGGGCAGACTCTGTGATGGCCAACCCGATTCCCGGAGTCCGGCCCCCCGACGTTCACCACCCTTCAAAGGAAATCCGATGACCTAGAAAACCTGCCGCCCAAATAGAAAACCCGCCAGAGGCGGGCTTCCTGAAACTGCGATACGGGTCTATGACACCCCCAATATTGCAGCATTCAGAACCCGATGCAAGAGCTTTCTTGCAGCGGTGTTGTGTTGCCCGAAATCGGCGCTTATCCACCCTTTCCCACAGGAGCCCTGCCTTTTTGTCCACACCGTTTTTGCATGCCTACCAATCGCACCGCCACAAGCCTTCACGCCTGATTCGCGCTGTCTGTCCGGGCATTTATCGTTTGTCCATGACTGAGCGTGCTTGCTGGCCGCCGATTCGTCATTCACAGTTTTTTCGTGGCCCATCCGATTCCGGATGCTGGTCACATCTCGCGTGTTCACTACTGAAGGAAATCCGATGACCTAGAAACAGAAAACCCGCCTGGTGGCGGGCCTTCTAAAACCTGAAGCTCTGAGAGAGCTGTGATGTGGCAATCCAACTCTCTCAGAAACCGGAAGCGGACGCAAGAGATTTCTTGCGGCGGTTTTGTGCGGCCTCGAATCCGGGCGGTTTTCTCATAACCAAGGAGAAAACTATGTACACCACTGACTGGACTCAGCCCTCCATGGAGGACTTGAAGCGGCGGCTCGCCGCGAAGGTTGCCCTCATGGGTGATCGCGCCATCCAGACCATACCGACAGCGCG
>JACXTT010010058.1_pt1 | contig 12819 bp, 10 predicted proteins | sample 9270951 | NCBI WGS metagenome assembly JACXTT01 (sample SAMN15532306, study PRJNA645909) | rock metagenome | isolation source: weathered quartz diorite | place: Puerto Rico | collected 2017-06-21 | reverse complement strand
AGGTAGCGGTCGTCGTCGCGGCGCGAGCGATCGCCCGGCCGGCGCGCGCCCCGGGCGGTGAGATCGAAGTCGTGCGCGCGCTGCCGCCGCGGGAACGCGCCGTCGCTCATCCCGAGCATGCACACCAGGCGGAACGGGATGGTGCGCATCGGCACCATGGCGCAGAAGGTCACGCCGCCGGCGAGGAAGCCGCGCTCGGGGTGGCGCTCGTCGACGATCGCCTCGAACAGATCGCGCACCACCTCGACGCCGACCGGCTCGTCGAAGGCCGCCTCGCGCGCCGCGCCGGCGATGGCCGCGAGCGCCTCGCGGATCCGCTCGCGCTGCCACGCCTCGTCGGGGCCGGCCGCCAAGAGGTCGTCGGCGAGGGCGTCGAGCCGCGGCCGCCAGTCGGCGAAGGAAACCGGCATTTCCAGCCCGCGGAGGCCGGTGAACAGCGTTTCACAGAACCGCCCGAGCCGGCCGAGCAGCGCGCCGGCGAGCCCCTCGATCTCCTCGTACGGCAGCACGCCGAAGCTCGTGGCGCGCGCCTCGCCGCCGAGGGCATAACCGAGCAGCAGGCGATCGAGCCCGAAGCGCCAGGTGTTGTGCCCGTAGGCGGGCTGGCCGTGGGCGGCGCGGTGCTCGGCGTCGATGCCCCAGCGCACGCCGGCGTCGCTGAGCCAGTCGGCGCACGTCTCCACCTCGTCGGCGTCGATGCCGAAGCGCGCCTGCACCGGCGCGAGCGCCAGCAGATCGATCACCTCGGGCAGGCCGAGGCGCCCGCCGGCGAGCGCGAGCACGCGGTGGAACGCCTCGAGCACGGGGCTGTCGCGGCGCAGGCGCCGGTCGGCGATGCGGTAGGGGATGTAGCCGTCGTCGCCCGCCGGCCGATCGAACACCGCCTCGACGAGCGGCGCGTACTCCTCCACGTCGGGCAGCATCACGACGATCTCGTGCGGCGCGACGCCGCGGCCGATGCGGTCGAGCAGCTGATCGCGCAGCACCTCGACCTCGCGCATCGGCCCGTGGCAGCCGTGAACGGCGATCGACTCGTCGCGCGGGCCCGGCGCCGGCGCGCGCATCGCCAGGATGTCGGCTTGCACCCGGCCGAGCTCGCCGGCGTCCGGCTCGAGGTAGCGGTCGTCGTCGATCTCCGCCACCTCCAGCGCGAGCGCGGCCTCGCCCACCACCTGCTCCATCTCCGCGCCGAGCGCGCCGAGCGAGGCGAGCAGCGGATTGCCGTCGATCTCGCCGGCTTCGCGCCGCGCCCACATCGCGCTGTCGGTCCAGTGTTCGCGCGACGGCGACAGCGTGTAGAGGTGCACCTCGCAGCGCCTCGCCAGCGCGGCCATCACCCGCGCGTACAGCGGCGGCATCGCCGACAGGCCGAACACCGCCACGCGCGCCGGCGCGGGGAAATCGCCCGCGCGGTGCAGATCGCGCTCGAGCGACGCCAAGTGATCGGGCCCGAGCCGCGCCACCAGCTCGCGCCAGAGGATCGGCTGCCAGGCTTCGTCGGCGGCCGCGCGATCGTCGCCGCGCTCCCAGGCGAGCAAGAGCTCGGGCCGGTACGTGAGGTAGCGGTCGAACACGTCGGCGAGCTCGCGCGCCAGCTGGAAGCGCCGCGCCGCCGAGTCGTCGCCGTCGAGGTAGCGGCGGATGCGCGCGAGCTCGGGATCGCCGAGCCGCGCCGGCAGCGCCGCGGCGATCGCCCACAGGAGCGACGAGCGCGCGTAGCGCTCCGCGCCCGTGGCCCGCTCGCCGAGCGCGAGCCCCAGCACCTCGTGCACGAAGTTCCGCGGGTAGAGGCAGGCGCCGTCGGCCCACACCCCGAGCCGGCGCGACAGCTCCAGCGACAGCCACACCGCCATGCCGCGGCCCTGCACCACCAGCCACTCGCGCTCGAACGGCCCGCCCGCGGGCGCGGCGTAGAGCTCCGCGAGCGCGTCGACCAGCGCCTCGGTGCGGTTGCTCTTGTGGCGGTGGAGCACGCCGCGATGGTAGTCGCGGCGCCGCGAAAAAACTCAGCCGACGGTGCTCTCGGCGGCGAGCGCGGGCTCGTGCTTCTTCGGCGAGGGGATGAGCTTGCTCCGCGCGATCGTCAGCATCCCGAGCGCCTCGAGCGCCAGGCACAGCCCCCAGCCGGGATCGATCTCCCACGCGCGGTAGGAGAACTTCGCCGACGACGGGTAGCGGTGGTGGTTGTTCTGGTAGCCCTCGCCGAAGATCAGCCACGCCACCAGGTGGTTGTTGCGCGAGTCGTCGGGCGTGTCGAAGTTGCGCCCGCCGAGCGCGTGGCCGAGCGAGTTGACCGCCCAGCCCTCGATCGGGTGGCTCATCATACCGAAGTAATACGCCGCGCCGAGCAGCCAGAACCCGGCCGCGCCGATCGCCGCGGCGATCGCCAAGTGCACCAGGTACGGCAGGTACCACACGCGCTTGCGGTTGAGCCAGCTGATGTCGAAGTCGATGTCCTGCACCAGCGAGGTGTAGGGTTCCTCGCGCCGGTGCAGGCCGACGAGCACGCGCTTGTACGAGCGGAGCTGCGCCAAGAGCACGCCGAAGAGGCCCGCCTGGCGCGGGCTGTGCGGATCGAGCTCGGTGTCGGAGTGCGCGTGATGCAGCCGGTGCATGCACACCCAGCCCTTGGGATCGAGCCCGGTGAGCCAGTTGCCCATCGCCGCCACGAACCGCATGGTCCGCGGCGACAGCTTCACCGCCTTGTGGGCGAGGCCGCGGTGATAGAACACCGTGACCATGGTGAGGTTGACCAGGTAGGCGACCACGAACACCGCAGCGCACGCGAGCCAGTACATAGGGCTCGGGCAGGATAAACGCGGCCGGCCGGCCCTTCTGTCACAGCTTGACCATAAATGGCCGGGCTACTGTTCCATGCTGGAAGCGTAGGTACCGGCCGCGGCGGCGCCGTTCAGCTTGGCGCGCAGGGCGTAGGCGCGTTGACCCGCCTCGAAGCCCGTTTCCTTGCCGCCCCAGGCCTTGAGCGCCGACTGCTGCAGCGCGCGGCCGTAGGAGAACGACAGCTTCCACGGCAGGTTCTTGTGGCGCGCATTCATGGCGTTGAGGTGCTCGGTCGCCTCCTTCTCGCTCTGCCCGCCCGAGAGGAACACGATGCCCGGCACGGCCGCCGGCACGCAGCGCTCGAACACCATCACGGTGGCGTCGGCGACGTCGTTGACGCTGGCCTTCTTCGCGCACTTCTCGCCGGGGATGACCATGTTCGGCTTGAGCAGCATCCCGTCGAGCTCCACGCGGTGGAGGTAGAGCGCGTCGAAGACGATCGCGAGCGTGCGCCGGGTCACCTCGGCCGAGCGCTCGAGGGTGTGGTCGCCGTCCATCAGCACCTCGGGCTCGACGATCGGCACGATGCCGGCCTCCTGGCACAGCGCGGCGTAGCGCGCGAGCGCCTCGGCGTTGCTGCGCAGGCACAGATCGCTCGGGATGCCCGCGCCGATGGCGATGACCGCGCGCCACTTGGCGAACTCGGCGCCGAGCTCGCCATACTCCTTGAGCCGCTCGCGCAGGCCGTCGAGCCCCTCGGTGATCGACTCGCCGGCGGCGAAGGGCAGCGCCTTCGCGCCCTTGTCGACCTTGATGCCGGCGACGATGTTCTGCTCCTTCAGCACCTCGACGAAGCGCTTGCCGGCCTTGGTCTTCTGCCGGATGGTCTCGTCGAACAGGATGACCCCGCCGATGTGGTCGCCGGCGCCCTTGGCGGTGAAGAGCATCTCGCGGTAGGCCCGGCGATTCTCTTCGTTGTTCTCGACCTGGATGCTCGCCAGGCGCTTGGCGATGGTCGACGTGCTCTCGTCGGCGGCGAGGATGCCGCGGTGGTTGTCGACGATGGCGCGGGCGATGTCGGTAAGGCTGCGTTTGCTCATGGCTTGTTCCCCCCTGAACCGGTGACGAGTGGGGTCCGGCGTATAGCCCGGTTGTGCGCCCGGGAGGAAGCCCCTGCCAGCTGGATCAGCGCCGACCCAGGAGGCGAAACGATGCTCTTCCCTGGTTCTGCGTTGACAAAACGCTACGTAGGATGAGAACCTCCTTTATCTTACAGGGCAACCTTAGTAAGGACGGACGAGCCGCCGCACGGCGGCGCTAGCGAGGAGCACTTCGATGAACGCGCGTTTGTTGTTCGCAGGGATGTTGTGTGCGTCGGCATTGGCGGCTTATGCGGGCTGTACGGTGAAGGCGTCGAAAGGCGGAACCACCGACACCACCGGTACGACCACCGGAACCATGCAGCAGAGCACCGGCGCCGGCAGCGGCGGCAGCAAGACCACCACCTCGACGATGAACGTGGCCGCGCCGACGACCGTGGGCGCGGGCGGCATGAGCGGCGCGGGCGGCTCGACCAGCACTGGCGGGACGGTGATGAACAGCTGCAACCCGGTCACCAACGCCCCCTGCGACAGCGGCAAGGGCCAGGCGTGCGACGCGTCGTTCAGCATGCAGAGCGGCTTCACCGGCTTCAAGTGCTACGACCCGCCGAACGACGCCAAGCTGTGCGGCACCTGCGACGGCTCGAAGGGCCCGTTCTGCGCCGGCACGCTGACCTGCTCGGTCTCCGCGAACTTCGGCGGCAAGTGCATGCGCTACTGCTGCAACGACATGGACTGCGGCACCGGCAAGTGCCTCACCACCAGCATGAACGGCGACCTGTTCACCGGCGCGCCGGGCGTCGGCGTCTGCACCGACGCGGCGATGAAGGCCTCCTCGTGCGACGCGCCCGCGATGGCGAAGTCGAACGGCTCCTGCGTCAAGCTCAATTAAGCGAACGAAGATCGCTCGAGGGGTGTCGCAAACGGCGCGGCGCCCCTGCCTTCGTTCACACGCGCATGTGAATGCGTTCACACGCGCGTGTGAAACCGCGCAGCCCTCGGAGGGCCGCCTTTTTTGGCTGGCGCGCGGGAGCGCTGGCACAATCGCGTCGTGGCTGACGATGCCCTCGCGATGGATTGGCGCGCGCGCGAGCGCCGCTCTCGCCGGCGGAAGTCCGGCTGGCAGACCTCCGGCGGCGTGGTGGTCGACGCCGACAGCGGCCGCGTGCTCTTGGTGCGGACGCGCCGCGAGACGAAGGAGGGCATGAGCGGCTGGACCTGGCCGAAGGGTCTCATCGATCCGGGCGAGGGCCCGGTGTACGCCGCCATCCGCGAGATCAGCGAGGAGGCCGGCGTGCTCGCCGAGCCGCTGGCCCACATCGGCGCGCTCGAGACGCGCCGCGCGCTGCGCCATTATTTTCTCCTGGTGAAGATCAAGGACGGCCTGCCCGCGGGGCGCGAGACGCTCGAGGTGAAGTGGGTCGACCTGCGCCGCGCCAAGGAGCTGCTCGACCGCAAGCGCGATCGCAAGGTGCTGCGGGCGGCGCGCGAGCTGCTCGCCGAGCTCGACGGCGCCGAGCTCTACGGCGCGAATTTGGCGATGAAGCCGTCGCGATCGCCGGCGCTGGCGAGCAGCTGGTCGCCGAAGTCCACGCTGTTCTCGAAGTAGCCGCCGAGCAGGATGCTGCGCTCGCCGTCGATCGCCAGCGACACGCGGCAGGCGGGCTCGCGGCACTGATCGAGGCTGTCGCCGAACCGCCCGCTCCACAAGAGGCGGCCCTGATCGTCGAACTTCGCCAGGAAGAAGTCGGTGTCGTTCGCCTCGCTCTGCAGCGTGACGCCGTCGATCTCGACCGAGCCGCGGAAGGCGGCGGCGATCACCAGGTTGCCGGCGGTGTCGAAGGCGATGTCGAACTTGTCGAGGTCGCAGGCGTTGGGGTCGCAGGCCTTGCGCGTGAGCGGCAGCTGCTTGGTCCACTCGTGGCCGCCCGAGGGATTGAACTTGGTGATGAACAGATCGTGCCCCGCGCCGGTGTGGATCTTCTTGTCGGGACCGTCGCCGAAGTCGATCTCGCCGACGAAGTAGCCGGCGAGCGCCGAGGCGCCGAACAGCGACGCCGCCACCCGCGCCGAGCTCTGGAACTTGCCGTCGCCGGCGCCGAACGAGCGGCTCCACAGCGCCTTGCCGTCGGGGTTCAAGCGGGCGATGAAGAAATCGATGCCGCCGCTCGCCATCAGCGTCTGATCGGCGCCGCTCGCGGCCTTCAGCGTCAGGGTGCCGGCGAACTCGCCGCCGGCGACGATGTCCTGGCCGCTGTCGCTCGCCACGCTCTCGATCGCCTGGGCGAACTTGTCGCTGTTCTGCACCGCCCACAGGCACTTGCCGTCGCTGCGCGAGATCTTCGCCAGGAAGATGTTGACGAACCCGGACGCGCCCTTGAACGCGTCGCAGCCGGGGAACGACAGCTCGCCGGTATAGCCGCCGGCGAGCACGACGTTGCCGTTGGGATCCATCGTCATCGCCAGCTTGTCGTTCGGCGAGGAGAAGTTCGCGCCCTCGTACTTCCAGGCGTTCTTCACCTTGCGCGCCTCGAGGTCCAGATCGAGGAGGAAGATCGCCTCTTGCGCCGGCCCGGTGGCGAGCATGTGGCCGTCGGCCACCAGGTTGCCGGAGAAGTAGCCGGCCACGAGCGGGCCGCCGGTGGCGGCGACCGGCCGCACGTAGTCGCCGTCGCCGAGCTTGTCGCCGAGCGAGAACGAGAAGCGGTAGCTGCCGTCCGGCTCGAGCGCGGCGACGAAGCCGTCCTGCTTTCCCGCGGCGGCGAGCTTCTTGCCGCCGAGATCGATGGTGCCGGTGAAGCTGCCGCCGATGATCGCGCGCGTGCCGACCGCGCCGACCGCGCGCACCTCCTGGTTGCCCTTGTCGGAGATGCCGCGGCTCCAGTCGATCTCGGCCGCGTCGCGCACCGTCAGGCGGTTGAAGCCGGCGATGATGTGGCAGCCGGCGAGCCCGGCGAGCGTGCCCGCGAGCGCTGCGCGCCCCCATCGCCCGCGCATGTCAGAACCGCCCCATCACGCCGATGCCGGTCGGACCGAAGAGCGGCACCAGCGTGACCTTGTCGGGCCCTTTCTCCGGCGGATTGTTCTCCGGCTTCTTCGGCGGGCGAAACACGATGAGCCCGACGATGCCGACGATCGCGCCGGCGCCGGCGACGGCGAAGCTGGCGGTCGAGGTGTGGGCCACGGCGCGGCCGCTCTCGAACTCGGCCTTCTGGTACTGGTAGCACACCAGATCGGCGCATTCGTTCGCCAGCTGGTGGCCCTTCACGATCGCCACCACGCCGGTGATGCCGCCGACGATCACCCCCGCCGCGGCGATGCCGAAGCCCGCCCAGCTCATCGCCGGCAGGGTGAACGGCGGCGGCTCGGGCGGCTTCGGCGGCGGATCGAACTTGATCTTCACGACGCGGTTCTTCACGCCCTGCGCCGCGAGGATGTCCTGCGTCTGGCTGCGGCGGTCGTACGACACCTTCAGCTTGTGCGGTCCGGGATCGACGTCGACCGGCTTGCCGTCGAGCGCGGCGGCGACGACGTCGTCGTCGACGGCTAGCTCCGCCGCGGTGATGTCGCGGCCCTGGTGGTCCTGCGCCGCGACGATGATCGTCGGGATCGCCGCGCGCACCTCCTCGAGCCATTCGACGCATTTGCCCTCGATCGCGTCGGGGCAGTCCGGCTGGCCGCACGACACGAGCTCGGCGCGGGCGGAGACGAGCTGGCCTTTGCGGCGGAGGCGCTGGGCGCGCATGAACGAGTCGAGGCAGGTTTGCTTCACCGCGTCGGCGGCGTCGGGCGCGGCGGACGGGCTGGCCGACGGCGCGGCGTCGCCGTAGGGATCCTGCGCCAGCGCGGGCTGCGTCAGCGCGGCGCCCGCGAGCGCAACCGGCGCAAGAGCCTTCCGCAGCCTCATCTCGGTTGTAGATGTATTACAGGCACTCGAGTTTCGGCACCCACAATCCGTCTTTGTCGAGCTGGAAAGGGTTCTCGCAGCCCGGCTTGACGCTGGAGACGGGCGGGGGCGGCCGCGGGCCGCCGGTGGTGCGCGCGGAATCCACCGGTGGGGGCCGCGACGGCTCGGTCGCATCGCTCGACGGCTTGCTCGACGGCGCGTCGCTCGGCGCCGGAGCGGGGCTCGGGGCGGGTGGCTCGGCGCGAATGATCGGCGCGGGATGGGCGCGCGTCGGCGGCTCGTCGTCGTCCCACGGATCGCCGCTCGATCGCGTCATCGGCGAGGCGTTCGCCGGGCGCGGCAAGAGCGTGCGGCGCAGCACCAGATCGGCGGCGACGGCCACGGTCAGGGCGGAGAGCACGGTCACGGCGATCATCAGCGCGGAGCGGCGGCGGGTGGCGGTGGCCGCGCTCGGCACGAGCTCGGCAGCGGCGCCGGCGATCGACGGCGTGCCGGGAGCGCGCAGGCCGTCGCTCGGGCGATCGCCGGTCGCTACCGCGCGGGCGCCGGTCTTCTCGATGGTGTCCGCCTGCGGATCGACGTCGGGATCGCTCACCACCTCGACGTCGCGGCCGCTGCCCGGGCGCGGCCGGCTCTCGACCGGGGGCTCGTCGCCGAGCAGGATGCGGCGCAGCTCGGCGGCCATCTCGCCGGCGGACTGGAAGCGGTTGTTCGGATCCGGCTCGAGCGCGCGCTCGAACCAGCCGTCGAGCTCGAACGGAACGTCGGCGACCTCGCTCGGCGGATCGTAGTCGGCGTTGCAGATCGACAGCGACAGCGACGGCAGCGTCTCGCCGGTGAACGGCACGCGCCCGACGATCGCGTGGTAGGTGAGCACGCCGAGCGACCACAGATCGGAGCGGTGATCGGCGCTGCGGGTGCTGAGCAGCTGCTCCGGGCTCATGTACTCGGGGGTGCCGACGATCGCGCCGGTCGAGGTCACGTCGCTCACCTTCGGCACCGAGGTCTGCTTGGCGATGCCGAAGTCGAGCACCTTCACGAACAGGTCGTAGCCGGCGTCGATGAGGAAGACGTTGTCCGGCTTGATGTCGCGGTGCACCACGCCGAGCGCGTGCGCCTCGTCGAGCACGGCGGCGATCTGCGACACCACCGTGACGGTGTGGCGCGCGCCGAGCACCTCGTGGCGCGCCAGGTACTCGCCGAGCGTCTCGCCGCGGAGCAGCTCCATCACCAGGTAGGGGCGGCCGTCGTCCATCACGCCGTGGTCGAAGGTCTTCACCACGTGCGGGCTCTGGATCTTGGCGGAGAGGGCGGCCTCGCGCTTGAAGCGGGCGAGCACCGAGCCGTCCTTCTGCGCCAGCTCCGCGGAGACGAACTTCACCGCCACGTCGGTGTCGAGCTTCTCGTGGCGCGCGACCCACACGCTGCCCATGCCGCCGCGCCCGAGCGGGCGCACCAGCGTCACGCTGTCGCTGACGCGGGTTCCGGTCGCGAGCGCCATTGCCCGGAGGTTAGCATACGAAGGATGCGTCGCCCCGGGCTCCGTAGAGGGCTTCAGGGCTGTCCGGACGCTTGCGAGCCGGCGCCGGTTCCCTGCGGCGGGAGGCGGCGCGGGGGGATGGCGATCGGCGGCGACGCGGTGAGCAGGCGCTCGCGCTTCACCATGATTTTCTGCGGCACGAGGTAGGTGCGGCCGGCGACCACGCGCAGCGAACGCAGGCGGTTCGCGCGCTGGATCGCCTCGACGGTGGTGTTGAACTTGCGGGCCAGCACGTTGAGCGTCTCGCCCTTGTGGATGCGGTAGGGCATGAAGCCCTCCTGCTCGCGGCGCTCGACCAGCTTGCGCTCCGCGAGGTAGGGCAGGGCGCGGCGGCCGAGCTCCTGCGCCACCGGGTTGAAGAAGCGCACGTGCAGGTGGGTGTCGTGGCCGTGCACGTGGCGGATGATCGCCGCGGGGCTCACCGAGCCGTACTGGAACACGCTGTCGAGCCACGCCGGATCCTCGCCGATCGACAGCGCGTACTCCTTCAAGAGCTTCTGCACCGAGGTGCTGATGAAGACGTACTCGACGTCGGTCTCGCTGATGAGCGCGCGCACCAGCTCCCAGGTGCGCGGCGCGTCGAGGTTGTCGGCGGTGGCTCGCCGGTACCAGGCGCCCTCGCCGCCGAGGTAGTAGTAGCCGACGTCGACGTCGCGCCCGGCCTGGTGGCTGCGGTGCGGGCTGAGCGGCCCGCCGCGGCGCGTGCTGAGGTGCCCGACCTGCAGCGGCGGCGCGTCGGGGAAGCGCTGGTACACCTTGGCGATGGCGCGGCCGAGGTAGTCGATCGTCTCCTGCGTGCCCCAGTTCACCGCGGTGTCGGCGAGGTGCACGCGATCGCTCGCCTGCAGCTGAACGCCGTTCACCAGGCCGCCGGCGGCGGGCGCACCGAGCGACAGCGATCCGAGCGAGGCGAGGTCGTGCTTGGCGCGGCTGCGGATCTCCGCGTCGCTGAGCAGCAGGCGCGGATCGCTCGGCGGAGCCGCGGGCGCGGACGGCGCGGCCGCGTCGCTGCGCGCGGTATCCGGCTCCTCGTCGTCGATGCCGCCGTTCTGATACGGCGCGTCGGGGGGATCGGCCGCATCGTCGTCATCATCCCCATCGGCGGAGGGAGACGCCTGCGCGGGCGCGGGAGCGGGTGCAGGTGCGGGTGCGGGCGCAGGTGCGAGTGCGGGCGCAGGTGCGAGCGCGGGCAACGTAGGGATCGGCGGCGGGATCGCCGGCAACGACGCCACGCGCGGCCGAGGCGACGCGCAAGCCACCACCCCGGTGACCAACAAAATCGCCGCACGCCGCATGAGCTCGCGACCTTATCACCCGACCCGTCAAAATTCCTACCCCGCGCACGTTCCCGCCGAAATCGAAGGACGCGACGATCAACGAGAGGGCGAGCGAGAGTGAGGGTGAGGTGATGAGCAGGCTCCCTCCCCCGCTTGCGGGGAGGGTGGGGAGGACCGAGCCAGCGCCGCGACGCAGCCCGCGCGGATGGCTTGTTCCCCGCCGCAAGTAAACGTGAGCAGTGGCGGGGGACGAGCTCCCGCCCTACGGATCCACTGGTCGCTACCACCTGGATTCCCGCGTTCGCGGGAATGACAGACGGAGATGAGACCAATCCTAAGCGCGTTCGCGGGAATGACGAGTCGATCTAAGGCGAACCTGAGTTTCTTCTTCTGAAAATTCCCGGTCGCCTGTCGCCTGTTCTCTGCTCTTTATTCTCTTCTTCCGTCAGTAGCAGCGCGCCTTACCAGCCGGCTTGTCGTTCACCACTCCACACGTCCACTCCGTGCTCCCGGCCGCATACGCATTCACATCGATGTCGAACGTCCCCGCCGCGTCCCCTCGCGCCGCCACCCTCCCGCGGAACGAGGTCGTCTCGCTCGCGTCGGAGATCGCCTGCATCGGCGGCGCGAAGTCGGCGCTGTGGCGCGCCAGCAGGACCGCGCCGTCGAGCGCGACACCGGCGCGCGTCCAGCCGTGGAAGGTGAGCGTCAGCCGCTCGGAGTAGGCGATCTCGGAGCCGCTCGCGCCGTCGTGCGTCCCCGACAGGCGCCAGCCTTCGAAGTCGAGGGTGCCGGCGTCGGCGAGCGACCCTTTCACCGCCGAGCCGCCCGCCGCCGGCGTGAGCAGCTTCGGGTTCTGCGCCACCGCCGCGTCGATCGCCGCGGTCGACAGCGTCAGCGCGTCGAGCAGCTTGGTGGTGGAGTCGTCCTTTCCGGCGGAGGCGCTGCACATCAGCGCCGCGAGCCATGATGCGCGCATGGCGCCGATGGTAGCTTCACTTGTTCTTGACCGACACCACCTCGACCTCGTAGCGCAGGGTCATCCCGGCGAACGGATGGTTGGTGTCGACGAACACCTCGCGCGGCTCGACCCGGGCGATGTACAGGTCGAGCGGGTGGCCGTCGGGGCTCTCGGCCTGGAACTTCATGCCGACGCGCAGATCGGCGTCGGGCGGGAAGGTGCCGCGCGGGATCGGCTGCGGCCCGGGGCTCTTCTTCTTGGCGCCGTACGCCTCGTCGGCGCGGAGCGTGACGCTGATCCTCTCGCCGGCGCGCTTGCCCTCGAGCGCGCGCTCGAGCCCGCGGACGATCGCGCCCGAGCCGTGGACGTAGGTTTCGCTGCCTTCACCCGAGCCGTCGAGGTACTTTCCGGCGGTATCGCGCATCGTGTACCGGAGCTCCACGAGCTTCCCCGCCTTGATGACCTCATCCGCGTCCGCCATGGAGTTGGCGTAAGCACGTGAACGACCCGCTGCAAGGCTTGTTTGCCCGCATCCGCGCCGGCTGCTCCAGCCGCGCCTGGTCGCGCGGGATCGAGCTGTCGCGCGCCGACGCCGTCGACGCGCTCGGCGAGGGCGACCCGCTCGAGCTGCGCGTGCGCACGCCCGGGCTCACCGTGGCGCCGACGGTCACGCTCTACCTCGACGACGAGGAGTGGGGCTGCACTTGCGACGGCGAGGGCGACGCCTGCGAGCACGTGGCGGCGGCGATCCTCGCGCTGCGCCAGGCGAAGAAGGACGGCAAATCCCTGCCCGCGTCGAAATCGGCGCGCGCCGACGTGGGCTACCGCTTGAGCCGCGACGGCGATCGCATCGCGGTCGCGCGCGTGGCCGTCGCCGGCGGCGCCGAGGAAGCGATCGACGCGTCGCTCGCCGGCATCCTCTCGGGCCGCGAGGCCGGCCCGGCGATCGAGCCGACCAAGGTCGACCTCACCATCGATCAGTTCCTGCAGCAAAGCCGCGTCAAGAGCCTGCCGGCCGAGCGCTTCGCGCTGCTCGTGCCGCTCCTCGCCCAGGCGCGCGACGTGCGCCTCGACGGCGCGCCGATCCGGGTGAGCGAGGAGCCGCTGTGGCCGCGCGTCGCCGTCGAGCAGCAGGGCCGCGCGTACCTCCTGCGCTTCGAGCGGCCCGACGGCGATCCGCGCGTCGTCGCGCCGGGGCTCGCGCTCGTCGCCGGAGAGCTGCGGCCGCTCGGCGCCCCCGAGGTGACCGGCGC
>JACXTT010010057.1_pt1 | contig 12820 bp, 10 predicted proteins | sample 9270951 | NCBI WGS metagenome assembly JACXTT01 (sample SAMN15532306, study PRJNA645909) | rock metagenome | isolation source: weathered quartz diorite | place: Puerto Rico | collected 2017-06-21 | reverse complement strand
AACGATCGGAGGGGTTCGCGTGGACCGTAACCCAGCGAGCCGGGGTAGTTGGGGTTTCGGCTGCCGATCGGAACCGCGTGGCCCGTCAATGCGCTGTCGTCGCCCGTCGCCTGGATCGATCGGACTAGAGCGGCAGACGCCGCTACCAACGGTGCGCTGAATGAAGTGCCGGATACAATCGCGTAGCGATCGCCCGGAAAAGCGGTGATGATATTGACGCCGGGCGCATCCATGCGGACCGCGGTGCCATAGTTCGAGAAGGACGCCTTCACATCGAGAAGGTCCGTCGCAGCGACGCCGATCACCGGGGAGAACCCGGCCGGATACTGGACCGCAGCAGTGTCGGCGTTACCGGCCGAAGCCACAAGCGTCACGCTGCCGTTACCGGCAAAATCGATTGCTTCCTTCATTGTCTTGGAGTTTGAAAGCGTTCCAAAACTCATGTTGATGATCTGAGCGCCGTGCGATGACGCGTAACGAATCGCTTTTGCCAGCGTGAACAGTTCTGCGCTGCCGTTGTCGTCGAACGCGCGCAGCGGCATGATCATTGCGTTGGGAGCGACGGTGGCGATCAATCCGGCGCACAATGTTCCGTGGCTGTAAGCTGGGTTTCTCTGTGAGTCGAGGAACCCGGCAGAGGCCTGATCCAGAAAACCTGCCGATGCCTGGTCGAGAAATCCGGCGGATGCCTGGTCCAGGAATCCCGCCGACGCCTGATCGAGGAAGCCGGCGCTGGCTTGATTCAGTGCCGCCGTGCCCGGGGCCTTTGCTGCGACGAAGTCGAATCCGGTAGTCAGGTGTCCTGCCAGGGCAGGGTGGGCATAATCCACCTGAGAATTGATGTCCGCGACGACGACGCTTGTTCCGGTGGCATAGGCGCGAGCTTCGTTCGCCCCGATTAACTGCATCGCCGGCTGATAGCGATACCAATCAGGCAGTGTCGACGCCGGCAACGTGAGCAGGACCGGCATCGTGATCGGCGGCAGCGTGACACCGGTGTTGGGTTCCACCCACTGCACGCCCAGAGCGGACAATGCAGCGGTGACGATCGGCAGAACGGGCAGGTTATAGAGGTACGTGTTCGCGCCTGCGATGGAGTCGACAGGTATGGAACCGAGCACGCTATTGATGACCGTCAGATTCGCAGTGGGAGACAGCTTGACGATGACCGGTATGCTGGATTGCGCGTGCGCCCCGGTTGAGCCCAACAGGGCCACTGTTAAAACGACGGCAAGCAACAGACGAGTTCGACTTCCTGCCATAAATCCCTCACATAGGTAACGAACTCAATTTTTTTAAAGTACCGACAATCATCACGCCGGGCAAGTCAATTTGCAGGCTGACGGGAAGATCCGGAACTTCCTTAAATCGAAATTCGCCGAAAGCGCCCACGGACGTGGAATCCACGCATTCACCATCGCGAAACAAATGCAGTGTGGCGGACGTCAGAAACCGAGCACTCTCACGTAAAAGAATTTGCCCTTCGATTCGGGTTGCGTTCGGGTCCGAAGGGATCTTGAGATGGATATCCAAGCCCTCAGCCTCGAGTACAATGTGCCTGGCATCGCCCCCGCCTCTCGCGCCGGCAAGCGCGGGCTGGGCAAAGCTATCGAAGACCAGTGACGCCAGTACTCTGCGAATCCGGCCGCTGACGGGGCGATCGTCGTTTTCAAAGATGCGGATCGCACGATCAACGAGGTCGGCTGGAACGCCGAGCAAACCCCTGCCCTCCATCAACACACAAAGCCGCTGGCATGTTTCCACTTCCTGCCGGCATTCCCCGCATTTCACGCAGTGCGCCAACCAACGGTCGCGAGACCATGGCTTCAACCTGTCTTCGATCAAGTCTAGTGCCATCTCCAGAGTCAAATGCATGGGTTCTTTTCTCTGCATTAAAAGTGCTCCCAAGCCTGCAAAAAATACATTCTCAGAAAATTTAACACTTTCCACTCAATACGAAAGGAGCCCAATAAAACGGACTCGGAAAATCCTGTCGAACAGCCTGCATCGCTTTCTTCAACGCCAGACCCTTCGTGGCGCCTGACGCCAATTCCCGATAGAACGCCACCATCAGAGCGAGCGTCGATTCGTCATTGACGTTCCAGAGACTCAGCAGCAGCGAACGGGCACCGGCGTAGAGGAACCCACGCATGAGGCCGATGAGATCGTCGCTGCCACCGATCGTCCCGATCCCGGACTTGCAACCGCTTAGCGTCACCAGATTCGTCTGACAGGTCAGAGAGAACAAGTCAAGGGCAGTCACGTATCCGTCCGCCAGTTTGAAGCTGGAAAAAAGCGGATTGTCCTGACGGAAAACGGCGTGCGTCGCGATATGAAGAAAAGAACTTCGCTGGATGGCGGCGCCGAATGACTGGCGTGTCGCGACGAGGCCAAGCATCGACTGGGCGTCGGGAAACAGCGCGCCGATTTGCTGAACCTCGGCCGCCACCATCGGAGCACTATCGTCGGGTACAGCAACCAGCAGCGGCGGAGCGTTCTCGATGTCTGGTTTGTCCTGGCACCGCTTGAAAATCGCGGCGCTTGTGGCATAGGTCACTTCGAAACGGTCAATGAGGTAGCTAGTCCCATCGAAGAGTGCGTGGAACGGGAGAAAGTGCAAGCTCCCGTGCGGAATGATCACCAGCCGCGGCGTCCTCAAATTATGGAGCAGCGGCGCGACCAGAACATCGAAAAGCGATTGGAGGTAATGATGCGTCGCCTCGGACATCTGGCTGAAATGTGCACGCAGGTAATCGTCACCGCAAAGAAAACTCTCCAATTGAAACGCGAGCCTTCGCTGAAACATCTCGATGTGATCGGAAGTACTCAGTCTTCGAAACACACGCGCCTGAGACCGGTCGATCACGAACACGAGCACTTCCCCATCTGCGCAGAAGTACTCCAGCATGGTGACATTTTCAGGAAGCGAAGCCTGCGCGGCTTCGATCGTCGTGCCCGTTCCCTGCTGAAGAGAAACGTATTCCGGTTCGACGTCGGAAATGTCCCGCAGCATTTGAGCCAATTCCCGCTCCTTGAACGCGATTTCGTCATGCTCCGCAATCGAAAGCACCGGGCGAACCTCCGGACGTGATCTGATGTAATAAGTATTCAATTCCTCGCGCAGCCGGTCAATCCGATCCGATTGCGATGGATCGCCCTGAACGGAAAAGGCCGGAAGATGATTCGAAAGCAGATCGATCAGGCCGCGGGACTTGGCCCGTTCACACCATGCGTACGCCGTTCCGAGGACGTCGTGTGTGTGTGAGCCGATCGAGTCGGAATGATCGAGAGATAACCTGACGAGCGCTTCATAAACCTGACTTCTCCCCTGAAGGAACATCGTTCTCAAGTCGTCGTGACGCAAACGCGACTGATGGGCTTCCATGTCTTCCACCGCCAGCCGGTAATGGCGGTCCGCTTCAGGCCAGTCGCCGCACCGGTCCGCGATACGCGCGCGCAGGAGATAGCTTGGAAACATGAGCAGCGGCATGTTCCCCGCCGCGACCGCGGCGAAAATTTCGTCCGCATGTTTGAGGGCCGTATCCATGTCGTCCATTGCGAGCGAAACGCGGCCGAGGACGACGAGACAGGCGATCCGCCTCGACGGGATCCCCAGCGCTTCGAAACGCCCGCGCGCGCGCAAAGCAAGCTCGCGCGCATCCTCATAACGTTTCACCGAAAGAGAGATATCTGCCCGTTGAAGGTCGAGAACGCCAACCCAGTAATCGTTGCCTTCCTGTTCGAAGATTTTTTGAGCGGAGGCAAATGTGGCTAACGCGTCATCGAACCGGCGCAGTTGCATCATCGCTGAACCGTAGAAGGCCTGCGCCTTGCCTTCTTCGTAAGCCATCCCGATACTCTCAAAGTGACGGCGGGCGCTGGTGGCCAGCATCGCGGCATCCATGGAAAGATTGAGCTGAAGGTAGATTTCCGCTTCGTCCAGATCGCACAACGCCAGATAGCGTGTGCTGCCGTTCATCACGAAACGGCCCCGGAGCTGCGCAAAAGCGCGAAGCGCGTCTCCATATCGGCCCCTTAGATAAAGAATGTAGGCCCGGCCGTAGTTGCTCTGAATCCAAAGCTCGCGCAGTCCAAGATCCCCGCTGATTCTCTCCGCTCTTTCATACATCTCGTCCGATTGCTTGAAGCGATAGACCTGTGAAAGGCAGTTTCCGAGGTTGAGGTAAACCTGAGCTTCTGCCTGCCGCTCTCCGAGTTGTTGAAAGATTTCGGCGGCGGTCAGGTAATAGTCGTAAGACCGGTTCGGTTGGTCCAGCCGGTGGTAGATGTTCCCAATGTTTGTGCAAACCCGCGCGTAGCGCAGTTTGTCGCCCGATTCCCGAAGGCTTCGCTCGGCCTCGCCGGCGACGGCGAGCGCGCGTTCATACTGTCCTGTGTGCGTCAGCGCAGTCACAAAACCGATTCGCACGCGCGTTTCCAGCGAAGGATCCCCTGCCGGAACAGTGGCTGTTGCCTGCTCCCAATAGGACATCGACTCCTGGTAGTCCTCGTTCGCGGTCAAACTGTACGCCAACATCCACGACGCCTGAAACATCAGGTTCGTATCGCCGGAAGAGCCGGCCAAACGCAACGCTTCCCTGGCGAGCGTTACGCTCGCCGCGGATTTCTGGCTGCGAGGCTGACCTGCGTAAAGACGTGCACCACGGATCTCCTCCCAAAAGGCTTCAAACCGCGCGCGAAGAGTGGAAACGTCCGGACTGCTCATTTTTCATCCAAGAGCTTGCGAAGTTTTGCAAGACATCGTGCACGTGTCGGGCCAATACTCGGCAACGGCATTTCCAGAAGACGGGCCACGTCAGCATAGCTTGGTTTTTCCGGATCGATATAGAGCAGGTTCAGGAGAAGACCGCACCGCTTCGGTAAACGCTCGAGAGCGATTGCGATAGCGTGTTCCTGCTCGATAGCAGCGAGGCGACTGTCGAAAAAGCCGTCGCTCATCGCTTCGAAGTCCCTAAGCTCGACGGCCGACCGCTGCTCGCGCACGACTCGTAAGGCGCGGCGCCGCGTCACGGTGATCAACCAAGCCGGGAGCGTCCGGACGCTGCGCAGATGACCGAGAATCTGATACCACTCGAGACAGACGTACTGAAAAACGTCGGCGGCATCTTCGGGCTCGGTGCAAACGGATCGGGCAACCGAGTATATCAACCTCTTGTAACGCGTAATCAGTTCCTCCCACGCCCCGTTGTCGCCTCTGAGGCAGTTCTCGATAAGTTCCGCATCAGTCATCATTCTTCCGGCATTCTAAACCTGCTGATACTTCTTCATCTATTGTCCTTCTGGACCTAAATGTAGCAATTACAGTAGAGACAGCAACCCGAAAGTGCCATGACTCGCAGCTAATGCATCCGGCCCGGTGGGCCTCGTTGCGAATGTTGCCTCGCGATGCGTATGATCACGCGCGAATGGATCTCGCACGACGCCTCGGCTTGTTCGACGCGACGATGCTGGTCATGGGAGGCATCGTCGGTTCGGGGATCTTCATGAATCCCTATGTTGTGGCGCGTCAGGTTCACACTCCGTTCATGATCCTCTCTGCATGGGCTGCCGGCGGGTTGGTCGCCCTGGCCGGCGCATTCATTTACGCGGAACTCGCGGCAAGACGGCCGGACGTCGGCGGCCAGTATGCGTACATCCGGGAGGCGTACCATCCCGCGGTTGCGTTCGTTTACGGATGGGGGTTGCTTCTCGTCACGCAAACGGGCGGCATGGCCGCGGTCGCGATCACTTTCGCGCGCTACTTTATCGAACTGACCGGTGTGCGACTCACCGACTGGACGATCGCGGCAACCGCTCTCGCCGCTCTGACGATCATCAATTGCCTCGGAGTCAAAGCAGGCAGTTCGGTTCAAAGTTTTTTGATGGTCCTGAAGATCGGCGCGATCGTGGTCCTGGTTTTTTGCGGATTCTTTCTTGGCGGCGAAAGAACCGAATCCTTACCGGCGGTTGAGCCAAACAACATTTTGACCGCGATGATACCGGTGTTGTTTGCGTATGGCGGATGGCAGACCGCTAACTTTGTCGCGGGCGAAATGCGCAATCCCCAAAAGGACCTTCCGCGTGGTCTGCTCATTGGCGTTGTCGCGGTCATTGCACTTTATCTCAGTGTCAACATGGTTTGCCTGCGAGTCCTTGGCGCGACGGGCCTTGCTCAGACAACCACCCCTGCATCGGACGTGATGCGTACCGTCCTTGGAAACAACGGCGCGCGTCTCATTGCAACGGGAATCGCAATCTCCACACTTGGATTTCTGAGTCAGGGCATGTTGACGGCACCGCGCGTCTACTACGCAATGGCGGACGACGGTTTGTTCTTCAGAACTGTGGCCCGGCTTCATCATCGAACGCAGGTTCCGATCATGGCCGTTCTGTTGCAAGGAGTCTTTGCAGTGGTCATTGCCATATCCGGCAGGTACGAACAAATCCTGAACTACGTGGTATCCGTCGACTTCGTTTTCTTCGGACTCAGCGCAACGTGTCTCTTTGCTTTTCGTCGGGCCGACGGCGCTCAAACTACGGGCTATCGCGTGCCCGGCCATCCGTGGACAACGGTATTTTTCGTGGCCGTCTGCGCACTCATCGTGATCAATACGGTGTACCGATATCCGGGAAACACCCTCATCGGCTTCGGTATTCTGCTCGCCGGGATTCCAGCGTACTGGTTCTGGAAGAGTCGGGCGCGATGAAACGATCCGACTACATGGAGTGGGCTAAAACTCAATCCGCCGCGCCATTCAATCTTGCGGCAAGCGGCGTTCTTTCATATCCGATCAGCGAACTCGAGATCACGCCCGGCGATATCGAGCTCACGAGCACGAGTGGATACGGATATCCGCCGCTGGTACGGAATATCGCGTCAAGATACGGCGTGACCGAAGACTGCGTTGTTACCGCGATGGGCACGTCGTTCGCAAATCATCTGGCGATGGCGACTGTTCTGGATCGAGGCGACGACGTATTGATCGAGCATCCCGCTTACGATCCTCTTCTTTCCGTGGCGAATTTTCTCGGCGCAAACGTCAGGCGATTCCACCGAAGAACCGACGGCTTTCGAGTGGACGCGGATGAACTCGGTCATCTTGTGAACGCGCGCACACGGTTGATCGTCATGACAAACCTGCATAATCCCAGCAGCGTCCTGACTGAAGAACCAACCTTGCTGCAGATTCGCGATATCGCTCGCAGCGTCGGAGCGCGAGTTCTCGTCGACGAGGTCTATCTGGAATTGCTGTCCGTCTGCGGACGGCCGGCGCGCTCGGCGTTTCATCTGGGTCCGGAATTCATTGTGACGAGCAGCCTGACGAAAGCTTATGGTTTAAGCGGCCTGCGCTGCGGCTGGATTCTCGCTGAACCCGCTCTCGCCACGAGAATGTGGCGCCTTCTGGATTTGTTTTATGCCACCGCCGCGCATCCGGCGGAGCGCCTTGCCGTCGCCGCTTTTCGGCAACTCGACGGGATCGCCCGGCGCGCCGAAGCACTGCTCCGGAGCAATCGCGCGCTGCTCGACGAATTTCTCGACTCGCAGTCCGGATTGGAAACAGTACGCCCGCCTTTCGGTACCGTTGTGTTTCCACGTTTGAAAAGCGGCGACTCCGGAAACCTCTGCGAACTCCTCCGCGAAAAGTATCAAACCTCAGTCGTGCCGGGCCGATTCTTCGAGATGCCCGATCATTTTCGAATCGGAATTGGCGGCGACACGACGATGGTGAAAAAAGCTATCGTGCTTCTTCGTAACGCTCTGAACGAGTCAAAATAACAACTCCAATTCGAGTCACCATTTTTATCCATCGAAATCACGCGCGAGTGTCCGCTATCGTGCCCAGGATGTCGTCGCCTACGGCGACGATCATCTTGGCGGCGGACTGGCTCTGAAACAGGTCAGCGACTTCAAGGGTGACGAACTCGGTCGGCGTTTTTTGCAAACCATTGATCGGTACAAACCCCTGCACCTCTCCATCGTCGGCGGCGAACCGCTGGTACGATTTCGCGAACTCGAACAAATCCTGCCCGAGGTTTCCGCGCGCGGCATCCACATTCAACTGGTGACGAGCGCGGTTCGTCACATACCGCTGGAGTGGCAGCGGATTCGACCGAACGATCGTCGTGTCGATCGACGGCCTCCAACCGGAACACGATCAGCGCCGGAAGCCGGCAACCTACGATCGCATCCTGAAGAACATTGCAGGGCATCGGATCACGGTGCATTGTACGGTCACCCGGCAGATGACCGAACGGCCAGGCTACATCCGCGAGTTTCTCGAATTCTGGAGTGCGCGGCCCGAAACGCAAAAGATCTGGATCAGCCTGTTCACGCCGCAAATCGGAGAAACGAGTTACGAAATTATTCCTCGTACTGCCCGTGTGGAACTCATCCGCGAGTTGATCGCGTTGCGAAACCGGTTCCCAAAACTCGCAACGCCGGCAACCCTGCTCGATGGGTTTCTGAACCCTCCATCCAGCCCGAAAGAATGCATCTTTGCGCGGACCACACACACCGTGACTGCAGACCTGAAGACACGAGTCTCGCCGTGCCAGTTTGGCGGAAACCCGGATTGCAAGCAGTGCGGCTGCATTGCCTCCGCCGGCTTGAACGCCATCGGAAGGCATCGTCTGCCCGGCGGCCTTCGCGTGGGATGGATTTACGATCAGTCTTTACGGATCGGCCAGAAGGTCGCGTCGATGCGCGGCCTGGAAGCATCTTAACGGCGACAGGATCCGTGAAACCGGTTCAGAGTGGGATATTCCCGTGCTTCTTTGGAGGGTTCGAATCCCGCTTGCTGTCGAGCATGCGAAGCGCGGTGATGAGCTTCTGGCGGGTGTAGCGTGGTTGAATAATCTCGTCGATGAAACCGTGTTCGGCGGCAATGTAGGGATTCGCAAATTTCTCGGTGAACTCCTCCACTTTCTCCTGCCGCGCTTTCTCCACGTTTTTGGCGCCTGAGAGCTCTCGCCGAAAGTTGATATTGACTGCGCCTTCCGGGCCCATCACGGCGATTTCAGCAGTGGGATAGGCAAAGTTCACGTCCGTTCGAATGTGTTTGCTCGCCATGACGCAGTATGCGCCACCGTATGCTTTTCGTGTGATCACGGTAATCTTGGGAACGGTCGCTTCCGCAAACGCGAACAGTAGTTTCGCGCCGTGCTTGATGATTCCGCCGAACTCCTGAGTCGTTCCCGGCAGAAATCCAGGAACGTCTTCAAAGGTGACCAGCGGGATATTGAACGCGTCGCAGAACCTTACAAAGCGCGCGCCTTTTATCGAACCGGCGATGTCCAGACAACCCGCAAGGTAGGCGGGCTGGTTCGCGACGATACCCACCGGACGCCCGTCCAGGCGCGCAAATCCGATCACCAGATTTCTCGCGTAATGCTCCTGCACCTCAAAAAAGTAGTTCTCGTCGACGGCCGCATGAATCACGTCTTTTATGTCATACGGGATGTTCGACTCTGCGGGAACCATCGTGTCGAGCGCTTCGTCGGCGCGATTCCACGGATCGCTGCAGGATTTCTTCGGCGGATCCTCCAGATTGTTCGAAGGAAGAAACGAAAAGAGCTCGCGCAGCAGCAGCAGGCATTCCTTGTCGTTGTGTGAAATGAAATGCGCGACACCGCTCGTGCTGTTGTGGGTCATTGCGCCGCCGAGCTGATCCTTGGTGACTTCTTCATGCGTGACGGTCTTGATGACGTCCGGACCAGTGACGAACATGTAACTCGTCTTGTCGACCATCGCGATGAAATCGGTGATCGCCGGCGAATACACGGCGCCGCCCGCACACGGACCCATGATCGCGGAGATCTGGGGAATCACACCCGAAGACAATGTATTGCGCAGGAAGATGTCGGCATACCCGCCGAGCGACATGACGCCTTCCTGAATCCGCGCGCCGCCCGAATCATTCAAACCGATAACAGGCGCGCCCATCTTCACGGCGAGATCCATGATCTTGCATATCTTCTGCGCGTTGGTTTCGCTGAGCGAACCGCCGAAGACCGTGAAATCCTGCGCAAAAACGTAGACGAGCCGTCCATCGATTCGCCCGTAACCCGCGATGACGCCGTCGCCCGGATACTGCTGCTCCTGCATTCCGAAGTCGAGGCAGCGATGCGTGACGAATTTGTCGATCTCCTCGAACGTATCCTTATCCAACAGCAGTGCGATCCGCTCGCGCGCCGTTAGCTTGCCGTCGGCTTTCTGCCGCTCGAGACGGTCCTTGCCGCCACCGAGCTCGGCCTGGTTGTTCAATTCAAGAAGACGTTGTAGCCGATCCTGTGCCGTGAGCTTGGGCATGGGTCGACTACTTGATGACGGGAACCTTCTCCCAATCTTTCAGGAATTGCTCGACGCCGCGATCGGTCAACGGATGTTTCAGCATCTGTTCGAAAACCTTCGCAGGCAACGTGCAGATGTCGGCGCCGAGAAGCGCGGCCTGAATTATATGAATCGGATGCCGAACCGACGCCACCAGCACCTGTGTCGTGAACTCGTAGTTGTTGAAGATTTGAACGACGTCCTTAATCAAAGCCATACCGTCCTGGCCGATGTCGTCCAGACGCCCGACGAACGGGCTCACGAAGTATGCGCCCGCCTTGGCGGCGAGAATCGCCTGCGGTGCGGAAAAGACCAGCGTGACGTTGACGCGAATGCCTTCGGTGCTCAAAATCTTCGTGGCCTTCAGACCTTCACGCGTCATCGGACACTTCACCACGATGTTTCGATGAAGCTTTGCCAGATGCCGTCCTTCTTCCACCATGCCCGGGGCATCCCGGCTGACGGTTTCCGCGCTGATCGGCCCGTCAACGATGCTGCAAATCTTGAGAAGCTGATCCTCGAAGGAATTCCCTTCCTTCGAAATCAAAGTGGGGTTCGTTGTGATGCCATCCAGTACGCCTGTCGCCGCGGCTTCACGAATCTCATTCAGGTTGGCTGTATCGAGAAAGAACTTCATAAGTGAGTCTCCAGAGTGGAGGCTATCTTATCAAAACCTGCCACCGGCGGCATTACGACCCGGCGCCGGAGCGGAGGGAAGGCTCGCATTACCGAATTCATCAACCGCGGATACCGAGTACCCGACCCCTGAGCGATACATCGGATCAAAATAGGAGTTTCCGGTTTGCAGACTCGGGCTCACCGGCTGGCCGTCGCGAAACACGCGATAGCCGGCCAGATCCAGCTCGTCGTTGGCCTCCCAGGTGACATACGCGCCATCCGTCGAGACGACAACCTGCAGCCCTGTGGGAGTTTTCGGCGGCGTGCGATCGACGGCCGGCACTTGCAGAGGCGAAGCCGTTCCCCCGGAATCCAACTCGTGTCAGCCTGTCGGGCGGAGAGGACTTCATACGTGTAGACCTTGTCGCGATCGTAGGAATTGTCCCTTAAGGATGTCTGATTCGTTAACACCGGCCCTGAGTCGCGGTCCGTCCGCCGCACAAAATATCCGTTCGCAAATTCCGGATGGTCCGCGGGCGGCAGCCAGGACAGCTGAATTTCATACTGGTCCACGACGGCTCGTAATTCCCGCACTGCGCCGGGAGTCTCGACCGGCGTCATAGTGACCGTAGCAACATCGGACAACTTGCCGCGTTTGGTTTCGATCCAAACCGAAAACGTTTGCAGGTTCCCGGTCGAGTTACCGACCGGGATCACAACCGACTGCGACTTGCCGGGTCCCGTCGCCGGCACTGCAGAAATGGGAGTGCCGTTCTCGGTGATGTGAACAATGGCAGGATCCAGCGCGAGCGAGTTGTCGATGTTGTGAAGCGGGTTGGTCCACGCCAAAACGATGTCGCGCGAGTTTTGACTGGCAGACAGGTCGCGTAGGGGTTCGGGGATACGAATGGACGGCGGCCTGGGATCCGCGACCTTCCCGCAACCGGCGAGCAGCGCGACGGCAAGAAGAAGCGCTCGCAATGGAGACGACACTCCTTACAGGATGTAGCGGCTCAAATCCTGATCCTTAACAATATCGGCAAGCATCTTCTGAACGTAGCCTGCGTCGATTCGCATCGTTTTCTTTTTCAGATCCGGACCTTCGAATGAGATTTCGTCGAGAAGCTTTTCCATGATCGTGTGAAGACGGCGCGCACCGATATTCTCGGTGCCTTCGTTGACGGTCGCGGCAAAACGCGCGATCTCCTGAACGGCGTCGTCGGTAAACGACAGTTTGATGCCTTCCGTCTCGATCAGCGCCACGTACTGTTTGATCAGCGCGTTCTGGGGCTCCGTCAAGATTCGCACGAAATCGGCGACGGTCAGAGAATCCAGCTCCACGCGGATCGGAAACCGGCCCTGCAATTCCGGAATCAGATCCGACGGCTTGCTGACGTGAAACGCGCCCGCGGCAATGAAAAGGATGTGATCCGTGCGGACGAAACCGTATCGCGTGTTGACGGTGGTCCCTTCAACGATCGGCAGAATGTCGCGTTGAACCCCTTCGCGACTCACGTCGGGGCCGTGCCCCGATTCGCGCCCGGCGATCTTGTCGATTTCATCGAGAAAGATGATGCCGTTGTTCTCGACGCGCTCGACGGCAAGGCGCGTCACCTGATCCATATCGACAAGCTTCTGCTCTTCTTCCTGAACCAGATAGTCCATCGCCTCGCCGATTTTCATTTTTCGTTTTTTGGTCTTCTGGCCGAGGAACCCCGGAAGGATATCCTTGATGTTGATATCCATCTCTTCCACGCCGCTCGACGAAATGATCTCGAATGCCGGAAAGTTTCGCTCCTTGACGTCGATTTCCACCGTTCGATCGTCAAGCTTGCCTTCGCGCAGCTGCACCCGAAGCTTCTCGCGAGTACG
>JACXTT010010056.1_pt1 | contig 12821 bp, 9 predicted proteins | sample 9270951 | NCBI WGS metagenome assembly JACXTT01 (sample SAMN15532306, study PRJNA645909) | rock metagenome | isolation source: weathered quartz diorite | place: Puerto Rico | collected 2017-06-21 | reverse complement strand
GGGGTGCGGGGCTTGGGGGGTGGGGGCGCAGGATCCGGTTCTGGTTGCGGGAATCGCGAACGGGGTTCTAAAGCAGCTGAAGGGGTTTGATAGACAGACGCGTCAGCTGCAGGCTCGGGAGCGACGCTTGTTTGTCGAGGGTCGGGTTGCCGAGGCGACGGGGGCGCCCACTGTCGGTGAAGAGGCGCTGAGAGGGTTCTTGGAACGCAACCGGCGCTACGAGGAATCTCCGAGGCTTCGGTTTGAATACGATCAGCTTCAGCGACAGATTGCCCTCGCCCAAGAAACCTATGTATCGCTCCGTCGGCAGTATGAGGAAGCAAGGATCGACGAGGTGAACGACACGCCCGTACTCACGGTCATCGACCGGCCCGTACCCCCTCAACGGGTGGCCTGGCCCCGGTGGAATCTGTTTGCACTGGTCGCGTTGATCGTCGGTGGGATTGTCGGAGTCAGCGGCGCACTGGGGCGGGACATGGCCCGCCGCCTGACACGGGACGCCGACCCGGATTATCGGCTGCTGGTCTCGGAATGGGCCCAGGTGAAAGGGAAGCTGCTTGGGACGTCGGCCGCCCAGCGGTGATCGTCCGCCTAGCCGTCTGTGAGAAAGCTCTGCGCGGCCATACTGGTTTGCTATGCGTTCCTGATCTCGTTTGGGGACGCGTTCAAGCTCCACCGATGGTTGCCGTTGCCGCTGGCCGTGCTGCAGGCTGGCGGACTCGCGTTGAGCTGGGTCCTCCTGCTCAGACCGCGCGTGCGGATCGTGCGCCGCTGCTTTGGGACCGGCGACCTGCTACTCGCGGCGTTTGTACTCGCCATCGGGGTCACGTTGCTGCTTTCCACCCGGCTGGCCGGTAAGAACGTCAATCACTTCATCGGCTATGCGGTAGCCATCGCAGCGTACTACTTCTTCGTGAAGCTGTTGCTTGCTGCGGAGGACACGTTCGGGCACTACGGGTCACGTGTGCGGGCGGCGCTGGCCGTCTCGGTGGCCCTCGTATCGGTGTATGCCTTGCTCGAATTCGTGGACAACAACTTCTTGAGACTAGGGATCACCTCGCTTGTCTACTTTCCGGAGGAGCTGCGGTCGTACGATGCCCTCTTCCTCACGTTTACGCGGTCCCGAGGGTTCATGGCAGAGGCAGCCTTCTTGGCGCTATTCCTTAATATCGTCGCTCCGATGAGTCTGGTCTACGTTCGTCGGACGCTAGGCACAACCGCCGCCCTGGCCCTCTTTCTGGTCGTCGCCGGTGCATTCTTCGTCAGCTTCTCGGTCGCTGGCGTAGTTTTTCTGTCGATCGGGCTGGTCACTGCCGGACTGATGTACGTTTTCGACCGCACTGTAGTCCTCTTGCCATTGCGCTCGGCTTTGGTGCTCGTGGCCACACTCGCCGCAGTGCTCGCCCTCGCGCTCGCGCTGCCACCGCAGGCGTGGTCTCCGGTGGTGGCGAAACTTTCGTTGAGTGATTTGTCGAGCGGGTCTGAGCGTCTCGAGACATGGCGAGAGGCGCTGAGAGTCGCGCTAGAACACCCATTCCTTGGGACTGGGATCGGCAGCACGTCCTTGGAGACTGGTAGCGGCAACCTCAGTTTCTATTTGACCATGCTCAAGGAGGGAGGCGTCGTCACGCTCAGCCTGAGCCTGCTCTTCCTGGGAAGCGTCTTTCGACGGATCTGGGGCCTCCCGGCGAATAGCCGGTACAAATACGCATATGCCGCCAGTTTTGTGGCTGGCGTCGGCCAGTATGCCGTGATCTCGGATGTATGGTATCCGTGGCTCTGGTGGTTGTGCGCGCTTGTCGCGTGTGAACCTCGAGAGGCTTCCCGACTGGGGCCGGCCCTTGACTAGCGCGTCGGAAGCCCCGCTGAGGACGGAGGCCGATCACGAGTTGGGTAACGCGTATGCGCGGCTGGGGCGCAACACGGGATACTCAGCGGTGAGCTTCGGACTGCGGATTGGGGTCCAGGTCGTCTTGCTGGTACTCGCAGCGCGCACACTGTCTACGCCGGCCTTCGGCCAATACACGCTGGCGATCTCGCTGGGGAGCATCTTCGTCGTTCTCTGTGATTACGGTTTCAACTTTCTCGCCACGCGGGAGGTGGCGAGTACGCCGCAAGCGGCGCGAGCCCAACTTCCCGATGGCGTCCTCGCCAAGGCGTGGCTTTCAGGAGCTGCCGTTGCCCTTTTGGGGATCACGCTCGCCTCGCTTGGTTCGAGCCGAACGGTAGTCGTGGCAAGCGTGGCAATGATGGTGTCGTTCATCGCAAATTCCTATGGCAGTTATTTGACTGCCATTTTCAAGGGACTGCAGCGGTTCGACTACGAAACGCTCAGCAACTCCATCCTCTACGGTGTTCTGTTCTCGACGCAGATCGGCGTGCTCGTGGTCGCGCCGACGCCGGTCAACCTGGCGCTTTGCTTTGTCGCCGCACGGGTGGCGTTCGTGGTGGTGAGCGTAGTGCTCTATCGTCGCGTCGTCCCGCACGGTTGGACACCTCCCGACCCCCGTCGAGCGTGGCAGATGGTACAGCGGGCGTCACCGTTCGCGCTGTACACGTTCAGCGCGGTGATCTCGGTTCAGTTGGGCACGGTGGTGCTGTCGTATTTTGGGGGCGAGGCTGCCGTCGCGAATTTCCAGAAGGCCCTCCGGTTCGGGATGGCGGCGACCATTCCGCTCGCCGTAGCGGAGGACGTTTTCTACGCGTTTCTGAGCAATGTGCGCGCCCAGTCGAAGCGCCGCTACGCCGAAAGCCTCGTCGTCCTGAACAGTCTCGGCGCTGCAGTCATTGTCCCCACGGTGTCCGCTTCGGTTCTGTACAGCCAGGAATTCGCTCGGGCGGTCTACGGGGCCGGCGTGGCAGTCGTAGTCGGCCAAAGCATTGCCGTAGTCATGGGAGCGTACTTGCTCCTCTACTTGCTGTTCGTGTCGCCGACGCTCATGTCTGTGGGTCGCGAGCGCGCCAACCTCGTGATCTGGGTCATTGGCGCCGCCGTCAATGTTGTGGCCAACCTGTTACTGATCCCCAAACACGGAGTCATGGGCGCGTCCTGGGCGATGCTCGTCACGTACGGTAGCATGAAGGTCGTCTTCGTGGCGCTTGCGCAGCGGCTGGGATTGCGCTTGACGGATCACCGCGTGTTGCTGCGGTGTCTCGTGCCCCAAGGCCTGGCATTCGCCGCGCTTCGCTGGGGTGAGGTGGGCGCGAGTATCGGGTTGCCGGTGATCGCTGCCCTTGGGCTTGTCTCGGTCTGGTGGCTCCTACCGCAATGGCAATGGGAAACTGGCCCATCCATCAGCGCCTCGGTCGACCGGTCGCCCAGTCGGATCGTCCTGTTTTCCCGGCGCCTGGTCAACGCCGGGGGCGCCGAGCGGACCTTGTACGAAGAGGCCTTGGCCTTCCAGCGCAAGGGGATTGCTGCGCCGATCCTCACATTCTCATTGCATGCTCGAGGCTTGTTCGATCCACCGTATCCAGTCCAGGTCACCCAGGTGGGCAACATTCCGTCGGCCCGCGCTCAGGCTGCGCTGGCTGAAGTCCGCAACATCTTCCTGCTGCGGCGAGCGCTGCGTCGCCTGCGACCCGACATTGTCCTCGCGTCGAACGACATCGATTGCATCCCGCTGTTCATCGCGACGCTTGGCCTGGGAGTGCCATATGCGGTGCACATCCACGGCACGATTTTCTGGTTCGATGCAACCTACCGCAGATCTGCCCTGCGCTACGCGCGACTCCACCGCGGCGTCTACGATGCTATCCGGAACTCCGTCATTGGACACGGCGAGTTCATGCCCGCAGAGCCGCCGCGGCTGGGGGTGGGGCGCCGGCTCGCAGTCGAGATCGGCGCTCGCGTGCTGGCTGCGGCGGTTCGCAAGGCCCGGGTGATCTTCACGCTCACACGACACATGGCATGGGAAGTGAAAATGCTCTATGGGCGTGAGGCCATTCCAATCAAGGGAGCGGTTTCCCGCAGGTTGTTCGGGTACATTCCGTCTCAGAACATGAAGCGGGAGCTGGGCCTCGAAGGCCATCGCGTGGTACTGAATGTCAATCGGCTCGATTCGCGCAAACGCGTCGACCTCGCCATTCGAGCCTTTTGTCGGCTGGCGGGCAAGTACGCCGATTTGGTTCTTGTGGTCGGGGGTACCGGACCGGACGAGGGTCGCCTCAGGGGGCTCGCGCGAGACCTCGGGCTTGACGGCCGCGTGAGGTTCGCTGGATTCATTCCCGAAGATCGGCTATGGGACTACGTGGCGTCGTGCGATCTCTTCGTACACCCCAACTGGGCCGAGTACGCCATCAGTCCGTATGAAGCGTTGGCGCTGCAGCGCAAGGTCGTCTGGACGACGGAGATGGAGATGGATGAGGATATCCGTGCCAATCAGCACATCTTCGCAGCGGATCCGACCGTCGAAGAGTTCGCTGCAGCCATGGAGCGCGCCTTGCTCACTGATGTCCGCACAGTGGACGACCTCTCGAACTACACATGGGAGTCGTATACCGAGCAGGTCATTGATGCCCTCACGATCGGGGTTCGCGAGGGTTCGAGATGACGCTGGCGTTCGATACGGCTTACAGCACGTATTACGACCTCCTCTACCACGACAAAGACTACGCTGCGGAAGCGGACTTTATCGTCCGGCTCATCGAGCGCCACTTGGGGAGCGGCCTGCAGGGTGTTGCGTTGCTGGATTTGGCGTGTGGCACAGGACGGCATGCTTTGGAGTTCGCCCGGCGAGGATTTCACGTTGCGGGGAGCGACCAGTCCAAAGCGATGCTGCAACGGGCGGCAGAGAACGTGGCCAGGGCCCAGGTCCATGTGGATCTGCATGCACACTCGTTCCAAACGGCGGCAGCGATTGGCGGGACGTTTCAGGTGGTGACGGCAATGTTTTCGGCGCTGAACTACTTGACTACTTACGCTGACTTGTCCCTGGCGTTGCGGGCCATCGGTCAGTTGCTTGAGCCGGGCGGCCTCTTCATCTTCGACTTCTGGAACGGGAACGCCGTGTTGGACGGCTACTCACCGGTGCGGGTGAAGGAGGTTCGGAACGGCAATCGACGCCTGCTCCGGACCAGCGATACCACGCTCGACCCTCTTCTGCAGATGGCCCACGTCCACTATCACATCCTGTTGTCCGAGGGCGACCGGATCCTAGCTGACTTTGAGGAAGACCACCACGTCCGATACTACTTTCCCCAGGAGATGGTAGACTTCCTGGGGCTCCATGGTTTCGATCTCGCCCATCGCTGCCCCTTCATGCAACCCGACGTTGAGCTGTCTCCGCTCGAATGGAATCTGTCCTACGTCGCACGGAAGGCCGTCCATGTATGACGGCTTGAAAAGAATCGCCAAGGTGTTCTACCACGTGCATCTCCCAGGGGATTTCACCGAACCCGTCTATCACGAGATCAAACATCTTCCCCAGGGGAGTCCTTACCTGCGCGTCCTCTTCGGATCGCTCGCGGGGCCGCTCGCGAGGCTGGTCGGGTCACGCCGCCGGCATTACCGCGTCGTGACGAACGAACGAATCGTTGAGCTGCCGTTCGTGCTGCAACGTCTTGCCGCGGCCCCGGGGTCCGAGGTCCTGGAGTTCGGCAACGCGAAGAGTAGGCTCAGCCTCGAACTCGCGAGTCTCGGATACCGAGTAACGGCGGTTGACCTGCGGCCCTATCCCTACACGCATCCCAACTTGCGGTGCATTGCTGGGGACTTCCGTGATACTCGGTTGCCCGGAGCCTCGTTCAACGCGGTCGTGGCTGTGTCAGCGATCGAACATTGCGGCATGGCGGGGTACGGCGAGGAGGCCTTCGAGGGCGGCGATCACCAAATCGTCGCTGAGCTCCATCGCGTGCTGATGCCAGGCGGGCACCTCCTGCTGACCGTGCCCTACGGGAGGGCCGGCGTGTCGGACAGGGGCTGGCGAGTGTACGACGCCGCGGCTCTGAAAGCGCTATTGCGGGCCTTCGACGTGCGGGAAGCGCGCTACTTCCGCGGCGTCTCGCGCAGCTACTGGATTCCCGCAACCGCCGAGGAGCTGGCCGATATTGATTCCGCCACCCTCTCCTGGGTGCAAGGAGTCGCCTGTATATGGGCCGTGAAGCGCGGGACGGAGGTCGCGTGAAGGGCATCCGTGCTCTGCTGGCGGCCGCGGTCGCAGCGGCGAGTGCATGCTCCGAGTCCACGGGAACCGGCGACGCGCCGCCCCGTGTGACGGCAGTGGTCGTGGACAGCGAAAGCGGCCCGATCTTTCGATCGCTCATCCTCACACTGGAGCGCCCGGCGACGGTCCAAGTGGATTACTGGACTGCCGCCTCACCCCGACTCCGAGTCGAGCGTGCGCTCACCTCGACGACCGACACGGTGTTTCTCCCTCGACTACGCTCCCGGTCGGTTTACGACTTCGAGATTAGCGTTGTCGAGCCGGGAGGTGGACGACGGGGTGAGCCCTACCAGGGAGCATTCAGTACGGAGTCGCTGCCGAGCGACCTGTCAGCGCTCCGGTTCGTCGCGCACGGGACGCCGAGCATGCCGCTGGTGATGCTCGAGGTGCGCACCCCTCTCAATCCGAATCCGCCGTTTCAGGGGTACGTGGTCGTGGACGCGGACGGCGAAGTCGTCTGGTACTGGAGGACGATTCCGGAAGGCTTTACGCGCCGGAGCAACGGGAACTTCGTTGTCCTGGTTTCCACCCAGAGTACCCCTGGCGGGCTGGTCGAGTTGACCCCTGATCTCCGGACGGTTGCAGAGCTGCCACTCGATAGCGGCCGGGTGATCCACCATGACGTGGTCGTCACGCCGCAAAATACGCTCCTGTTTCTCGAGCAGGAAACGCGTGTCGTCAACGACACCGCGTGGACGGGGGAAGCGATTTGGGAGTGGGATCCCCAGCGCAACGTTCGGCTGAAAAAGTGGAGCGCATTCGACTTCCTGTCGCCGACGACTGATCGAGGTATGCGATCCCTCCCGACCGACTGGCTCCACGCGAACTCCTTGGCACTTGGGCCCCGCGGCAACGTCGTCGTCTCGTTGCCCTCGCTCAACCAGATTATTTCCATCGCTCCGGATTTTCGATCCCTCGAGTGGCGGCTCGGTGGTCCAGGAAGCACATGGCTCGTCGATTCGGCCGCCAAGTTCTCCTTCGAGCACAGCGCCGCCGAAATTGCGCCAGGCCGCGTGCTGCTGTTCGACAACGGGCGAGACAGGTTGCCGGGAGACCTTCATTCCCGCGCCCTGGAAATCGCGCTGGACCGGGCTACGGGACAGGCGACGCGCGTTTGGGAGTTTCGACCGCAGCCGGACATTTGGGCGCCCATCGTCGGGTCAGCGCGGCGGTTGGCCAACGGGAATACCGTCGTAGGGTTCGGCGTGTCGGCGGGCTTCCTTGGCGCCACTGGGCCCGTGGTTGCTTATGAAGTGACCCCGGCGGGTCGCGTCGTGTGGGACCTGTTTGTGGAGGGCGTAGCGATCAACTACCGCGCGACTCCCCTGTTCGCCATCGGCGCGGAAACAGAGGTTCGCGAGCCACAGGCTGCGCGGCGCTAAGCTCTGGCTGGCTGGCGACGCGCGTGAGCCTGGCGTTGGACGTCCCGAACTGCGCCGACCACATACGCAACGTCTTCATCGGTCAGGCCGGTTGACGACGGGAGATACAGGCCTCGCCGTCCGATCTCGGACGCAACAGGATAGGATTCGTTGCGAAACAGCTCTTGCCGATGGAACACGGGCTGCTCGTGCATCGGGATGAAGAAGGTCCGTGTCTCGACCCCTCGTTTGGCCAGCTCCCGCATCAACTCGTCACGTGAGCAGCCGAACGCATCCTCGACGATCACCCCGTACATCCAATAGGCGTTCCGCGCCCAGGCGCGTTCGACAGGAAGGCGCAGCCCTTCTACATCCGCCAACAGGTGAGCGTACCGGGCGGCGTGATGGCGTCGGAGGTCCACATACTCTTCCACCCGTTCGAGTTGGGCTAGTCCCATGGCAGCCTGAATATTGGTCATCCGGTAGTTGAAGCCAACCGCATCATGCAGGAATCTGCGCTCGCGGTTGAATGCCAGATTCTTTAGCAAGCGACAACGGTCGGCGAAATCGTCGTCGTTCGTGACCACCATCCCACCCTCGCCTGTAGAGACGATCTTGTTCGCGTAGAAACTGAAGCACGCGGCGTCTCCAACGCCCCCGCACCTGCTGTCTCTATACCGAGCCCCGTGTGCCTCCGCTGCATCCTCGAGGAGCCAGAGGTTGTCACGTTCCGCGATCTCGACCAGTGGATCCATGTCACAGGGATGACCGTAAATGTGAACGGGCATGATGGCCCGTGTCCGAGGCCCGACCTTGGCCGCTACCTCGTCAACTCGCATCGTCCAGGTGTCTGGTTCGCAATCGACCAAGACGGGCGTCGCCCCGGCGTAAAGCGCGGCGAAGGCGGTGGCCGCAATGGTGAACGTAGGCATGATGATTTCATCGCCCGGTCCCAATCCGGCGGTGGCGACCGCGAGATGCAAGGCCGTCGTACCACTCGTCGTCCCGATGCCATGCTTGACTCCGCAATATCCGGCAAACGATTCCTCAAATTTCGTGAGATACTGCCCCGCCGAAGAGATCCAATTGGTCTTGAGGCAATCAAGGACGTACTCGGTTTCTCGCCCGCCGAGGTACGGCTCGCAAACGGGGATGCGTCGGGGGCTGTGGGAGTTCATTCCTCGAAGCGAAACTTGTCGAAGTCGGTGCCCGCATACGGGCCTTGCTTCACTTCGATCATCTTGCAGTCCTCGATCACCCGGAACCCGTGCCCGCCCGTCATCAGCATGACGCAGTCCCCTTGTCGTAGCTCTCTCTTGCCAACGACAGCGCGATCCTCGGTGAAGAACGTCACTTCGACGCGTCCCCTAGCGATGAACAAAGTCTCATATGTGTATGCAACCGTTCGTTGAACTGGCTTGTGGATGTGGGGTGCGATCACGTAGCCTTGCGGCCTACACATCACCCCGAGCTGCAAGGTCTGATCTGGGGTTGTGAGAAATTCGATCGAGGCCGGATCGTAGGTTCCGCGCAGAATGATTGCCAGCGGCTTCCCACCGTCCATTATCCGTTCTATGGCTTCCATTCGTCGCATACCTCATTCGGTCGAGCTCGATGGACAGGAGTGTTTCCAAGCAGGAATACCCGAACGGAGGAAGCCTTCCCTGTGCCACGCGTATTCGTTCAGGCCGCCAACCGGCGCAGACGGCGGTGCGCGAGAGGCCCTCAGTGGGTTGCGTGATCTTGCCTAATATAGCGCGCATGGGCCTTGGCCGGCGAGTCTGTTGGGTGCTTTAGTAGAATCGATCCGGTTCGGTTCGCGGAATGCGGTTCGCTCGCGCCAGCAACTACGCTTCGGTATACTTCGTACCCAGTCTGCGCTCGGGTGTGTTCCTGACACGCTACCCGGCGCGCGCTCTAACGGCGACTGCCGGGTTGGGTGAGCTCAAATCGAACGATCGCCGTCCGCAATCAACGGTGAACAGTGTTCCACCTCCACCTTCATCTGCTCGCCAGTGGATCCAGACGGGAGGCGATCTACCGCGTGGCACACCGGCTCGCTCTTTGTCTTCCGGGCCCAAGTCTGAAAGCACTACTGCTGCATGAATGAGTTGCTCTTCACCCATTCAAGATGTCCTGACTGTCGTGCCGGCCCACTGGCCCCGGCTGCGGATCACGTGTCGTGCAAGAACTGCGGCCACAGGTTTCCGTTGGCGCGTGGCGTACCAGTACTGCTCCGCCATGACAACCAAGTGTTCCCGATCGAGGCCTACGCTCACCCCCCGTTGCAACGCAGGAGTGTGTTCTCCCTGGTTTCCAGGATCATTCCGGGGCGCTCGCTCTCCCTAGGATACCATCGCAACCTTCTGGCCTTTGCCCGTGCGCTTGGGCAGTTCGAACCCGCCCATGTTCTCGTGATCGGTGCTGGCCAGCAGAAGGCGTGGTTGGGCTCCCTGTTCTCAACCTACCTCAATATCGACGTCACGTACTCCGACGTCGACGCGCGCGCGACAGTCGATCTGTTCTGCGACGCACACGAGCTGCCGTTCCTTGACGCGACGTTCCACGGCGTGTTAGCCACCGCGGTATTGGAGCACGTGCTGTACCCTGAGCGGGTGGTTCAAGAGATGGGTCGAGTAATCGCCGACGGAGGCATGGTGTACTCCGAGATCCCGTTCATGCAGCAGGTCCACGAAGGAGCATACGACTTCACTCGATACACGCTCTCTGGGCACCGTCGACTGTTCAATCAGTTCGCAGAACTCTCGAGCGGACTTGTCGCCGGGCCAGGAACGACACTGGCGTGGGCGATTGAGCACTTTGCCATCTGCTTCGCGCCGGGCCGTGCGTTGAAGTTGTTGGTGAGAGCCTGCAGTAGACTGATGTTCTTTTGGCTGAAGTATTGCGACCTCTTGCTCAAGGACAGCCCGGCGGCCATGGATGGTGCGTCCGGAACCTACTTCTTCGGGCGGAAAGAGGCGACGGCGGCCTCGTCGGACAGGGAGATCGTTGAGCGGTATGTTGGGGTCAGCGAGCTCCGCCACGTATGATCCTCCCTCACCGCAACGTGGGCTCGAGGCGTGTCTCCTAATCCTCGAATTCTGTTCGTCGTCAACGAGGACTGGTTCTTCCTGTCCCACCGACTCATGTTGGCACGCGCCGTCCGCGACGCGGGCGCCGAGGTCACTGTCGTCGCTCGGGACACAGGGAAAGCACACAAGATTCGGGCGGAGGGGCTTCCGTTCATTGCACTGCCGCTCTCGCGCATGGGCATCCGTCCGTGGGAGGAAGCGGCTACCCTGAGGTTTCTCGTCAAGCTCTACCGAAGCCTGCGTCCCGACCTCGTGCACCACGTCTCGATCAAGCCGGTCGTGTACGGTTCCTTGGCCGCCCGCGCCGTGGGCGAGATGCTGGTGGTGAATACGATCACGGGGCTTGGCTATGCCTTCAGCTCCAACCGCTGGGCTCGGGCTCTGCAGCCGATTGTGAGAGGTTTGTACCGCCTCGCCTTAGCCCGCCCTCGGAGTCGGACGCTGTTCCAGAACCAGGATGACTATCGAGCATTCGTTGAGGGTGGACTAGTAGCGCGAGAGATGGCCGCAGTGATCCGCGGGTCGGGGGTGGACTGCTCCGTGTTTCGACCCACCCCGGAGCCGACTGGCCGCCTCGTTGTCATCCTCGCGGCCCGGATGTTGTGGGACAAAGGACTGCGGGAATTTGTTGCAGCGGCTCGAATGGTTCGTGCGGGTGCTTTGGGCGCACGTTTCGCGCTCGTGGGCCAGCCCGACCCCGGCAGCCGGAGAAGCGTTGACCATGATCAGTTGACTGCGTGGGCCCAAGAGGGCGTTGTAGAGTGGTGGGGATACCGTGAAGACATGGCTCAGGTTATTGCCAGCGCGAACTTGGTGGTGCTGCCCACCGTCCACCCCGAGGGCATACCGAAGGTGTTGCTCGAAGCTGCGGCATCGGCACGTTCAATTGTTGCCACGGACGTGCCGGGATGTCGGGAAATCGTGCGATCGGAGGTCAACGGGCTGTTGGTGCCGGTTCGCGATGCCCCTGCACTCGCGCGGGCGATCGAGCGCCTCGCAGGAGACCCAGAACTCAGAGCTCGGTTTGGGCGCGCCGGCCGAGAAATCGCCGTCGCCGAATTCTCTGCGGAAATCGTCATCCGGCAGACGCTCGCCATCTACCGCGAGATGCTGGAGAATCATCGGCCGCAGCAGAATCCCGCGGTCCCTGCCTTGTGAATCCCGAAACGTGCGTGATTGTTGTCCGTCGTTACAACTTTGTCGCCACGACTACAATTGTGACCGCACTCGCCAGGATCTGCGCGATCGCCCCGAACAACGCCACATAATCTGTCTTGTGCACCGTGGGATCCTCGGCCGGCACAACCACCTCCGACCCCGGTCCGGGTTTGGGATCTCCGTGAAATAACCCGCGTCCCCGCGTCCGCACCTCACCATTCGCATACCGCACACTGACGTGTCCCTTATCCGCTCGCTGGGCGAACCCGCCCGCCGCGCTGAGATAGTAGTCGAGCCCCGCACCTTTCCTCCACAACACACTGCCCGGCGAGTTCACCGCGCCGCTCACCTTCACGATCGGCTGATACTCCGGCACGTTGATCGAATCGCCCGGCTGCAGCACGAGGTTGGCCGTCGAGGCGGTGTCGCGGAGTGCCCGCGTCAGATCCACATTGATTCGTCCCACGTCGTTCTGTGACCGGATGAATCGAATGCCGGCGACATAGGCTCGCGGTGTCAGACCCCCGGCCCGGTTGATGATCAGCGACAACCGGTCGCTCTTCGTCTGCAGCGAGTAGACACCGGGGAAGCGTACCTCACCGGTGAGCACGACCGTACGCTGGTAATCGAAATCGGGCTGGCGCAGGATGAGCACGTTGTCGAACGGTTGCAGGACGACTTCGGGTGCCCCGCTCGCAGGGTAGGCGAGGCCCGGGGGCCCGACGTAACGCCCCAGGGAATCGCGATCGATCAGATAGGTCGAATCGAGGGCTACGCGGATGGTCGTCGCGAGCTGCCCTGCGGACCGATCGCTCGGCAACCGGGCGACCTCAGCCTCCTTTAAGTCGGCACCGACCCGGGGGCCGCGTGCCAAATAGATCAGGTCCCGCAACGTCATCCCGGCGCGCCAAGGAAACAAGCCCGGCTTGTTCACCATTCCCACGACCGCCACGGTGTACTGCCCGGCAAGGCCTGGCAGGGAATCGATAACCACCGAGTCGCCATCCTCGAGGGTCAGCGACGGCACCGCGACGCCGCTCACGCTC
>JACXTT010010054.1_pt1 | contig 12822 bp, 12 predicted proteins | sample 9270951 | NCBI WGS metagenome assembly JACXTT01 (sample SAMN15532306, study PRJNA645909) | rock metagenome | isolation source: weathered quartz diorite | place: Puerto Rico | collected 2017-06-21 | reverse complement strand
CGGGCCACCGCTTCCGTGACCTTGCCGACGTCGGGCGCGGCCGAGCCGGTGATGCCGGTGATCGAGACGTAATAGACAAAGCCCGAGGTGTTCGCGAGCACGGCCGGCAGGCGCCGGTCATCAGTGGTCGGCGTCGCAAGGCGAATGAAGTTCAGCCCGGATTTCAGCGCCGGCAGGCACAGCTCATCGTCCTCCTCGGGCGGCAGATCCACGACGATGAGACCGTCGACGCCCGCGGCCTTGGCGTCCTTGAGGAAGTGTTCGACGCCGTAGATGTAGATCGGATTGTAGTAGCCCATCAGCACGATTGGCGTTGCGTCATCGCCCTTGCGGAAGGCGCGCACCATGCCGAGCGTCTTCGCGAGGCTCTGCCCGGCGTTCAGCGCGCGCAAGCCGCTTGCCTGGATGGCCGGACCGTCAGCCATCGGATCGGTGAACGGCACGCCGATCTCGATCACGTCGGCGCCGGCCTTGGGCAGCTCCTTCATGATCGCGAGCGAGGTCTTGGTGTCGGGATCGCCCGCCATCGTGAAGGTCACGAGGCCTGAGCGGCCCTCGCGCTTGAGGTCGGCGAAGCGTTGGTCGATGCGGGAGGTCATCGGCGGGAGCGCTGGTTGGGATCGATGAGCGGCATGATCTTCTGATTGCGCTCTTTCATCTCGGCCATGCGAATGTTGATGGTGCCGAGCATGATCAGCACCAGCATCGCGCCGAAATAGAACCATTCCTTGTTGGTGATCTCGGGGCCTGCCGCGAACAGCCGCGCCTTGAGGAAATAGATGATGTAGCCGACCGCCACGACGACCAGCGTCCAGCCGGTCCGCTTCTGTCGCGGCATGCTGTTCCACCAGACATACAGCGACATCAGAGCTTGCCCTTGAGATGGTGAGCGACGCTTTCCAGGTCCTTGTCGCCGCGGCCCGAGAGGTTGACCACGATCAGATGGTCCTTCGGCTTCTTCGGCGCGAGCTCGGGAAGCTTGGCGAGCGCATGGCACGGCTCGAGCGCCGGGATGATGCCCTCGAGCCGGCTGCAAAGCTGGAACGCGGTCAGCGCTTCCTTGTCGGTGGCGGAGAGAAACTTCACCCGGCCAACGTCAGCGAGCCAAGCATGCTCCGGCCCGATGCCGGGATAGTCGAGACCCGCCGAGATCGAATGTGCCTCCTCGATCTGGCCGTCGTCGTTCATCAGGAGATAAGTGCGGTTGCCGTGCAGCACGCCGGGCCTGCCGCCCGCGACCGACGCGGCGTGCTTCTTGTCGAGGCCATGCCCTGCCGCCTCGACGCCGTAGATCTCGACCTGGCGGTCGTCGAGGAACGGATGGAACAGGCCCATGGCGTTCGAGCCGCCACCGATGCAGGCGATCAGCGAATCCGGCAGCCGGCCTTCGGCCTCCTGCATCTGCGCGCGGGTCTCCTCGCCAATGATGCATTGGAAATCGCGCACCATCGCCGGATAGGGATGCGGGCCCGCCACCGTGCCGATGCAGTAGAACGTGTTGGCGACGTTGGTGACCCAGTCGCGCAGCGCCTCGTTCATGGCGTCTTTGAGCGTCTTGGCGCCGGCTTCCACCGGCCGCACCTCGGCGCCGAGCGCGCGCATGCGCAGCACGTTGGGCTGCTGGCGCGCCACGTCGACCGCACCCATGAACACCACGCATTGCAGGCCGAACTTGGCACACATCGTCGCGGTCGCGACGCCGTGCATGCCGGCGCCGGTCTCGGCGATCACGCGCGGCTTGCCCATGCGCTTGGCCAGCATGATCTGGCCGAGCACGTTGTTCACCTTGTGCGCGCCGGTGTGGTTGAGGTCCTCGCGCTTGAAGTAGATCTTGGCGCCGCCGAAATGTTCTGTGAGTCGCTCGGCGAAATAGAGCGGCGACGGCCGGCCGACATAGTGCTTCAGATGCGCGTCCATCTCGCGCTTGAAGGCAGGATCGACCTTGGCCTCGGCATAGGCCTTCTCGAGCTGGAGAATGAGCGGCATCAGCGTCTCGGCGACGAAGCGGCCGCCATAGATGCCGAAGTGGCCGCGCTCGTCGGGCCCGGTGCGGAACGAATTGGGTTGGCGCGACACGTTCATGCCCGCCTCATGGCTTTGGCGGTGAGCGCCTGTTCGGCGTCGCGCGCGGCGCGGATGAAGGCGCGGATCTTGTCCGGGTCTTTTTCGCCGGGCCCGCGCTCGACACCCGACGATACGTCCACCGCGGGCGCATTCGTGATGCGGAGCGCCTCGGCGACATTGCCGGCGTCGAGCCCGCCCGACAGCATGAAGGGCACACCTGGAGTGAGCTTCTCCAGGAGCTGCCAGTCGAAGGTCTTGCCAAGGCCGCCCGGCCGTGTCGCCTCGCGCGGCGCGCGGCCGTCGAACAGGAGCCAGTCGACCACCTTGGCATAGGTGTAGACCGGCGACAGATCGGCCCGCGTCTCAACCGGCAGCGCCTTCATCACCGGCAGCCGGAAGCGCGAGCGCACCGAGGCGACACGCTCGGGCGCCTCCTTGCCATGGAGCTGCAGCATGTCCGGCCGCAGCGCCTCGATGGCGGCGGCCAGCTCCGCATCGGTGGCGTCGACCGACAGCGCCACCTTCCTGGCCCGGCCCTTGACCCGCTCGCCCAGGATCTTCGCGGCCTCAGGCCCGAGATTGCGGGGCGAGGGCGGAAAGAACACGAATCCGACCATGTCGGCGCCGGCGTCCAGCGCCGCGTCGAGGGCTTCGGGGGTCTTCAGACCGCAGATTTTGACCAAAAGGGCCATGTCGCCGTTCGTTTTGAAGGCGGCGTTCTACAGGATCAAGCGTTTTTTGTCTTGCCCGCCAGGCCAGCGTTTTGAGCCCTTTTGGCCGGGCCAGCTAGTCCGGCACCGCGCTTTGCCGCCGCAGCATGGTCCGCGTGAAGCGATGCGCCTCCATGGGCTTGGCGAACAGGAACCCCTGCCCGCCGTCAAAACCCATCTGGCACACCGCCCGGCAGTCCGCGGTCCGCTCGAGGTTTTTTGCCAGCGTGCGCGCTTTCAGCCTTTTGGCGATGTCGACGGCCATCTCGCACGCCATGCGCTTGGCCCGGTCGTCAGCGCAGCCGTTGATGAACTCGCCGTTGACCTGAAGCTCGGCAATCGGAAAATCGGCGACATCGACCCAGGAGGACTCCGCCATGACGTCGCCGACCGAGATGCCGACGTTGAAGTCCACGAGCCGCCGCGCGGCCGCACGCACCAGCGCATGGTCGCGGCGCACGTCGACGCTGGCGATCTCGATGTAGAGCCTGGCGAAGGCAATGTGTTCGGGAAGCTGAAGGCACATCCAATCGACGAAGGCGCGGTCTTCCAGCAAGACGGCCGGCAAATGGATCGTCATGTCGAGCGGCGGACGGCCCTTGGAAAAATAAGCCCAGTCCTTGGTGATCTGCGACACGACGAATTGCGACAATTCGCGAAGATGCGGGTCGCCGAGTTGCGGGATGAACGCAGCGGGCGGCACGATGCCCCAGGTCGGATGGCGCAGGCGGATCAACGCTTCCGCGCCACACGGCAGCATCTCGTGCAGATTGATCTTGGGCTGGTACCACATTTCGAGCCAGCCATTTCGCATCGCTTCTTCGACATCCACGACAAGGCTTGGCGATTCCGGGATGGGAAGGAACGGAGAAAGATTCTCGCGCAGGTCACTGTCGCGATACGGCGTTGCCAGCGGCGGCAGCATGGCGAGGCCGATTTGCTCGGCGAGTTCATGGAGCGCCAGGAGCGACGACTGGGCGCGGCCGCCGAACAGCATGACCCGGCCCTTGAATCGGGAGGCAAGCAGAAGATGCAATGTCTTGGTCACTTCGCTCTCGGGTGCCAGCTGGCCCAGCACGATCAGATCCGGATTGAAGTCCGCCAGCGAAGTCGCGACCTCCGGCAGCCGCCCGCATGGGCGGGCGACAAAGCCGAGTTCCTCCAACGCATCCGCGAGGAATGTTCGGATATGCGGCTTGACGTCGACCACACAAGCCCTGGGGGCGATGTGGCGCTTGCCGAATTGCACGGTATTGCGTTGCTCTTGACCAGAGCGATTCATCATAGGCTGCTCCCGTTTTGAACTGAGCCCCCCTCGGCGTCAGTCCAAATCCCGACGTATGGGACCGACATTGGGATAAAAACGACAGCCTGTATGCCCCTGCCGTAACCCACCCACCACTATGTTGAATGTCAACCTTGATGCGCACAGTTCGCGATGCAATCGCGACAAGTTTCATTCAAATTTCGAATGCATTGAAAACGGCGCAAGACCCGATTGCGCTTAAGCGCCCAACGCGTGCCAGATCAGCATCGCGCCCGCGAGATCCTCCAGCGCAACACCGGTCGACTTGAACAGCGTGATCTCGTCCTTGCGCTTGCGACCTTTCTTGGTGCCACGGCAGAGCTCGAACAGATCGCCCTGGATGTCCTTGAGGGTGATGAGCTTCTTTTTCAGCGGGATCGCGATGTCGCCGGAGCCCTTGGGCGCGGCCTTGCGCGAGTCGACATAGATGCGAGCGCGTTTGATCGCGGCATCGTCGGACTCGCGGGTCTTGAGCGTGAAGGCGCCGACGAGATCGACATGGGCGCCCTTCTTCAGCCAGGCACCGCGCACCAAGGGTTTCTCGGAGAGCGTCGCACACGACACGACATCGGCATCGCCCATGGCCTCCTCGAGATCGTCGGCGAGCACCGGCTCGATACCGCTTGCCGATAATGCGAACGCCGTGGCGACCGCCCGCGAGCGCGTCCGGTTCCAGAGCGTCACCTTGGTGATCGGCCGCACCGCGCGGTGCGCGCGCACGAGATGCGGGCTCAAGGCGCCGGCGCCGATCATCAGGAGATGCGAGGCGTCATCGCGGGCGAGATAGCGCGCCGCGAGCGCAGACGCCGCCGCGGTCCGCCACAGCGTCAGCGCCGTGCCGTCGATCAGCGCCAGCGGCTCGCCGGTGTCGCCGGACATCAAGACGTAGCTGCCGAGCACCGACGGCTTGCCGGACTTGGCGTTGTCGGGGAACACGTTGACGAGCTTGTGGCCGATGAAGCGCTCGCCCGAATTGGTCCAGGCCGGCATCAGCAGCACCTTGGCGTCGCTGCCCGATGGCTGCTTCACGAAATGCGAGATCTTCTCCGGCACCGTGATGTCGGCGCGGAACGCGTCCGCCAGGGCGTCGATCAGCTTGTCGTAGGCGAGAAGCCGATCGACGTCATCGGCGGTCACAATGCGCAGCGCCATGCGGTCAAGGTTCCGGTGGCGATCAGGCGGCCGGCGGCAGGATCAGGGATGTGCCGGTTTCCCGTGGCACGGGCGTTGCGCGGCGCGGCTCGAGGGCGTCCAGCCTGGCGCGAAGCTCGCGCGCTTCGGCCTCGGCCCGGCGGGCTCGCGAGCGCCATTTGAGCTGCTTGAGCCAGGACGCCATGCCGCCGACCAGCACGCCGAGGCCGGCCAGTGTGAAGATCAGCCCCCAGAGCGGGGCATCCTGCTTGAAAGCCGGATTCACCGCGTCGAACGGATCGAACGAAATCGTAATGATCTGGCGGTTCGCCACCGCAAACATCACGAGAACGATGCCGAGCGGAACGAGAATGAGGGCGGAGAGAAATTTGCGCATTCACAGGCCTCGCGCCAGCGTCGCGGTTCGGATTCGGGACACCAAGCGGCGGCGAGCGCGACGAGCCGCACTCCCTGGAGCATTTTCCGGCGAAGTGTGCAGCGGTTCGCCGTAGAAAATGCGACCAAACTAAAAGAACCTGGCGCGGCTTAATCGTCGTCGTCGTCGTCCGCAGCCGCTCCGTCGCCCTTGTTCAGGCGCTCACGCATTTCCTTGCCGGTCTTGAAGAACGGCACGGATTTCTGCGCCACCGATACATGCGCGCCGGTACGCGGATTGCGACCGGTGCGAGCCGGCCGATGCTTGACCGAGAATGCACCGAAGCCGCGCAACTCGACGCGATCGCCGCGCGCCATGGCGGCGACGATCTCGTTGAGGATCGCGTTGACGATGTTCTCGACGTCGCGCTGATAAAGGTGCGGATTGGCTGCCGAGATATGCTGGACCAATTCGGACTTGATCATCGGGCTGCCTCTCCCCTCTGCCGCCGAACCGGATGTATGCCGCATCAGTTCGTGGTCGAAGGGTGCCAAAGCGCCAGTAGACCGTCAAGGTTGAGCCGCTCGACCGCTTGCACCGCACCCCAGTCCTTGAAGCGCTCGGCAAGGCCGGTGAGCCCCACGGCGTCGAGCAGCCAGATCGCCCCGGTGTGCAGGAACGGCAGGTCGCTGAACCGCGGATTGAGCCGGTAGTCGCGAACCGGGGTCTTTGGATCGACGCCCTTCTCCTTCGCGAGCCAGTCGACCGCGGCGAGCTCGTCGCCCAGCGCGTCGATCAGCTTCAGCTCGAGCGCCTGCCGGCCGGTATAGACCCGCCCGTCGGCCACCTTCTCCAGCGCCGCCTGATCAAGTCCGCGGCGGTCGCGCACCAGGCTGCGGAACCAGTCGTAGGAGTCCTTGACCAGCGATTCGATCGCGGCCCGGGCCTCGGGGCTGGTCGGCTCAAGCCCATTCGGCGACGCCTTCAGCGGCGACGATTTGATGCTTTCGACCTGCACCCCGATGGTTTTGAGCAGATCGGTGAAGTTCGGATACTGGAAGATCACGCCGATCGAGCCGACGATCGAGCTCTGCTGCGCCAGAATCCGGTCAGAGGCCAGCGCTGCAATATAGCCACCCGAAGCCGCGAGCCCATCGACCACGACCACCAACGGCTTCTTGGCCTTGAGCCGCATCAGCGAGTCATGGAGCTCCTCGGAGCCGGCCACGGTGCCGCCCGGGCTGTTGATGTGGATGATCACCGCCTTGGCGTTGGATTCGCCCAGCTGCTTCAGCGCCTCGGTGCGTTGCCGGCTGTTGCGGATCAGTCCTTCGACCGTGACGCGTGCGATCGAGCCGCCCCCCGTTGCGGTGATCGCATTGCGGTTGCCGGTCAGCACGAGGCCGCCGCCCACCACGGCCGCGATCAGGATCAGCACAGCGGCGACCCGCCAGAAGGTGAGTTTGCGCCGCATCCGGCGGCGGTCGACGATCAGATCGGCATCGAGCGACATGGCTTGTTTCCTTGGATTTGATTCGGAACGCATTCTAGCCGCTGGTGTCCCGAACCCGAAGTTCGCACGCACTCTCAGCATACACTTTTGCGAACTTCGGGTTCAAAGGGACACCAGCAACATAGAACTGCCAGTGTCGCTTTGGTTCGGAAGTTCGCTTCGGAGCAAGCTGAGAACTCAGGCGAACTTCCGAACCGCGACACTGGGAACTGAAACCAGCACCACATGCGGGTTAAAGTTTGGCGTCCGAAAAGCGAAAACCCCGGGCCTTGCGGCCCGGGGTTCCTTGTTTCGGATCAAAATCGGCCGATCAGGCGTCCTTATCGGCTTCCTCGCCCTTGCGCTTGAGCGCGGTGCCAAGAATGTCGCCGAGCGTCGCGCCCGAGTCGGAGGAGCCGTACTGGGCGATGGCCTCCTTCTCCTCGGCCACCTCCAGCGCCTTGATCGAGAGCTGCACCTTGTGGGCGCGGCGGTCGAACAGCACGACGCGGGCATCGACCTTTTGGCCGACCTGGAAACGGTCGGAACGCTGGTCGTTGCGGTCGCGCGCGAGCTCGGAGCGCTTGATGAACGAAGTCAGTTCGCCACCGACGATCTTCACATCGATGCCGGACTCCTTGACCTCGGTCACCTCGGTGGTGACGACGTCGCCCTTCTTCAGGTCGCCGGCCTGCGCCATCGGGTCGCCGGCCAGTTGTTTAATGCCGAGGGAAATCCGCTCCTTCTCGACATCGACGTCGAGCACCTGGGCCTGGACCTTGTCGCCCTTCTTGTACTCCTCGATCACCTGCTCGCCCGGGCGCTTCCAGTCGAGATCGGAGAGGTGGACCATGCCGTCCACGTCGCCGTCGAGGCCGAGGAACAGGCCGAACTCGGTCTTGTTCTTGACCTCGCCCTCGATGGTGGAGCCGGGCGGATACTTCTCGACGAAGACCTCCCACGGGTTGCGCATGGTCTGCTTGAGGCCGAGCGAGATACGGCGCTTGACCGGGTCGACCTCGAGGATCTGCACCTCGACCTCTTGCGAGGTGGAGACGATCTTGCCGGGGTGCACGTTCTTCTTGGTCCAAGACATCTCGGAGACGTGGATCAGGCCTTCGATGCCCGGCTCGAGCTCGACGAACGCGCCGTAGTCGGTGATGTTCGTCACGCGGCCGGTGAACTTGGCGCCGACCGGGAACTTGGCCTCGATGTTCTGCCACGGATCGTCGAGCAGCTGCTTCATGCCGAGCGAGATGCGGTGCGTCTCGTGGTTGATCTTGATGATCTTGACCTTCACCTGCTGGCCGATGTTGAGCACCTCGGTCGGGTGATTGACGCGCCGCCAGGCGATGTCGGTGACGTGCAACAGGCCGTCGATGCCGCCGAGATCGACGAATGCGCCGTAGTCGGTGATGTTCTTGACCACGCCGTCGATGACCTGACCCTCTTCGAGGTTCTGCACCAGCTCCTGGCGCTGCTCGGCGCGGGTCTCTTCGAGGACGGTGCGGCGCGACACCACGATGTTGCCGCGGCGCCGGTCCATCTTCAGAATCTGGAACGGCTGACCGACGTTCATCAGCGGGGTGACGTCGCGGATCGGCCGGATGTCGACCTGCGAGCGCGGCAGGAACGCCACCGCGCCGTCGAGATCGACCGTGAAGCCGCCTTTGACCTGGTTGAAGATGACGCCCTGGACCTTCTCGTTGTTCTTGAAGGCCTGTTCGAGCTTGCCCCAGCTCTCTTCGCGCCGCGCCTTATCTCTGGAGAGGACTGCTTCCCCGAGCGCGTTCTCGACGCGCTCCAGATAGACTTCGACGGTATCGCCGATCTTGATTTCGTTCTGCCGGCCGGGGCCGGTGAATTCGCGGAGCGCAACGCGTCCTTCGGTCTTCGCCCCGACGTCGATGACGGCGAGATCCTTCTCGATTCCAACGACCGTCCCTTTGACGACCTGCCCCTCCTGAGGGCTGCCGCTGGTGAACGACTCTTCGAGCATCGCGGCAAAATCTTCGCGCGTCGGCGCGGAACTGGTGGCAGTGGCCATGTAGTCTCCAAAGCGGTGCGCAGGCGGTTGATGTTGATGGCGTTCCGAACGCGCGGGCTGAAGGCCCCGCAGACCTTCAGCGCTGCCGTCAAACGGCAGGCCTGTGCTCAAACCGAGCGGTCGAAACGATGGTTTAGCGTCCGGTGCGCCGCGGCGGGGCTCGAAGCGGGGCTTGGTCCTCCAACCGCGAGGGGCGGTACTCGCGCCCTCGGCCCGCTCGGGTGGCCACACCGGTGAATGTGGCGGCCCGGACCGCGGGGATATAGCCGCCAATCGGTGGGCCGGCAAGGCGGAAGGGTGGGGGGCCCTGACCCGCCTGGCCAATGCCTAACGAGCGGTCATTCCAGCGTGATCCTGCCGCGCTGCACGGTTTCACGCCAAAGCTCGGCCTCGGCCTTGACGCTTCCGGCAAACTGCCGGCGCGACTGGTCCGGTGCCAGCAGGCCCATGACGGTAAACCGTTCGGTCACCGCGGCGGTTTTTTGCGCCTCGGCCACCGCCTGGGCGAGCACATCGAGGATGTCGTCCGGCGTGCCGGCCGGAGCCGCCATGCCCCACCAATTGGAGGCGACGAAGCCCGGAAAGCCCGATTCGGCCATGGTCGGCACGCCGGGCAGCATCGGGACGCGTTTTTCGGTCGCGACCGCAAGCGCGGTCAGCCGGCCCTCCTTGTAGTGGCCGCCAACCGCCGCAAGCCCGATCGGAAACAGCTGAATGTCGTTCTTGAGAAGTGCGAGCGCCGCCTCCGGCGAGCCCTTGTAGGGCACCCGGGTGATCTCGACGCCGGTGACGAGCTTGAGCCGCTCCATCATCAGGTGGTTGACGGTGCCCAGACTCGGGATGCCGTAATTCGCCTTGCCGGGATTGGCGCGGGCATAGTCGATGAATTCCTTGAGCGTCCTGGCCGGCACCTGCGGATTGGAGAACAGCACCAGGGGTACCTCCGCCGCCTTGGCGATCGGCGCGAGCGCCGTCACCGGATCGAACGGCATCTTGATGACGAATTGATTGATCGCGAAGTTGTTGGTCGCGGCCACCAGCAGCGTGTAGCCGTCGGGCGCGGCGCGGGCGACCTCCTGGGTGCCGATATTGCCAGCCGCGCCGGGCTTGGCCTCGAACACGAGCTTCTGACCGAGCCGCTGCTCCATGCTGACGGCCAGAAGCCGCATGATGTTTTCGGCGACGCCTCCGGCCGTGTAGGGAATGATCACCCGGATCGGATGATCGGGATACGACGCGGCACGGCCTCGCGTCGCCACGAATGGCGCGGCGGCGGCGGTCGCCAGCAAAGACAGGCAAGACCGGCGGGTGACCCTCTGCATCATGCGCCTCACTCCCGACTCCAGTCCGTGTGTGCCTCAGAATTTCGGGAACAGTTGCTTGTCGGCGAGCCAGCGCGACATGGTCGGCTTCTTGGCGCGGGTCGCGGCGCGAAACTCGGCGTGACGCTCCTTGTTGGGCCACACCAATGTCGGCGTCACAGCGAGCCGCGTCGTGATCTTGTCCCTGGTAACATTGAACACCATCAGGTCCTGCGCCAGAGCGAGCGGTCCCTGATAGTTCTTGCGGATGTCACGCTCGATCTCGGGCGCGGTGTCGAAGTCGTTGAAGAAATGATAGACCACCGCCTGCCGCGGCTTCACCAGCGCCAGCACCTTGCCGCACTCCTCCGGCGCGGTGTGCGCGATGGTGCCGATGCCGATCGCGCTTTTCTCCGGATAGCCGGAGCGCTCGACAAGCTGCTTTACGGTGTTGAAACACTCGTGGATCAGAAGATCGGCGCCCTGGGCGTTGTCGACGAAGAACTGGCTCGGCGTGGTGTCGCCAGAGAACACGAAGGTGAGTCCGTTCCATTCCAGCCGATAGCTCACCGGCCCGTCATAGATGTGGATCGCCGGAAAGCTTTTGATCACCACGCCGTTGCGGTCATAGACCACGCCGGTCTTGGTGAAGTCGAACTCGTGAACCTCGACCTCGGCGCCGGCGTCGGGCAGAAGGCCAAGCCGGGTCTCGGTGTCCCAGACCAGCGACTCCATCTGCTTTTGCACGAAATGCTGGGTGCCGTATTTCGGCTCCGGCCCCGAAGGCCCGTAGAGCACCAGCGGCTTCACCCGGCCGCCGGCCCAGCTTCCGATCCAGACCTGGGCGAAATCGCCGACGTGATCGGCGTGCAGATGCGTGGCGAAATACGCCGTGACGTCCTGATGCGGGATTTCCAGCGCAGTGAAGTTCGCCTGCGAGCCCGAGCCGAAATCCATCACGAACTTGTCGCCGTTGCCAAGCTCGATGAGCCACGAGCAATTCGCCTGCCCGCGGCGCACGAACGGCCGGCCGGTGCCGAGCGCGGTGATACGCATCTCGCCGGCCGCAAGCGTCTCGGTGTTGGGATAGAAATAATCGCGCAGGCTGCTCATGACCGCTCCGGATTTCGGTGACCGAGCTTAGAGCGTTTTGGCGCGCCGTGTGTAGCGGCGCACCGCGGAAAATGCCGCCGCGCCAAGCGCAAGACAGCCTCAGCGCCGGGCCTTTTCGACCAGCGCCAATGCGGCCTTGAACGAGCCTTCGATATCGAGTGCGCTGGTGTCGAGCAGGTGGGCGTCGGCCGCCTGGATGAGCGGGGCGGCGCTCCGCGAGCGGTCGCGTTCGTCACGGGCCAGGATATCGGCCAGCACGGCCTTCTCGTCGGCAGGCTCGCCGCGGCCGCGCAATTCGCTGACGCGGCGCTGGGCGCGGACCTCAGGTGCCGCGGTGACAAAGATCTTCACGTCGGCATTGGGACAGATCACGGTGCCGATATCGCGGCCGTCAAGGACTGCGCCGGGAGGCGCCGCGGCGAACTCCTGCTGCAGGTTGAACAATGCGGCCCGAACCTCGGGGATCGCCGACACCACCGAGGCCGCTTCGCCGACATCGTAACGCTTCAGCGCCGTCTCATCGAATTTCGCCGGATCGATCGCTTGGGCCGCGGCGATGGCCCTGTCGCGGTCGCCGGGCTTATGGCCGCCGGTCAGCACCGCCAGCGCCACGGCGCGATAGAGCAGTCCGGTGTCGAGGTGGCGCAGCCCGTAATGGGTGGCAAGCTTCTTCGCGAGTGTTCCCTTGCCGGACGCCGCCGGACCGTCGATGGCAACGATCATGCTGCGGTCCTCAAGCGAGATCGGCGCCGAGCCTTCGCATCAGGTCGGTGAAGCCCGTGAAGCTCGTGGCGATGAAGGCCGCGTCGTCCACGCCGACCGGCTGCTCGCTGCCGAGCCCCATCATCAGCGCCGCCATCGCCAGCCGATGATCCATGTGGGTCGCGACCACGCCGCCGCCCGGCGGACGGCCCTTGCCGTGCACGATCAGATCGTCATCAACGATCTCAACCTCGACGCCGTTGACGCGCAGCATGGCGGCGGTGTTGGCAAGGCGGTCGGATTCCTTGACGCGCAGTTCCTTCAAGCCGCGCATGCGCGTGGTGCCTTCGGCGAAGGCCGCGGCCACCGCGAGGATCGGATATTCGTCAATCATCGAGGGCGCGCGCTCGGGCGGCACCTCGACGCCCTTCATGGCGCAGGCCTTCACGCGCAAATCTGCGACGTCCTCGCCGCCTTCGTTGCGCTCGGAGAGCTTTTCGAACTCGGCACCCATCTCTTTGAGCGTGGTGAGGAGGCCGGTGCGCAGCGGATTCATCATCACGCCTTCGAGGATCAATTC
>JACXTT010010053.1_pt1 | contig 12823 bp, 9 predicted proteins | sample 9270951 | NCBI WGS metagenome assembly JACXTT01 (sample SAMN15532306, study PRJNA645909) | rock metagenome | isolation source: weathered quartz diorite | place: Puerto Rico | collected 2017-06-21 | reverse complement strand
CACCCGAAGAGAGAAGTGTTGAAAGAGTTCGCGTGAATTTAGCGATGGCTCCCTTTTGGATGAGGGCTCCAAAGATTGGCGTTCGAAGTAAGAAGGCATCGATCTGCTCGCGACCTGCCGCTGTATTATAGTATTCCTTAAGAGCAAAGACTGCTCCAACAATTCCACCGATGACTGCCCACCAGAAGTGAACAAAAAAGTCACTGAGCTTAACAACCATCGGAGTGATGGCCGGGAGCTCTTGCTTTGAACTTGAAAATAAAGTTTGAAACTTTAGAATAACAAAAATCATAATGGCAGCGATCACACCAAGTGCTACAAAAACGATGATCGCGGGATACATCAATGCGCCCTTAATTTTACCTTGGATTTTAACTGATTTTTCGATGTAGATCGCAAGTCGATTGAGGACTAAATCTAACTGACCAGATTTTTCGGCCGCATTGACCATGTTGACATAGAATTTATCAAAAATTCTTGGATGATCAGCTAAAGCATCGGCAAACTTTTTACCTTGAGAGAGGCTAGTGATAATCATCTTCGCCGCTCTCGTCAAGACGGTTTCGCGAACCCCCTGAGAGAGAACTTCTAAACTTTGTAAGATCGCAATACCCGAACCCAACAAAGTTGCTAGCTGTCGAGTGAAAATTTGAAGTTCTTTAGGTGTGGCCTTTCCAACATTGACAACTTTTTTAGGCTGTCCCATTTTTGGAACGAGTTTAAGAGGCACAACTCTCTGCGCCCGCAATTTATTTCGCGCATCGATTTCGTTAATAGCATCGATTTCTCCACGCATATTTTGGCCATTGGCAGCTTTCGCCTCATATATGAATTTTGCCATTAAACTCCTGCTTTCTTGAGCATTACGTCGAGCTGCTCAGGCTCGGGACTTGCGGCAAAGGCCGTTTTAAGATCGATTTTTCCTCTAGATAATAAATTAAATAATGATTGGTTCATCGTCACCATTCCACTCTTATCCTGCCCGACTTGCATCATCCCTTGAATTTGATGAAGCTTATTTTCACGAATTAAATTTCGAATACCAGGAGTGAGAAGCATAAATTCAACAGCCGCCACTCGCCCGCCTTGCTTACTCGGGAGCAGGGTCTGACAGATCACTCCTTGTAAAACGAAACTCAAAACAACTCGCACACGATCTTGCTGCTCACTCGGAAAAGAATTGGTAATTCGATTGATCGTCTGAATAGCTGAGTTAGTGTGAAGAGTTGCAAATACTAAGTGACCCGTTTCGGCGATCAAGAGTGCAGACTCAATACTATTTAAATCTCTCATCTCTCCCAGCAAAACATAATCGGGATCTTGCCTGAGAACATACTTCAAGGCTTCTTTATAAGCATTGGTATCTGATCCAATTTCTCTTTGATTCACAATGCATGCTTTGTGAGGATGCACGAACTCGATAGGATCTTCGAGAGTCATAATATGACCAAACTGCTCTTCGTTAATTTTATCAATCATCGCAGCAATGGTTGTCGACTTTCCCGAGCCGGTTGGACCTGCGACTAAAATGAGTCCATTATTCAGGTATGTGAGGTCAGAGATTGCTTGCGGCAGACCAAGATCACTAAACTTCGGAACAGCCACTGGCACTCTTCGATAAACAGCACCCACCGAACCTTTTTGAAGAAAATAGTTCGCTCGAAACCGAGCCATATTTTTAATATCAAAACTAAAATCTAATTCTTTTGCTTCTTCAAACATTGCCTTCTGAGTGTCTGATAAAACCGAATAACAAAGTTTGCGTGTCGTTTCTTTCGTTAAAGTTTCACCCTTGATACGAACAATGCGACCATTGACCCGAAGTGCAGGCTGCGAGTTTGCAGTGATATGCAAATCGCTCGCGCCCTGATCTGTTGCAAATTTAAGAAGCTGAAGAAGACTCGCCATTTTTTATTCGCTATCCTTCACTGTAACATAGAGAACTTGCTCAAGAGGAATTAAGCCCTCTTTGAATTTTATAATTGCAGATTGTCTGAGTGATCTCATTCCTGATTCGATCGCCGCGTTTTTAATATCGACAGTCGTTCCATTTTTCATAATGACCTGACGAGTTTTATCGTTAATCGTCATTAACTCATAAAGCGCCACGCGACCTTTAATTCCCGTCCCATTACAATTTGAACAGCCTTCACCACGAAAGGCTTTGATCGAAGGGATTTCTTCTTCTGGAATACCGGCCGAGAGCAAAGCCTCTGGAGAAATCTGCTCTTCGACTTTGCAAGCTGGACAAATTCGCCCGGCAAGCCTCTGCGCGACCACAAGACTCACTGTTGTACTAATTAAAAATCCCGCAACACCCATATCAAGAAGTCGCGAGATTGTTCCTGGAGCATCATTCGTATGAAGCGTGCTTAGCACCAAGTGGCCCGTACTCGCAGCCTTAAATGCAACTTCGGCCGTTTCAAGATCTCGAATCTCTCCGACCAAGATAATATCTGGATCTTGTCGCAAGAAAGATCTGAGGGCCGCAGCAAAGGTAAAACCAATATCCGGCATCACCTGCACTTGATTGATACCATCAAGGTTAAATTCGATTGGATCTTCAGCCGTCGAAATATTCATCGTTGGATCATTGAGTGAAGAAAGTGCGGAGTAAAGAGTTGTGGTCTTACCTGATCCTGTTGGTCCGGTCACCAACACCATTCCCTGTGGCTCATTCAACTTGCTTTGAAATAATTTGAGATCGCTCTCCTCAAATCCCAACTTAGTCATATCGAGTTTCAAATTTGCTTTATCCAAAATACGCATCACGATTTTTTCACCAAAAATCGTCGGCAAAACACTCACTCGAAAATCGACGTCCACACCTTGTGTGGTTTTCACTTTGAGTCGCCCGTCTTGAGGCTTACGTCGCTCTGAAATATCAAGCTTTGACATAATTTTGATACGACTCGAAAGTGCAGCGCCCACCCCTGGAGGCGGCTGAATTTTTTCATAGAGATTACCGTCAATGCGGTAGCGAATTCGAAGGCGTTTTTCATAGGGCTCAATATGAATATCACTGGCCTTTGTTTTAATCGCTTCACCCAACATCACATTCACGAATTGAATGATCGGCGCTTGATCACCATCTGCAGAATTCTTAAGAGCTCGCGCCTGATTATTATCCGCAAATGTAAGAGCATCTTCAGAGTTCTCGAGATCGGTCACTAAGCTTTGAATTGAGCCATTGGATTGGCCGGGATAATATTTTTCAATCGCCTTTGCGATTGAAATTTCTGTCGCAACAACGATTTCAATTTTACATCGAGAAATGACCATTAAATCATCGCGCATGAAAACATCACTCGGATCGCTAAAGGCAACAACAAGTGTGTTCCCTGAACGCGACACCGGAATAACCATATGCTTTTCGCAAATATTACGAGGTAAAACTTTAATTGCATCCGGATCAGGTTCAAATTCTTCTAGATTCACGCCTGGATAACCATACTGCGCAGACAGAAACTCCGTCATCTGTTGATCGCGAACAAGACCAAGCTTAACGATGGCTGATCCGAGACGGCCACCATGTTGTTTCTGTTCTTTTTTCGCCTGCTCCAGTTGCGTAATATTGATGAGTTTTTCACGCACTAACAGCTCAGCTAAAGGTTTTCGAGCACCCATAATTTACACCTCAAAATAAAGTTTATCTTGCGGTGACGTATTTGGTAACTAGGCAATAGTCTGATTTATGAAGTTGGGTGCAGAAGATTTTTTTGGTAAGAATCTTTGAGGCGAACGCAGTCTACCTTGCAACCCAAAACGCTCTCTGCCCAAACACAATCAAGTTCTGCCGCGAGCTCGGTGGCCATTCTCACCTGAAATCCAAGACCTTTTGCCTCGCTTGAGAGATTGAGATTACCCTGGATCACCGATTCCATCCAAATTCAACCAGCTGCGAGAAAATTAAAATAGATGAGAGAATTGATGAGATCTTCTTCTGGACTAATGTATAAAGTATTAATGCCAATCGAATATATATTGGGAAGCTGAGTGAGATAATTCATTTCAGTACACTCAAAGCGAGTTGAAAAATAGTTTCGCTTCATCTCCTCGACCAAGATCTTGCATTTTGAAAAGTCTCTTCCCGTAATATTAAATCGAGTAAAACCTAATTTTATAAGAGCCGAGATAAAAGTCTTACTCTCTCCCCCTGTTCCTATAATCAAAACTGGATTTGAAAGATCAATTTGCTTCACTTCTTTTAAAAGCAAGTGATGAATCGCACGAAATAAAAAATTTCGCGGCCACCATTTTGATTGGTCATGGACTAAGGCATCGGCAACCTGGATTTGAAAAAGTTCGGCAGGATATTCATGCGATAAGAGCGATATCTTTTGTTGAAAAAAACCGCCGACTCGAACTTGATCAAAATTCTTTTTTAGATTGTGAACAAAGTCTCTGAATTTATCACATTGGTCTTCTTTATCAAAAGGACCTTCATCCAAAAATTCAAAGGGAATTACACTTGGAATAAATTCATTCGCAAGTCCCGAAGCTGTGAGTTCAGCACTGAGCATTTCAAATCTTTTGTTTTCAGGCTGGCTAGAAATTTCGGTCCACTTCAAAAGTGTACTCATAAAATTCTTTGCGCCTCGATGATATCCAGTTGAATTTGGCTCACCAGCTCCTCAATACCATTAAATTTTTTTTCATCACGAAGCCTTTGCACAAATTCAATTTTGAGTTCACGACCATAAATATCGCGGTCAAAATTAAGAATATGAGCCTCAATAGTTTGGAGAGCCGACTCTGAAAAAGTGGGGTTCGTACCAATATTCATCACCGCCTTGAATTTTGGCTCCCCTTTGAGATGAGCATACCCAGCATAAACTCCCGGCCGAGGTGTGGTTTCTGTTAGGCACATAATATTGGCCGTCGGAATTCCAATCTGGCGTCCCCGCTGCGCACCTTTTTCAACAATGCCAGCTATGTAAAAATTGCGTCCCAGCATATGGTTGGCGAGAGTGATATTGCCTTCATCAATCAACTGACGAATTCTCGAACTCGAGACGATCTGATCTTGAAATTTCACGGGCGCAATCACATCGACCGAAAAACCTAAATCTCGCCCCTTTTGCTTTAAAAATTCAATTGAACCTTGTTTGTTTGCACCAAACGCGAAGTCATAACCAACAACAATATGCTTTGGCCGAAGCGGCTTAAAGACCTTCGAGACGACAAACTGCTCAGCGCTCAACTCAGAAAAGCTTCGCGAAAAGGCCTGCGTGATTAAATAATCCACTCCCGCCGCCGTCAGCATTCGAATTTGATCTTCGGAGCTAAAGAGCAACTTCAATTTGCGCTCGGGTTGCAAAACTTGCATAGGATGAGGTGAAAAGGTCATAACGACTTTGGCGAGTTTGGGATCAGATTTTGAAAGCTCTTGGAGTTTGTGAATCAGAGCCTGATGGCCCAAATGAAGCCCATCGAAGTTACCAATACTAACCGCACTCATTGAAATATTTTTAGGAAACTCATCGACATCGTTTAGTAACTTCATAGAGCCAAAAATAGCAGAGAATTCTCGAAGAGTCCTTGAGCTTTTTTGAAGATCTTGATATTTTGCGTCAAAATGCAAAAGCTTCTTCAAAAGCTCTCTCAAATTTCAAATGCCGAAACTTCAAGTTTTAAAACTTTGAGATTTTACTCGATTTTTCTATGGCGCCACCGAGCCTTCTGGTTTCGCGCCCTCCTCTGTTGGGCCGTTGGAATCAGCATCATTCTCTTTCAAGATTCTCCGCAGTACGATCTTCGCTTTCAAATGCGTGGCCTACAAAAAACTTCTTCTGAAATCATTCTCATTCAAATCACTGAAGAAGATTGGTCCTCACTCATTGAACGTCATCAAAATATTTTACGTCCCTTAAAAGAAATATCGAGTTTGTCTGACAGTTTTTTTTGGAACCCCCGCGTTTGGTCGCAACTTCTCAGCGAGCTTCTCAAGCTTGAACCAAGAGCGCTCGGTGTTTCATTTTTTTTCGGTGACTACGTCCAACTCCCCACCTTGAGTAGCAACCAGCGAGAAATTTTTTTCAATCCCAAAATCGTCTGGGCGGCTGAGATGGATAGTAGTGAGCGTCTTATTATGCCCGCCTTCTCGGCTCGCTCAAATACAAATATTGGAATTAAAAATTTAAAGCTTGATGACGATGGCGTCCTCAGACGTTATGGCTCGCCTTTTTTCGAGATTGATCACTTCGCCAGTCAATTGGTAAGAGTCGCCCATCCGCAAAAAAGTTTTTTTATTCCCAAAACCAATCAGCTCATCAACTACATGGGACCTGAAAATACCTTCCCGAGCTTTGACCTCAAAGATATTTTAAGTCACAAAGTCGACCCTTCTATTTTTAAAAATAAAATTATTATTATCGGCTCAAGCTCTGGAAGCTTCGATCTCATGCAGACCCCACTAGGGCCAATGAGTCGCGCCGAAATTTTAGCAAATATCTGCGATAATATTTTAGGAAATAAAAGCATCGATCACTTTCACCGACTTTTTTATTTTACTATTTTATTTTTGGTCTTAATGGCAACTCTTTGGATTATCACAAGCTATCCCCAAACTGTTGCTCTCACAGTTTTATTTTGGCTCACGACGCTTTTTACAACTTTATCGGCTTGGGCTTTTGACGCTCATTACTTCTGGATGCCGGTGCTCGCTCCCGTTACCCAAATCACCGTAACCTACATCGTGTTTTTAAGTTACCACTTAAATCTCGGTGAAAAGCGCAACTGGAAGCTCCAAGAAGAGCAAAGATATCTCTTTGAAATTGAACAACTCAAAAGTAACTTTGTCAGCATGATGAGCCACGATCTCAAAACTCCTATTGCAAAAATACAGGCTATTGTCGATCGCCTGCTTGCAAAAAGTGAAAACAGCGAGCTGAATACCGATTTGAAATCGCTCCGGCGATTTAGCGATGAACTCCATCGCTACATTCGAAGCATTTTGCAAATTAGCAAAGTTGAAGCAAAAGATTTTAGACTTAATAAAGAAGTCACCGATATTAACGAAAATATTTTGCGAGTGATTGCTCGAATCAGTCCCCTCGCTCAAGAAAAAGACATTCAAATTACCACAAAACTTGAGCCCATGTTTTCGCTCGAAGTCGACATCACCTTAATTGAAGAAGTCATTGCCAATCTACTTGAGAATGCCGTTCAATATACGCCAAATGCTGGGCATATCATTGTCAGCTCCCAAGATGATGGCGAAAAGGTCAAAGTCACAATCGAGGATAATGGAGTCGGCATTGAAGCTACCGAACAAGAGCAGATCTGGGGAAAATTCATACGTGGCAAACAGAGCCAATTGAATGTACAAGGTTCTGGACTTGGGCTTTATCTTGTAAAATATTTTGTGGAACTCCATCAAGGTGGCGTTTCTTTAGAAAGTAAAGTAGGCGTGGGAACCAAGATTGGATTCTGGCTTCCTGTAAACGAAAGCGAAGGAACTTCAAATGAACAATCATCTTAAAATTTTGATCGTTGATGACGAAACTGAACTGCGAAAATCAGTCATTACCGTTTTAAAAACAAATCTCCCCGAATTCGAGTTTGAAATCGAAGAAGCCGGAGATGGCGCTGAAGCCGTACAAAAATTTAAATCTAAGCCTTGGGATATTGTACTCATGGATGTTCGTATGCCCGAAATGACCGGCCTCGAAGCATTGAGTTTAATCAAGCAACATGATCCAAGAACTTTTGTTGTTCTCATGACGGCTCATAGTAATCTTGCCGATGCCGTCACAGCTATTAAAGAGGGTGCTTACGACTATCTCGAAAAACCCGTTCAGCCCGAGAAGTTAACTGAGATTGTCAGGCGCGCTCATGAGGCCAGCGAAATGGTCTCAAGACTTGCGATTTCAAATCCAATTTTTGATGACGATGTCGAAAGTGAGTTCGTCGGTTCAAGCAAAAAGATGCGCGAAGTTTTTGATCTGATTTATAAACTCTGTCGAGTCGATACCAACGTTTTAATTCGCGGCGAAAATGGCACAGGAAAGGAACTCGTGGCGCGCGCCATTCATTACAACTCAACTCGAAAAAAGGGCGCCTTTGTCGCCATTAACTGCGGCGCCATTCCAGAGACCTTGATCGAGAGTGAACTTTTTGGCCATGAAAAAGGTGCTTTTACTGGAGCGGTTGAGAGAAAAATTGGCAAATTTCAAGTCGCCAACAATGGAACATTTTTTCTAGATGAAATTGCCGAGCTGAATCCTGCTATGCAGGTGAGCCTTTTGCGAGTTTTACAGGAGCGAAGATTTACACCCGTCGGCTCAAATCGAGAGGTCAAAACAGATGCTCGCATCATCGCAGCAACAAATCGCAATCTTGAAAAGATGATTGAAGATTCGAGTTTCAGAGAAGATTTATTTTATCGCCTGAATGTTATGCCCATTTTTCTTCCGCCACTGAGAGAACGTATCGATGATATCCCGGATCTCGCCCAATATTTCATGAAAAAATTTAGCCGCGCTCATGGCCATAATTTAAATGGTATTAGTCCTGAAGCGCTCAGGGCCATGCGCGCCTATAAGTGGCCCGGCAACATTCGTGAACTTGAAAATGTTATCGAACGAGCCTTTATCATTGAGACAACAGAACAAGTGACGCTGAAGTCTTTGCCTGAAAATATTCTTAAGGCTTCACAAGAAAGCATTCTTATCAATACTCGTCATCAGGCCCAACAGATGGTTCCATCGGTCGATCAAAAAGCACCACTCGATTTTGAAATATACAAAGAGCAGGCCGAGAAAGAATTTATCATTAGTGCACTCAAGGCAAATTTCGGAAAAATTAATAAGACCGTTGCCCTGGCTAATATTCCAAAAAATACGCTTCTTCGAAAAATTCGCAAATATGGAATTAATGTGAAGGATTACGCTCGCGAGTAATTTCTCGGTGAACATTTTCAACACTAACGAGCTTCATACAGGCGTGATTTCCAAGTGGACATTTTTTTGCTCCATGCTTACCACATGGTCGACAATAAATATCGCTTTCGATGGTCTGGGCATTATTGTTCCAGGGTCGATATCCCTGCTCTAGTACTGTCGGACCAAAAATTGAGAGCACAGGGACCGAGCTCAGAGAAGCCAAGTGCATCGCGCCACTATCGTTGGTGAGGACTTGATGAGCGGCGGCCAAGAGTTCAGCAGACTCCCAGAGGCTCGTCTCACCTGCGGCATTATAGACAGAAGTAAGACCCTCTGCGACTTGGTGGCAAAGCTTTCGCTCGTCTGGGCCACCGACGAGAATGACGAAGTTTTGTCGAGATAGTTTTTCACAGAGCTGATGATAGTATTCGGTTCGCCACATTTTTGTGGCCCAGACAGAGCCTGGTGCGATCACATAAATTTTCTGAGACATAGATTTTTTCAAAATATCTCGAACGCGTTCACTTGAAATATAAGTGTGGTCATGTCTTATTTTTGCAAAATGCTCTAACTCCATTGAGATTTCTGGACTTATCTTTTGAAATTTTCGCACGATATTTTTTTGAGTATCAATTTTTAAACCGAACTCAGATTTCTGCGCAGGAGATAATTGGATCTGAAACTCCTGAGCCGACTCAGATGACTTCTGATAATCTTGAAAAGTTTTTTTTAAATGAGGGTAGCTGATTTCAAGAAGAGATAAAGTTCGCAGGGCCTCTGGAAGCTCAAGGGGTCTCGCAATCAACTCATTAAAAATAAAAAAATTATAGAGATTTTTATAAGAGGTTTTTTTCAGAGCCTTAATTTTAAAACTCATCGTTTGTGAACGCAGCGATTGATGAGGGCAAATCAACCAATCCCAAGTTTGAGATTGCAAAATCTCCATCGTCTTTTTGATATGAGCTTTGTTTTTTTTATCGATTTCAATAGCATGATCGACAAGTTTTGTCTGAGTTAAAAATGAACCAAGGCCGGGACGGCAGATATATGAAATTTCAGCTTGCGGAGAAAGCTTTTTTAAATTTTTAAGAAGAGGGATACTGAGAAGAACATCACCGAGAAATGCAGTCTGCAGAATCAGGATTTGGGGGGTCTTGGGGTTCTGTTTTTCGCTCATGCGATTTTAAAATCCTCTGTTGTCCTTGCAAAATTGCTGCATAGAATTCGTTTGTTTCTACTAAGTCATAGCACATAGGTGTTTTATCGCAAACTCGTTTCCAACAGGGTCCACAGCTCGCCTGACTCAAAATCTTCACGCCATTGCCGTACAATTCAATTTCTTGGCTGCAGGTCGGTCCAAACCAGGCCACTGTCCATTTTTGCAGAGCAATACCAATATGCATTCCAAGACTATCACCTGTTACAATCATATCGCAAGAATGGACGCTGACAATTCCATCGCGTAAGCCTAAGTCCGTCGGACTTTGAATGACGTCCAGTCCCTCGGCAATTTGGGCATTCCGCTGGCTATCTTCTCTGCCACCTAAAAGAACCACTTTAAAGTCGGGATTCGTTGAAAGTTTTTTGATCAAGTTTCGATGAGCCTCGATACTTAATTTTTTATAAGAAATGACATTGCTACACCCAGTGTTCAGTCCTACCAAAATCTGCCCTCTGTTCGACCACTGCTGACGGCGCTTCTGACTCTCAAGTTTTTCTGCTTCACTGAGTTTTAAAATATAATGATCTTTTAAATAAGGTCCAAGTTCGAGCGCTTCGCAAATCAATTGATTTTCGGTCTTTATATTTTCAAAAAACTTCTTTTGATTACTGAGCCCGAGATCCCAAAGCTCGCAAGCCGCATCACTCACGGGCAAAATCGCGCCCGTGTCTGAAAGCTTAAACCCATAGATAAGTTCACTCTGAATTTGTTTGAGGAGTCCGCTTGATTTAAAACCCTTATCAATACAAAAAGTCGCATCAAATTTGAGGCTTTGTAAACCAAGAATATCTCCAAGTTCAAAATTCAATACCCGATCAACGAGAGGATTCTCGAGAAGTAATTGATCTGCCGGCTTCAAAGTTATCCAAGTGATATGAGAATTCGGAAATTTGCGCTTGATCGGTGCGAGTAACGCCGTCGATCTTAAAACTGCACCGAGTGCTTCAAGGTGAATAATGAGAATTCGAGTGGACGGAATATTTTTAGACTCACAAAGATCATCGCAAACCTCGCTTTTGCCGCAAGGTTTATAGCCATTAAAATATCGACATTGAGTGACTGCCATAGAATAAGTTTACTATGTCTTTATCTAAAAGTGCATGGCAGCACCCGAAACTAGCCCTCTGATGACCTACTCGTGAGACAGAATACTCGAGGGCTCACGACCACTATTCTTATTTATATTTTTGACAGATTTGTGCGATCCCGACCTTGGTAAAGTTTCATCAGATTTCTGAGGTGTCGGAGAAGGCTCGGGAGCGCTGCCCTCACCACGATCAATATGCTTAACGGCTGCGATAATTTTACCGATTTTAATTTTACTTTCAATGCGAACAATAAATTTTCGATCATCGTCAGTGAGCCAAATAAATATATCACCAATGGGTTTAAAAACTCCGCCAATTTCAATATGAGGTTTTACAACAACCGTATCAAAAGTTCCGGCAAGTGTTTCTAGTTTTTCTTTTCGAACAATCGTACCTGTGAGCAAAATATTTTCTTTTTCATGGGCTAGGCGGTAAACCAGTTTCTTTCCTGGAGAAAGATCAAAGGTGCGCATATAGTAGGGTGCTGAGAAAACATTTTGAGAGTATTCTAAAATTTTCCATTCAAATTTTTTCTCTTCGATTCCATCTTCTTTTGTGATGCGTTTGTCCCAATAGCTTCCGACTAAAGTATCCCAATTGAAAAAGCAGCGAGTCTCTCTCAACTGCTTACTCTCTTTCACATGGAGCGCATAACTCATTGGAATCATATTTTCATAATCGACAAAAGTTTCGAGCCAATCATCAACCGCATAAAACATATCAAAAACCGAAGCCGTCTGCCCACTGGCTTTAAAATGATAGGATTTGCGACCATTGACATAAACAAAAGGCAATACCTGCATATTGAGTTCGCCGGCAACAACTCCAAAATAACTGACCTCATATGAAACTTTTTCTCCGACACGAAATGGATCCACAATTGGCCTGCGGCCATCAAAGCTCGTTGGATCTTCAAAATCAGGGAGATGAGGAGCTCGGCCTCCAGAAACATTTTTAGCCGATTCTTTAGTTGGATTTATCGTCGGAGCCACTTTTTTGGCTCGACGGCGAACGACTTTGATTTTCAGTTTTTTAGGATACAGTTCTTTATAATCAGCGGGTGTTATCTGAACATATTTTCCTGCAGGGCCTGATGGAGCTGTGGTCTCTACATTCGAAACATGAACGGCTTTATCATATTCTTCGTTATGAAGAAGTTGATCTGAATTTTCTTTTTTTAAAAATTTTGCCGAGCATGAAGTGATGATTGCCATGCAAAGAGTGGCACGAACAAAGCTGCCAATTTCAAATTTATACTTTTGGACCTTCAACAAAATCCTTCCAGCGTCGATGAATCCACATCCACTGCTCTGGATGACGCCTAATGATCTGTTCTATCTTATCAGTATACTTTTGCGTGAGCACCGAGATAATCGTTCTTCGATCAATGCTTTGCGGATCTGGACCAAGGTCCAAGGACTCAAGTTCTTTTTCAAAAACGATCACGATTTTGCCGTCAGGCCTTCGGTAGGTATAAGTTGAAATAACGGGTGCCGCTGTTCGCATCTGAACGACTCCGAGACCCATCGCTGTTCCAGTTTGCCGACCAAAAAATTGAGTACGGACACCCACTGGCGGCCCCATAAATTGATCGAGCACAAAAATAACAATTTCGTTTCGCCCTAAAG
>JACXTT010010052.1_pt1 | contig 12825 bp, 12 predicted proteins | sample 9270951 | NCBI WGS metagenome assembly JACXTT01 (sample SAMN15532306, study PRJNA645909) | rock metagenome | isolation source: weathered quartz diorite | place: Puerto Rico | collected 2017-06-21 | reverse complement strand
TCAAGAAGCGGATGGAATGGTGGGCGAAGCTGAAGCGAGATGCGGCAAACGAGATGCGGGATGCGTGAGGCCCGGTGGACGCACCTTGCATCCCGCATCTCGCCTCTCGTCTGCGTGGCGTCGTGCATTGTGGCGGCCGCCTGCGCCACGCTGCGCGGCCTCACGTTCCAAGAGCCCGACGTCACTCTTCAAGAGATCGACCTGATCGGGATCGGCCTAACGGGCGGGACGTTCGATCTGGTGTTCGATGTGTGGAACCCCAACGACTACCGCCTCCGCTCCACCCGGCTCGAGGTGGGGATCGACCTCGAGGGCACGCACTTCGGCGACGCGCTGCTCGACCGACCCCTCGACCTGTCGCCCACCAATCACACCCGGGTGGTGGTGCCAGTGCGCTTCGAGTGGGCCGGCCTGGGCGCCGGGGCGAAGGCGCTGGTGACCAGGCGCGCGGTCGGGTACGCGATCACGGGCACGGTGCTGCTCGACACGCCGTTGGGTGATAAGAGCGTCGCGCTCCGCGGCAGAGGGAATGTGCCGCTGAGGAGGCTGCTTCCGGACTAAATGCAACGAGCTTGTCGCCCACTGTTGCAGTTCCGCAACACCTCAGCTATCTCCTTGCGCTGACGCTCTAAGGAAGGCGAGAGGCGCTATACTTGCATGGCGCCCCGGCGGCCATGGCGAGGACTGCGGGTGGGCAGCGTGAGCGCGTGAGTCGGGGCTGGATTGGCAGAGTCGCGATAGCGCTCGTCTGCTGCGCCGCAGGCGCCCGCTCCCGTGCGGGCGCTCAGAGCCTTACCGCTGGCGACGTCGGTGGGACGGTCCAAGATTCCGCCGGCCGAGCCGTCAGTGAAGCCCTGGTCACCCTGACTGATGCGGCGTCCGGTCTTCCGCGGACCGCCAGCGGGACGCGTGCCGGCCGATACCGGTTGACCCTGGTGCCCCCCGGTGAATACAACGTGCTGGTCGAGCGTCTCGGGTATCGTCCCGTGCGCGTGCTCGGGGTCTTGGTCCGTTCGGGCGCCTCGGTGGACGTTTCCGTCACGCTGACGCCGGCGGTTCCCCCCGTGACGCGGGTGGATACCGTGCGCTTCGGAGGTGGAGTGGGAGCAGGTGCAGGGCAGTGGTTCTCGCCCATCGCCGTGCAACTCCTGCCGCACGCGGTCGGCGAGCTGACCGACCTCGGTCGCCTTTCTGCGATTGCGGATTCCGATCTCGCAACAGAGGGCCTGTCTGGCTCGCTGAGCGCATTGTTCCTGGACGGCGCTCTGTACCGCCCGGCCCGTCACCCGGCCCTGGCCGGAGGTCAGTTTGATGCAGCCACCCTGCCGCTCTCCAGTTTCGACCAGGCCGAGCTTGCTGCGGGTAGCAGCGATGTGGAATGGGCGGGAGTCGGTGGCGGGATGTTGAGCGGCTTCAGCCGGGTAGGGACTCCCACGCTCGAGCCCCACGTGTTCGCTGACTGGAGCGGTAACGCCCTGTCCGACTCCAAGTACTTCAATACCGGTGCGGCTCCCAACGCGCAGACCCGCGGCGCGCTCATGATCACCGGCCCGCTCAGTCGCGACAGTGTTCAGTTCGTCGTGGGTGTCGAGGGGCGGCGCCTCGAGACGCCGCTGCCTGCCGCGTGGCCCGCGGGAGCCCTGGCGGATTCGATCGTCGCCGTCGCCCGCGACTCGTTTAGCACGAGCGTGAGCGACTACCTGACTCCCCGCTCCACGAGGATCGACGCTGTCTCGGTGTTTGGGGGAATAAACTGGCAACCCCCATCCGGAAATCACTTGGTCGTGGACGGTCGCTACGCGAGCGCCACGATCAAGAACCCTGATCTGGGGCTCGGGCCCGCGCCGAGTTTGGGAGCGAGCCTCGACACGAAGGATGTGGTCGCGAGCGCCACGTTCAGCTCGAGCGTGTCGCGCGACGTGTCACAAGAACTGCGCCTGGGCGTGGAGTCAAGTACCCGGACGTACGCCGCGACAACCCCGACGGCTACGACATTCGCCGAGCTGGGCGCACCGCTGGGCTCTGATCCCGCGTTGCCCGGGCGCTTTCAGCGTACTGCCGTTCGCGCCAGCGAGACGTTCTACCACCAGGTGGGCGCCCATCGTCTCAAGCTCGGTGCGACCTTCGCCTTCACTGCGTACGATCAGACGTACGGATTCGGCGGCACCGGCGAGTTCTTCTTTTCCGGGCCCGGTGACTTTGCGCTACGTCGCGGAGTATTTGTGCAGCACGTGTTCGCTGCTCCCGCGGCCCAGTTCACTGTCCCGGAACTCGGTCTCTTCCTCCAGGACGTAATCTCGGCGGCCCCCGGGCTCGACCTGCAGATCGGCCTCCGCTATGACCACGAAGCGCTGCCGCGAAGCAAGGTGAGCGCGAACGCAGCGTGGCTGAACGCGAGTGGCCTGGACAACACGCAGTTCGGCGCCGGGCTGAACAAGCTGAGCCCGCGCGCGGTCGTCAGGTGGGACGTGGGGCCGGCGCATATGACGCACGTCCAGGGTGCGCTCGGGCTCTACTACGACCAGGTCGATCCCGGGATCCTCGGGGACTTGATCACGCAATCGCTCGGGGATCGGGTGCGCCGCGGTCTCGGGTCCCTGGCGGCCTGGCCCACGCCCCCCGACTCGGCCCGCGCTCCGAGCGCGGGTGTGGCGCTAACGCTGCTGGCACCCAAGATCCAGGCTCCTCGCAGCGGTCGCGCGAGTCTGGGGGTGTGGCGGACGCTCGGGAACGGGCTCGTTGCCGAACTGAGCGGCACATACCGCCATACCGACTATTTGCCGCGGCGTCATGATCTGAACCTGCCGCTCGCCCCGGCCGCCCACGATCAGTACGGCCGCCCGATCTACGGCACGCTGGTTCAGCAGGGCGGTCTCTTGGCGGTGCGGCCCGGAAGCAACCGGCGGTTGTCAGGGTTCGATCTCGTTTCTGGTATCGACCCCGACGGTTACTCCGACTACTGGGGCGTGACGCTCGGTCTCGAGCGTCAGGTGGGGACGGGAGTGCACGTTCTGGCGAGCTACACGTACTCGCGCACGACCGACAACTGGCTCTCGGCGCGAGCCGGTGACCCGGTCGGCCAGTTGTCTCCCTTTCCCGACAGCCTCGGCGGTCAGGATTGGGCGAAGGGGCGCTCCGACTTCGACGTGCCGCACCGCGTGGTCGTGGCAGCGGAGTTCGAGCCGCATGTCGCCATGGCGCCCCGGGTGGCGGTCATCTACCGGTATCGCTCGGGCTATGCCTTCACCCCGAGCTTCCGCAACGGTGTGGATGCGAACGGTGACGGCTCGGCCACGAACGACCCCGTGTTCGTGGATGCGGCGCTCCCAGGGATGTCGAGTGTCTTGTCCCAGTGGGACTGTTTGCGGGGGCAAGTCGGGCGGTTCGCGGAGCGCAACGGGTGCCGGGAGCCCGGCGTCCAGGCGCTCGACCTCCGCGCCAGTTTCGCGCCGCTGCACGCCGCGGGCTACCCCGTGGAGGTGGTCGTGGACGCGCTTAACGTGCTGGAATCCGATTACGGATTGCGGGATCACGCGCTTTATCTTGTAGACCAGAGTCGCACCATCAGCACGAACCCCGCAACAGGGGTCGTCAGCGTGCCGCTGGTGGTGAACCCGAGCTTTGGGCAGGTCCTCGTGCGACGCACTACTGGGCGCGCGCTCCGCGTTGGCGTGCGTGTGAACTACTGATGCGTGGGCGAGGCCACGGAGGGGGGGTCGTCGCCATCGTAGGGACCGCGGCGCTCCTCGGTTCGTGCCTGAACGCCGGACAGGACCGCGTCCTGGCGATCCAGACCACCGGGATCATCAAAGGGCTGGTGTATTTCGACCGCGACGGCAATGGCGTACCCGATGCGGCGGACACGGCGCTGAATGGGGTCACTGTCAGGCTGATCGTGAGTGGCACCCAGGACACCGTCGCGCGGGCCGTCTCCGACACGGGCGGCCTTGTCCGCTTCGACGGGGTCCCCATCGGAACGATCGTCGTGGCGGTGGACTCGACCACAATACCGACCGACAGCTTACGCGTCACGCGAATCGACGTCTCGACGGTCACGGTCACGCCGCGCGATTCGTTCGCCGTCCGCGTGGCCGTCAGCTTCCCGCAGCTCGCCGTGACCGACGCGCGAACCTATGCACCTGGGAAAAAGGTGTTTGTCGTGGGGGTGGCACTCAACAACGTGTCCGCATTCGGAGATAGCACAGTCCATCTGGGGGATACGACGGCCGCGATCCTCCTAACCGGCGTGCGACCACTCGTGGCCGTGGGTGACAGTGTGCGCGTGTTGGGTACGCTGCGTACGCGGAGCGGCCAGCCGACCCTTGCCAACCCCACGATCTTCAGACTTTCCGTCGGGGCCGCCACCCCATCGCACCAGGTCACGACTGCGCTAGCGGCGCAGGCCGACAGTGGACGGATTGATGCAGCCCTCGCGAGCATCGTGGGCGCAACCGTACAGGACACAGCGACGGTCGCCGGCAACCGCCGTCTCACGGTGACTGACGGGTCCGGTCCGCTCACGATGCAGCTCGACACCATTGCCGGATTCCGCGGGGCCGCGCTGGCGCTGGACACGCTGGGGGCGACACTCGACGCCGTGGGCGTGCTGGTGCCGTCCGGCGGCGGTGCGTGGCTTCTGCTGCCTCGCGCCCGGGCGGATGTCGTTGTCAAGTAGGCCGACCTGTGGCTGTGTGGACCAACACTTGTGTTGGCCCGAAGTTACGGTTTGGTTCTGATCGCAAGGAGGTGTTGCAAGCGTGCATCACACCAACTCATTCTGGTTCTACCGGTTACATTTGAGGCTCAACATGGCACTCGTGGCGCATATCGTGCTGAAGCAGACCCGCGGAGCAGTGTGCACGGCTCGGACCGGCGTGCGGTCGGGGGGCGCAGATGGGTGAAGCGCGGGTGTTGGTGCGACCCCCCGAGAAGGGCTTCGGCGCCCTCGAAGCGGCTCCCGCGTTCGGCTGGCTGTTATTGGGGTGGGCCGGACTCACGTTCGCGGTGGTCGGGGGGCTGGATGTGGCGCTGACGTGGTATCCCTCCCACTTCGGCAGCTCCGAGTGGGAGTTCGGGACGGTAACCGCGAGTCTCAACGGCCTTCCGCTGTATACGATGGGGATGGCCTTGATGCTCGCAGCGGCGATCGCTCGGGGAAGGCGCCGCGCGGTGCGGATCGTCGCGGCAGCGTTCATGGTGACTGCGATCGCTATCGTATTTGCGGCGTCGCTCTGGGCTACGAACGTTCCGATCGCGGTGCAGTCGGTAACGGATCCGGAAGTGAAGACGGGCTTGACCAAAGCGATCGTCAAGACGTGGGCCCAAGCGATCGTGTACCCCGTTGGGTTCGCGTGGATCGCTATCAGAGCCTGGCGACACTCACGAGCGAGCTAGGTCGGTCTGTGGCCACATTCTCGCGAAAGGACGCTGCCATGCGGAAGCTCGGGACTCTCGCTGGGTTGTTGGTCGCGTTAGGTCTTGCATCCGCTGTCAGCGCACAGTCGAGGACTTGGACCGTGTGTGGGGGCAACACGTTCGCGACTTGTGCCTCAGTGACCGTCTCCATCTCCGGAACCAATACGGTCACCATGACGGTCATGAACCTCTCGGGGACGAACGGGACGTACGGTGGAACCGTGTTCACCGGGATCGGGCTCTACAACGTTCCGTCCAGCGTGTGCCTGGTAAGTGGCGCCGTGTGCGCGACCACACCGGTTCAGTCAACGATGAGCGGTCCGACACGGACGAGTAACAAGGGGTCGCCATCCGCCTGGTACGTCCAGAACGACAAGCAGATCGGCGGCGGCATCCAGCTCGACTTGGTTGGGCAGACCGGCAAGAACACGAGCACGGTCAACAGTGGGATCGCCAGCAACTGCCTGTTGGGCGCCCTGCCCGGGGGAAAGAACACCTTCTGGACAAACCCGACCTGCGGCACCACCGGTGTCTCAAACCCCGGTATGAACGGCGGATTCGTGACGTTCTCGTTCCGGGTCAACCAAGCGTGGAACCTCACCAATTCTCAGCTGCTCGTGAAGGGCCAGAATGGGCCCAACGGTCAATCGACCGAGTGCTACACCGGCGCGAGCCCGAACGGGCAGCCTGCGAATTGTTTCTCAAATGTAGTGCCCGAGCCGACTTCGATTGCCCTTCTCGCGTCGGGGCTGGTTGGGCTGTCGGGTGCGGGACTGGTGCGGCGCCGCCGGGGGCGCGACATCCGTAACGGTTGAAGAGGCCCGGTCCGGCGTACGGCGTCGGACGCGTCTCGTTTCGCCGTGGGGGTCGCCCACGCAAGATAGGCTGGCGGCCGCTCGGTATGAAGATCAGCCTGCAAGTGATGTTCTCGCGAAAGGAAGACCGTGCGTCACCTGCGGATGCTCCTGTGCCTGATCGGGGCCTACGCACTCGCATCGTCGGCGAGTGCTCAGTCGAGGAGTTGGAACGTGTGTGGCGGCAGTACCTTCGCCACGTGTGCCTCCGTGACCGTGACCATCTCGGGCACCAACCTTGTGACGATGACCGTCATGAACCTGTCCGGCATGCACGGGACTTATGGCGGGACGCTGTTCACCAGCATCGGCCTCTACAACCTTCCGCCGAGCGTGTGCCTCGTGAGCGGCACGATCTGTGCGACCCGGACGGTGCTCTCGAACATGAGTGGTCCCAGCCGGATGAGCAACGTCGAAGCACCCGCCCCTTGGTATGTGCAAAACGACAAGCGGATCGGTGGGATTAACCTCGACTTGGTGGGACAATCCGGCAACAACACGAACTCCGTCAATAATTCGATCGCGAGCAACTGTACGCTTGGTGGCCTCCCGGGGGGCAGGAATAGGGTGTGGATGTCGCCGACCTGTGGAACGACAGGCGTCAAGAACGCCGGCTCCAACGGTGGGTACGTGGTGTTCACGTTCCGCGTCAACCAGGGATGGAACCTCGCTACCACTCAGTTATTCGTGAAGGGGTCGAACGGGCCGAATGGTCAGTCGACCATGTGCCTCACCGGCGCCGGTCCCAACGGTCAGCCCCCTGCGAACTGCTTCGACGCCACGGTGCCCGAGCCAACGACCATTGCGCTTCTCGCGTCGGGCCTGGTAGGGCTATCGGGCGCCGGGGTGCTGCGACGCCGGCGGAGACGCGACGTCCGCGACGGCTGACTGCGGTTTCGCCGTTGACTACACGGGTCCGGCCAGTGCGGTCGGACCCGTGGTGCTTCTGGGCTTGCTTTGTCTTGCTGTAGAGCACCAACACTTTTGTTGGTGCCCAGATACAAATTGATGGTGTCTGGGGCCGCCGTCGCAGCCACGCATCGTACTAACTCGTTGCGGCTGCATCCGTTGCATTTTCCGGCCCTCACATTGCTCCGCCCCTGGGTCCATGACCGTCTTGGCCGGTCGGGCCCATCACTTCACTGTCGACGTGGAGGAATACTTCCAAGTCTCGATCTTCGAGGGCGTCGTCCCTCGAGACACGTGGGAGCGTCTGGAGAGCCGCGTGATGCGTGGCGTGGCTCTCGTGCTTGACCTGCTGGCTCGCCACTGCACCAGTGCTACCTTTTTCGTGCTTGGTTGGGTGGCCGAGCGGCATCCCCACCTTGTGCGCGAAATCATGGCCGCCGGGCACGAGATTGCCTCCCACGGGTGGGATCACCGGCGAGTGTCCGAGCAGACGCCAGCTGCGTTCCGGAGTTCCGTACGGCGCTCGAGGCGTGTGCTCGAGGACCTGAGTGGCGCGCCGGTCGCGGGCTTTCGTGCCCCATCGTTTTCCATCCTGCCCGGATGCGAGTGGGCTCTCGACATCCTGCTCGAAGAGGGGTACCGCTACGACTCCAGTCTCTTCCCCGTCACGCGACCCCGGTACGGGTACCCGGGCGGTCAGCGAGATCCGCATTGGCTGCGGCGGCCCGCGGGTCGGTTGGCTGAGTTTCCTCCTGCCGTCCTGCGGCGCTGGCGTGTGAATTGGCCCGCGGGAGGCGGCGCGTATTTTCGCTTGTTGCCGTATCGCACGGTCCAATCGGCGCTCGCCGATTGCGTGCGCCGCGGCGTTTCAGGCACGTTCTATCTCCATCCGTGGGAGCTCGATCCGGAGCAACCGAGACTCCCTGTAGCCTGGCTGACGCGCCTGCGTCATTACGGCGGTCTCCGGCGTATGCTCCCCAGGCTCGAGCGGCTGCTGCGTGAATTCCGGTTCACGTCCATTGGAGCCACCATGTGTCGCGCCGAAGGGACCGGCACCGGGCTGCTGGATGATGACCCGGCGGTGTTCACTCGCCAGGAACTGAGCACGAGCCAGCCGCTTGCTTGAAGCGGCGACGACATGACGGCGACCATTCGAGCCGAGGCAGCGGCTGTCCTCGAGCTGGATGCGGCGCGCGAAATCGAGCGCATTGCCAGCGCTCTCCGCGTCCAGGTTGGGACGACGTTGCGGCGACGCGGCCTGGTGGTCGCGGTGAGCGGTGGGGTGGACAGCTCAGTCTGCGCCGCTCTGGCGGCGCGGGCGATGGGGTCGCGTCACGTGCTCGCGCTAGCGTTGCCGGAGCGTGACTCCGACCCGCGTAGTCTTGACCTAGCCCGCGAGCTGGCCGAGCGGCTCGGGATTCAGTTTGCAGTCGAGGACATCGCGCCGGTGCTCGAGGCGGTAGGGTGCTATCGCCGCCGCGACGACGCAATTCGCCGTGTGGAGCCGAGCTATGGTCCCGGATGGGCGTCGAAGATCCTGCTGCCGGGGAATCGGCTGAATTCCGATCACCTGAACGTGTACTCGATCGCCGTGCGGTCCCCGGACGGTGATGTCCGGACGGTGCGGCTTCCGGGGGGGGTATACCTGGAAATCGTCGCCGCGACGAATCTGAAACAACGCCTGCGAGCCATGCTGGCCTACCACCACGCCGATCGGCTGCACTATGCGGTCTGCGGTACGCCAAACCGTCTAGAGTATGACCAGGGCTTCTTCGTCAAAGGCGGCGACGGGTTGGCTGATGTGAAGCCGATCGCTCACCTGTACAAGACGCAAGTGTATCAGCTGGCGGGCGCCTTGGGTGTTCCGAAAGGAGTGACCGAGCGTCCGCCGACGACGGATACGTATTCGCTGCCGCAGTCGCAAGAGGAGTTCTACTTCGCGCTGCCGCTGCCGGTGATGGACCTGGTCCTGTACGCGCATACCGCCGGGCGCGGTGTTCGCGCGACGGCCGAATGGCTGGGTCTGACACCGGATCAAGTGGCTCGGGCGTACGCGGATCTCGACCAAAAGCGGGCAACTACCAGATACCTGCACGAGCCGGCGCTGCTCGTGGAGCGGCTCTCGCGGGTGGAGCACGAGGGGGCGGGGGCCTGAGCCGATGTGCGGGATCGCCGGTGTCGCGTCTGTCGCGGGACCACCACCCTCTGCCGACCTGCTGGGCCGGATGGCCGGGGCGCTGCGGCATCGGGGACCGGACGGCTATGGGTTCTACTTCGGGACGCGAGTGGCGTTGGGGCACGTGCGGCTGGCGATCATCGACCTCGCGTGCGGCGATCAGCCGATGGTCACGGAGGACGGCGCCCTCGCCATCACGTACAATGGTGAGATCTACAACTGGCTGGAGCTGCGCGACGAACTGGCGTCGCTCGGCCAAAGGTTTCGCACGCGCAGCGACACGGAAGTGCTGTTGGAAGCTTGGCGCGCCTGGGGAAGCGCGGCCCTCGACCGATTGAACGGTCAATTCGCCTTCGCCATTTATGATACCAGAACGGGAACCGTCTCGTTGGCCCGGGATCGGTTCGGCGTGCGCCCTTTGTATTATGCCGAGCGCCCGGCCGGGTTCGTCTTTGCGTCCGAGTGCAAGGCCCTGTTTGCATCGGGACTCGTCGTCGCCGCGCCGGATCTCGCCGGGCTGGACGAGACGTTCACGTGGTGGGCGCCGCGCGCGCCGCGCACGACGTTCGCTGGCGTGCGGCAGCTGGAGCCTGGATCATGGGCAGTGTGGCGTGACGGACGCCTGACCGTGCGCCGCTGGTGGACGCCGTCCTACACCGCCGCTCCATCCGAACCCACCCATGCCCTGGAAGAACTTGACGATCTGCTGCGCTCGTCCGTCGCGTTGCGGCTCCGGGCGGACGTCCCCGTCGGGGCATATCTGAGCGGTGGCCTCGATTCGACGATCACGAGCCTCCTCGCCGCCCGCGCATCCCCTCACCCGCTGCGGACCTTCTCGATCGCCTTCGACGATCCGACACTCGATGAGCGGGCGCACCAAGAGATCGTGGCGCGACAACTCGGCAGCGTGCACACCGTGGAAATCGCGGGGCGCCCGGACATTGCGCGCGTCTTCCCGGACGTCGTGCGCCACGCCGAAACGCCGCTGGTCCGAACGGCAGCCGCGCCGATGTATCTGCTGGCCCGCCGCGTTCGCGAGCAGAACGTGAAAGTCGTGCTCACGGGAGAGGGAAGTGACGAGCTGTTCCTCGGCTACGACTTGTTCAAGGAAACCGTCGTTCGGCGCTTCTGCTTGCGACAGCCGGATTCCACGATCCGACCGCGGCTGTTCGACCGCCTGTATCCGTATCTTGCCCACGACGCCCGGGGCGGTGAGCTGTGGCGCCGCTTTTTCTTGGATGCGGGTTCGCCCGACGATGTCCTTTTCTCCCACGGTCCGAGGATCGCGATGACCTCCCGCATCAAGGAGTTCTACGCGCCCGATGCGCGTGCGGCTCTTACGGGGGTGGACGTCGGTGAGGAGTGGCGTGCTTCGCTGCCCCCCGATTTTGCCCGGTGGAGTGACCTCGAGCGTGCGGCGTATCTGGAGGTAACCGTGCTGCTCCCGGGCTATCTCCTGGCGAGCCAGGGCGACCGGATGGCGATGGCGCACGCGGTGGAGGCGCGGTATCCGTTCCTGGACCATCGGTTGTTCGCCTTCACGGCTTCCTTGCCGGAGCGGAGCCGACTCAAGGGCTTGAGGGAAAAAGACATCCTCCGCCGCTGGGCTCAGAGCCGTGTACCCGCACAAGTCGCAGGCCGCGTAAAGCAGCCCTATCGGGCCCCTGATGCGGTGGCGTTTTTTGGTCCCGACGAGCCGCTTTGGGTGGACGACCTGCTGGCGCCAGAGACCGTGCGCGCTGCCGGGTTGTTTGATAGCAGCGCTGTGGCAGGGCTGTTACGGCGGTGTCGCGCTGGGAAAGTGACCGGCTTCCGGGAGAATCAGACGTTAGTCGCGCTTCTCTCGACGCAGTCGTGGCACGATTCGTTCATACGCCAGACCCCCGCGGCACCCAGACTGCCGTTGCGGGGGGCTGACGTAGTGCTTTATGAGGCGGGCCGCGCCGCGCCTGCCCTGGAGGGATGATGATTGAAGCCGAAGCGCGTCGACGGATCCGGGCCTATATCGTGGAGAATTTCTTGTACATGCGCCCGGACGTCGTGTTCGCCGATGACGACTTGCTGCTGCGCAAGGGCGTGTTCGACTCGCTCGGAGTCATGGAGGTGATCGGTTTCGTCGAGGAGACGTGGGGACTCGAGGTGTCGCGGGAAGATGTTACTGAGGCCAATTTCGGTACGGTGGCCGCGATGGCACGATACGTGACTTGCCGGAGCGCCAATGCTGCCTGACCTAGCCCGCTGAGGCGGTGAGCGAACTAAGTCCCGTCTCATCAATGAGTTAGTGCGTGTATCGTCCTCGAATGGCCCACGGCTGTTGCCGGGGTGCAACAGCCTAAAGGTCGTGCCGTAGCTGGCGCCAGAGCCCGCGCGTCGCGTGGCGCTTGCGTGAGCTGCGGGGCGCTCCGCAGGAGAGGGTCAATGTGGGCCTGATTTCCGCATTGTGGCACGACTGGAGTACCCGTGGGGGTCGCTACAAGGTGCTCGAGGCGTTGGTCCGCAATCTCCCCGGCCAGTTCGGGTATGAGGTGCGGCGGCGCCTGCTGAGTCGTTACTTCCAGCGAGCAGGCACCGGCTTGAGGCTCGCCTCCGGCATCCGCCTCTTGGGCGTCCACCGCCTCGCCGTTGGCCGCGACTGCTGGATCGGACTCAACAATGTGATCCAAGCAAACGGCGGGGTCGAGATCGGAGACGACGTCTTACTGGGGCCCGGAGTGAGTATCTGGTCGGTAAACCATGTCTATTCCGACCCGGCACGGCCCATTCTTCATCAGGGGTACGAGCACAAGCGTGTCGTCATCGGCAATGGCGCGTGGATCGGCGCGAACGCGTTTATCATGCCGGGCGCACATATCGGTGACGGTGTGGTGGTGTCGGCTGGCGCGGTGGTGGGCGGCAAGAAAGTGGAGCCATACGCGGTGCTCGCCGGGAACCCGGCTCGCAAGATCGGTTCGCGTCTTCCAGCCGCCGGTGTCTCGTCGCTAGGCTAGACGGGTCGTGCGGTCGCGGCGAAAGCTCGGCACGGCGGAGCGTCTAAGGGCGGCGGTTCGAGGCCTCCGGCATCTGCCCGACCGGATCCTCCACCCGCGGCGCCGTCGGGCCGTCCGAGAGGCCCTGCGGGGCCGCGGCGTTCCACGGGTCGCTTTGGTCGTGTGCCACGGCAACATCTGTCGGAGTCCGTATGCCGCCGACGCTCTCCGCAGTCTGTTCCGAGACATCGGCGGGGGCCAGGTCGACTCGGCAGGATTCGTGGGGCCCGGCAGGCCATCTCCCCCGGACGCGATCGCCAGCGCTCACGACCGCGGAGTGGACCTGTCCCACCATCGGTCGAAGCTGCTCCAGCCCCGCGACGTCGGGTCGGCGGATCTCATCCTCGTGATGGACGTCGACCAGCAGCGGGCGATCTGTCGCCGATACAGGCGTGATCGCGAGGATGTCGTCGTGCTCGGCGACCTCGATCCAGCACCCATCGAC
>JACXTT010010051.1_pt1 | contig 12825 bp, 13 predicted proteins | sample 9270951 | NCBI WGS metagenome assembly JACXTT01 (sample SAMN15532306, study PRJNA645909) | rock metagenome | isolation source: weathered quartz diorite | place: Puerto Rico | collected 2017-06-21 | reverse complement strand
TCGACAGAGGTTGAATCGCGCGAGTCATGACCGGCGATGGCTTGGAGCATGAGTGCGCAATCACGCACGTCCTTGGCGAAAGGACCGACCTGATCCAAAGAGGACGCGAAAGCTACCACCCCGAAGCGGCTGACGCGTCCATAGGTCGGCTTCAAGCCTACGACTCCACAAAACGAGGCTGGTTCGCGGATCGAGCCGCCGGTATCGGTGCCAAGAGACGCCAAGGCTTGATCAGCGGCGACTACCGCGGCCGAACCACCGGAAGATCCACCCGGCACGCGGGTTAAATCCCAGGGATTGTGAGTCGGAAAAAAGGCCGAGTTCTCGGTCGAAGAGCCCATGGCAAACTCATCACAGTTCACCTTGCCAATGATGATCGCGCCGGCTTCTTTCAGGCGACGCGTCACTGTCGCGTCGTAGGGAGGCACAAAATGTTCCAAAATTTTGGAACCGGCCGTCGAGCGAATACCCTTGGTTAAAATAACGTCTTTGACCGCCACCGGAACGCCGCACAGCAACGGGATCGATCCTCCGGCGGCCAGGATCCGGTCAGCGGCTTCGGCTTGGCGCAGGGCTTCCGCCTCACAGACAGTCAGATACGAGTGCGTCCGGGTGTCGGTCGCGCGTACGCGCTTCAACACGGAGCGGGTCAATTCCTGGGCACTGAATTGTCGTTTTCGCAGCAGGTCGGTGGCGTCGTGGATAGTGAGGTTGTAGGGGTCCATAGAGTGGTCAGTGATCAGTGGTCAGTTGCCAGTGAAGGGGAAGAAAACCCCAAAGCTGTCTACCGACTGCTATTCGATAATCTTCGGTACTTTGAAAAAGTCGGCTGCGCGGGCGGGTGCATTTTGCAGGAGCGCGTCGGTGTCCGCCTGATTGGTCACCCGATCTTCTCGCAGCGGGCTCGAAACCGCGACTGCATGAGCAGTGGGCTCCACTCCATCGGTGTTGAGTTGGTTGAGCTTCTCCATGTAGGTGAGCACCTTGTCGAAGTGGTCGACGAGATCGGTTTCCTCTGAAGCCGTGAGTTCGAGGCGTGCCAGGAGCGCGATCCGCTGTACTTCGTCTCGGCTAATACGCATGGTTTGTGTCTCCGCGTGTTGCTAGCATAAAAAATTAGTGTGACATAGAGCGGGGAGAGATTCAACGGAAGCGGGAGAAACGAAGCAGCGGTGCGTCGTCACGTGGCCTTGATCCGGAGCGACGCTCTCGGGTACTGTACAACTATATGCACGCAGACCAGGGACGGCGTGAGCGCGGGCAACAGGGCGAGCGCGAAGCCGAGCAGTTTCTCTCTGCTCAGCGCTATGCCATCATCGCGAAAAATTACCGCTCCCCGTTCGGTGAAGTTGATCTGATTGCCCTGGATCAGCAAACGATCGTCTTCGTCGAGGTGCGCACCCATACGGGTGAGGCCTTTGGCGATCCGCTGGCCTCGGTCACTGCACGCAAGCAACGGCAGATCGCGAAGACCGCCTTGCATTACCTCTCCCGCCACCGACTGCATGATCGCGAGGCGCGATTTGATGTGATTGGCATTCGCTGGGTAGGGGAGAGTCCACACCTCACCCATGTCAAGGGGGCTTTTGACCTACCGCCGTCACTGTAGGACAGGCTATGCTCGATATTAAACTTATCCGGGAACAGCCGGAATTTGTTAAAGCAGAACTGGCAAAAGTCGGGTTTCTCGGCCAGGACGTTGACGCGCTCCTCGAACTCGACCGCCGCCGGCGCGCCGCGATCCACGAAACGGAATCGCTTAAAGCCAGCCGTTCCGCCCGCTCGCAGGAGATCCGTGAGATCACTGATCCGCAGGAGCGAGAGGCGGCGGCGGCGGACATGCGTGCTCTCGGAAACCGCATCACCGAATTGGAGAAAGAAGTTACCGCACTCGAGGAGACGTTTCAGCAACGTTTGCTGGAGATTCCGAACTTGCCACACCCGCGTGTTCCGGTGGGCCGAGACGAGCATGAGAATGTCATCGTGCGCACGGTGGGCGAACCTCCTGCCTTTCCCTTTATACCGAAGCCCCACTGGGAGCTTGGCGAACAACTTGGGATTATCGACTTTGCGCGTGGGGTCAAGATCTCCGGTTCACGCTTCTACGTGCTCAAGGGCCTGGGTGCGCATCTCCAGCGGGCTCTCATCAGTTGGATGTTGGATCTCCACGTGCAAGAACACGGCTATACCGAAGTGTATCCGCCGGCGATGGTGAAGGGTGAGTGTCTAGTGGGGACGGGCAACCTGCCAAAGTTCGGCGAGAATCTTTATCGTGACTGTGAAGAAGATTTGTGGTTTGTGCCGACCGCTGAAGTTCCGGTGACCAATCTGTACCGCGATGAAATCCTGGAGCCTGGACGGCTGCCGATCTATCACGTTGCGTACACACCGTGCTTTCGCCGTGAGAAGATGTCGGCCGGCCGCGATGTGCGTGGGATTAAGCGCGGACACCAGTTCGATAAGGTCGAGATGGTCAAGTTCGTAGACCCTGCGACTTCAGATGCAGAGCTGGATTCGTTGGTGGACAATGCCGAGGATGTGTGTCGGCGGTTAGGGATTCCCCATCGCATCGTGCAGATGTGCACGGGTGATTTGAGTTTTGTGGCGGCGCTCAAATACGATGTGGAGATGTGGGCGCCGGGATGTCAGGAATGGTTGGAGGTCAGTTCGTGTTCAAACTTCCGTGATTTTCAGGCTCGCCGGGCCAAGATTCGCTATCGGCCTGCCCGCGGTGCAAAGCCAGAATTGGTGCATACCCTGAACGGTTCTGGATTAGCCCTGCCACGGGTGGTCATTGCCGTATTGGAAAACTATCAGCAGGAAGACTGTAGTGTGGTGATTCCCCCCGTCCTGCGTCCCTATATGGGAGGGAGGGAAAGAATAGCAGCAGCCAGGTAGGGAAGAGCGGTCACCACGAAAGAAAAAATCCTACAGATCCTGAGTGCAGCAAGAGGTAAAGACGAGGCAAGGATTCAGGGGGGTTGACGGCATAAGAGGAGCCTTGTACTTATTCCTGCGCAAAAAAGCTGTTGTTTTGTGGCGCGAGAGTCAGAAAAAGAAGAAGAGCACAGTCGGGAACTCGAGGAGAAGATCGAGAACCTGACCCGGGAGCTCTCCGGTCTGATTAACGCAGCCGGAACCAAGGGGCGCGACGAACTGCGAGATTACGCAGTCAGCCTCTTGCAGGGCGAAACCGAGACCACTGTTGCAGAGGAACCACCCCCAGCAAGAGAAATGGCTTCCTCGCCGTTCAACCCCCTGGCCCTGAGCATTCCCTTTTTTCTCATCGGCGCTTTCCTCCTGTTGCTCTTTCCACCGATGGGAATCTTTCTTCTCGGATTTGCGGTGTTGCTGGCGCTCTGGGGAGGGCTTTCTGTTCTCCTCTTCAAGCGACACTAGAGGTGTCCTTCATCACCAAGGAGGTTGCTGAATGGCCAAAGAGAAAGCGGCCACGGCCGAAGAGCTCAACGCTTTAGCCGAGCGCCGCCGTCAGGAACAAGCCGTCGAGCGGCAAAAGCGCGAGCGGGAAAAAGCCCAGCGGGCTGGACTGTGGTCCAGGCGCGACTTCTTCGGTCGGTTGAGTTGGGGCGGCTTCGGGGTGTTTTCCCTGGTAAGCCTACTCGCATTTATCCGCTCGGCTTTTCCCCGCGTGTTGTTCGTGCCCCCTGCGACCTTCAAGGCCGGTTTTCCGGCTGACTATCCGGTCGGAGAGGTCAGCGAGAAGTACAAGACAGAATTCCGCGTGTGGATCGTGCGCGAACCGGTCGGGTTCTACGCCATCTTTGCCAAATGCACGCATTTAGGTTGCACGCCGCGCTGGCTCGCGTCCGAGAACAAATACAAATGTCCCTGCCACGGCAGCGGGTACTACAAGACTGGCTATAACTTCGAAGGGCCGGCCCCGCGACCGATGGATCGTGTCAAAATCGCGGTGGGGGAAGACGGCCAATTGGTGGTGGATAAGAGCGTCCTGTTTCGCATGCAGCCTGGGGTTGACCCTAATAAACAACATCCCGAGAGTATTTTAAAGGTGTAGCACCCTATGAGCCAATGGGATGAATTGAAACGACAAGTCATGGAGTCGCAGGCGTGGCAGTCCATCTTCCGGCACGGCTACGAAGATACTCCGCGCAACCGCATCCTCATGGTGTCGGGGAACGTGTGGTTGCATCTCCATCCCTCGAAGGTCCGCAAACATGCCACCCGCTTACGGTTCACGTGGTGCATGGGCGGGATCACCTTTCTCATGTTTCTCGTGACGGTGGTGACCGGGGTCTATCTCATGTTCTACTATCGGCCGGTGGCGGAATACGCCTATGCCGATATCAAGTATCTTGAATTCGATATGCCGTTTGGGATGTTGATGCGCAATATGCATCGCTGGTCGGCGCACGGAATGGTGATTGCGGTGTGGCTGCACATGTTCCGGGTCTTCATGACTGGGTCGTACAAGCCGCCGCGGGAGTTCAACTGGGTGGTTGGGGTGCTGCTGTTGGTCATGACTTTGTTATTGTCGTTTACAGGGTATTTGCTGCCGTGGGATCAACTGTCAATTTGGGCGGTGTCGGTCGGTTCGAACATGGGCCGCGCCACTCCCCTCTTAGGGAACGAAGGTCCCTTCCATGAACTGTTGGGAGTGAACCCGGTGTATGACGCGCGTGCGTTTCTTTTCGGTGGAGGAGAGATCGGGGCGCACACGTTGCTGCGGTTCTACATTCTCCATTGCATCTTCATCCCGTTGGTCGCGAGCCTCTTTATGGCCGTGCACTTTTGGCGGATTCGCCGCGACGGGTTTTCTGGCCCTGCGCTGTAGGCGAGGAGAGATGCCATGCGAGTGTTGGTGACTCCCATTCTAATGGCGCTGATTCTGGTGGTGCTGTACTGGGCGGCGAAGCCCCCGTCGCATCACTCCTAAAGTGGAAAGGGTGCAGTATATGGCGGCCGAAGTGAAACCACTGGGCAAACGCGTCGAAGTGCCGATCAAAAAAGCCACCGGCCCTGGGGATGACAAGGTCCACACCTGGCCTTATTTGGTCCGCAACGAGTTCCTGTGTACACTATTTGTTCTTCTCCTTTTGCTGGTCTGGTCCCTGCTGGTAGATGCGCCGCTGGAAGAACCGGCGAACCCGGGGCGCACTCCCAATCCGTCGAAAGCTCCCTGGTACTTCCTCGGCTTGCAAGAAATCCTGGTCTTTTTTGATCCCTGGCACGCCGGTGTTGTAGCGCCGACGTTTATCATCGTTGGCCTCATGGTGATTCCCTACATTGACATCAATCCCCGCGGGAATGGCTATTACACGTTTAAAGAACGGAAGTACGAGATCCTCACCTTCCTGTTTGGCTTCCAGGTCTTGTGGGTGTCGACGATCATCATTGGTACCTTCCTGCGTGGTCCGGGGTGGAACTGGTTCTGGCCCTGGGAACCGTGGGATGCGCACCGAGTCGAGGCTCTCACCAATCAGGACCTGCCGTACTTGGTCGGTATTCGTGACTATTGGCTGCAGGCTGCCTTTGGGTTGTCTCTGATTGTCGGGTATTTCGTTGTAGGGACAGGTTTAATGTATTGGTGGGTTGTGCGGCTCAAAGGGCGGGAATTCATGCAGCGTTGGGGAGCGGCGCGGTTTGGTCTTACCTCGTTCCTGTTTCTCAACATGGTCGCGGTGGTGATCAAAATGCTCTTACGGCACACCTTGAACATCAAGTACATCATGGTCACCCCGTGGATCAACGTCTGATGACGTTTTATCTCGCCAAGCTTTTGCAGGCGCTCGGGTTTGCTGATGTCGGCTATGCTCTGCTCGTTGGTATGACCGAAGAGCGCGGCATGGGGAAAGAACTCTTACTCCTCAGTATCGGGGCGGTGGTGTTTTCACTAGGACGATATCTGGAAGGGAAGGCGACAGCCTGACTGAGACTCTATGGCACGCAGAGAGATTGACGACGAGAAAAAGTCCTATAGTGGACTATTCCTGCTCGTAGTGGGGCTTTTGCTGGTGGGGAGCGTCTGGGCAGTATGGGACGATTACGTCTCGCGCCGGCCCTGGAAAAAATACCAAGCCTCTTTCTATTCGTTGGCGTATGACAAAACGCGCAACGAACTCCTGCAGGAAGATCAACGTCTGCAAGCGGATCCGGCCTATCAAGAAGCGCAGGCAAAGCTGACTGCCGCACGAAAGGAGTTCAGCGACGGCACGACTGGGAGGCGGCTGGCTGAACTCAAGCAGCAACTGGCGGCGGCGGAAATTCGTGCCAGTGATGCGGAGAACGGGCTGCGTGTCGTGAAGAGTGAAATCGACGCAGCCTGGTATGAGTATGAACACGCGCAAATGGTTGGCCGTCCGACCCAAGGAGAAAAACAGACGTTGGATGAGCTGACGGCTGAGGCCGATGGCCTGGATGCGAAATTCCGCACAGCTCAGGCTGAGCGAGATAAGCTGGCGCGGGAAGTTGACGAACTCGAACTTGAGTCTAAGCAGTGGCAAGACAAAGTCAAAGAGTTAACCGTAGCCCGGGATCGCATCAAGCAGCGGCTCGACACCTACGTGCTGCTGTCGTTCGATGGCTTTGCCATTCCCAAGATTCCCACAATCCAGCAGGTCGTGCTGAATGAGTTCGACCGGGGAAACTTTGACACGCCGCTGGCACGTGTCGACCGCTGTCAGACCTGTCATGTGGGGATCGATCGTAGTGGGTTTGAAGATCAGCCCAATCCCTACAAGACCCACCCGCATCGGGAGGTGTTGTTGACGGCTCATCCGCCGGAAAAATTCGGCTGCACATCTTGTCATGAAGGGCAAGGTGCGGCCACCAGCAGTGTGGAAAAGGCCCATGGTGAAGTGCCGTTCTGGGGACATCCCTTGCGGCGAGGGGCTAAGGGCGAAGCGAACGGCATCAAGTGTCACGCTGACGTGCAAGGGCTTCCGCTCACGCAAGAGATTGCGCAAGGGGAGGGGCTTTTTGTGCAGTTGGGATGTCATGGCTGTCACGTCATAGAGGGATATGGTGAATTACCGAAGATTGGTCCGTATCTCAAGCGTGTGGCGGCGAAGGACGACCCGTCCTGGATGGTGCGGTGGGTGACGAACCCACATGAATTCCGCCCGAATACCCGCATGCCTAATTTTCTCTTCAGGGAGGAAGAAGCGACTGCCATTACCGCCTATTTGCTTGACGCCAGCAAACAGGAGGGGGAAGAATGGTTAAATGCACATCCGGAACCTGAAGGCATTAATCCGGGGGATACTGCCTTGGTCGAGCGAGGAAAAACCCTGGTGAATTCCTTGGGCTGTCGCGGCTGCCACGGTTTTGGTTCGGATCAAAAAGCAACTGTGATCGGCCAGAGTCAGAAGGATTTTGCCCCGAATCTCGCCAAGATTGCGGAGAAAACCAGCGCGCGCTGGATCTATTACTGGATTAAGAATCCGCGTGATTTTTCCCCGACGACAGCTATGCCGAGCTTGCGATTGTCTGATGACGAGGCCAAAGCCGTTACCTCATACTTGATGACATTAGGGGAGAAGGAAGAGAAACCGGAGGTTGTTGCCCGCCTCAGTGATCCCGAGGTGGTCGCGCGCGGGAAAGGACTGGTGCGCAAGTATGGCTGCTACGGCTGCCACAATATTCCGGGGATGGAGAATGAGGCCCGGATTGGTGTGGAATTAACTGCCTTTGGCTCGAAGACTTTAGAAGAGCTGTTTTTCGGGAATCACACGGACATTCCACTGACGTGGGATGATTGGACCTATAACAAGCTCAAAGAGCCTCGCACCTATGCGACGGAGCGCATCGAGCAGCTCATGCCAAAGTTTGACTTCGCCGATGAGGATATCAAAGCGTTGCGCGTGTTTCTGACCAGTCGGACCGACCAACGGATACCGAATAAATATTTAGCTGCTCCTGGAACGCGGACCCAGAATGTTGTGAATGGACAACGGCTGGTACAGTACTATAACTGTGTCGGATGCCATATCATCGAAGGGAAGGGGGGGTACATCCGCGCTTTATACACTGATAATCCAACCTTTGCGCCACCGATCCTCACTGGCGAAGGAGCAAAAGCGCAACCGGATTGGTTCTACGGCTTCCTGAAAAAACCGGTCCCGCTCCGCCCGTGGCTGCAACTGCGCATGCCGACCTTTGGTTTGTCCGATGAAGAAGCGCGGACCGCAGTTGATTACTTCACGGCGTTGGCGAAGTTAGAGGTACCCTATGTGTATGTTGATCGGAGCAAAATTCCTCCTGAGCATATTGCCGCCGGAAAGAAACTGATGTCCGCAGACTACTTCTCCTGTTTTTCTTGTCATCAGCAGGGCGACAAAAAGCCAGAAGGGCCGCCTGAAGGGTGGGCGCCTGATCTAACCCTGGCAAAGCATCGGCTGAATCCGGAGTGGATTATCCGCTGGATTCACGATCCGCAGAAACTGATGCCGGGGACGAAGATGCCCAGCTTCTATCCTGGCGGCCCTGATGATGTATTGGAGGGGAACGAAGACCGCCAGATTGAAGCGATCCGTGATTATCTCATGGTGCTAGGGGAGCCTGAAGAACAACTTGCTGCGGTTCAGGCCACTCCTCATGAGGTTTCTGGCGCCACGACAAACTGAAGCGTAGCGTGTTTTTCTATTTATACAGTGTGTTTGAGAGAAAGAGAGGAGGGCAAATTAGCATGAACAACTGGATGTGGAATCAACTCACGCGTGTAGCCATTGGAGTCGGTTTACAGGCCGCTCTTCTATGTGGTGCATGGGCATACGAAGCGATCGACGTAAAAGATGGCGGAACGATCTCCGGAGAGGTCAAATTTTCCGGGACCCCCCCAACACCTGAAAAGATTGTTACGACTAAGGATCAGGAAGTTTGTGGCAAGACTGAGAAGGTCAACGAATCCCTTCTGGTTGGAGCCAACAAAGGGATTCAAAATGTAGTTGTGTCAATCAGCAATATTCAAAAGGGAAAAAAGATGCCTGAGACTGGAGGAACCCTTGACCAGAAAGACTGTCGCTACGCTCCGCATGTGGTGTTATCTCCTGCAGGGACTGAACTAAGCATCGTGAATAGTGATGGTATTCTCCACAATATCCATACGTCCAGCGTGAAGAATCCCTCCTTCAACAAAGCACAGCCGAAGTTCAAGAAGGAAATGAAAGAAAGTTTTGCGCAACCAGAAACCGTCAAACTGGCCTGCGATGTGCACGGCTGGATGTCTGGTTGGCTAATTGTGCAGGATCACCCCTACTATGCAGTCACGGACGCGAACGGGGCTTTCAAGATCGCTGATGTGCCACCAGGAGACTACGAGCTGAAGTTTTGGCATGAGACTTTAGGGGAAACTACCCAGAAAGTGGCTGTAAAGGCAAAGGAAGAGGCCAAGGTTTCGGCGGAGATGATCAAGAAATAAAATGTTCTTCGAACTCTCTTACACTGAACTCTTTTACACTTAGGTTAAGTACACTAAGAGTGTTTTCGGGACATTTTTCACATGTTGACTATAGTCAAAATTTTAGTTTCCAATAAGCCTCAATAAAGAACGGAACAAAACAGCTCTTTTGAAGAGAGAAAAATAAGAAGGCCCTTTTAGGAAAAGCTATTTTTGACTATAGTCTATTATAGTTTAAAACGAGATTGCGGAAACAAATTTGAGAGCACAAACCAGCCCGGGAACACATTTTACAAAAGTGGGACGGACAACCATCCGGCCTCTGTTCTGCTTTAGTCCGTACCAGCCTAGAATCCACCGAGCGTGTTTGTGGCCAGTTAGTTGATCCAGCGAATATCTTCTTGTCTTCTCTGCGACAGTCCTTTGGACAGGCCAGTTCCCGGAAGACTACACCCAGCTCTTGCTGGAGTACTCTGAACAACACCTTGCGAAAGACCATGTGGTATTTGCAGTCCCAAAGGATATGGGGATATGTCATCGATAAGGACAGATAAAGGCCAGTCTAAATAATTTTCGTAATATTACTTATCAGACATAAAAAACCAAAAATTATCCTCCTCTTCCTTCACTTATCCCCTACTTTCTGCCGCACCACTTCAGCCAGGGGGGAATCTTGATATTGTTCCAAGAATTTCTTGTAGTACAAAACAGAGGCACTTTCCTCCTTCATCACGGCTAGGACATGCGCCATGGCCAACAGCGCGTCTGCCTTCACTGGACCATCCAGTGCCGAACTTTTTTCATAATACTGACGAGCTCGAGTAAAGTCGCCTTGCTGTTCCGCCACCTGCCCCAACTTGAAGTGCGCCAGTTGGATTAAGTAATCATCCCCGTCAGCCGTTAGCTGCTGCTCTGCAATTTCCAATTCAGCCGCGGCTCTGCCAGCATCCCCACTCTGCAGAGAGAGAACACCTGCCTGTAGTTCCCGTAGTCCCTGCCTGTGGCGCTCTCCCCAATAGAGCGAGAGCACCACCATTCCTACAACAAGACACAAGACTCCGCCGATTCCCACTCCAGCGACAAGACGGTGCTGTTGTAGTATCTGCGCGAACCGCTGTATCAGAGACGATGACTCGTCTACCCGATGACGTACCAGGGAAACGGATACTTTCTTTACTTGTGACACGCTGGCTCTTTACCCAATCCTGTCGGACTATTGTTTACATTTTGTACTTAAAGTCGTCTGGAGACATCTTTTCCAAAATATCCGCCCATTTATCCCTCGAGACATTAGACAGATTCTTCTCTTGCGTCTCTTCCGACTGTTGGAGGACACTCGACGCTTCGAGGACCCTCTTGGCAACAAAGATAGGACTTTTTGTACGCAAAGCCAGAGAGATCGCATCGCTTGGACGAGAGTCGATCAAGACTTTCCTTCCTCCTGCTTGCAAACAAATCACCGCATAGTAAGTATTATCTCTAAGATCTGTCACTTCAATGGACTCAACCACTCCCCCAAGGTCGACAATCAGGTTCCGCAATAAATCATGGGTCATGGGCCGAGCCATCTTGATCCCTTCGAGCTCGGTCGCCATCGCGGTCGCCTCCATGAGCCCGATCCAAATAGGAAGGTTCAGTTTGTTCTCTGCATCCTTGAGAATCACTATAGGTGTCTTGGTCACCGGATCGAGGGTCAGTCCCCCAACCCGCATCTCGATAAAGTCGTCTCGGGCCATATCACCCCCTTGGACTGAGTGAGGATTGTCCTCCTTCAAGTCGGCGAGCCGATGTGCACAGTAGTCTTATGTGGTCACTAGTTTATCAATTACTCGGTACAGTTGATTCAGATTTCGGCACTCTTCAACCAGATCACAGTATGGTGCGTACCGATCCATCTCGCTATCACCAAACCCCCAGGTCAATCGGCTTTCCGGATTCATCCAGATCACCTGCTTCGCTCGTTGTTGCACGTCTCGGACGACCCATTCGTGCGGCAAATTATAGTTATTCCGCGCATCTCCTAAAACAAGCACTGTCGTCCGCTTGTTGATAATTGACAGGAAATCGCGGTGGAACGTACGGAACGCTCGGCCAAAATCCGAGTGCGCATAGACGTTGATAATATTGCCACGTAAGGCAAGGTCGATGGCCGCATGAATCTCATTGTCTTCAAACAACCGAGTCACTTCTCCGAGATCGGCCACAAAAATGAAGCTGCGCACGCGCGCATAGAGGTCCTGCACGGAATACACAAATTGCAGCATAAAGCGCGAGACATTTCGTACCGAATCCGACACATCACAGAGAATGACAATCTGGGGCTTTTCCTTCTTTTTTCTATCCAACACCACGTGAAAGGGGACGCCCCCATACTGTAAGTTTTTCCGCAGGGTTTGCTGCAGATCGAAGCGGCCACGTTTTGCGCGCTTGCGGCGGATGGCAATGACATGTTTGAGACGCTGCGCCAATTTTGCCACCGCTTCCTTCATCTTGCGGATCTCATCCTCGGAGAGATAGTAGAAACTCTTGTCCGCCAGACTGCGCATCTTCTGGTTTTCGCGCAGCTGGGCGTCTTGCTTCTCTAACTCAGCCCGCACGTAGCTCCGGACCATGTGTGCCAAGTCCTGTAGGCGTTGGTCGATATACGCAGAGAGTTGCTCGATCTGTTCCGGACTCAACCCGGCGTGTTGCAGCGCGTCTTTCAGGGCAGCAAGTTCGCGGGTGAGTTGACCAAATCCGAGCAATTGCGCCAAGGCATTGGCAAACTGGCCCTCTTGAAACGACCGTTGGATGTCTTGGAGATTGGCATTCTGAGCAGCCTCACGGAGGAGCCGTTCAAGCTGACCAGTATTATTAGTGAGCAAGGAACGAGCGAGCTCCGAGAGGTCGGTGCCCATGTTCTTCAGCGCCTCTTCAAGTTGTTCCAGAAAACGCTGGAACTCCTCTGGCGACATGTCCATAGCTTGCATCGTCGCCGCGCCCGCTGCCTTGATCATTTCACCCAGCCCAGTGAAATAGAGGTCGAAGAGTTCGTCATAAACAGGAATATCCACGACCCGTTTCACCAGCGTGGCTCGGAGCGCATCTTTGAGCGTCTGGCGGTCGGCAATACCGATGAGTCCCAGTGCCGCAAAGGTGTCCATGTTCTCCGCTGCCGACACCTTCAGGCCGTTGTGGCGCAGCAGATGGGTAAACTCAATGAACTTGTCGTCCATGGCGAGTCCTCACGAGACTTAGTGCAGGAGATCCTTATCACCCTGTGGGGATGGAGTTTTCGCCTTGGTTTTCTGCTTGTGCAGAAAATCTTTGAGTTCCGCCTCTGCCTTCCGGATATCGCCTTCGTACTTAAGAACCGTGTTGAGAGTCTCATTCACTAGAGACTCCTCTAGGCGGTGCACATTCAGCAGCGTCAGGGCTTTGGCCCAGTCCAGCGTCTCGCTAATACTCGG
>JACXTT010010050.1_pt1 | contig 12826 bp, 14 predicted proteins | sample 9270951 | NCBI WGS metagenome assembly JACXTT01 (sample SAMN15532306, study PRJNA645909) | rock metagenome | isolation source: weathered quartz diorite | place: Puerto Rico | collected 2017-06-21 | reverse complement strand
GCTACCTTCGCCGGGAGGCCCCGCTGTATTGGGTCCTGCCGTGCGGGTCTCTGGTACTGGCCGACGGGGGCGAGAAGCCGGCTCGTGAAGAGCCCCTGGTTGTCGCCGACGTTGCAGATCCTTCCGTCGAAAACTAGGAGCACATCGCGGGCGGCGCATTCCTCGAGGAATCCGAGGTACTCGCGGAGGCTCCGTCCCAACCGTGTCGGGTCCGAGACGAAGACACCTCCGACGCGCCCGGCGCGCATCTCCTCGAGGATCCGCAAGTAACCTTGCCGGTGCACGGCCGCGGCGCCGGTCATGCCGAGGTCCTCGTCCACGACCTCGATCTGCTCGGGCCTCCATCCCCAGCTCTCCGGCACCTTGCGCTGCGCCCGCTGGTACTCGGTCGAGCCACGATTGTTGGCGACCTGGTAGCCGCTGCTCTGCCGTACGTAGACCTTCGCGGCCCGCGCGAGATGCGTTGATTTCACTTCAAATGGTCTCGCGACGAATTCCATCTTACTTGCCCTCCTTTGGCTCGCGCGAGTTCACGACCGAGCGGATCGCGAGCTCGGCGAGGAACCTCTCGAGCCGAGCCATTCGCGCAGCGTGATCCGCATCTGCGTTCCTCTCCTCCGGGGATTTCTCGTCCTGAGATGACAAATGCTCCTCTGTCATCCAACCTCCTTCGCGCGCCCCCGCGATCGCGTGGGACGCTCTCTTGCTCGACCGTGGAAAAAGAAAGCCCCGGTCGAGCGGGATTGCTCGCCGGGGCTTTGGACGGACGTCGGCCGTCGTCGTGTCTGAACCAATTATGGCGCGGTCACATGAAAATTTTCACTGGGTACTCGCTCATTCCGAGTCTTTCCGATGGCACGCCTATCCAGCTTCATGGCGCGAGCCGCGGCTCCAACGGCTGGGCCCGTCCACGGTCCCTGTCTCATGTTCCGGTAACCCTGTGCGTTCAGCACCTGCGCGATCGTCGGGTAGCCGAAGCCGCCGGCCAACAGATCCCGGATAACGGGGTAAGCCGCTCGATAGAGGTTCACGATCAGCCGCTCGTCAGGGGATCCATCCTTCCAGACCAGTCGCACCCGCAGGACTTCATGGGTCCGATCCTCGAAGACGATGCGCTCGAGGAGCGCATCGAGAACCAGCTTACGATTCAGGATCGAAGTCGTGCTCGCCTGAAAGAGCTCGTTCGCCTCCGAACACAAGGAGACGAGCTCGTCGAACCCGTCCTCGCCGAGAAGCTCGAGCTCCCCTGGCACCCGATCGACCGCGACGCGGAGTGCGGCGACCTTCCCGAGCTTCTCGCTCCACTCCTTCTCGAGCTCGGCCGCGGCGAAGCGGTTGAAGGGGTCGACGGCACTGTACGCCTTCCGCGCCTCCCCCGCCGCCTTCTCCGCGAGCTCGAGCTCTGCCACGCGAGTGGTCCGCGCCGCGGGGAGCTCCGTCACCGCACGTCGCCAGCCTGCTCGAGCACGCTCGAGTCGCTCCCTGGAGAGATGCTCCCCGAGCACGTGCGGGATCACCGTGGCGTCGAGCACGTTCCCGGGGATGCGGTAGTTGCAGCTCTGGCAGTGATAGCCATGGCACTCCGAGCCATCGCGCTTCTTCGGCTTGTACGCCGGGCTCATCCTCCTGCCGCACGCCCCGCACTCGAGCAGGCGCTGCAGGAGTGCCGGCCCATCGCCGAAGCTTCGCTGCGATCTCGTCGGCGCGTTCGAGCGCAGCGTCGCGACGTTCAACTTCCACTGCTCGCGAGTCACGTAGGGCTCGTGTCGATCCGCGAGCTGCACGCGAAGCTCCTCGGGGAGGGCGCGCCGGAGGGGAAACGGGCCATCCTTCCACTTCGGTGGCCGGCTCGTGTCCGGAACCCACTTCGGGAACCGGAACTCCCCCGCGTAGTCCGGGTCATGGAGAAGATCGAGCACGAAGCGCTCGGTGGCATCGACGAAGACGTAGGGTCTTCTCGACCTCTCACGCAGCTTCATCGGCACCCCCCTTCCTCACCCGCTGCCGGCGCGGCACCTGAATCCCTTCCGCCCGCATCCGTTGAATGGTTTTGTGAACCGACCCCTCCTCCGGGAAGATCCGGAACACGGCCTCGACCGCGCTTCGCACACGCGGGTCGGGATCCTTCACCCACGAGGCTCCGTCCTCGCTCCGCCCGTAGCCGATCGGCGGCCCCGTTAACTCCCCCTTCCGGCCGATGAAGGTCCCGATGGCCTCCCCGATCCGGACTCGGCCCGGGAAGGTTTCCATCTCCGCCAGGAAGAACTTGAAGCGCAGCGGGATAAGCTGACGAAGATCTCTCGGATTGTAGTGCGCGCCGTTCTCGACGATCATCACGTCGCCACGGATGCAGGCCTTGATGAGACTGAGACTGTCCAGGTCGTTTCGGCCGATGCGGTCGAGCATGCTCACGTAGATAGCGCCCGCCGCCCGCCTATCGACCGCCTCGCGCACTTCCCCGATCCCGACGCGGTTCGCCATCGTCGTCCCGCTGGCGCCGAGGTCCGAGTCGACGATCCGGATGCGCTCGAGCGGGAACCCGTCCTCGAGCGCGAAGCGTAGCTGATCCTCCTGCGTCCCGACGCTTGCCCGGCTGTGCTCGGCCTGGTCGGGCGTCGAGACGCGCGCGTAGCAGAACGCCAGCTTCGCGCGGTGATGCTCTTTCAGTGGTGACGATCCTCTTCCTTCCATCCTGCCTCCTCTTCCCCGGTCACACGTGGCCGCCATCCTCTTGCCGTCCGAGCCGGCCACAATCAGCTCGGTCGCGATACTCGTGAGGAAGAAGGGGAGCAGGCAGCGCTGAAAGGTTAACCTTTCAGCGTTACCTGCTCCCGTTCATTCCAGCGCGTCGATCGGCCGCCCGATCGGGGCGATGTCGCCGCCACGCGGTACGCCGAGCGCTGCCTCGCGCCGTTGGCGCAGCCCCCTGAGGCGCACGAGCAGGACGCTGAGCACGGGCATCACCCTGCGCAGATCCGGCTCGCCGAGCGCGCGCTCGTCAGCGGCGCCCGCGGTGGTTTCCGAGCTCGCGGCGACGGCGCTCGCGAGCTCGCTGGTCGACCCAACGACTAGGTCCGGCTGATCAACTCCGTGTAAATCCATCTCGGCTCCTCGCAGGTTGCGAAGATCGAGATTGCGGAGGACCAGCCCCCGGCGGAGGCTCCGGGAGGCACGAGATGCGAATTGCCCACGTGGGCAATTCGTACCCATTCATGCCCCATTCTGCCCACTTCCGCCCCGCTTTTTCCTAGCAAAATCAAAGGAACTCTGGGATTCAAATCCCGTCGGGGACGCTCTCTGTTTTCGACCGCTGCGCTGTCGCTTCTCGGACACGCTCACCGAATCGATACGACGTGCGCTCCCGTCGAATGGTTCGCTGCCATCTGGTTCTCAAGAGACGCCAGTCGTGCCTCCAGCAGCTGGATCTCGGCACCTCTCTCTCGCTCGCTAGTCACCAGCCGCTCGAGGTCGGCGATCTTCGCGTCCTTCTCGTGGATGACGACCCGATCCTCCTGGATCATCTGGTACAGCCCTTGGATCGCCGCGATCGCCACGCCGTCCGCGTCGACCGTGGAGATGTGCTTGTCGTCGGGGCCGGTCTTGAAGGCTGCATAGAAATCCTGCGCCATCGGTCCGATGTGCTGGACGTTCGCTCCATCCGCGATGAAGTTCCAGCGGCTCACCGGCAAGTGTGCGACCGTCTCCAAGGTGCCTAGAGGATCGATCGGCACGAAATGCTCTTTGGCATTTCGATCGCTGCCTGCCGTGATCGTGCCGGCGCAGACCAGATTCGGCGCGTTCGGCCCCAGCGAGCATCCGTTGTTGTCGCCGGTATCCGTGAAGAAGCGGAATCCCCCGGCGAACCTCGCATTGAACTGGTTCGTCGCGCTCGAGGTCTGCCCGTGAGAATCTGACAAGACGAACGAAAAGTCGTGCAGCGCTTGCGCCGCCGCACCTGCAGCAAAGCTCAACGTACCGGAAGCTTGATTCGAAGACCCACCGGGGATGGTCGCATTCGTGCCCGTGGCAGAATTGTTGCTTCCCCCGCCGACGGCGCCCCCAGCTTGGGCGAAATTGCCGAATCCGCCTGCTACCGCGCCTCCGCCGCCGGCGGTGCTCGAGTTACCTCCGGCGACCACGCTATCAAGACCGGCGACGTTCCCTCGTCCTCCGCTCACGACGCCGAAATTGCCCGTCACCTGATTGACCTCGGGCCCGTAGTACCCGCCGCTGCCGGGGTCGCCCCCCCCGGCGATGATCGCTCCGACCACGCCCGCCGCGACAGTGTTCCCAGCGAGACCACCGATCAGATCGGGACTGGTCACGTTCAGCTGCGACTTGATCGGCAGAGGTGTAAAGTATCCCGTAACGTCGATCACCACATGCGTGGTTTGCGTGGGCTTCACGCTGATGTCCACCAGAACATCTCCGGAAGCCACGTTGGTCTGTGCGACCGGAATGATCACCGCGTTGGCGATGTTCAAGGGAACGCTGGATCCGGGAAAGTTGATCGTGGATGCCGCCGGCGCGGTGATGTCGGACGGGAATGCGACGAGATTTCCTTGGGCCGCCGGTGTTGCCGCCACCACGTTGGCGGCAATCGCGGTCACCTGTCTCACCCCGTCGGCGGTGACTCCCGGAATTCCACAGCTCGAGGGGGCGCCTCCCTGTGCGCTGTAGTCGGTGATGCCCACGACGCTGAATGAACGAGTGGTTCCCGCAGCGATCGGAGAAGGGCTCGGCTTGCGCGTATCGACGATCCGGCAAGGTGGAACGGGCACGAAAACGCTGCTGGCCCCCACCGTCGGCGACGCGACTTGCGCCGATGCGTGCCAGGCTCCGACCGCCGAACCGAGTAGCGCGAACGCAAAGCTCCATTCCAGGTTCTTCATGTTCTCTCTCCATCCCCGGTTGGGGCGCCGTGCTTCGGGACTCGATCACTCGATCCAGGTAGATCGTGGCTAGCACGGAGGCCGCCGAAAGACGATCCGCGGCGGTCGGACAACTTCTTTGCCTAACGCCGCGAATCTTGCGATTCGTCCATCGACGAGTCGGAAGCCGCAAGTGTGAAGACCATACCAAGTTGGCTCGCTGCCGGGGTTGTCGGAATCGTCGCTGCCGCGATTCGAGTTCTCTTCGTTCTCCAGACGACTCCCTTTCCCACCCTGGATCCGCTTCAGCCAGGCGCGGACGCCGATCTGTACTGGCGCGCGGCGGAAATGATTCGTCGAGGGCCGGGCCCCGGACCTCACTTCGAGGGAATCGCTTTGTCCGCGCCGTTCTTTCCGTACTGGCTCGCGTTGCAGCAGGCGATCCTCGGAGACTCGCTGATGGTGCACCGACTCTTCGGTGCCCTGCTGGGCGGCTGCTCGATCTTTACGTTCTGCGTCGTTGCCTCTCGCGTGGGAAGCACAGGGTCCGGCGCCCTCGTGGGGCTGCTCCTCTCGTGGCTCCCGAGCCTCGTGCTGATGGACACGCACGTGACGAAGACGGCTCTCGAGATCTTCGGGCTCGTCGCAACGATCGGCATCGCGCTGTCTCTGTCGCGAGACGCGCCCGGGACCTTCTCCGCCCGCAAGATCGTCGCGCTCGGCATGATCCTGTCCGCGCTCTTCCTCAGCCAGCTCATGACCGTGCTCTTCGTTTTGCCCGTCCTCGCGTTCCTCGGAACCTCTCATGCTCGCCGGCAGGGCCCGGGGCGGGCCTGGTGGGTCGTATCGCTCGCAGTGGGTACACCCGTCCTCCTGACCATCGCCGCCTGGTCGTCCTCGGGCCCGAGCCGACCGGATTCTTGGTTCCAGGCCAGGGCCGGAGTCGATGTCCGGGTGGGGTTCAACGAGCGTGCGACCGGTTATTACCAGCCTCTTCCCGAGATCGAGCCGACGATGCTCGGTCACCTGTTCGACGGCCGACTCGAGGCGGAGGCCGCCGTGGGCCATCCCTTGAGCGCTCGGGAGGCCAGTCGATACCACTTGATGAAGGCGGCGGAGTTCATCGAGCAGCAACCGATCGCTTCCCTGAAGCTCGTCGGCCGGAAGGTCCTGCTCTTCTTCAATCGCTTCGAGGCGCGGACCGAGGATTTCGTGGAACCGATCCGGCAGCGCGTTCCGTCCTTGCGATGGTCCCCGGTGAACTTCGGGTGGTTCGTCGTGTTGGGGGGGTGTGGCGCGCTGGCGCTGTGGAGGAGAAAGGAACTGCCTCTGCTCCTTCTGCTTGCGGGGCTGATCACGGCCGTCTTGCTTCCCACGCTGGCCGGACACGTGAACTGGAGATTTCGACTCCCCGCCGTGATCCCGCTGGCCCTACTCACGGTCATCGCACTCGATGAGGTCAGAGCAGGTGTCTCCGCGCCGGATCCGAGGGGCACCACGAGCGACAACCGTTCTCGCCTGGCGCTCGTGGCCATTCTTTCACCGATTCTTCCCCTGCGATTGCTCGTGACTCATCCGGTCCTCGACGATCATGAAGTCGCGAGACTGGAGAGCGCCTGGGAGGCCGGCGCGCAACTGGCGGATCGACTTGCTCACCTGAACGAACGAACGCCGCAGCCTGACGGCGTAGTCTCGAAGGTTCACAAGCTGGTTCTTCTCCAGCGACATACCGAGGCCTTCCGCGCTCTGCCCGGGATCGTGCCAGCCTCGTCGGACGACTCATGGGCAAACCGACAGTACGTGATCTATCTTCTCTGGGCTGGCCGTTACGGGGACGTGGCGGGATTTCTCGCGATGCTCGCAGCTCACGACCCCCTGGCGTACCGCCTCACCCTCGAGAACCTTCCTGCCAATACGCAGAGGGTGATCGCGATCACGCGCGGTGAGGCGAATCGAACGTCGTGAACGGCCTCCTCTGCGATCCTGTGCAGCCCGCGTCGGGGACACTTCTTCGTTCGGGCGCTCGGCCCACGAAGTCGCCGGGAGCCAACGAGCCTTACCGCGCCTCGCCCGTCGACCTCGCCGCCACGCTGGTGCACGCGTGCCTCGGTGCTTCCGCGCCGCGCTCTCCGAGAAACGACTTCGCCGTGCGGTAGCTCTCCCCGCGCCGCACGTAGACCGTGCCCTGCTCGGGGTAGATGCATCCCGTCAACGTCGCCAGGTTCCAATTCGCTTCGGGGAAGCTCGACCGCGTGTCGACCGCGAACGCGAAGAACGACGCTCCGCGGGCGTCGGTTCGTGCGGTGGCTTCCTGGAGACGCGCCCGCGCCTCGGACGGCGGCATCAGCGCGCGCGTGAAGCGGCTGCGCGCGCTCTGATACCGGGCCCACGAGGTCACGAACCCGGATTCGAGGTCGGCGAGGACGGCCTCGGAAGTCGAGGGAGTCGCCTGGCTCGCGACCTCGACCGCGGGGGTCCGTACGACTCGCACCACCGTGCCCTCGCTCGCGAGCGCGACCTCAGCGAGCAGGATCGAGGCGCAGACGACGTGAATCGAAGCTCTCATGGTTCCTCCCCGAAGCGCGCGCGGGTGGATGGACGCGCGCGGCGAACATGGACTCTGCGATCAGCGCGCTCGCGACCACGGGAAGCCAGAGCGCGGCGACGTACGCGTTCTCGCCCTCGAAGCTCGCGGCCGAGAGTGCGACCAGCATGATGCGCGAGGTCGCAGCGACGCTCATCTGCGCGACGACGTGCGCCGTGTAGCGGCGGTGCTCGGCGAATCGCCCGTGGCGCGCTGCCACGATCGCACCGACCATCGCCCACGCCACGATCGCACCGGAGGCGAGGAAGCCGATCGTCGACGCGAGGCCGCCCCTTGCGGTGAACGCGAGGAAGACGCCCGAGGGCACGACCGCGGCCAAGACCGCGAGCCCGACGAAGCGTCCGAGCCAACGGTGGACGCGCGGGAGCTTCCGGACCAGCGCGGGCGCCGTCAGCACGAGGCAGCCGAGCATGGCGACCGGGGCGGTGACGAGGTGGACGTAGAGCGCGGCCATCCAGATGCGCTCGTGCGCGAGTGGCAGCTTCTCGAGAACGAACGGATGCATGTCGCCCTCGCGGACGTAGGCGAGACAGGCGTGGGCGATGAGGACGCCGCCGCCGAGCATCGTCAGCACGAACCCGGCGCGCAGCGTCCGTCCGATGACGGTGGGGGGCACGGGGCGCATGTCGAAGCTCGTGTCCACTCGTTCCCTTCGACGCCAGAGTGGCAGGAGACCGTCAGGCTCGTGAGTAAAACTCTGTAAAAGAACGGGCGGCGAACGCGCGCGCGATTTACGCTCGGATGCATGGATGCCGGCGCTTCGATCGCCGCACGCGAACGCGTTTGCGACGATCGCGCTCTTCGGGGCGAATTCGTGAATCGTCGGAGTAAAGAGCCCGGACGTCTACCGACCGGTTTGCCCGACGAGAGGATGCTTAGGTGTCGGACTGAGGTGGGAAGAGCCGCTGTCGAAGCTCAGCAGAGAAGCTCGGCGGAATCCGTTCGCCGAGAGCGATGCCGTCCATTGCGGTCGCAACAGCCGATTGTCGAGACTCCACTCCACCAACCTCCAGCGGATCGTCTCGAACATCGGGTGCTGGCCGAAGAGGTCGACCAGAACCGTGTCGACCATTTCCTCGAACGACACGCTCAGGCGGACGCTCACGGCGATCGTGGAGAAGAATTCCGGCCGGCGCCTCCAATGGAAGAAGATCAAGGTCTCGGAATCGTGCCCCTCCCCGGAAGCCCGTTCCGCCTCTCGGAGACGCGCAGTCGTCTTCATCCGATAGTCTCCTCGCTCCACTGCGACTGCCACCGCCGGTCCCGGGTCCCCTACTCCCGGCTAGGCCTGGAGACCGAGCTCGTTCAAGAAGGCCGAGTAACGGGCATTGACGTTCGCCGCGTGCGGCTCGAAGGCTTGCGGCTTCGGTGCCATCTCTTCGAACACGGGCGCGAACCCCTGGATGGCGTGGCGCACCGGGGCGAGCCATTTCTCGATCCAACGGTTCAAAACGTTCCGATTGCCCGGGTCGGCATGGACCGCGCATGCGATCAGGGCGCGACTCCACGCCCGATGCCATTCGGCATCCTGGCCGAACGAGTAGAACAGCTCTCCGAGCCGTGAATCGCCGTTGGCGGCCGCGAGCTCCACGAGCTCGTACAGGTACAATTCGTCCAGGTGCGGCTTGAGGACGAGGTTCGATGCCACCAGCGCTTCCGCCCAGTCCCAGGTCACGAGCATCCTTTCCAGGCAAGAACGGAGCGGTTGCCAGATCGGTTGCTCTTCCCACGAGTGGCGATCTCCTTCGCCGAAGCCGCCGTGCCGCCGTCGAAGCTGCGCCACGCGCTGGGCAAGACGCTGGACGAGCCGCATCTCGTCGGCCGCCTGAAACGCCGCGCAGTTCGTGATCCGACTGCTGGGGGCGAGGTGCGCCACGTAGGCCGAGATCATCTGGAGTCCATGCACCGGGAAGCGGTACGGGCCCAGCATCGATCGCAACACGGCGATCCACCCGTCCGAGAGCGAAGAGTCGTAAGCGTCCTCGTCGATTCTCTCCAGCACGAAATCGACGTAGGTCTCTTGCCGTTGCTGGATCTCGTTGTAGCGTCGATAGATCGTCTGGCGGGGATCGTAAAAGCGATCCCAGTCTCTGCAGACGAGAGGGCTCGCGTCGCGGTACTTGCCGTACCAGTCGACCACGGGCGTGCTGACGTCGAATCCTTGCACGTTGTAAGTCAGTCGGGTGGAGACGACTTCGTACTCCGACGGCATCCGCTCGAGGCCCTGGAAGTGCGGATACGTCTTCGCGCCTTTTCGCCGTTCGAAACGAGCTTCCGAGGTTTCTTTCATTGCCATTCCTCCTGGACGGTCGGTTCCGCGAGGGGCGATGCTAGGCGGACCACACGGCGCGATCCTCGTCCAAGGTCAGCCGCCCCTTGAACGTGGACATCACGATCTCGAGCTCGCCCGGAAATCGGAATTCCCGGCCCAGCACGGCCTCGATGGCTTCCTTCCGAACTTCGCACCGATCGGGGACGAGAATCCGACGATAGGCTCCCCGATCCTCGACGACGACACCCTCGTTCTCGTTCTGGATCGCCTCGACGATGGCATCGGTCGTCGCGCTGCTCGTGAGGACGGGCCCGACCATGTTCGCACGGTCCGTCAGCGTTGGGTCACTCGTCTCGGCCATTTCGATTCTCCCGCTTCATGCCCAGGGTGGACGTTCGACTTGGATCATCTGTTCGCGAATCCGCACCGGGATCCGCACGAGCTCGGCGTCCTCCGGGTTGATGCCCTTCCCCGAGCCGAGATCGAAGCACCAGTTGTGATAGCGGCAGACGATCCGCGAATCCTCGAGGGTCCCGTCGCTCAATGGATTCCGCTGATGCGGGCAGCGGTCCTCGTAGGCGCGGATCGCTCCTCCCACGTTCACGAGGAAGATCGCGAAGCCCCACACGGTCGCGGGACCGAGCTCTCCCTCCCAGACGTCACCCACGCGCGCGACGTCGGCCCAGCGGTCGGTCGACTCGAAGGCTGCATCCTCATTCATAAGCCACGGTCACGCGCTCGAAGGGTGCGAGGCCCGACTCGCCGACCTTGGCGAGCGGGTCGAGCCGCTCGCCCTTGTACGTGACCTTGAGCACGCCGCCCGCGCCGCGAACTCGGCGGCCGATCACGAGTGCGGCGACCGATGCCGCGAACTCCGCGACGGTCTGGTCCGTTCGTGCAATGGCCACGGTGCAGAAGGCATCGCCGTCGAAATACGCGTGCAAGGGAAGCTGATCTGCCACGATCGATCCTTTCCGGCCGAGGGCCAACCCTTCAGGGCTGCGTCGATGCGCGTTCCGCGACGTTCTCGCCGCCGTAGTGACCACCGTAGACGTCGTGTCCCTCCACGTTCGGACTGACCTCGAAGTAGTCCCTGTAGAGCGCCCCATACTCGGCCGGCGCCTGGCCCGCGAAGACTCGGTCGATGATGGTCTTGCCGCTGCCGTAGCGCTCCGGCTCGTGCTGGAAGATCCACCGACACGGCTCCGAGCAGAATACGTAGTTCCGTCCGCCGTGCGCGTGCGTGCAGACCGAGTTCTTTCCCGGGCGAATCGGCGAGCACGGCAGGTGACAGGTGTTGCACAAGGTGACGATCGCGGTCGGCAGCGTCTTCTCCCCCTCGTTGCGATTCCAGTGCTCGGTGTAGAGATCCCAGATCGGGCCGTAGGTCTCTTCCCAGTGAGGATACTTGGCTTGCAGCCATTGTCTGTCGGCCTTCTTGGGCATCGGCCAGTCGAACCACATCGTCTGTCGGAACGTGTAGTACCCGAGCATGTATCCGTGGTGGACGTGGTCGATCTCTTCGAGGAAGAGGTCCCAGTACCAAGGCAGCTCGAGCCCGAAGCGCTCGTAGTTCTTCAAGTACTGGTCGATGATCCACTCGTGCATGAACTCCTTGAACGAATGGCGTCGCGCGTGGACCGGCGTCAGGTAGTCCATCGAGGGACCGGTCACGATCGAGAACACTCGCCAGTTCCGCCAGAATTGCTTGTCGAGCAGGTATTGGACCTTCGCCTTGTCGTGCTTCACCAGGATGTCGAGCGTCGCGGGTCCTTGCTGGGCATGGCGCGACTCGTCGGTCTGGATCGAGTTCAGCGCTTTCTCGAAGATCGGGTCGCTCGCTCCGTCCGCCATGACGGTGAGGGCCACGAACTGCAGGTTCGTGAACGCGATCTCGAGAATCTGATTCAGTGACGTGATGCATTCGACCGCGTTCGCCGCGGACGAGAGGTCGTCGAACAGGCTTTTCGCACCCACGGCGACCCACTGGTTCGTGAACATCAGCTTGTGCGTCCACTCGTATCCTGCGTCTTGCCGAATGAGCGAATGACAGAGGCTCATCGGGATCTGCGTGTGGCGCATCTCGTCGAGCCCGCCGAAGAGAGCCGTGTTCCGCCAAGCACTGTGTCGGCCGAACCGCGCCATACGCAGCTCCGCGATTCCCGCCGCGTACTCGCCGAGGGTCACCGATGCGAAATGGAGCTGCGTGAGCCCGACCCACGCAGGCGCGAGCTTCTTCCAGTCGTCGATCCCGCCGACCGCATCGCGAACCGCGAGGATGGAGCGGTCCTTCTGCAACTGGTTCTCGACGTATTCGCGGAACGTGTCCTTGTAGGGCTCGTCCCAGTCCTTCCACGCCTCGGCCGGCAACCAGGGCTCTCCGGTCATCTCGACCGGGAAGGCCTCTCGTTCGTCGACGTAGCGGTACGTCCAGTCGAGCTGCCTTGCCAGGTCCAGCCACTCACTTCGCTTCAGCATGAAGAGCCCTCACTTTCGTTCGCCGCGCGTTCCGACGACGCGTGCCAATCCGGCATGGCCTCGCGGAACCGATCGCGAAGGCTGCGCTTGAGGATCTTCCCGGTAGCTCCTTTCGGCAGGTCCGGGAGGATTTCGATGTGTTTCGGCACCTCCCATTTCGCGAGCCGATCGCGACAGAATGCGATCAGTTCGGCGGGCATGCCGTGGCGGGACTCGCGGAGGGAGACCACCGCGACCACCGCCTCGCCCCATTTCGGATGAGGCGCACCGACGACCGAGACTTCTCGGACGTCGGGATGCTGGGAGAGGACGTTCTCGACGACGACGGGATAGACGTTGTAGCCGCCGCTGATGATGAGGAAGTGCTTTCGGTCGAGGATGTAGAGATATCCGTCCTCGTCGGTGCGGCCGAGATCGCCGGTGCGTAACCAGCCTCTGCAGAGTGCAGCCGCGCTTTCCGCGGGCATGTTCCGGTAGGCTCGCATCACGAAGTCGCCCTTCACCCAGACTTCTCCGGTGGTCCCGGGCTCGACCTCGCGCCCGTTCTCGTCGCGGACGGAGAGCTCGACATGCGGCAGCGGACGACCGCACGAGGAGAGC
>JACXTT010010049.1_pt1 | contig 12826 bp, 8 predicted proteins | sample 9270951 | NCBI WGS metagenome assembly JACXTT01 (sample SAMN15532306, study PRJNA645909) | rock metagenome | isolation source: weathered quartz diorite | place: Puerto Rico | collected 2017-06-21 | reverse complement strand
TCGATGTCTCATCACGTTCTCCTCAATCTCTTTTTCTGATCAGTGCGTCCGAGCGAACTCGATTCCCGCCTGGACCTCGGCGATGGCGTCGTCGACCAGGCCGATGGCCTTGGCCCGGTGGCCACCCTTGTCAGCCATCGCTGCCTCCAGCTCCTGCCGCGCCGCCCGCAGCTCATCGAGGGCCGCGTTCATGTGCGGCTGGCCCGATGCGCTGGCGCATCCTGCGACGTAACCTCCAACCAGAGTGATGATCACCAGGAGAGCGAAAAGACGAACATGACGGTGCATGGGATCCTCCTCTTTTCCAGATCTTGATCTCCGGCAGACGCGCGAGAAGCGCGCGACGTTTACATCGCGTTGGGCGCCTTACCGCGCGGCGAACACGTACTCGTGCTGCGAGTCGCGGAGAATGAGCGTCCGTTTCTCGCCGGAGCCGGGAACGAATTCGAAGCCGTCCATCCCCGGCGCGACGGTGACGAAGGTGACGGACCCATCGTGCTCGCGGCGGGTGGCCACTTCGCTCTTCCATTCGCCGAAGTCGAACACGGTGGCCGCTCCCGGACGGGTAACGGTCACGTCGCCCAGCGCCGGGTTCGAATAATGCGCGGCGAGCTTGCCGGCCTCGCCGGTATCGGCCGGCACCGTCAAGAGCTTGCGGGCGGTGGCCAGGTCGTCGAAGAACCGCTTCCTCTGCGCCGCCACATCGGCATCGGCCTGCGGGCGCCCATCGAACAGCAGCTCGAGAAGCTTGCGGCGGAACGGAGCGAGCAGAATCGATCCCTGGTCGCTGTTCGTGAGAATCACCGCGCCGACGTGCTGCTCCGGAAGCCACATCATGTTGGTCTTATAGCCGACCATCGAGCCGCCGTGCTGCACCACCGGAATGCCCCAGGTCCTGTCGACAATGAGGCCCATTCCGTACGCGAGGTCTTTTCCGATCGGTACCTGCGGCGCGCGGCGCGCGAGCAGCGCCTCCTTGCCGATATAGCGCTTCCCGCCGGGAAGAGCTCCCTCGTCGATCTCCATGGCCACGTACTTCAGCATGTCGCGGACGTTGCTCCAGGCGCCGCCCGCGGGACGAAGCGGGATGATGGAGTAATTAACGTCCATGAGCGCGCGGGCGGTCTTGCCGTCGAGGTCCGCCGCGTGGGCTGTGGCGTGGTTGGCGGCGATGGCGCGCTTGAAGTCGAACGTGGTGGCGGTCATGCCGAGGGGGGCGAAGACGCGCGTGCGCATCGCTTCGTCGTAGGCGGCGCCGAGCTCGCGTTCGGGAAAGGCGACGTGGCCGCCGACGAATCCTCCGGCGGCGGCGAGCGGGTTCGAGTACTGGAACAACTCGCCGAATTTGCTGGTCGGCTGCATCCCCGCCAGCGTGGCCAGCGCGCCGCTCGGCGTCACCCCTTCGTACTGAAAGAGCCATTCGAGGTCCTGCCGCGGCAGGCCGGTGCAGGCGCAGATCAGATGCTTGACCAGGACGCGGCTGGTGGTGTCGGCGTCGCCGAGCTTGAAGGAGGGGAGCAGCTTGGTGACCGGCGTCTCCCAGGTGAGCTTCCCTTCGTCGACGAGCTTGGCCAGCATGAGCGTGGTCAGCGCTTTGGTGTTCGAGGCCACGATGTAGAGCGTGTCGGCGTCCGGCTTCTCCACGCCGCCGATGTCGCGCGTGCCGAAGCCGCCGGCGAAGACGATCTTGCCGTCCTGAACGATGCCGATGGAGACGCCGGGCACGCCGAGCGCCTTGCGGTTGTCGTCGACGAAGCGCGACAGCTCGGCGATGCGTTTGGCGTCGAGCCTGTTCGCCGTCTTGCCGGCGAATGACTCGCGCTGATAGCCCTTCGGCAGGAGCCGCCCGAAGATGAGCGCGACCTGCGCGCCGCGCTTCTCGCCGACCGCGTCATCCATGTCGTGGATGGCCACTGTCCAGACGTCGTTCGCCCGGCGCGCCGCCGCCTGCACGCCGCGCTTCTCGTTCGGTGAGGTCTGGTAGTTGTAGACGCGCACGCCCGCCCACCCATCTTTATCGGGGAGATCGTTGGTGTTGAGGAGCGGCCACTTCAGCTCACCGTACTGGGCCCACGCCGCGGCGACGGCGCTGTCGGCGTCCTTCGCTTTGACGTCGATCAGGGCGATGTGCGAATTCCCCTCGGGCGCCTCGAGGATGGTGGCCTGGTCGCGGACGGAGATGCGCCATCCGGCCGGCGCGATGAAGGTGTTGCCCGCGACGGTGGTGCGCGGCGTGTCCGCTGTGAGGACCTCCGCCGCGGGCGGCGGCGCTTGCGCGGCAGCCTGCAGCGCGATGAGGGCGACGGCGAGAAGACGAGCGAGTGCGTGCATGGAGAGAGCATATCTCCAGATCGTGCGGCGCTCACATACAGCCGAGCCTGAATTCTTGAAACTCTGAAGGCGATGGTGCGTAACGAATTCGCGTGTTGGATAGTGTGCCCACCTTTCTCTTCGACTACGCGACGCTGCTCATGCCGCTCGTTGTACTCGGCAGCGCGGCCGGCGTGATCGTTCTCATGCGGCGTTGGCCGTCGAAACCTTCCGGCGCATTGTCTCCGGTGTCGCCATTGGCGGATTATTCGTTGTGGGACTCATGGCGGCGGCTCTGCTGTATGCGGAGAGAAGCATCCGCAGCACCATCACCCATCGCGTCAGAGTCTTGACGCTGAGGTTGCGCGGCGATGATCGACTGACCCGCATCGCCGATCTGCGCGGACAGGTGGTGTTAGTGAACTTCTGGGCCACATGGTGCCCTCCCTGCCGCGCCGAGATGCCCGACCTGAATCGCTTGTCGAGCGTCTACCGCGGCCGCGGCGTCGCGGTGCTCGCTATCAGCGACGAGCCTCCCGAACGGATCGGTCTGTTCGAAAAGAAAGTGGTGCCGCTGACCATGCAGGTCGGCACATTCGCCTCGGACAAGCCACAAGGAATGATCGCCAAGGTCACCTACAGCGGTCGGCCCACCACCGTGATCATCGACCGCGACGGGCGAGTGCGTCAGATCTTCATCGGGATACAGAGCTACGACAAGCTGAAGGCGGCCATCGAGCGGGTGCTTTAGGTGGGCGGCGGCGTCCTCACGATTCCAGCCGCGCGACGCGCAGAGTCGCAAGCTATATGATATTGGCGCTCAAGTACTGGAGATTCGATGAGGCGGCTTGTCACCACCGGCGCGTTGTGGCTCTTTTCGAGTGCCGTTTTGATGGGGGCGCAAGCCCTCCCACCACAGTTCCACGTTCCGAGCGGATTCACGATCACCGCCATCCATTTCGTGCAGTACGGCACTGCCAAGTTCGAATACCCGCTCGCCGGCAAGACTGAGCGAATGGACATTGAAGGTCATGTGTGGGAGTTTTGGCTAGGTTCCGATCTGCGCCCTGTCGCTGATCCAGCGGTTACTGCCACTCGAATTGGTGCGGCACTGGAGCACGACGGTTGGTCCGTACTTCGCCACGACGCCGTATGCGTTGCCAAGAATGGTGATGTTTGGCTTACCGGGTATGGCAACTCCGGAAGCTTCAAAGTGATGCTTGCGGAACGGGCGCTCCTGCCACGCCCGATCACTCTAATCTCTCCAAGCACGACCGTGGAAGAGACGGCGGATGACGGAGATTTCCCGTGGTTCGCTCGCTTTCCGGGCGCTAAGCTCAAGTCGACACAGCGCGGCGACAGATTAATCGACATTACCGCGCCGCACGCGAAAGAAACCTCGTTCGCCGGACCGACAATCACGAAGTACTACGACACTCCGGGCGACGTCTCGCCGTATGAGTTTGTGACTGCGTATCACCGCGCTCTGGGTGCTGCCGGCTGGACCATCGTTCGTGAAGCGGTCGGTGGCGACGGGCTCGTATTGGCCCACTACACCAAGAACGGGAGAGATCTCTGGGTCTACACGCACATCGCGGGCTCGGGGCAGATGGTGCGAGCCGCCGACGTCGGAGCCGATACCGCGGCAGACAATCTGAAGCACGCGCTCGAGAGAGCCGGTCACGTCGCACTGTACGGGATCTATTTCGATACGGACTCTACGACGCCGACAACGGATTCGGCGGCAACGCTGCAGCACATTCTCGATCTTCTGAGGACCACTCCGTTGCTGCGTCTGGACGTGGAAGGGCACACGGACGACACCGGTGCGGCGCCCCACAACCAAGAGCTCTCCGAGAAACGCGCGGCAAGTGTTCGTGCGTGGCTTGTGGCGCACGGGGTGGCGGGCCGCCGCCTGGAAAGCCACGGCTATGGGGCCACAAAGCCGGTTGCGGACAATAAAACACCGGAAGGCAAGGCAAAGAACCGCCGTGTTGAATTAGCGACTCTGCGATAAACACCAAGCCCGGCCTGACGTTCTTCACTTGCCCGCGCGCGGCCTTTACGCCCCGACGAACGGCCGACATCGGCTCCTGCGGAGTTAGAGGCGTCCACGGCGCGGTCAGCGAACGGCCTGCGTCGCTGCGACCGAGCTCGGCCACGGTCCTCGCGAGCAGTATCTTGACAACTCAGTGATGCACAGCGCGCCGGCGCTCCATTGGAATCAACTCGTTGTGCGCTTCCAGGATATCGCCCGCAAAGGCGTTCGCGTTCGCGGGAAAGACTTCGATGTACTGCGCCCGAAGCGCGTTGCTCTTACCGAGCGGATAGATACCTGTTTGTAGAAGTTCGAGGAAGGTGGTCACCGTACATGGTGTCGGGTTGGTTGGCGGCTCCGAGCATGCCGCCCCCTGCCCGGTTGAACCAAAATAGTTGTTGGTTTGAAAGGCGGCCATCGTTCCGAATGACTGCGCTGCCTGGATCACGGCAGCGGACGCCGCTTCCCCAGGCATGAGGAAGTTGAACTGAACTACCAGCCGGCCAGGAAACTTATGGTTGGCAAGAGAGAGCAACATGTCGTTCTGATCGGGAGGCGTGCCTTTGACGATGGATCCATCTTCAGCGATGGGCGGAAATGCATTCTGCGGAATGATCGCCACGCTGAAGGATTTGTCGGGAAAGCTTCGCTGAAAAGAGCTGGTGATCTGGTCCCACGCCTGGGCCAGAAGAGACGGCCGGAAACCGGCCTGCTGCCATGTCGTGACGGCGTCCGATACGCACGACAGGCCGGTGCTTTGTGGTGTCTCGGCAGGCAATCGCAGTTCGTCGGTCGTGCGATTGACACCGGTCAGGCGAAGAAGAGTCACGGCGTCGTACGTCCCGGCAACTCTGAGATGAGTCGCCAACGCTGCCAGCAGCGAGTCCCAACGGTCTAGGAAAGCGGTGTCCCACGGCGGAGCGATCGTTTCAGAGTCACAAACACCGGTGGCGCCGCTGTGGGGCGAAATGGTGAAGGCCACTGGCCTTGCACCACCGCCGGCTGGCGGCGCCTGAAATAACCACGAAGGGATGTCGCTTCCCGCCGTGACGGTCAGGTCGATCTTCTTGCCTGATGCAACGGCCTGATGAACCCATTGATCGAGTACAGTCCATTGATATTGGCCTATCGACGGCTCGAGGGCGTTCCAACCGATGACGAGGACGATGCCATCGAGGCCGGCTACGTTGAGCGACGACGTAACCATGGCCGCGTAGCCCTTTGAGATGGCGGCGACATCGCTGCTGTAGACATAAACGCCGCGAAGATCGGCGGCTCGGCTCCGCGCGGTCAACATGAAACAGGCCAGCAGGCCGAGCCTCCACGCCGTGCCAGCCGAAATGCCCGGGCGAGTCAAAGCGACGATCATCGCTTCCCGCATGTCTCCTCCTTCCGGGCGCGGGCAACATGGCGCAACAGCCGGCGCGATGTCAAGGTCGTTCGTGCCAAGAGCTATTTGCGCCGATAGGCAGAGCGTGCCGCTCGCTTTTTGCAGCGGCGGCCAAGGCGCGGTCGGCGTGAAGAGGCCAGCCGCGATGCTCGGCCGAGATACGCCGCCGAGCGTGACGCCCCCCTTGTGCAAAGGCTACTGCTTTGTGGCCGGCGGCGTCGTTCTCACTTCCGGGTAAAGCACGCCGGTGACCACGCGATGCGGGTCGAAGTACTTTCGAGCGGCGTCCCGCAGCGCCTCGCCAGTCACCGACTTCACCAGCTCGTCATATCGAAGCAGGAGCTTCGGGTCGTCTCCGAATCGGGCGGCCTCCAGCATCTGGCTGAGCCAGAATCCGTTTTCCCGGAGAGCCGTCTCACGGTCGCGGGTCTCCTGCTCGCGAACTTTGCTCGCGATGTCGTCGCTGAAGCCGTCCTTCTTGACCGCCTCGATGAGATCGAGCGTGGCCTTCTGGAGCTCGGCCACGCGCTCGGGTGCGCAGCCGAACGATATAGTGAACGAGTACTGCTCGGTGGGTCGCCGGGAAATGTTTCCGAACGCGCCGACGCCATAGACCCCGCCCATGTCCTCGCGCAGGACTTCGCGCAGACGAATGCGCATCGCGCTCCCCAACGAGCTCATGAGATGGCTGCTCTCGCGCGTCCAGCTCGCCGGGCCGGTGAACGCGATGTTCACCTGGCTCTTCGGCTCGAGCCCTTTTCTGACCTCGAAGTTGACAATGCCATCGGGTGGTCGCGCGCCGATGTCCTTCCAGCTCTCCTTGCGGCCGTTCGACGGGAGGCCGCCGAGGTAGCGCAGTACCAGCGGACGGATTTCGTCGACTTTGATCGCGCCCACAATCCCGAACGTGAAGTTCCCCGCGTCGGCAAAACGTTCGCGCCACACGGCCTCGGCAGTGGCGAGATCGACCTCGTTGAGGAGCTCCAGACTGATCGGCCGCCGGCGAAAATGCCCCTGCGACATGGTCACCTGCATCTTGTCGCCAAAGACGGTTTCAGGGCGAGCCATGCGGTTCTCGATCGAAGCCTTCGTACGCGCCTTCCACGACTCGAATGCCTTCGGGTCGGCACGTGGCGCGGTGAACCTCAGGTAGAGCAGTTGGAACATGGTCTCGAGATCCTGCGGCGACGCGCGGCCGCCGGCGGTCTCTTCCAGCTCGCCCACGTTTGCCCCGGCGGAGGCGATCTTGCCTGCCAGCGCCTTCGCCAGCTCGATGCTGTCGAACTTGCCGAGGCCTCCTTCCGAGAGGACGCTGCCCGCGGTGGTTGCCGAAACGAACTTCGAGTCCGGGACCAGCGAGCTTCCTCCCGGGCTGAAGCCGCCTAACAGCACCTGGTCGTTCTTGAAGTCTGTCGCCTTGAGCAGAACGACCACTCCGTTCGACAGCCTCCATCGTGTGATTCCCAGTTCCGGGATGGTGGTCTCCTCGTCGATCGTTCCCGGCTTCGGCGGCTCGGGGACGAGCGGGTCCTGGCGGACACGATCCACCCACGGCTCCAGCGTCTTGGCCTGGGCGGCGACGAAGACCTCGCGGAGCTTTGCCTCGGAAGGGAGCATGGCCGCCGCTTTTTCCGGACCATTGACCAGGATCACTCGATTGCGCTCGGTGATCGACTGGCGTGCGAAATGATTGACTTCGTCGATGGTGATCGTGGGAAGGAACCGCTGCACCAGCCCGAGCTCGAATTCGATGCCCGGCATCGATTCCCCTTCCAGAAATGCTCTGAGGATCTCGTCGGTGAACAAGCCTGAGTCCTGCTTGTCCCGTTCCTTGTAGGCCTGTTCGTAGAATCGCAGCATCTCCTTCTTCGACCGTTCGAGCTCGGTGGGGTTGAAGCCATGTTTGTCGACGCGGGCAAGCTCGACGAGCAGCGCATCGAGACCGGTGGCCAGCCGCGCTTCCTGGACCGACGCCGTCTGGAACAGGACATCGCGGGTGCGAACGAAGGAGCCCGAGGTGGAGAAGGCAAAGAGGAAGGGAGGATCGGGGTTTCGCCGCAGCTCGTCAAGGCGGTTGTTGACCATCGTGTGGTAGAGCCGCTCGACCAGGTGCTGCCGGTAGTCCCGGGCGGTGGATCGCCCCTCGTGCTGGATCTTGTAATAGACGGCCACACGGGTCCAACTGGCCTCGGGGTCCGTGGACATGGGGGTGAGGATCTGGTCGGGGTCCGGTACAGGGTAGAGAGTACGGGGTCGGGGATGCGCTGGATTATGGCGAGATGAGAATTGGCTCCGAATGGCCTTCTCCATCTTCTCCGGGTCGAAGTCGCCCACGGCGATCACGGCCATCAGGTCCGGCCGGTACCAATCGCGATAGAACTGGCGGATGGTGTCGTGAGGCGCCTTCTCCAGGATTTCCTTTTTCCCGATGGTGAGGCGCTCCGCGTAGCGCGATCCCTTGAAGAGGATGGGAAATTGCTTGTCTCGCATACGCGCTTCCTTGCCGCGACCGAGGCGCCACTCTTCGATCACCACGCCGCGCTCTTTGTCGATGTCGTCGTCGTCGAAGGAAACGCTGTGTGCCCAGTCGCTCAGGATGAGCAGCGACTTGCGCATGGTCTCCGGATCATCAGTGGGGATCCTGAGCGTGTACACCGTTTCGTCGAAACTGGTGAAGGCATTGATGTCTGGGCCGAACTTCATGCCGGTCCGCTCGAGAAAGTTGATGAGCTCGCGCTTCTTGAAGTTCTTCGTCCCGCGGAACGCCATGTGCTCGACGAGATGGGCGAGGCCCTGCTGGTCGTCATTCTCGAGCGTCGAGCCGGCGTTGACAGCGAGCCAGAGGTCGGCGCGTTTTTCCGGTCGCGTGTTCCGTCTGACGTAGTAAGTCAAACCATTCTTCAACCTGCCCGTCCGCACTGCGGAGTCGATCGGGAGCTTTGCGCTCTCCGCGATCGCGGCAGGTGGGGCCGAAACGCCGGCCGGCCGCGATGCTGGCGGAGCGATCGTCACCGCGGCGAAGACGACGGAAGAAAGAGTGAACGAGCAAAACCAGCTGGCGAGTTTTCGAATCATGATAATCCTTTGTGTTGCAGCTCTTGCTAGCGGAGCTCGTAGCCCGGAGGGTTCCATGCGCCTAAGAAGAGCTGTGGCCGGCGCACTGCAACACCCCAAGGTATGCGCTCCACGGACCCACGTCTTCCCTGTATTGGTGGGCCATAGTCCTCGAGATTTGGTGGAGATGGGTTAGATCGTGAACCGCCCAAGTAGCCAGCAGCTCGGACAGGGTAACCACTCCGAGCGCAGGATGCCGGCCACGCAGCGCGAGATCCTCCGGCTGCAGGTTCAGTGCGCGCAGTTCATCCAGGTTTTCCGACCGCAGGCGTGCGAATTCATCGAGTAATTGCCCCAGCGATTTACCTTGGCACTCTCGCACCTGTCCCCAAAGATCAAAGGGCTCGAACGCCTGAGTCTGGCCAAATTGCAGGATGATTCTCGCCCGCGGCATCCAGTCAGTGCGCTCGCCGTGAATCAGATGGCCGACCACATCGAACGCGCTCCAAGTGTTCTCACCTTCATTGTGGGACGTCCACCTCTCCGGAAGGTCACGCAGGAGCGCATTGAGAGCAGCCGGGGTGCGTGTGAGAAGCGATACTGTGTGCGTCAAGTCATGTACCATCATTGCCAATCAGACCAACTTCCTCATATGGCGACGCTGAACAGCCGTGCGATTTCTCGATTTTGAGAGCGCCGCGCGTGCTCCTTCAAAGGTGTGCCCGTGCCGTCGATTGCCTCACGCAGAGCAGGGAACCTTGCCAGATATCGTTGAACCAGTTGCTCGTCGCCGTTCAGGACGGCATGTCGAGCGTCCTCGATCTCGATTGCCAGAAGAGCGCCGCGCTGGCGTAGGTATTCGATCGCCCAACCGGCGGGCGTAGCGCCAAACTGCTGATCACGAGCATTGATGTCGGCGCCAGCGTCGAGAAGGGCGGCCGCGATCATGCGATCGCCGCTCTCCGCGGCATAGTGAAGAGCAGTTGCACCGTCGGAGCTGGTCTCTCGCGCCGATTCCGGATCGCGCTTCAAAATCTCACGAACCTCCTCGTAAGATCTCGTGCGGACAGCCGCTAAGAGGTCTTCGATTTCGCTCTTCACGATGTAACGCGGAATGCTAGGAGAGGGGCAATTCAAGCGCAAGCTCGAGTCCGCCGCCAGTGACTCGCCCGGCCCCTCCCCCCTCCTGAGTTATCCTCCGCCCCACACGAATGGCCACGCGCAAATCGAAGGATCAGCTCACCCTCGCTCCCCCACCGCCCACCCTCCCTGACGTCGAGCAGCAGCAGGTCGCGGCGTTCGCGCGGAAGGCATACCTCGATTACTCCATGTACGTCATCCTTGACCGCGCGCTGCCGCATATTGCTGACGGCCTCAAGCCCGTGCAGCGGCGGATCATCTACGCCATGTCGGAGCTCGGTCTGGGTCCGGCCTCGAAGCCGAAGAAGTCGGCGCGCACGGTGGGCGACGTCATCGGCAAGTTCCACCCGCACGGCGACTCCGCCTGCTACGAGGCCATGGTCCTCATGGCCCAGCCCTTCTCCATGCGCTATCCGCTCATCGATGGGCAGGGGAACTGGGGCTCGCCGGACGATCCGAAGCAGTTCGCCGCCATGCGCTACACCGAGGCCAAGCTGACCCGCTTCGCGCAGAGCCTGCTTTCTGAGCTGGAGCAGGGGACCACCGACTGGGGACCGAACTTCGACGGCACGCTCAAAGAGCCGAAGCTCCTTCCCTCGCGGCTGCCGCACGTGCTGCTCAACGGCGCGTCGGGGATCGCCGTCGGCATGGCCACCGACATCCCGTCGCACAACGTGCGCGAAGTGGTGGCGGCCTGCCTCGAGCTGCTCGACAATCCCGACCTCACCATCGCCCAACTCACCAAGCACATCAAGGGTCCTGATTTCCCCACCGAGGGGGAGATCATCACGCCGCTGGCGGAGATCCGCGAGATGTACAAGACGGGCAACGGCACCATCCGCCAGCGCGCCAAGTGGGATATCGAGGACGCCGAGATCGTCATCAGCGCGCTGCCGGCGGGCGTCTCCGGCGCGAAGGTGCAGCAGCAAATCGCGGCGCAGATGACGGCAAAGAAGCTGCCGATGGTGGAGGACGTGCGCGACGAGTCGGACCACGAGAGCCCCACGCGCCTGGTCATCGTGCCGCGCTCCAACCGCGTCGACCTCGATGAAGTGATGAACCACCTCTTCGCCACCACGGACCTCGAGCGCTCCTACCGCGTGAACATGAACATCATCGGCCTCGACGGGCGCCCGCGGCTCTATCCGCTCAAGGAGCTCCTGCTCGAATGGCTGGAGTTCCGCATCGAGACGGTGCGGCGCCGGCTGCAGCACCGCTACGACCAGGTCAACTCGCGCTTGCACATCCTCGACGGCTATCTCGTCGCCTACCTCAACGTCGACGAGGTGATCAAGATCATCCGCCGCGAGGACGAGCCCAAACCCGTCCTGATGAAGCGCTTCAAGCTGACCGATTTGCAGGCGGAAGCGATCCTCGAGCTGAAGCTGCGATACCTGAACCGTCTGGAGGAGATGGAGATCCGCGCCGAGCAGGCCAAGCTCACCGAGGAGCGCGCGGCGCTGGAGAGAATCCTCGGCTCGAAGAAGCTTCTGCGCAAGCAGGTCAAGGACGAGCTGATTCGCGACGCCGAGGAGTTCGGCGACCGGCGCAAGTCGCCCATCGTGGAGCGCGAGGCGGCCAAGGCGCTCGACGCCGCGACGCTCATCCCGTCCGAGCCCGTGACCGTGGTGCTTTCGGAGAAAGGTTGGGTGCGCGCGGGGAAGGGGCACGACATCGATCCCGGCGCGCTGCAGTACAAGTCGGGCGACGCCTTCCTGCACGCGGCGAAGGGGCGCAGCAATCAGCTCGCGGTGTTCATCGACTCCACCGGTCGCACGTACGCGCTTCCGGCGCACGAGCTGCCGTCGGCGAAGGGGCACGGCGAGCCGCTGACGGCGTTCCTCACGCCGCCGCCGGGGGCGACGTTCGTCGGCGCGATGATGGGCGAGCCGGACGATCTCTGGCTGCTGTCGACCGACGACGGCTACGGCTTCATCGTCTGCTTCGAGGAGCTGCTCACCGACCGGAAGGCGGGGAAGGCGGTGGTGAACGTGAACGCCGGCGCCGCGCTGCTGCGCCCGCAGCGCGTGGGAAGCATGGAGCAGGATTGGATCGCCGCGGCCACCACGGCGGGGAAGCTGCTGCTCTTCGGCGCCGACGAGCTGCCGCAGCTCGCGCGCGGCAAGGGGGTGCAGACCATCAAGCTGCACAAGACCGAGCTGTTCCCGGAGAAGGTGGTGGCCACGGCGGTGGTGCCGCACGACGGCACGCTGGTGGTGCACGCCGGCAAGCGCTACACGAACCTGAAGGGTGACGACCTCGCGCCGTACGTCGGCAAGCGCGCGCAGCGCGGGCTGAAACTGCCGCGCGGGTTCCAGAACGTCTCCACCATTCGCACCTGGAGCGAGAGGGAAGGGCGGCCGGGCGGGCCTGGAGAGTTGGTGATGTGATGCCCGTTGTCTTCCCGAGCGTAGCGAGGGACCCTGGGGGCGGACGAGGCCATGATGATCGGTTCACGCACCACCCGTGCATCCAGGTCCCTTGCTACGCTCGGGACGACGGGAGCTCAAGATGCGCCGCATCGCACTGATTGTCATCGTCGTGGCCACGCTACTCGTCGACCAGTCGACGAAAGTGGCCGCGCGCGCTGCGTTGCGCCATCGCGCGCCGCTCCAATACGGCGTGCTGACGCTGCTCTACGCCGAGAACCCCGGCGCCTTCCTCAGCCTCGGCGCGGGGCTGCCGCGCGCGGCGCGGCGCGTGATCTTCGACGGGCTGGTCACCATCGGCCTCGCCGCGGCGGTGTGGTTCCTCTTCACTGGACGCGTGGCGGGACGCGGCGACGACGTCGCGCTGGCGCTGATCGTCGGCGGCGGGATCGGCAACCTGATCGACCCCATCCGCCTCAGCGGCTACGGTACCGATTTCCTCTACCTGCCTCCGGGGCCGCGTCC
>JACXTT010010048.1_pt1 | contig 12827 bp, 11 predicted proteins | sample 9270951 | NCBI WGS metagenome assembly JACXTT01 (sample SAMN15532306, study PRJNA645909) | rock metagenome | isolation source: weathered quartz diorite | place: Puerto Rico | collected 2017-06-21 | reverse complement strand
ATGAGCGGCGGCACCGGAAACCAGCCGCTGGCCGTGACCGGTGAGAAACTGTTCTCCGAACTGGGCTGTGTCACCCGCCATCGCTCCGACACGCAAGGCCGGGGCCCGAACCTGGCTGGCGTCTTCGGCAAGCCTGTGCTGCTCGAAGATGGCCGCACTGTGGTCGCCGACGAGAATTACGTCCGCGAGTCGATCCTGGAACCGGGCGCCAAAATCGTCCGAGGCTTCAAGCCCGTCATGCCAACCTTCCAGGGGCAGGTCAGTGACGAGCAACTGAATGCGTTGGTCGATTACGTGAAATCGCTGGCCGGGCCGCAGTCGGGACGGCCCGCCAATGCCAACGGCGTGGCAGTGGCTACTCCTCAACCTTAGTTGGAAAAGAGCAGGTGATAAGAAATGGCAACAGCTGTCGTATCGGATTCCGGAGAACGCGAGAACTATCTGAATGCGGGTCACGGGCCCAAGTCGTGGCTCCTGACTGTGGACCACAAGCGCATCGCGCTGCTCTTCTTGATCTCGATTACCTTCTTCTTCTTTATTGGCGGCTTCTTCGCGCTGCTTATCCGCCTGGAGTTGCTGACCCCGGCGGGCGACCTCGTCCAGTCCGACACCTACAACAAACTGTTCACCATGCACGGCCAGGTCATGGTCTTTTTCTTCCTTATCCCTGCCGTGCCCGCCGTGCTCGGCAACTTCCTCATCCCCATCATGATCGGGGCTAAGGATCTAGCCTTCCCGCGCATCAACCTGCTCAGCTGGTACCTTTTCATCACCGGCGGCCTTCTGATGATCTACACGATCCTCAATGGCGGCGTCGACACCGGTTGGACCTTCTACACGCCTTTCAGCAGCGAGTGGTCCAAAACCAACGTTATCTCCGCCATTGTCGGAATCTTCTTCGCGGGCTTCTCGTCGATCCTCACCGGACTGAACTTCATCGTGACCATCCACCGCATGCGCGCTCCCGGAATGACCTGGAACCGTCTGCCGCTGTTTGTCTGGGCCCATTACGCCACCAGCATCATTCAGGTGCTGGGTACGCCCGTCATAGCGATCACGCTTGTGCTGGTAGCGCTCGAGCGTCTGTTCCACCTGGGCGTTTTCAATCCTTCGCTAGGCGGAGACCCACTCCTGTTCCAGCATCTGTTCTGGTTTTACTCCCACCCGGCCGTATACATCATGATTCTGCCCGGCATGGGCATCGTCAGCGAAATCGTTTGCTGCTTTTCACGCAAGCGCATTTTTGGCTACAAGGCGATGGCAATGGCCGTGCTCGGCATCGCGGTGGTCGGGTTCCTGGTCTGGGCGCACCATATGTTCGTGGCCGGCATCTCAGTCTACGCTGCGCTAATCTTCTCGCTGCTGAGTTATCTCGTAGCCGTGCCCTCGGCTATCAAAGTGTTTAACTGGACTGCCACGATCTACAAAGGGTCCATCACCTACCAGACCCCGATGCTGTACGCTTTCGGCTTCGTCGGCTTATTTACCATCGGGGGATTGACCGGCCTGTTCCTGGCCTCCCTGGGCGTCGACGTGCACGTGCACGACACTTATTTCATCATTGCGCACTTCCACTACATCATGGTCGGAGGCATGGTGATGGCATACCTCGGCGGGATGCACTTCTGGTGGCCCAAAATTTCCGGCCGCATGTATCCCGAGGGCTGGGGTAAACTCGCCGCGCTCATTGTCTTCATCGGATTCAACCTGACGTTCTTTCCCCAGTTCATCCTGGGCTACATGGGAATGCCGCGGCGCTATCACTCATATCCGCCCGAATTCCAGATCCTGAACGTGCTCTCGACCGCGGGCGCGACCATTCTCGCCGTCGGCTACCTGCTGCCCATGGTCTACTTCATGTGGTCCATGCGCTACGGCAAGCCGGCCCCGCCGAACCCATGGAACGCCGCTGGCTTGGAGTGGCAGACCCAGTCGCCGCCCCCGACCTTCAACTTCGACGAGCAGCCGGTCGTAACCTGGGAAGCCTATAACTATGAGGAGATAGGCGAGATTCCGGAGACGGAGGAGGTCCCCGTTGCACACTAGTCGAGCGGTGGTCGACGAACCCGCACACGAGAACCCGGCGCTCCTGCACCACTTCGCGACCGAGGAGCAGCAGAAAAATGCCGCGAGCCTGGGCATGTGGGTGTTCCTCGCCCAGGAAGTCATGTTCTTCGGCGGCATGTTCTGCGCTTACCTGGTTTACCGCTACAAGTATTTTGCGGACTTTGGCTCCGCCAGTCAGCAGTTGGACATTAGACTCGGCGCGATTAACACGGTGGTACTCATCTGCTCCAGCTTGACCGTAGTTCTAGGGGTTCGTGCCGCCCAGCTTGGCAAGCGCATGGCCCTCGTTTTCTGGCTGCTCGCTACCATCTTTCTGGGTCTCGTCTTTCTGGGCATCAAGGCCGACGAGTATGCCGAGAAATTCGAGAAGCATCACGTGCCCGGAGCCGGCTTCAGCTATCACGAACTGCTTCCCGGTCAGGAGAAGCTCCCTGGGGCGGAACGCCAGTATGCGAACCCCCATCACGCCGAGATGTATTTCTCGCTCTACTTTGCGATGACCGGCATGCACGCTCTGCACATGGTTATCGGCGTCGGCCTGTTCGGATTCCTTGCCTACATGGCGTGGCGCGGCAAATACACTCCCGATTACTACACGCCCCTTGAAAACGCAGGATTGTACTGGCACTTCGTCGATATTGTCTGGATTTACTTATTCCCGTTGCTGTACCTGATCGAGCGTCATAGGTGAGATAAGCCATGGCTGATCACAATTCCGCTTCCGAACAAATGCCCGAACACATTTCCGAACATATTTCCTCGGCCGGTTCTTCCGTCGCGATCTGGCTGGCCTTGCTCGCGGGCACCGCTATCACCGTGGCTGCCGCCTTCATCAACCTCGGCCCATTCAACACCATCGTCGCCCTCACCGTCGCGACCATCAAGGCCACCCTGGTCGTCCTCTTCTTCATGCATGTGAAGTACACGCATGAGAAACTGACCGGCCTGGTTGTGATGAGCGCGATCTTCTGGCTGTTCATACTGCTCGCCCTCAGCATGGCGGATTATGCCACGCGCCTCTGGCGCTGACGTCGTCGGCCACTCGACGGAGTGCCCACCCGGGGGCCCGGGAGAGTCCAGAAGGCACCTTGCAAAAGCCCCATCCCACGATATAATTCAGCTCAATGGCAACTGGGCCGGAAGTCGCAAAAGCGCCGGGGATGGTGCCTGACGAGCTGAAACAAGAGCCGCGCTCGAAGGGCATACTTACCCCCCGCAAGAAAAAGCCGAAAGAACTTGCCGTCATCAACGAGTGCTGTACGGGCTGCGCGGGATCACCGGCTTGCGTGGAGTATTGCCCGGTGGAAGATTGCATGTTTTGGATACCGGATGACGATCATCCACCCTTCGGCCGCATCGACGTAGACCCGCTTCTCTGCATCGGATGTAAGAAATGCCTCAGTAAGGGTCCCGAGGGCGCCTTCCTCGACGGATGCCCCTGGGACGCGATCGTCATGGTGGATATTGCGGAAGTGGAAAAAGAAGTCGGGCCCATGAGCTACTAGCCGTTGGGGTTTGTGTGGGGACGGGGCTTCGCCCCGCCTCCACAAGGCCCCCCCTCAACAACTCACCAGCCCCTACCTGCTCGCTCTATCCTGGATTGCCCGTTCGTCCTCAATCGCTTGCTGACGCAGCCGCTCCGGTACTTCGGGCACCTCTCTTTGGTAGGGACGGATCGCGGGTAGGTCTTCCAGTTGGCCAATTAGATATAAAGCGCGAAGGGCTTCCCAGACTTGTTCCTCCCCCGGTTCGACGGTCGCAATCACAGTTCCTGGAACTACAGCGGCGCCCGTCGCCGTCGAAAGTGTGCGCACGCGGCCGGTGATCGGCGAACGCAGCTCGCGGGTCTGCTGGCCATCACCATCCTGCAGTTTCGCGATGAGTCCACCCTCGTGGATCGACGTACCGACCCCCGCGGTATCCATGACCCGGCCGGCTGTGGGAGTGGTGATCGTGACCGGCTGCAATAAAGAAACAATCTGTGATCTTCCCGTGTTGTCGCCGAAGCGGACCAAGGATAGCGCAGCGTTGCCGCGCACCATCAAGGAGGGGTCTTCCAACATCTTCAAGAGTGCCTCGTGGAAACCGCGGCCTGCCGTATCCTGTCCCATCACCCAGGCATCCGTGCTACGCACCTCTTCGCGTGGATGTGAGGCGAGCCGCACCAGATCGGGATACCAGCGTGCCGCGCTCGAGTCGTGCTGGCTCATGCGCTGGCCGAGTTGCACAATGGCGTGCTGGATGTGCCGCGGATGACTGTTGTCATTGAGGTATTCACCCATCTGCTTGGTAGTGAGCGCGCGGCCAAACCAGGTGCTCCACCAGAACATGAACGGCATGAGCACCACAAGCCACGCCGTCAGGAAGAATAGAAGCCGGTTACGCGTGGACCGGCGGGGACGTGACGGCTTTGGCACAAGATTATCCCCGACGTTTGCGGTCTTGTCCGCAGGCACGGGCGGGATGGGTTGTACAGCCATGCTTGATTTCCAGCCCCTAGCTCTCACTCTCGTTGGGCGTGGAGTCTTTGTTTTCGAGAGCGACTTTCGGAGTTACTGTGGGAGTTACAGCGGGCGTTACTTTAGTTGCCACTTTGGGCGTTGCTTCAGAGGCCACTTTCTTCTTGTGGAGGAAGGCGAGAGCTCCACGGTCACGCAGTTCCCAGTAAGCATTAAGAAAAAAGACGGCGGAGAGAGTCAATAGGATCAAACTCATGAACAAGCCGTCCACCGTCGTGACCGTACCCGTGGCGATTGTCCAGGCAATACCCAGGAGAGGGACTATGCCCATGACAATGGAAATCACTAGCATCATCGAAAGCAACAGCCCTCCTTATTACTGCTCAGATGGCTTCCAGTCCTACGTGCAGTCTTGCGTTCAACGAGAGGCGAAGCGTGGGCCGACGGCTCCATCGGCCTATTCAGCCTATTGCGCCTTGAACGTTGCATTCACGGTCTTGCTATCTTTGGCCGCCAGCGTGACCTTCTGTTCTTGCGTACCCATCTTTTCTTGCACGAAGGCTAACGTGTAGTCGCCCGGGGGCAGACCCTTGATTTCGAACTTGCCGTCCGGCCCAGTGACCGCATAGAACGGGGTCTTGACCACGTTGACATACATCTTCATCCACGGATGCTGGTTGCACTTCACCGGGAGCATGATTTCCTCGCGGGCGAAGGTCTTCTCCAGGGCCGGGGACTGCGGGGGTTGCGACTCATTCCACTCACGGTTGTCGGCCGGGGTGGGATGGATATTGTGAGTAGTGGGGTCACTGTTGACGATTTTAAGCGTTTGTCCAGCCATCACTCCCAAAACATGGGGATGGTACTTGCAGCCACTTTGATCAATGGTCACGGCCTCCTTGGGAACGTCAAACGTCCGGTTTCCCAACCCTTCCTTCACGTACACGAAGACATTGGCCAACTTGCCGCCGCTCGCTATCACTGTCTCGGCGGTGTTCGAGCCCTTGCAGGCCGGATCCTGGGTCATGTCAATTTTCGCTGCCTTGGGAGCGGTACCGTCAAGACTCACCGTGCCGCTGACACCGGCGGCGGTCGCCGGATCGATCGGTGTTGCAACCGGTGCGGGTGTGGCCGCCGTGCTCGGACCGGCAGATTGTTCTTCCGTGCTCGGCTTCTTGCTGCATGCAGTCAGCAGAACGAGGCCCACAACCGCACATAGGCCAAGGGTAACTAACCATTGTTTTGGCTTCATGATTTCCCTGCACCTTTCCTGGAATTGGGATGAGACCTTTGCCATATTTTACCGCGCGCCGCCCTTCCCCACAGGTCGCTTGTTCACGACGGAAGGCGGGATGCCCCGAGCGCTTCCACTGGCTGGCTTTGTGCGGGGAGAAGTTCTCGTCCTGCTGGTTTGGCTGCGCCCCATGGCTCCGGCCACACGGTGCTGCTCTTCCGGAGTGAGCTGGAAAATATAATCCACGAGCAGCCGGGTGTGATCCTTGTCGTAACTCTGGAACGCGGGCGGCCTCGGACCGGCGAACACCCAGCGGTTGTTCTCGCGCTTGAACAAACCGGAGGGCATCGCCGTGCCAGGACTGATGGCTTGTGGATCAATGATCCAGCGTTCAACCCAGTCGGGCTTCAGGCGTTCGCGCGCCAGAAGAAAATTGGGCGCCGTGGCATTGCGATCATGCGCAGCATCGCCGGTCGCGTGACACTTCAGGCAAGGCGCCGCGGTACTGGAGAACAAGCCGCGTGCCATGTCCGTTTCCTTCGCCTGCAAAGTCGTCGCCGGCTCCGGAATATACGGAAACGGCTGTCGCGAGAGGGCCGCAAAGAAACGCACCAGCTTGCCCAGTTCGTTCTCCGAGAAGCTGAAAGTGGGCATCCGCACCTGAAGATACGATCGCACGCCGTTGCGGTCGGTATCGGTCTCGTTTAACGAGGGATTAGAGAGGAAGTGCAGCAGCCACTGCGGGTTGACACGTGCGCCTTCCGTTAGCAGCTTGGGGGGAAGTTGCTCCTGCGCCTCCTGATAGCGCTTCATCCCCATCAGAGCCGTTTGCTGGCCCGGAATGAATTGGTGGCAGCCCATGCAGTTGTACTTCTTGACCACCCACCAACCCTCCTGGATATCACGGCGGTAGTCGAGAGGCCGGTACTGATAAGCCGCCGGAAGTGCGCTCTCCTGGCTGCCCATCAGAAAGGTGGTCAGGGCGCGAATTTGTTCCGGGGTCAGGTGCACGTTTGGCATGCGGAGTTTTTCAGTCTCCGACTTGATCTTCCCCTGGTCCCACACATTCGGTTCTGCAAGCTTGTGCTCGAAGAAGCCCAAATGTGAGTACCAGGGTGCTTTCGCGGGTCCCTCCGGGAGACGCGCACGATCGTCCGGATCCTTGATGGGTTCGCCGTCTCCCCGCTGTGCCATCTCCGTCAGCAGAGCGAAGTCCAGGCGTTCGATGGGCTTGCTCCCTTCGAAGGTCAGTTCCGTCCCGATCCTTCCTTCATCCTCAAAGCCGGAGATTTCATGACATCCAGCGCAGCCGAAATGGCGAATCCATTTCTTCCCTTCGTCCTTCAGCTTGGGATCGTCCATGAAAGCAGCATTTGGATAAGAACTGGGATCTTTCTTTTTCAGCGTGACGAGATAGGAGGCTACGTCCGATGCGTCCTGCTCTGTCAGCCGCAGGCTGGGCATGACAGTCATGTTCTGGACTTGCAGTTCATGGCCATCGTTCGGGCACTTGCTGTGTTGCAGATCGAACACAAAGGGCAAACCCTTCTTGGCATAGTCTTCAGGACCGATATCCTTTTTCTCGTAGGGACAATAGGGGCGCGTGCGCTGGCGGGCGTTGTGGACCCAACGCACGAGGTAATCGTAGTTTGCTTTCTCGCCAACGCGCGTCAGGTTCGCGGCAAATCCCCCACCCTGCATCTGATCGCCTTCCCCGACTGAATGGCAGCCCAAGCATCCGCGCGTTTCGAACAGTTCCTTGCCGCGGCCGGCATTTCCCGGATTGTGCTTCACCGGTGCGTCGGGTAAGGCCGACTGCCACAGGTACGCTGAGATCGCCTGAATCTGCTCGTCGTTGAGCCGGAAATTCGGCATCCGCGTCATGGGACGAAAATCGGTCGGTTTCTCCAGCCAGACTGGAATCCAGTTCTTGTTGAGCTTCAACCGGATGTCCTTCAGATTTGGTCCGACTTTCTTCATGTCCTGCAGCAGGCTCTTTGTGGTTCGGTCGAGCTGGACGATCCGCAAATCCAGTTTGCTGTTCGAGACCCGGAGCGCCACTGCCCGGTCGTTCAGACGATTGGCTTCCTCATTTGTCTGCGCGGTATCCGCCTGCTTCATCAGGTACGCGGCCTGCTTCAGGTTCTCCTTCTTCTCCTGCTCCATCTGTTTGATCTGTTGTGCGATGGAGTTCAGGTCCTCCGGTTCCTTGTCGTAGCCCTCGAAACGGTGGCAGCCCACGCACCCGCGCTGGCGAAACAAGTCTTTGCCCTCGCTGAGAGTCCAGCCCACGTCGCCGCTTACCAGCACCATGTCCGCGGCGTGGCAGGTCTGACAGCCGGCCTCGACATTCGGTTTCGGGAACAGCGGCCAGAGCCAATGCTCGTAATTTCCGTGTGCTTTCTCAACGTTGGTGGTGGCCCGTCCATTCCCCTGGTGACAGGGAGAACAGCCGAACTTGTCCGGATCATGAATCTTCAGCAGCTCCACCTCGGGATGGCTGGTGAAGGCCCGGGCGTACTTGTCGAGCTGTTTCCCTTTTGGTGCCATCGCTGCCGCGGTCAGCTTGACGGGCTCGCGGATCCCCATGTGGCAGGATTCGCAGCGATCCACAATATTGGCGTCGGCCACATTGATCTGTAGGATAGCCGGGTCCAATGCCTCCGTTTTGTCCTGCAAACCGCGAATCTGTGCCGGCGTCAGGTTCACCATGTGCTCCGACACATACGCATCGAGCTTCGCTTTCTGGTCGCTGACTGGCTTGATCAACTCTCCCAGTTCTGCGCTGAGTTTGGCTCGTTCCGTCTTGAGGTCATTGTAGGTTTCGTCGAGTTGTGGGTACGTGTAGGTCGCCTTGCTGCCGTCCGGGTACTGGACTACCGCCGTCTGCTGCTCGTACTTCTCCAGATCTTTGAGCTTGCTTTGCTTCGAGGATGCGCTGGTTGTGGTCTCGATATCGTAGGTCAGGGCATTCACGTAGGCGCGGCGATCCGTGAAGACGTTCTGCACCGCCAGGATTTTTGCGCTTAAAATGCGCAGCTCGTCGTTGATCTCCTTCGTCCGGGGCGCCGTCTTCTGATTCGCTTGCTCGTAATCCTGCTTCAGCTTCTGGTAATCGCTATTGCCCTCGACATCTTTTTCCGATTGGGCCGAAGTGGAACGCGCCGTCTTCAGAAACGTGGAGTAGCGATTTTTCCATTCGCGCTGGTAAGCTTTCCAGGGACGCTGTCCAAACGCTTCGTCCCACAGCGCCCAGAAAAGCGACGCCGTCAGGACCACCATTGCCACAACGTACCAAGACGCCATTGACTTCTGGACCAGCGGATCATTTTCGGGGACGGGCTTTTCCGGCACCACTTCCTCCTAAGCGTTGCGCGCGCCTAAACGTTGAACCAAGGCGTGATCCACACGTATTTGATATGAAATAAAAGCCGCAGCAGCATCTTGATCGGCAGGGCCAGCATGGTTAGCACGAAGAACATCATGATCGAGTACTGCAAGAAGCTCATGCGCTTGTAATCCTTTGGGTTATGGCGCCGGAAAAAGGCGTGCAGGGCGAACCCGCCCAGCGTGTAAAAGCCGCCCACCACCACCGCTCCGAAGATCGCCTTTACCCAGTTGGAGGTAATTCCGAACAGATCCGGCAGATCACGGTTGACCTCATAGATGAGACGGTTGTGGTCCCAGGTTTGTCCGGGCCAGAACCATTGCCACCCCGGTCCGCGAATGAAGGTCCCGATGATGATCATGGAGACCCACAGCACAATAAAGCCGAAGAGGAACGTCCCGATGGCAAACTTGCGCTGCTTCCACGTGTAGTAGCCGCTGCCCAGCGGGTTGGTATCGATGTAGGGAATCACCATCAGCCCGATGATGATCAAGGTCGGCATCACGACACCGGCAATCCAGGGATCGAAATACACCAGCATTTCCTGGAGGCCGAGAAAGTACCAAGGCGCCTTGGCTGGGTTCATAGTCAAGTTTGGGTTCGCCGGCTCTTCCAGTGGTGCATTCAGCGTGATGGACCAGATCATCAGGATAATGGTGACGATGATGGTGGCCAGAAACTCCACGCGCAACAGAAATGGCCAAACGTGAATTTCTTTCTGCCATCCCGGCTGAAAGGGCCAGGTCTTGCGATGGTGGGTTTTGGCCAGGGCGGCATCGCTTTCCAGTTGCGCGATCAACTGATCGTTGGCGTGTGCCTGCTTCCATGCCAGATAGATATAGAAGGCGAGCAGTGGAATCAGTGCCACGATGGGCACGTTGTCAGGAGCGGAGACGATGTCCCACAGTTGCTTCCAGTCCATACTATCGGCGCGCCTCCTTGACTTCGGATTCGAGCACGACCGCCGCTGGGCCTGAGATGCCGCCATCCTTTCGTACGCGCCAGAAATGCACGATCATCAGCACCGAAGCGACGATAGGAATGCCGATGCAATGCCAGATGTACGAACGCAGGAGTGCGTTCGCGTCCACGATTGAGCCGCCCAGCAATCCGAAGCGAACGTCATTATAGGGCGTCATGCCCAACTGGGGACCGAAGGGGCCCTCATGTCCGAGGCCCGGTGTAGCGCGAGCCATGTTGGTACCGACAGTAACAGCCCAGAAACCGAGTTGATCATCGGGCAGCAGGTATCCGGTGAATGAAAGCAGCAGCGTGAACACCAGCAGAAGTACCCCAATATTCCAGTTGAACTCACGGGGCTTTTTGTACGAGCCGGTCAGAAACACCCGAAACATGTGCAGCCAGACGGTGATCACCATCAGGTGTGCCGCCCAACGATGCATGTTGCGCAACAGCTTCCCAAAGGGCACGTCATGCTCCAGGTAGAGCACATCCCGGAATGCTTGCACCTTGGTGGGGTGGTAATAGAACATCAGCAGCACGCCAGTGAAGGTGAGCACGATGAACAGGTAAAACGTGATTCCTCCCATGCCCCAGGTGTAGCTGTAGCGCACCGCATCGCGGTTGATCTTAGCCGGATGCAAATGCAGGAAGGCGTTCGACAGCACGCCCAAAGCGCGATTGCGCGGGGTGTCGTCGTGCTTGTGACGAAAGATGGAGGTGTAAACCTGAGTCTTGGTCGGGTCCTTGAGAAGATCGATCTGTTCCTTGGCCTTGGCCGGCAAGTCGGTCTTCAGTGACTGTACATCGGCCTTCACCCCGCTGGCCAATCGCTCCAGGATGCCGGTTGTCTTTCCATTCTTTCCGTTCGAGCTATTTTCTTCAGCCATTTTCGTCTCTTTTCTGCTGGCGCATCTGGCGAGTCCACCAAGGCGTGGGCCGTTCACGCTTCAACCGAGCTCAAGTCAGACTCATGTCGGCAAATATGCTCCCGGCTCATTGAAGCGGCTCGGCTGACCCTTGGGCCACTGAAACAGCCGAGAGGTGTCCACGATGATTTCGCCGTCAGGAGCCAGTTCCACGAAGGCGCGGTCCATCGGTCGGGGCGCAGGCCCCTCGAAATTGATCCCTTCGTCATCGTAGCCGCTTCCGTGGCAAGGACATTTGAACTTGTTTTCGCTGGCCTTCCAGTCAGGTGTACAGCCCAGGTGGGTACAACGAGCGTAGATGACAAAGAGGCGATCAGGTCTGCGATCCACCCAGATGCGATACCTCTGCTGCCATTTCGTGTCCACACCCAAACCGTAATCGGAGGGATAGCCGATCTTGAAGATGGTGGCTGGTTCGAAAAGAGTGCGGGGCAGAAAAAAACGGAAAAAAGCCAGAAACCATGCAGTCAGAAAGGCTGTGACAGATACCCATACCAGCCGGCGGCGGCGCTGGTTGACCGCACTGTCTTCCGGACCAACCGCTGCCACGCCCGCGGAGGCGGCCGCCTTCGAGGTACCCACCGCAGTCGAACCAACATAAGGAGCAGCCCTTCCTGCTTGAGCAGGGGGCGTGTTGGGCGCATCCGGGTTTTCTGCCATGGCCCTCGATCCTCCTCCTACAAAATCTATTCCTGAATCTGTTTCTCGCGCTTCAATCAGCGACCATGGAATGCGCCGCCGGTTCCCTTTCCTGATCCTGAATCTCCGCTTCCGGTTCGCCGATCGCTGCCAACACCGACGCGGCGAGAGCTTGAATGAATTTTGGCGAGTCATTGAGGCCTCGCGTCATCTCAAAGCGCTCGATGCCGAGAAGCCGGGCCTCCTGCCGCGCATGATGATCAATCTCTCCCAGGGTCTCGACATGGTCGGAGACAAATGAAATTGGTACGATGCATACTTCGCACCGCTTCTCCGAGGCCGCTTGCCGCAGCGTCTGGTGCAACGACGGCTCTAGCCATCGGCTGGCGCCCACCTTGCTCTGATAGCACAGGCGATGATCATTCGACCATCCTCCCTGCTCCATCACCAAGCCCACGGTTTCTTCAATATGCCGCTGGTAGGGGTCACCCTTTTCGATCACCGACACCGGGACACTGTGCGCGCTGAAGATTAGCTGCACAGCCGGCGGATGTGGAAAACGGGCAAGCGCCTCATCAATCCTCTCCACTACGGCTGCGATGTATAGCGGATTACGATAAAAAGTCGCGACACAGGAAGTCGGAACTGCGCAATTCCACAGCCGTCGCCACTCGTTCAAGCTGCTGCCGGTCGTCGTCTTCGAGTATTGCGGGTACAGAGGTAACAGCACGATTTGGTCCACTTCCGCATCCTGAAGTTGAGCGATCGCCTCGGCGGTGAACGGGTGCCAGTAGCGCATCGCCACCACGCAGCGCGCGTCGACACCGTCGCGCATCAGACGCGCTTCCAGAGCATCGGCCTGTTGCTCGGTGAACCGGCGAATGGGAGAACCCCCATTGATGGCCGCGTAGTGCTGGACTGCTTTTTTCGCGCGCGTGCTCGAGATCAGCTTCGCCAGCGCACGCCTGCCAAGTCGGGAAAACGGGAAGTCAATGATGTCCGGATCGCAGAAAAGGTTGTAAAGGAAGGGTTCGACCGCCGCCAGCGAATCGGGCCCGCCGAGTTGGAAAAGGACTACACCAACACGCTTCGAAATCCTCACCATTCCGTCGATCCCCACAGAAGTGGGCACGATGTTACTCAAAAACCGC
>JACXTT010010047.1_pt1 | contig 12828 bp, 8 predicted proteins | sample 9270951 | NCBI WGS metagenome assembly JACXTT01 (sample SAMN15532306, study PRJNA645909) | rock metagenome | isolation source: weathered quartz diorite | place: Puerto Rico | collected 2017-06-21 | reverse complement strand
TGCTTTGGAGCGGACCCGCCCGTAGGTCAGTTCAAGCTGGGTCTGCTGGGCAGCAGGGTCATGCTTGGCGTTGGTCAGGCTGGATTGCGAGCCGACGTTCAGAACCGAGCCGTCAAGCAGGCCGATGCGGACGCGGCCTACGGCCTCGGTACGCACCGTATCCTGCCAATCCACGGGGGCGCTGCGCTGCGCTGGGACCGCGGGAGCCTGGCCGCGCAGCAAATATCCGACGGGGACCAGAGCGCGGACCTCGCCGGCCGGTTCGGGCGCCACCTGCGCCCAGCCGGGGGCCGCGAGTGCCAGCACCAACAGCAATTGGAATCGCTTGCGTGGGCGCTCCAACATGCGCGGATTATAGCGTAAGCGAACAGCGGGGAATCTGTCGGGGCCGGTGCTTCTAGAACCGCCAGTAGCTATTTACGGCCCCAGGTGCGGCCGCCGTCCTGGGTGGTCCAGCGGATGCCGTCGGCGTTGGTGATGGTGAGCTGGAGGAGGCCGTCGAATTCGATCTTCAGGATGCTCTTGCGGGTTGCGTCGAGCGGCTCGCTGTAGTTGATCTTCGCCCAGTTGCGGCCGGCATCGGCGCTGCGGTAGAGGGAGCCGTCCTGGCAGCCGGCCCAGACCTCGTCGGCCTGCGCCGCCACGCTCTCCACCGGCTTGCAATCGCCGAAGGCCACCGGGACCCACTTGCCGCCGCTGCGCGCGTGCAGCAGCTTGCCGGAGACCACCACCCATCCTGACTTCTGCGCCGTCGAGAAGCTGTCCTGCGTCGTGGTAGCACTCACCTCCGCTTTCTCGGTGGCAGCTTGCTTGGATTGCAGCACCGTGCCGGACTTGTCGGCGTTGGTCTGGTTCGAAGCCTGGTTCACATTGGCCTGGGTCGCGTTGGCCTGCGCGTTGGGGCCGCCCGGATGCTCGGCGGCTGCCTGCCGGGTCTTGGAGGCTTTGTCCTTTTCGAAGGACTCGTAGTACGCGACGCCGGTTGAGGCAGAGGCCTGCTTCTTTGAGTTGGCGGGGGCGTTGGCGTTGGCGGCCTCCTGGTCGCGCGCAGGCGTGGCTGATGCCGCCAGCTGGCCCGAGCCAACGCCACCCTTGCCCTCCTTCACTCCGCCTTCGTTGCCCTGGGGCGTCGAGGGAGCGGGCGCTGCGGGAGCAGTCGCTGAAGGCGGAGATGACTTGGGCACACCGCGGAGGGCGAACGGATTGGCGTCTTCGCGCTTGGCCTCGGCGCGCATCTGCGGGCGGTCGAACTTGCCGGCGTCGGCGTCCTTGTTCTGCGCAGACTGCGCTTCCGCGGGCTGGGGCAGCGCGGTGCCGGGGGCGAGTCCGCCGCCGACTCCGCCGCCTGCGCCGTTTGCAACGCTGCTCGAGGCACTGCCCAACCGTCCGGATTCGCCGCGGAAGTTGCCCGCGCGGCGGTCGCCCAGGAGCTTGCTGCGCTCCTCGGCCGTCACGGTCGAGGCCGGCTTCTTCAGGCCGTCATCGGTAAGCGCGCCGTTGATCGCGGCAACGCTGTTCTTGGACAGTGCGCGATTGGCCCGCGCTTCGGTCTTGGTGTCGGCAGAGGCGATCTCGTCCGCGGCTTTGGGCGCGGGCTGGTTCGCGGCCGGGGGCGGCGCTTGCGCCGGCACCGGGCCGGGCTCGAGGTTTCGCGTCTGCTGCGGCGCGAGACGGTTCTCGCGGAACGCAAAAAAGAACACGCCGAAGACCAGCAGCACCGAGGCCGCAAGTCCCGCCCAGCGCACGGAGAACCAGGAGACGGTGCGGCGGCGCGCGGGGATGGCGATCACCCGCGCCGTTGACTCCTCCGGCAGCTGCGCCAGGGCCACGACCTCGCGGCAATCGCTGCACGCGGAGAGGTGGTCGAGCACGCGCGCGCGCTCGTCCTCGGCGAGCGAGCGCTCGAGGAAGGCCGCGAGCAGGTCGGCATCGGGATGGCCGGAGGCGGGCCTCTGCCGCGCCAGCCGGCTGCGGACGCCTGCCGGCAGCTCGAATTGGGGGGTCTCGGACATCACTTCTTTCCTTCCTCTTGTGAGAACGTGGCGGCGCGGCTTTCTTGCACGCGCAGCCCGGGGCCCGCGAGCTCGCCGCCCTGCGGCGGCCGCAAGCGCTCGCGGACGTTCACCGCGAGGTCGCGGACGTCGGCGGAGAGCGCCTCCTCGGCCTGGCGCGGGCTCATGCCGGCGCGCTCCAGCAGGGTGAGGATGTCGCGGCGCAGTCCTTTGGCGGTCTTCTCCAGCTTGCGGCTGATGGTGGATTCGTGTAAGCCCAGGGTTTTCGCGATCTCGGCGAGGGTGCGGCCGTCGAGAAAATAGGCGGCGAGGATGTAGCGCTCCTCGGCGGGCAGCGCGGCCAGAGCGGCGTCGGTAGCGGCCTCGAGGCGCGGATCGGCCGCAGTGGCGGGTTCCGCCTGGGGTGCAGCGAACTGTACGCCGTCTTCGCTCTCCTCGTCGAGGCTCACCTCGCGACGGGTGCGGCGGTAGCGGTTCACGAACTCCTGCGCCAGCACGGTGCGCAGCCAGCCTTCGAGCGACCCTCGGCCGGTGTAGAAGCTGAGCTTGGAGACGCGGGCGTGGCCGTCGCCTTTGGTGCGCATGCCGTAAAGCTCGGCGTAGAGGGAATCGGCCAGGTCGCGGGCGGCGGATTCCTCGCGCGCGATGCTGTAGGCCGCCCCGTAGAGCGACGAGCGGAAGCGGGTGAGGAACTCCTCCCACGCCTTCTCGTTGCCGGCGGCACAGCCACGGGCCAGGGCCAGCTCCTCAACGCGCAGCGATTCGAAGAACTCGGCTGCGCGGCGGGCTGTACATCCCGCGGCGAGGTTTTTCGCGGCGACTTCGAGCAGGATGCTGGAGAAGTCGGCGGCGGAGAGTCCGTAGCGGGCGGCGCCGCTGCGGGAGTAGAGGGCCGCCTGAAGCTCCGGGGATGGCGCTGGGGCAGGCATCGCTTTTCGGAATCGTACCGCAGTTGGATGCGAAAAAGCCCACTCAAGCCAAAAGAGGGCTTGAATGGGCCACCCGAAATCAACGTGCAAGAAGCCGCCGGGCCGGCGTTCTAGGGGCAAGGATTCGTCCCCGGAGGCTGAACATGAAACACACACTTCGCCAGACCTGGCCGCTTGTGGCCGGGGCCCTACTGGCAGCCATCATACTGATCGCAATGAGTGAACCGCCGCAGGCCAGTGCCGGCCAGGGACCTGTCGGGCACGGGCGGTATCAGGTGCTGGAGCCGCTCGAGCAGGGCAACCTGACCATCTTCCCCGTGGTGGCAGCGAGCGTCCACGATGCGCGCGGGTTCCTGACCCTCGACGAAGGACTGCGTTCGGGCGAGGTGGTGGTGACCGAGGCGGGACGCGCCAATCCCATGGTGCGGCGCCCGGGAACCAGCATCCCGCGCGGCGACGGCGCGGAGGTGAACCGGCTGGTGCTGGTGAACAACTCCTCGCGGCCGCTGCTGCTGCTGGCAGGCGAGATCGTGAGCGGCGGCAAGCAGGACCGGGTGGTGGGCAAGGATCGCATCGTGCCCGCCGGAACGGAGGCCGATTTGAACGTGTTCTGCGTCGAGCCGGGCCGCTGGGTGGCCAACTCGGCCCATTTCGGCACCAAGGACTTCGCCATGTTGCAGCCCAGCGTGCGCGGCAAGGCCATGGCGGACAAGGACCAGCAGAAGGTCTGGGACAGCGTGCGGGCCAGTAACGAAGGCCTGAAACAGCGGGCGGAGGTGGTCATGGTGGAATCCGGCGGAGACTCCTCGTATTCGTCTGTCGCCAACGATCGCAAGGTCCTCAAGAAGGTGGATGAGGTGGCGACGCCCATGCAGCGCAGCTATCAGGACGTCATCGGCAAGCTGCGCGAGCGCAACGCCGTGGGCGTAGTGGTGGCGGTGAACGGCCGCATCATCTGGGCCGACATGTTCGCCAGCACCGGCCTCTTGGAGAAGTACTGGCCGAAGCTGGTGCGCTCCTACGCCGCCGAGGCGGTGGTGACGGCAGGCTACAAATCCAACGCATCCCTGGCAGCGGCGCAGGCCTTTGTGGACGATCTGGAGGGCCGCCATTCGGTCTCCGAGAGCGAGCCCGGTGTCTATCGCCAGACGGAATCGAGCGGCCCGGGCTACAAGGTCTTTACTCTGACCTCGCTGCTGCCGGGCACGGGTTTTGACCTCCACCAGAGCAAGATGGCGGAGCTATGAACAGCGGCCTGAAAAGCACGGCAGGTACGGAATCCCCTGTATTCATGAGGGTTCCGGAGGATACCGGGGGGTAACTGCAATTACCTTCGTAACTTACGTCGGTAATTCACCGGATGGGAATGTATGCAACAAAACGGGTACCTTTTGTGTCTAATACAAGTAAGAAAGGTGCAGGGGTCGGAGGTGACTTATGCTGGTCGAAAAGTTCTCCATCGCTGAAATGACGGTCCTGCGAAAGGAGCTCCTCGAAGGAGGGCTCGATTTCTGGCAGGCCGCCGAAGTGCTGCAGGCGTTCCTCATGGGGCGCGGATACGGGGTCTCCCCGCATGCGGCGCAGATGGCCGCGAGCCGTGTCGAGGGCGCGGGCTGCTCGATCGAGGCATTGCAGAAGGAGCTGGAGGGACTGGCGCTGGTGATGTAAGCGCCCGCTGCCGACTTCTGTCTGGGCGTACTCTGCTGCACCTGAAAATTCACGCGTGATCGAAGCCGGGCGAACCTGCCCGGCTTTCCTTTTGCGCTGAACACTCCATTCAAGGTCGTCAATCCCTGTTACGCGAAAGCGGAGAGCAATCCCGAATCTTGAAGGGATGCCCGAAATTTTCAATCTTTGACCCTTTTCTGCACACTCCAACGGCCTATCAGGAACCGTAAGTTTCGACAAATCAAGGTTATACGTAAGTTAATAGGGGCCTACGGGGTGGCATCAAACTTGCTTCCATAACCTGTAGGAATCAGGCCGCTCGGAGGTGAACGGCATGATGACGCCCGAAGTCTTCAGCGAAGCCGAGCTGGACCGGCTGCGCAATCAGCTGCGAGAGATGGATGTGTGGGAAGCGGAGGACTTGGTACAGATCTTCCTCATGGCGCACGGGTACGGCGTGCGTCGCGAGGCGCTCCGCGGCGCCTTGAGCAGGGTGGCACTGAACCAGTGCAGCATGGAGTCCATGCAAAGCGAGCTGCAGAACCTGGCGCTGGTGATGTAGCGGACAGGTTTCGCAGGCTTTGCCGGCTTGCCGGAGGGCTGAACCAGGGGGGTCTGGCCTCGGTCAGGCGGAGGGCATGCGAAGAACCAGCCGGGCGAATCTGCCCGGCTTTTTTCTTTTCCCATCTCAAAGTCAAAACCCCCACCAAGCAAAACCGGCTTGGGTGGGCAACCCTGAGTGTTCAGCAGTCAGCTGTTCATCATTCAGCCAGGATTCCCTGAGACGGTGTGGGAGCAGCAGACGGCGCCGGGGCCCTTCGACTCGGGCTTCGCCCTCGCTCCGGATGACACCCAAGAGAAGAATGCGCATCCCAGGTTAGCGCCCAAAGCGGGCGCGAACCTGGGGCACCGAACCCTCGTTTTTCTTCGAGGAATCATTCGTAGCGCAGGCTGTCCACCGGGTCGAGCTGGGCGGCGCGGGTGGCGGGGAAGGTGCCGAAGATCACGCCCACCAGGGATGAGACCAGCAGGGCGATGACGACCGACCATCCCGAAATAGGGATGCGGAATTCGGTGAAAAACCGCACGGAGAAGGGCAGCGCCAGGCCGATAAGGATCCCCACCAGTCCGCCGGTGAGCGAGATGAAGATGGCCTCGGCGAGGAACTGGAACTTGATCTCCTTGGAGGTCGCGCCCACGGCCTTGCGGATGCCGATCTCGCGCGTTCGGGACTTCACCGTGACCAGCATGATGTTCATGATGCCGGTGCCGCTGACGACCAGCGTGACCATGGAAATCAGCAGCAGGACGGCCGTCAAAGCATTGGCGGTGCGGTTGGCCACGCTGAGCAGCTGGGTGAGGTTGCCGACCTCGTAGGTGGACTCCGGCCGGTGGCGCGCGGTGATGACGCGGCGGATGTTCTCGGTGCCTTCGGCGACCATCGAGGGATCGGCCATGGAGAAGTAGAGCTGCTTGGCGGTGTTGGCGCCGGTGAAGTACTGGCTGACGGTGAAGGGGATGGCGACGGTGTCGTCGGTGACCTCCGACGCCCCGAAGGTCTCGACGCTCTCGCGGAAGGTACCGATGACGGTGAAGGGGAGGCTGCTGATCTTGATGGCGCCGCCGACGGCGCGGTTCTGTCCGCCGAAGACCTTTTTCGCGAACTTTTCGGTGACGACCGCGACCTTGGCGCGCGACTGGTAGTCATCGTTGTCCAGGAAGCGTCCGGCCACGATGGTGAGGTTGCGCACCTTGCTGTAGTCAGGGTCTACGCCCAGCACCTGCACGTCGCCCTCTTTGGCGCCGCCCAGGGGCATGCGCTCCACCAGGTTCTCCACCGGCGAGGCCCAGACGACGCCCGGCACCTGCTGCTGCACGGCGCGCAGGTCGTCCACGGTGAGCTTGTCCTGGAGGGTCTGGCTGGCGCGCACGCCGCCGCCCTTGTACTCCACCCAGATCTCGTTGGCGCCGATGCTCTGGATCAGCTGCAGCACATACTGCTTGCCGGTGAGGCCGATGGTCACCACCAGGATGAGCGAGGCGGTGCCGATGACCATCCCCAGCGCGGTCAGAACAAAACGCACCCGGTTCTGGCGGAAGGAGTCCAGCGCCACCAGGGCGATCTCCCAGAGCTCGGCGCGGTTGGGGATGGCGGGGTCACGCGGCTGCATACACTCATCGTAATGCGCGCGGCGCTGCTTGGACAATCAAAGCCGGGCCATCGGCGGGCTACTCGATGCGGCAGACGCGAACGAAGGAGTTCCGGTAGGGACAGGCCAGGCTGCCGGCGGCGGGATGCGTGTTTTCCAGCACCACCCAGTCGGCGCCGAAGTCACGGTGCAGGCGGCGGAAGTCGTCTGGCGTGAAATCCTTCCAGCGGTCGCGGGCGTGCACCTGGCGCTGCCAGTCGTCAGCAAGCGACGGGAACAGCTGAACGACGCCGGAGTCTTTGACGGCGTCGTCCATCATGCCGCGCTCGGCGAAGGCGCGGAAGCCGTGGAAGTCCTCGTGCGGCCGCTCGAGGTAGCGCGGGTCAAGGGCGAAGTAGGCCTGCTTGGGCGCATGGTCGCGTACCCAGCGGAACGCCTGCAGCCAGGGGTTGCGCGGCGCGGCGCCCGGCCACTCGATGTGCGCGCTCGACGCCAGCAGGCTGCGCTGGGCATAGAACATGACGCCGCACAGGGGCGCGAGCAGCACGATCCAACGCAGCGGCTTGCGGAGGAGCGCGAACTCGCCGAGTAGTCCCCCCGAGAGCAGCACGAGAAAGAGGTAGACAAGATGGAACCCGCGCAAGGGCTGATAGACCACCAGACGTTCCAGCTGGGGCGGGATGGTGATCGCCACGCCGAGCAGAACCACGAAGGCGCCGAAGCAGGCGACGCGGCGGCAGACATCGGCCAGCCGCAGCAGGTTCCTGCGCTCGCCGACGCGGGCGAACCAGAACAGCAACAGCGGCGGCGCGATGATGCCCAGCCACTCGTACCACTCCCAGCGCAGCAGGTAAAGATATCCGTGCGCACGTACAGCTTCCTTCCACGCTTCCGAGCTGGGCTGGAAGAGAGATTGCAGAGGGAAGAAGAGCAGCATCGCCGCAGGCGCGGCTTGCGGATGCAACCACTTATGCGGCAGCCAGTGCTCGGGCAGGAGCAGGAAAACGGCCAGTACCACGGCGTAGACCGCCATCTGGACGTGCAGCAGCGCCGCGGGAACCAGCCAAAGCGCTGCGCGCCACAGCCTGCGATCGAGGACGTCAACCAGAAAAAGGAGCAGCAGCGCGGTGGCGGGCGCGCGGGGGTGCAGGTACTGGTCCGCAAGATACAGCGCGGTGCCTGCTACGGAAAGCGTGAGCAGCGAGGCCAGCAGCGCCGTGCCCGCCGCAGCGGCGCGCCGGCTGGGGAAGCAGCGCCGGAGGATGCGCCATCCCGCGCCCAAGATGAGAAAGATGGATGCGAGGTGCCACAGAAGCAGCGTCCACTCGATTGAAAGATGCGTGACGCGCACCGTCCGTGCGACCGCTTCGTCAAAGAGTGTGGGGTCGGTCTGTGCCAGGAAGATCTGCGCGTCGTGGGGAAAGAGCGAGGGATCGAGATCGCGCTCGATGGCGGGAAGATAGATGGCCTGGTCTTCGAGGCCGACGTGGTAGCCGTGGACCAGGACGGCGGCGAGGGTGAGGGCGAGGAGATACGCGGCGATGCGCGCTCGCGCCCCTCGGATCGCCATCAGAAGGTGAACTTGATGCGGCCGGAGACGATGCGCGGCGGGGCGAACTGGATGGGCGTCTCCTCGCTCTCCTTGGCGATGGCGTAGCGGTCGTCGGAGAGGTTGGCCAGGTTGAACTCCAGCCGCACGCTCGCGTTCTCGCGCCTCCAGACGCGGAGGCCGCTGGTCAAGTCGGCGGTGGCGTGGGAAGGCAGGCGCATGGCGCCGTTCCTGGCGGCGGTGCCGCTGCCGTAGCGGATGAGCCAGCCGGCGAAGAAGTCGTGCCAGCGGTGGTTGTAGTAGATGGAGGCAGTGCCGCTGTGGGGCTCGTCGAAAGCGGGCAGGAACTTCTGGCCCGGCCTGATCTCCTCGCCCACGGCGAAGCCGCCGGAGAGCGGGCCGAAGAAGAAGGTGCGCTGCCAGGCGTACTGGATGCGTCCGGAGATGCCCAGCTTCTCCAGCTGCTTGAAGTTCACCGCCATGTCCACGCCGTAGGAGACCGCGCGCGCCGAGTTGATGGGCAGGAAGAGCTTGGTCACGCTGATCTCGCGATACTCGAAGGGCGTGTCGCCGCGGTGGTAGAAGCCGTTGAGCTCGAAGGTGACCTTGGGATGGAGCTCCTGGTAGAGGCCGGCCTCGAAGTAGTGCTGGCGATAGGGCTTGACGGTCCCCACGCGGTCTGGCGCTTCAGGCGCCGAGGTGCCGAAGAAGTTCGCCAGCAGGAAATACTCCAGCGGATGGGGCGAGAAGAAGCGGTTGTAGGCGAAGTGCAGGGTGGTGCGGCTGGACGGGAAGTGGTAAGCCAGCGCAAAGCGCGGGCTGACCTGCGCGAACGTGTTCGTCAGGTTGAGCTGGTCCCAGCGGAGGCCGACGTCAGCCGTGAGGTTGGCCGTCAGGTTGATGTGGTCCTGCGCGTAGAGGCTCGCGAGTCCGCCCACTTTGCTTCCGCGGAACAAGAAGGGCTCAGGGTCCTCGGGCGGCAGCGGGTCCTCGCGCGAATCGAAGAGGAAGCGCTCGTGGTCCTGGATGCGGGTGAGGTCGAAACCCGCCTTGAAGATGTGCTTGCGCCAGCTATGCACGAGGTCGGACTTGAGCCCGTAGGTCAGGGTGTCGCGCTGGCCGTCGCCAAAGGGCGTGATGGGATCGGTGGTCGGGGCGAGGCGGTCGTCCACGGAGCGCTCGTAAAGTGACGTGGTGAGCGCGGTGGCGGGCGAGAAGGTGTGCGCCCAGTCGACGATGACGGTCTGCGAGCGCAGCCGCCGGACCGAGTTGCGTCCGACCTCCTGGTCCGCCTCCAGGTTGGGTTGCTCGAAGTTGGCGCCGCCGCCGGTGGCGTAGAGGCGCAGGGTGTCGTGTGTGAAGCGGTAGTCGAGCTGGCCGCTGCCGTGCATCCCGAAGCCGAAATCGAAATGCTGTTCGGGCTCGGGCGGGTTCATGTACCAGTCGGAGGTGAAGCCGCTGGCGGAGAGGTAATACCCCAGCTGCTTGTGGCTGCCTCCATATTCGAAGAAGCCGTTGCTGGTCTCGAAGCTGCCGCCGCCGAAGGCGGCCGAACCGTGTCCTTTCACGTCGAAGCCGGAGCGCGTGGTGGTGTCCAGGATGCCGCCGAAGCGGTTGCCGTACTCCGCGGAGAAGGTACCCGAGACCATGTTGACGGTCTCGAAGGCCTCCGGACTGAAGCCCGGGCTGAACTGCTGCTGCGGGTTCTCGAGGAAGGAGACGCCGTTGATGAACTCGGAGAGCGAAACCTCATGGCCGCGGACATGCACGTAGTTGTCGTGGCTCATGGTGGCGCCCGGGAAGGTGTAGAGCGCGAGGGTGGGGATATCGCGCACGGTGAACCCAGGCAGCGATGTGAGTTCGCTGTGCGTGAGCAGGCGGGAGTTGCTGGTCTCGCCCAGGCTGACGTCGGCCGAGTGCACCTCCACCTGTTCGGTGATTTTGGCCAGCTTCATAAGCTGGATCTCGACGCTCAGCGGCTGGCGCGGCTTCACGACGATCTCGGCCTCGGCGCGGTAGTAGCCGGGCGCGGTGGCCACCAGCTCGTACTCGCCGGCGGGGAGCTGCAGGAAGCGATGGCTGCCGTCGGCGCCCGTGCTCCCTTGCCACTCCATGCCGCTGTGTTTGAGGGTGAGAGCGGCGTTGGGGATGGCCTCGCCCTGCGGCCCGGTGACGCGCACGTCAAGCACCGCCTGCGCCCAGACGCAGCAGGTCCCGAGCGCGAGAACGGCCACCAACCTCCGGAACCTGCGCATGAATCGCCCTCCTGAAGCTGGCTATTCTATGCAGGGATGCCAGGAACCTGCAGATCAGGGCTTTTACTGAGGGCGCTTCCGGGAACCGCTTACTGCTCGGCGCTCATCACCTCACGAACCTTGCGGCAGAGTGCCTCCTGGGTAAAGGGCTTCTGCAAGTAGGCGGAGCCGGCTTCGAGCATGCCGCGCTGCACAACCACGTCGTCGGTGTATCCCGAGATGTAGAGCACCTTGAGCGCGGGGCGCTCGCTCTTGAGACGGCGGGCGAGTTCGCGCCCGTTCATCTCCGGCATCACGATGTCGGTGAGCAGCAGGTGCAGCGGCTCATTGTGCCCCGCAAGGAGCGCCAGGGCATCGGGCCCGTCGCAGGCTTCGAGCACGCTGTAGCCCTCGCGGGTGAGGATCTCGCGCACCAAGTCCCGGACCGGGTCCTCATCCTCCACCAGCAGCACGGTGCCAGCGGCACGCGCGGCGCGCACGCCGGACTCCGGCGTAGGCAGCGGGCCCTGCGCTTCCTTCTCGTCGCTGATGGGCAGATAGATGGTGAAGGCGGTGCCCTTGCCGACTTCGCTATCCACGTGGATAGCGCCGCCGCTCTGCTTCACGATGCCGTAGACGGTGGCCAGCCCCAGTCCGGTACCGTGGCCGGCCTCTTTGGTGGTGTAGAAGGGCTCGAACAGGTGCGCGCGCACCTCCGGCTTGATACCGTGGCCGGTGTCGTGCACCGAGACCACAGCGTATCTTCCGGGAGCGACGTCGGCAGGCTCGCCGCGGGGCGCGCCGTTGACGGCGGCGTTGCGCGACTCGATCTTGAGCTGGCCGCCCTCGGGCATGGCGTCGCGCGCGTTGATGGCCAGGTTCATGATCACCTGCTCGATCTGGCCGCGGTCGGCGCGCACCCGGCCGAGGTCGGGCTGGGCCTCGATGCGCAGCGCGATGTCCTCGCCCAGCAGGCGCTTGAGCATGTTGCCCATATTGTGGATGACGGCGTTCAGGTCGAGCAGCTCCGGCGCCAGCACCTGGCGGCGGCTGAAGGCCAGCAGCTGGCGGGTGAGCGAGGCGGCGCGCTCCCCCGCTTTCTTGATCTCCTCGATGTCGCGCATGGCCTTCTGGGGCTCGCCCAGGTCGCGCGGCAGCAGGTCGCTGTAGCCGCGGATGACGGTGAGCAGGTTGTTGAAGTCGTGGGCCACGCCGCCGGCCAGTCGCCCCACGGCCTCCATCTTCTGCGCCTGGCGCAACTCTTCCTCGGCGCGCTCGCGCTCCACGATCTCCTGCTTGAGTTTTTCCGTGGTCTGGATGAGGGTCGAGGTGCGCTCGATGACGCGCTCCTCCAGCTGGTCGCGCGACTGGCGCAGCTCCTCCTCCAGCCGCTTGCGCTGGAAGAACTCCGGCACGGTGACCGGCGCGCTGCGCGGCGCCGTCCCCTTGCGCGCGGCCTTGGGGCTTGCAGGCCGGGACTCAAAGTAGCGCGCCAGGTGTTCCTCGATCCTCTCCGGCGGCGCCATGATGAAACGGCAGTGCTGGTCGCCTTTGGCGAGGCACTCGACCTCGGCCGCCACCAGCGGCAATCCGAAGCTTTCCTCGCACCATCCCGACGAATATCCCGCATTCATGATGCAGACGGGGAACTCCACGTGCTCGCCGCCGGTGCGTTTGAGCCAGGCGTCGGACTCGAAGGAGAAGGGATGGTCGTAGATGAGGTAGTAGTTCTCGTCCGGACTGGGGCGCGACTCGGGAAAAATCTCGACGAAGGCCCATCCGGTGAAGGAAAAGTGGATGGGGCCGGCGGAGAGGCGGTCGATGGGATCGGAGACGCCCATCTTGGCGTGGAAGCTGCGCGCATCGGCCTTGCCGATGGCGTGCGCCACGTCGAACAGCAGGTTGTTGGCCACGCTGAGCGCTTCGGCCGGGCCTTTGTCCTCGTAGAGCGAAGTTACCAGCTCGAAGAACTCCACCGACATCGAGGCGGCGCGCACCAGGATGTAGCGCTCGCCGGAGATGGAGATGGTGCTGTGCTGGGGGTCTTCGACCTTGGTGGAGAAGTAGCGGTCCACGTAGTCCTGCGCCTTGAGGAAGATGGGTGCGAAGGGCTTGGGGACGCTCACCGTATCCAGTTCGCCCGGCACGCGCGTGCGCGGCGGCTGGCCCGCGTTCTTTTGCGGCTCGGCGAGTTTAGCCTCGAGCTGCGCCACGCGGCGGCTCCGGGCCTGGACCTCGTCAGTGGTGGGAGCCGTGGGCTTGGGCCTTGCTTCCGTTTTTGGGCCC
>JACXTT010010046.1_pt1 | contig 12828 bp, 10 predicted proteins | sample 9270951 | NCBI WGS metagenome assembly JACXTT01 (sample SAMN15532306, study PRJNA645909) | rock metagenome | isolation source: weathered quartz diorite | place: Puerto Rico | collected 2017-06-21 | reverse complement strand
GTTGATGTTCGATTCTTTTTCGATGTAGGTGTCGGTGCGCGGGACGTACGCTTCCGGCTGGTAATAGTCGTAATACGAAACGAAATATTCGACCGCGTTTTCGGGGAAAAAGCCTTTAAATTCGCCATAGAGCTGAGCGGCGAGCGTCTTGTTGGGCGCAAGGATGAGAGCCGGCCGCTGCACGCTCTCGATGATCTTGGCCATGGTGAAGGTCTTGCCCGAGCCGGTGACGCCCAAGAGCACTTGGTCCTGCTCGGCGCTCTTTAGGCCTTCGACCAATTCAGCGATCGCCTGCGGTTGGTCGCCGGCTGGTTCGTAGTCCGAAACGAGCTTGAAGCGCTTGCCGCCTTCGAGCTTTTCCCAACCGCGTTCGGGCCGGTGCGGCGTCCAGACCGCGGCCGAATTGTCGAATACAGCACTCGCCTCGGCGACGCCGGGCTGAGGAGGGCGGGAACGAGGCATGAACGGCTAAGATAGGAGCGCGGCTTCGCCCCGAGAAGAGAGTCTTTAAGAAGAGACTAGACTAGTTCGGCTGCGGGATCTGATTGAGACGCGGATCGTCGTTCTCCCAGACCTCGACATTGTATTCTTCGCCGCTCGCACCGTCGCGGCCCATGACGATGATTTGTTTGCGCATCGCGATCCCCAGATCGATTTCGCGATCGGGCAGCACCGCAAAAGCATGATCGCCTTCCCACACGATGAGCGATCCGCGTTTGCGCAGCATCTCGAGGGCAAGCGTCTTCAGCTGCGAAAGATAGGGCCATGCGCGCCAGGCGCCGGCGAACTCGGTGTCGACCCAGACATTGATGCGCGTGGCTTGCGGCTCAAACGTCATGACCATGTGACAGTCGCTGGGACGCCATGTCTCGCCGATGCCCGCGGCGGTGCGATAGAGGCAGTAGAAAACGCGGCACTCGGTCGGCCGCTCGGCGTAGATGGCGCAGCCTCGGCCAATGTCGCAATGGCGGCACCAGACGCCCATGGGCTTGGCGAGCGCCTTCACCTCCGCGAGCTTGCAGCAGAGTGTGCACCCTTCGCAGGAGCGCCCTGCCACGAGCTCGCCCGCGGATTGACCGTTCGTCTCCAACGGCGCTCCTTCAAGACCTCGCGCAACGCGCGGAAATGCGCTTCTAGCGCCGTTATTTTGCCTTTTGCATCATCGAACTGCGACATCACTCGCCATTCCGGGCTCATTTGGCGGCGCCTGTCATTGCGTGGTGAAGCGCCGACGCCACACCTAAAGCCCACTGATGACCCGTTCCTGCTTTATTCCCCAAATTGCGGCGAAGGGCGTTTGACCTTGGTTAAAATGTGTCGTTAGCGTTGCCGCAGCATGGCGGGAGTCGACGCCGGGCCACGGCTCGGTCGTCCCTGGGGGACGACGATCATTTCCGCAGCGTTCGGACCATGTTGGTCCGGAAAATTTGGGTTCGCCGTCAATGCGGCGATGGCCCGGCCGCTCTAGGGGGTTCGAAATATGTCAAAGAAACAAAGCGGACAGCGTAAGTCTCTGCTGACGGGCGCCTCGGTGCTCGCAGCCGCGGCGGCCGCGATGGCCGCGACGCCTGCACTGGCGCAAACCAACAACACCCACAACAACACGACGAACAACAACAGCAGCGCAAGCTCGAGCAGCGACGAAGCCATCGTCGTCACCGGCACGCGCCTGGTGCGCCAAGACTTCGAAGCCATCAGCCCGGTCACGACCGTCGGCGCCGAACAGCTCGAACTGACCGGCACGATGACGACCGACACGCTGCTGAACGAACTGCCGCAAGTCGTTCCGGGCAACACCCGGACGTCGAATAACGCAGGCGGCGAAGACTTCAGCACTCTCGACCTCAGAGGCCTTGGCCCGGGTCGTACGCTGATCTTGCTGAACGGCGAACGCCTTCCGGCGTCCTCGACCGACGGCGTCGTCGACATCAACACGATCCCCGCAAGCTTGATCTCGCGCATTGAAGTCGTGACCGGCGGCGCGTCTGCGGTTTACGGCTCCGACGCTATGGCGGGCGTTGTGAACTTCGTTCTGAAGGACGATTACGAAGGCGCGGAAATCGGCGCGACTTACGGCTCTGAACTCAGCACCGGCAACGCGTCGGAATTCGAAACCAACATGCTGGTCGGCGGCAACTTCGCTAATGGCCGCGGCAACATGACGGCCTATGCGTCGTACTATAACCGCAACGGCGTCCTCCAAAGCCAATACGACTGGTCGCGCGTCTCAGGCGCGATCTGCTACGATTCCAAGCGCGGCGTCGGGCACATGTACTATATCTGCGACAGCCGTAGCGCAGTCGGGGCTGGCACCATTACTCTGTCTGGCGGTTCCGGCACTCCGCCTTGGGGCTGGATCCAAAACAACAAGGCCAACCCGTTCCAAAAGCTTTCGACGGTGGAAACGGGCATTGGCAACAACAACTTCAACGCCGGCGTCGCCGACACCAATTGCGACGGCGTGGCGAACGTGTCGCCTGTAAACACCGGCAACCTCTCGTTCACCAACGGGAGCGCGCTGCAGCCGCGCAACACGGGTGGCTTCTGCGCTATTCCTGACCGCTCGATCGGTTCGTCGCGTTACAGCTTCGCGCCGGATAACTTCATCATCATTCCCGCCGAACGCATTGGCCTCAATGTCAGCGGTCACTACGACATCAATGACAATCTGCGCCTCAGCGTGTTGATGAATTACGTCAACAGCCGTCAAGAGGTGCAGTTGGCGGCGACGCCGGCGACCAGCCTCCCGGTCACTCTGACCCCGGCCATGCGCAACTACATTTCAACCAACCACCCGGATCTCTGGGCGGCTCTGCAAAGCCGGCCGGTGCCTTTGGCGCCGTTCATTATCGGGGGATACAGAACCAACGAAGTGGGCACCCGTAACTCGTTTAACGAGAACAACGAGTTCTACTTCATCTCCAGCCTCGATGGTTCGCTCGGCGACAATTGGGATTGGCGTCTGTCCGCCTCTTACGGGCAGAGCGAATTCCTCGATCGCGCCGTCAACAGCGTCAACGCAACCGCAATCAGGCAAGGCCTTGCTGCTTGCCAGATCACGTTGCCAGGCCCCGATGGCATCCTCGGCACCGCTGACGACGTCGGCGCTCCCGACCCAGGCGCTTTGCCGGGCTGCACCACGCTCGACTTCTTCGGCCCGAACAACATTTCTCCGCAGGGGGTCCTGTTCTTAAGAGTCCCGACCTTCTCGGAAACGATCGTCGAAGAAAATCGGGTCGCTGGCTATCTGCGCGGCAATTTGTTCACGCTGCCAGCTGGTCCAGTATCGACTGTGTTCGGCTTTGAATATCGCGACACCCAGGCCGAGTTCCACGTCGACAACGAGCAACGCACCGGCAACATCTTCGGCTTCAACGCCACCCAAGACCAACAGGGCGAAGTCGACGTCTACGAACTCTACACGGAGTTCGCGATCCCGCTCATCTCCGAGCAGCCGTTTGCGTATTATCTCGGCCTCGAAGGCGGCTATCGTATCTCGAACTACTCGTCTGCGGGTAATGTCGAGACCTGGAAGGCCGGCGGCGAATGGGCGCCGACGCGTTGGCTCCGCTTCCGCGGCATCTACAACGTCGCAACGCGTGCGCCAAACGTGTTCGAACTGTTCGAAGCTGGCGACCAAGGCTTCCCGCCATTTGTCGATCCGTGCAACGACACCAAGAACCGGACGCCAGCTATCTTGGCTGCGTGCACCGGCGCTAACCCTTGGCAGATGACCGGGCCTAACACCGTTGGCTTCTTGCAAAACAACAGCCAAGTGCAGGCCTTCGCCTTCGGCAACCCGAACCTCGCGCCGGAAACCGCCGACACCTACACAGTCGGCCTCGTCTTCCAGCCGGATTGGTTCCCGATTGGCGATCTGCGCACGACGGTCGATTACTACAACGTGAAGATCTCTAGCGTTATCGCCGCACTCGGCGCGGCCTTCTTCATCAACGACTGCTACGTCAACGGCAACGTGGCGGGCGGCTGCGGCCGCATCATCCGTGATGCGTCGGGTCAGATCCTGTCGGTCAACACAACGCGAGCGAACCAAAACTCGTTCGATACTTCGGGCGTTGACGTACAGGTTGAGTGGTCGGTGCCAATCGGTCCGGGCCAATTGACGCTGAACGAGCTCTATTCATATCTCAACAGCTTCAAGTTCAACGGCACCGAATTCCGCGGCACCACATCTGCAGGTGTCGACAGCTCGACGCCCGACTACAAGTCGACGTTCTCGGCGACCTATACGTTGGGTGACTGGACGTTCTTCGGCCGCTGGACCTATGCGCCCGAACTGCGGAGCGCCAACGGCTTCGGCTCGCAGACCGATCCGCGTGGCGACAACCGGAACATCTCTCCGGCCGCCAGCTACGTCGACTTGTCGGCGCGTTGGAATGTGACGGATAACTTCTCCGTCACGGGCGTTGTCACCAACGTCTTGGATGACCCGCCACCGCAAACGGCGGATGGCTTCTTCAGCCAGGCCAACACCGACCCGAACTATTATCGGGTGCTTGGCCGGTCGTTCTCGATTTCGGGACGTCTGCGGTTCTAGTCTCGAGAGAGAAGACAAGACTTGGAGGGACGGCCGAAAGGCCGTCCCTCTTGCTTTGGACGATAAGGATGTCTCGGGGGTTTGCGTTCAGCAGACGCTTTTCTTGGGCTTCTTTAAGTCAGGCGCCTGCGACGTCGATCGCGGCCGGCGCAATGGTGTGTTGATCGAAGGCTTCCCCCGCATGGGCGCCGTTTCGATCGACCCAGTGCAAGAACATGTGCGCCGACCATTCGTTCGGATTGGGCATGACGCGACCGTGTCGATAGCGCGCGCCTTGATAGAGGACGGCGTCGCCCGGCTGCATCTCGAGCCTTGCTGGAGAAGCGCCGGCGAAATCGTCGGCGATGGGCTCTGGTTCGGCGATCGGCGCTTTTGCCAATTCCAACGGCCAGGAGGCGCCGTCGCTGTAGGACAGCGTCAGCGACAGCGAGTGCTCGCAGGCGGGGCGGTCGGAATGAACGCGGCAGATGTCGCCGCGCCGATAGATGCGGAAATAATTGTAGGTCGGCAGGAGCTCGCGCCCCACCAAGTTTGCGACGATCGGCGTTAGGCCCCAAAGGAAAGTGATCATCGGCTTATACTGGTAGCCGTAGATCTCGACGGCGCTGCGCTGGAGGATCGCCGAGGATTTCTCATAGCTTTGGAGCGTGATGTTGGCCTGCTTAAGGTCGTTCATCAGCTGGCGCATGAAGGCGGTTGCGACCTCCTGAGGCAAAAGTCCTTCAAGGAGTGCATAGCCATCGGCGTAATAGTCGCCATGCGCGCGCATGCCCGGATGGGTATGTTAGTTTCCGATCACAGCCAAGGCGGATGTTAGCGATTGCAGCGCCGGCAAAGCTGTCGCAAGCGTAAGGCGCATGATGGGGCGCGCGTTCCAAGACGCTATCGGCCTTCTGACGGGAAAGGGTCAGTCTTTCGATCCGCCCGCGGGTGCACGCATGCTGGAGGATCTGGCGCGCGAGGGCGACGCTTGCGCAGCCGAGCGGCTCGCAATCGTCTGCGCCGCGGGTTTCGGGAGACCCCAGGACTGGGGCGCATCGCTCGATTGGTTGGCCCTCGCTGCAGAGAAAGGCGTTAAGGCCGCGCAGGACCAGTTGCGCTTACTGACGCAATCGGAGGCTGCCGGCGATTGGATGGCGGTGGCGAGAAGCGTCGACATTGCCGGTTGGACGCGCTCGCGCGCCAAGCGCGCCTTGGTCGGCGCCCCCCGCATCGAAGTGTCGGGAGGGTTTCTCGACGAGGCGAGCTGCGCTTGGATCATCGCGCATGCCGGCCCGCTTGAGGCGCCGGCGCCGGTCTACAATCCTGCGAGTTCCGCGGCCATGCAGCACGACATCCGCAGCAACACGGCCGAACTCTTCACCATCGCCAATCTCGATCTGCCGGCGCTCTTGATACGCGCGCGCATCGCCGACACGCTGGGCGTTCCAGTGCTCAATCTCGAGCGCTTCAATGTGCTCCACTACCTGCCGGGGCAGCGTTTCGCCAACCACGTCGATTTCCTCGAACCCAGTATGTTCGAACGCGAGATCGCCGAACGCGGCCAGCGCGTAACCACCTTCCTTGTCTATCTCAATCAGGATTTCGAGGAGGGTGAGACGAGCTTTCCGCGCATCCAGAAAGCGTTCAAGGGCCGCACCGGCGATGCGGTTTTCTTCCGCAATGTCGACGCACACGGCCAGCCCGACCCTCTGACACTGCTCGAGGGCCGCGGGCCATCCAAGGGAGGGAAGTGGGTATAGTCGCAATTCGTCCGCGACAAGGCCCAGCTCCCGGGTTAGCCAACCAAACTCGAATGACGACGGAATGGGATATCGAGCGGTTTGTGCAACGGTTCGCGAAGATGCGCGAATTGGCGGCGGAGACCGCGCGCGAAAACCCGACGGACGCACGCGTTCAACAGGCCGCCGCACAAGCCTATGCGCTTTCGGGAGATTACGAGAATGCATGCCGCGCTCGGCTGCGGGCCCGCACCATTGACCCCAAAGACAGCGACAATCTCTATCACTTGGGCGTCGTGCAAGAATATCTGGGTCAGTTCGATTCAGCCCGCCGATCCTATGAGGCAGCCCTTGCCGTCAATCGCGAGCTTGCCGGGGCGCGCTATTCGCTGGTGCGGCTCGTCAAACAGACGCCAACTGCAAACCACATCGCCGAGCTCACGCGCCAGCTCAATGAACCCGACGCACTGGGCTGGCGGAGCCTCTTCTTCGGCCACGCGCTTGCAAAGACCTACGAGGATTTCGGCGATCTCCCAACCTCGTTCGAATGGCTGAAGAAAGGCAAAGGGCGGCGCAATGCGCAAAGGCCCTATTCGAAGGATTATGAGCGGCAAGCCACCGATGCTTGCCTTGCTTCGGTCGAGGGCGTGGCGATGGAGAGCGCGGGCGCAGCCAGCGAGGAGCCAATTTTCGTTTGTGGTCTTCCGCGCTCCGGCACGACGCTCGTCGATCGCATTCTCTCCAGCCACCGCGACGTCGCATCTTTGGGCGAGATCGACAATTTCATCGCGTTGACCTCGCTCTCGGCCGCGGCGCTGAACGGAGCGCCTCCGAGCACGATGGCGGCCCTCAAGGATGCGCGTGGCTTGGACTTTAGAAAGCTCGGCGAGCGCTACGTGGCGAGCACGCGTCCGCTTGGCGGCGCGACCGCGAAATTCGTCGACAAGGCGCCCAGCAATTATATGTGGGCGGGTCTGATCCTAAAGGCGCTGCCCAATGCGCGCATCGTCGTCGTCGCGCGCGCGCCAATGGATCTTTGCCTTGCGAACTATCGCCAGATTTTTCCCATCGACGATCGCTTCTACGATTACGCCAACGATTTGGCCGCCGCCGCCGACAAGGTGATCCAGTTCAATCGCGCTACGGCCCACTGGCGCGATCGCCTGCCGAGCGATCGCTTCATGGTGGTGAAGTATGAGGCGCTGGTGGACGATCAGGAGACCCAAACGCGCGCGCTCCTCGCATTCTGCGGTCTACCGTGGGACGACAATTGTCTGATGTTCCACCAAAACACCGCACCCGTCGCCACGCCAAGTGCGGCGCAAGTGCGTCAGCCGATGAATAGGGGCGCAATCGACCGCTGGCGCCGCTACGGTTCGCTCCTCGATCCCGCCGCGCGCGTGCTCGCCGGGGAAGGCTTGATCTAGATCTCGAAGTCGATCTTTTCGCGCGGCGGCCCGTGGCCATCGAAGGCGTAACGCCTTTGGCCGCTTCTGGCGTCGACCCAGTGCAAGAACATGTGCGCTGACCAGCGATTGGGGTTGGGAATTGTCCGCCCATGGCGGTGTTCGACACCGCGATAAATCACCCCATCGCCCGGCGCCATCGGCAAAGAGGCGACATCGGCGCCCTCAAAATCGTCTTTGATGGGTTCGGCCTCATCGATGAGGCCGCGATCGATTTCGAGAGGCCAGGGAATGTGGTCGCTGAGGCCCAGCGTCAGCGACAGCGAGTGCTCGCAGGCGGAACGGTCAGAATGCACCCGGCAGATCGCGTCTTTGGGATAGATGCGGAAATAATTGTAGGTGGGCAGGAGCTCGCGCCCGGCGAGGTTTGAGACGATGGGCGTCAGACCCCAAAGAAACTGGATCATCGGCTTATAATGGTGGCCGTAGAGTTCGATGGCCGGTCGGTTGAGAATGGGCGCGGACTGGGTGAAATCCTGAAGCGGCAGGGCCTTATCGGCCATGTCGGCCTTCAAAGTGTGGAGGAAAGCGCTCGCCACCTCGGGCGGGATAAGCCCGCGCACCAGCGCATACCCGTTCTGCCAATAATCGCCTTCGACCTGCATGGACCGGATTTAGCTCGCCCTCATGGCCAACACCAAATTGCCAGGCCCCGCGCTTCAAGCCTCGGGACCCCGGATTTGGGTCCTTGTCCACAGCCTTGACCGGGCCACGCCGCCCCCGTATCTAGGCCGCCTCATTCGGGACGGCTGTGGCCCATCATGTCCGGGTCGCCCCGCCGATTGGACCTATGAACCTAGCGCGCCCAAGGCGGCTCCAGAAGGGGCCGCTTGGCGCGCTGTTCGAGTTTGAAGCGCGGGAAGGAATTAAGGGCGCAATGCCAACCATCAACCAGCTGATCCGCAAGCCGCGGCACCCAAAGCCGGTGCGCACAAAGTCACCGGCGCTGAAGGAAAGCCCGCAGCGGCGCGGCGTCTGCACGCGCGTCTACACAACGACCCCGAAGAAGCCGAACTCGGCGCTTCGTAAGGTCGCCAAGGTTCGCCTGACAACCGGCATCGAAGCCGTGTGCTACATCCCCGGCGAAGGCCATAACCTTCAAGAGCACTCGGTGGTGCTCATCCGCGGCGGACGCGTGAAGGACTTGCCGGGCGTGCGCTATCACATCCTGCGCGGTGTGCTCGACACGCAAGGCGTCAAAGACCGTAGAAAGCGCCGCTCGCTCTACGGCGCGAAACGACCGAAGTAAGGAAGAGAAGAGATGTCCCGCCGTCACCGCGCCGAGCCGCGTGAAGTTCTGCCCGATCCCGTTCATGGCGATCTCGTACTCACGAAGTTCATGAATTACGTGATGTACGAAGGCAAAAAGTCGGTCGCCGAGCAGATTGTCTATGGCGCGCTCGATACGGTCGAGAAGAAGGCCAAGCGCCCTTCCATCGAAGCGTTCCACGATGCGCTGGCAAACGTCGCGCCCGCCATTGAAGTGCGCTCGCGCCCCGTCGGGGGCGCAACCTACCAAGTGCCGGGCGAGGTTCGCCCCGAGCGCCGCCAGGCGCTCGCGATCCGCTGGCTTGTGGGCGCTGCGCGCGCGCGCAACGAAAACACCATGCAAGAGCGTCTCGCAGGCGAGATCCTCGACGCGGCCAACAATCGCGGCAACGCCGTCAAGAAGCGCGAAGACACCCACCGGATGGCCGAAGCCAACCGCGCCTTCTCACATTACCGCTGGTAATCCAAACGGATCGCCGGCGCTTTGAAGGCCGGCTTAGATGCCGGCTTCGTTCAAGAGCGCCGGTAGCTCCAAGCACACGGACAGAATTGTCATGGCTCGACAGTACAAAATCGAAGACTATCGCAACTTCGGCATCATGGCCCACATCGATGCGGGCAAGACGACGACGACTGAGCGCATCCTCTATTATTCCGGCAAGAGCCATAAGATCGGCGAAGTCCACGATGGCGCAGCCACCATGGACTGGATGGAGCAGGAGCAAGAGCGCGGCATCACCATCACGTCGGCTGCAACGACCACGTTCTGGAACGGCAAGCGCCTCAACATCATCGACACGCCCGGCCACGTGGATTTCACCATCGAGGTCGAGCGCTCGTTGCGCGTGCTCGACGGCGCTGTCGTCGTGCTCGACGGCAATCAGGGCGTTGAGCCGCAGACCGAAACCGTCTGGCGCCAAGGCGACAAATACGGGGTGCCGCGCATCATCTTCGCCAACAAGATGGATAAGATTGGCGCCGACTTCTTCAATTGCGTCGCCGACATCAAGAAGCGCCTCGGCGCGCGTCCGGTTCCGTTGCAGCTGCCGATCGGGATCGAATCGAACTTCAAGGGCGTGGTTGACCTCGTCGAGATGAGAGGGATCATCTGGCGCGACGAAGCCTTGGGCGCGAAGTTCGATTACGCCGATATTCCAGACGATCTGAAGGAAAAGGCGATCGAATATCGCTCCGCCCTCATCGAAGCGGCCGTCGAAATGGACGACGCGGCGATGGAAAAATACCTCGAAGGCGAAGAGCCCTCGAAGGACGAGCTGAAGCGGCTTATCCGCCTCGCGGTGCAGAAGGCGGCCTGGTATCCGATGTTTTGCGGCTCGGCGTTCAAGAACAAGGGCGTGCAGCCGCTCCTCGACGCGGTCGTCGATTATTTGCCGAGCCCGATCAATCGCCCGGCGATCAAGGGCGTCGACATGGACCATCCGGAAAAGGAAATCGTTCGCAATTCGAGCGATAAAGATCCCCTGTCGATCTTGGCGTTCAAGATCATGGACGACCCCTTCGTCGGCACCATCACCTTCTGCCGCATCTATTCCGGGGTCTTGAACGCAGGCGATGCGCTCTTGAATTCGACGCGCGACAAAAAGGAGCGTGCAGGGCGCATGCTGCTTATGCACGCCAACAACCGCGAAGACATCAAAGAGGCCTTCGCCGGCGACATCGTCGCGCTCGCGGGCCTAAAAGAAGTCCGCACGGGCGACACGCTTTGCGATCCGCAAAAGCCTGTCATTCTCGAACGCATGGAATTTCCCGAGCCGGTCATTGAAGTGGCCGTCGAGCCGAAGTCGAAGGCCGACCAGGAAAAACTGGGCGTGGCGCTTGCAAAGCTTGCAGCGGAAGATCCCTCCTTCCGCGTGTCGACCGATCAAGAATCGGGTCAGACCATCCTCAAGGGGATGGGCGAACTCCATTTGGACATCAAAATCGACATTCTGCGTCGCACCTATAAAGTCGAAGCCAATGTGGGCGCCCCTCAGGTCGCCTACCGCGAGAAGCTCGGCAAACCCGCCACCATCGACTACACTCACAAGAAACAAACCGGCGGTTCAGGCCAGTTTGCGCGCGTGAAAATCGAGTTCGAGCCGGGCGAGCCGGGCTCGGGCTTCAAGTTCGAGAACAAGATCATCGGCGGCGCGATCCCGAAGGAATACATCCCCGGCGTCGAAAAGGGCCTCAACATGGCCAAGGAAAACGGCTTATTGGCTGGCTTCCCGGTCATCGACGTGCTCGCGCGCCTCATCGACGGCGACTACCACGACGTCGATTCCAACGTCTTGACGTTCCAGATCGCCGCCCAGGCTGCGTTCCGCGAACTTAAAGAGAAGGGCGATCCGCGCCTGCTCGAGCCTGTCATGAAGGTCGAGGTCACGAGCCCCGAGGAATATGTGGGCTCGGTGATCGGCGATCTGAACTCCAGGCGCGGCATGATCCAGGGCCAAGACATGCGCGGCAATGCGACGATCATCAACGCCATGGTCCCGCTCGCCAACATGTTCGGCTACGTGAACACGCTGCGCTCGTTCTCGCAGGGACGCGCCTCCTACGTGATGGAATTCGACCATTATGAAGAGGTGCCGCGCGCCGTGGCGCAGGATGTGCTGACCAAGCTCCGCGCCTGAAAGGGGCGCGTGGACGCGCTTCAACAATTCGGCGAGGAGATCTGGATCGCCGACGGCCCAAGCGTGGTAAGCGCGGGCTTCCGCTATCCAACGCGCATGGCGCTCGTTCGGCTTGAGGACGGCGGTCCCTTCGCATGGTCGCCGATTGCGCTTTCGCCTGCGCTTCGCGACGCGGTCGACGCCCTCGGCGAAGTGCATTTCCTGGCGACCCCGACGAAGATGCATCATTTGTCGCTTGCGATGTGGCGCAACGCCTATCCGCGCGCGGTGCTCTATGCAGCGCCGGGCTTGCGCGAGCGGCGCCTCGAGATCGGTTTCGACGAAGATCTTGGCGATGAGCCGGCGCGCGGTTGGGCCGGGCAGATCGATCAAGTGATCATGCGCGGCAATGCGATCGCCGAAGAGGTCGTCTTCTTCCATCGCAAAAGCCGCACAATTCTTATCGCCGACCTCCTGCAGAACTTTCCGCACGGCTGGTTCACAGGGCTCCAGGCGCTCATTGCGCGCCTCGACGGCATGATTGGACCTACGCCGCGGACGCCCAACAAATTCCGCCTCGCCTTTAGGGACCGGCCCGCCGCGCGCGCAGCCCTGCAGTTCATTCTCGATTGGCCGACCGAAAAAGTGCTGATGGCCCACGGCGCGCCCGTTCACGAGAACGGACGCGCCTTCATTGCGCAAGCCTTCAGCTGGCTCGGCGTCACGCAGCCTTCCTGAAATCGCCGATCTGTGCGTCATGGGCGCGGGCAAACGCCTCGCGTCCTGTGCAGCGTTCGACGAACGCCGCCAGATTGGCGTGTTCATTCGTCAACTCGGGCATGATGCGCAACACGCTCGCCATCATCAAATCGCCGGCGGTGAAGCGATCGCCCTCGAGATAATTGTTATCGCCAAGAGCTCTTGAGAGAGCGCCCAAACGGCGGTGCGCGAACTCGACCGCGCCCGGGCGACGCAGCTTTCCCCATTCCTGATCCTTGTGGAAGAGATCGATGCGGGCGACATCCATAATGAATGGCTCGATCGAATTGAGTGCGGCGACGAGCCATTGCACGGCCCGCGCGCGCGCTTGGGGATCTTTCGGCAGCAATGTCTCGCTGCGCTTGGCGATATGCAAAACGATCGCCCCGCTTTCGAAGAGCGTAAATCCATCCTCCTCGAAGATGTGTTCGCCGACAATT
>JACXTT010010045.1_pt1 | contig 12828 bp, 11 predicted proteins | sample 9270951 | NCBI WGS metagenome assembly JACXTT01 (sample SAMN15532306, study PRJNA645909) | rock metagenome | isolation source: weathered quartz diorite | place: Puerto Rico | collected 2017-06-21 | reverse complement strand
ACCCATCAGGGCGATACCCAGGCAGGCACCGATAGCGCCCAGACCGATGATGATGCCGATACCGATGGCGGTCAGACCCTGGATGTTGGCGAGAAATGCTTGCATGATGACTCCTTTAAGATTTAGAGAGACTTAGAACCAAAAAACCAAAAAACCAAAAACCGGAAATCAGTGGTGATCGTGAGCCTGGCCGATGTACACCAGCGTCAGCATCATGAAAATGAAGGCCTGGAGCAGGACGATCAGGATGTGGAAGATCGCCCAGACAGTGCCGGCAACGACGTGGCCGACAAAGCCCAGTGCCGACAGATCAGCACTGAACGTCCAGATAGAACCCAGCAGCGCGATCAGCAGGAACACGAGTTCGCCTGCGTACATGTTGCCGAACAACCGCATGCCCAGCGACACGGCCTTGGCCAGGAATTCGATGATGTTCAGGATCAGGTTGAACGGGGCCAGGTACCACTTGGCGCCGAACGGGGCCGAGAACAGTTCGTGCATGAAGCCGCCTGCGCCCTTGATCTTGAAGCTGTAGTAAATCATCAGCACCAGCACCGAGCACGACATGCCCAGCGTGCCGTTCAGGTCGGCCGTGGCCACTGCGCGGTGGTGCGGAAGATGGATGTGAAAGATGCCCAGCAGTCCATTAAGGCCAGTCACCCAGTCGACCGGAATCAGGTCGACCGCGTTCATCATGGTGATCCAGCAGAACACCATCAATGCCAGCGGGGCAATCCAGGAGCGGTCGCCATGAATGATTCCCTTGGCCTGGTCGTCGACCATCTCGACGACCATCTCGACGAAGGCCTGGAAGCGGCCCGGCACGCCCGGGGTAACGCGGCGGGCGGCTGCATAGAGGAAGATCACCGCAATGACGCCGCACAGCACAGCCCAGAACACGGTGTCGTAATTGAGCACGCTGAAGTCGACCACGGAGGCCTGCTTGCCGCCAACCGAGTTCAAGTTCTGCAAGTGTTCGGCGATATAGCCGGAGGGTGTCAGCGCGTGTTCGGCGCCTTGGATAGCTTCTGACATGTCGAGACGAACGGTATATTGCGAAATCTTGGATCCGGCACCCTCGCATTGGCGGGCAGCCGGTACGCGTCTTGCATTGCCTTCGGCCATCGTGGCCGGTCACCGCCATGCAAGCGGGTCAAACTTTGTCGGCACACGGTTTCACCACTGTGAAACCCTGCACCACGCATCTTGATATTCCGTTTTGGTGCCCCACCTCTCTGTGAAGCACGCACTTCGTGCAGCTGGCCTGGCAGTGCTACCGAATTGGTTGTTACCGAATCGGGTATTACCGAACTAGCAGAGCCACTACCCAATATGTCTTGAGCGCAAGCAGGAACGTGACGAGCATCGGCACCCAACGCAGGTCGCGGTACAGCACCACCACCAGCACCAGCAGCGCGACGGTGGCGAACACCTTGATCGCCTCGCCCATCACCAGCCCGCCGACCGAGGCCCGATCGCGCGCCATCCACAGGCGCAACGCGAAGAACCCGCTCGGCACGAAACACACCGCTCCGCCGAACAACGCGGACCATCCATACGGCCCGGCCTGCTTGCCAAACAACGCCCAGCACAATGCCGAGAGCAGGGACACAACCACCTGCGCCAGCACAACCTTGCCGGGTGTCATGCGCGAAGGACGCAACGCGCGTTCGCCAAAAAGCGTCACCGCTTCGGCGCGCGACAGCGGATCGACAGCTTCTTCTTCGCGTTCTGCGTCAAAATCCCAGTCATCATGACCGGCGTCCGCGCGACGCGAATCGCTTTGCTGCTGACGGTCTCGAACCACTGCCTGCCTGCCTCATTCGGGCCGGAACTTTTCGGCCCGACCAGAATTCAAACCGCACGATTTTAAGGGGAACTACTGAGTCGCGTCAATGTGCTTACAGTTTGCTTGCGAGGGCAAACTGCACAACGGTTGCTATCACGATTGCATGATGGCTTCGTTGAAATTGCGCAGCAATGACGCTTGACGTAATTGGATTGCGCAACTCGCGTGACGCATGATGGTGGACTCGCGACTGTCCGGCACGTTAACCAGACATCGGATTGTTAACTGCTGCGTGAACGCAACAGTGTACCTACAAATGGCCGTTTATCGCGCAGCTTTTCACGCGACGCGTTGCCCTTCATCCGCATCGCGCAGACGCGCGAGGACGCCGTCGAGCGCCTCGTTATTCGTGAAGTGAATGGTGAGCTGGCCCTTGCCACGCACCCCGAGCTTGATCTGCACCGACAGCCCCAGCGCATCCGACAATTCTTCTTCCAGCCGCGCCACATCGCGCATACCGTTACCGGTCTTGTGCTTTAGCGACTTCAGTTCAAATGGCTTGAGCGTGGAAGCGACCAGCTTCTCGGTCTCGCGCACCGACAGCCGCTTGTTGATGATCTGGTTGGCCAGTGTGATCTGGTTCGCGCCATCGACCGCCAGCAGCGCGCGCGCATGCCCCATGTCTAGATCGCCTGCCATCAGCATGGTCTGCACCGGCGCGGCCAGGTTCAGCAAGCGCAGCAGGTTGGACACCGCGCTGCGCGAGCGGCCCACCGACTCTGCGGCCTGCTCATGCGTAAACTGGAACTCGCGGATCAGACGCATGATGCCCTGCGCTTCTTCGAGCGGATTCAGGTCTTCGCGCTGGATGTTCTCGATCAGCGCCATGGCGGCCGCCGCTTCGTCGGCAACGTCCTTCACCAACACAGGCACCTTGTCGAGCCCCGCGATGCGCGAGGCTCGGAAGCGCCGTTCGCCGGCAATGATCTCGTAGCGGTCGGGCTCCGCCACGCGCCGCACCAGGATCGGCTGCATCAGGCCTTGCGCGCGGATGCTGGCGGCAAGCTCCTGCAATGCGCCCTCGTCCATGCGCGTACGCGGCTGGTACTTGCCCGGTTGAAGCTGGTCCAGGCGCAGCACGGTGGGTGCGCCCTCCTGCCTGGCGGTCTCGACGATCTCGGCCGGACCTCCCAGCAGGGCTTCCAGGCCACGGCCCAGACCCTTCTTCTTCACGGTGCTCATGATCACTGTCCTTGCATGGCGGGGGCAGCTTCCGACGCCGACAGCTGCCTGACACGTGCGATCATCTCGGCGCCGAAATCGAGATAAGCCTTGGCGCCCTTCGACGACGGATCGAAGGCAACGCCCGGCATGCCATAAGAAGGCGCTTCAGCCAGGCGCACGTTGCGTGGGATCAGGGTCTTGAAGACCTTGTCGCCGAAATGCGATTCGAGCTGTGCCGACACCTGCTGCTGCAGCGTAACGCGCGGATCGAACATGACGCGCAACAGGCCGATCACCTTCAGCTCGCGGTTCAGGTTCGCGTGCACCTGCTTGATGGTGTTGACAAGGTCGGACAACCCTTCCAGCGCGAAGTACTCGCATTGCATCGGCACGATCACGCCATGCGCCGCACACAGGCCGTTCAACGTCAGCAGCGATAACGACGGCGGGCAGTCGATCAGCACAAAATCGTACTCGTTATCGACCTCGGCAATGGCCTGCTTGAGCCGGCGCTCGCGCTGATCCAGTTCCACGAGTTCGACTTCCGCGCCGGCCAGTTCTCGGTTGGCGGGCAGCACGTCGTACTTGCCGGTTTCCGAGCGCTGGCGCGCCTGCGATACAGAGGCAAGTCCGACCAGCACCTGGTACACACTGTGTTCCAGCGATTGCTTGTCGATGCCCGAGCCCATCGAGGCATTGCCCTGCGGATCCAGGTCAACCAGCAGCACGCGCTGGCCCTGCGCAGCCAGTCCCGCGGCGAGGTTCACCGTCGTGGTGGTCTTGCCCACCCCGCCCTTCTGGTTCGCGATCACGAATACCTTGGCCATATGCTTCTGAGGCTCCCGATTGAATTCTTCATCCGGCCGCGGCCCGTTGGCCCCGTCCGGTTCGCGGCGCGCACGCCGCCAACATCATTTGCGCGACAACAGCACCAGGTGACGCTCGGCATCCAGCCCGGGCACCGTCAGTCGCCGCACTTCCTCCACCTGCCAGGTGGCCATCAGGCCGGCCGCTTCCATGCGGTCCAGCTCTGCCTGCGGATATACGCCCTTCATCGCGATCATCCGGCCTTCCGGCGCCATCAGATGGCCGGAAAGGCTGACAAAGTCGGTCAGCTCGGCGAATGCGCGTGACGTAATCACCGCAAACTTATCCACATCTTCCAGCTTCTCGACCGGGCCCCAGTGCGCCGCTGCATTCGGCAGGCTCAACTGGGCGCGGCACTGCGTCAGGAAGGCGATTTTCTTCTGCACGATATCGACCATCAGCACGGAGACGTCAGCGCAGGAAATCGCCAGCGGCAGGCCAGGCATGCCGCCGCCCGAACCCACGTCGAGCACCCTGCCCCGCGCGGCACCGGCCACCGCCGGCGAGCGCGCGGCTTCCGCCAGCGCCGGAATGGCCGCGAGCGAATCCAGCAGGTGATGCGTCAGCATTTCATCCGGATGGCGGATCGCGGTGAGGTTATAGACGCCGTTCCACTTGCGCAGCAGCGCGAGGTAGGCGAACAGCGTCTCGATGCGGTCCGGCGGCAAGACCAGGCCGATCTCGGTCAGACCGGCCTCCAGGCGACGACGCTGGGCCGCGTCGTCGATCACGATATGTCGTTGGCCGCCCACTCAGGCAGCCTCTTGCGAGTTGCCGGAACGGGTACGCCCCAGCCCCTTCTTCTTCAGGTGAACCAGGAGCAGCGAGATTGCCGCCGGCGTCACGCCCGAAATGCGCGAGGCCTGGCCCAGTGTCTCAGGCCGGTGCTGGTTCAGCTTCTGGCTGACCTCGAAGCCCAGACCGCGCACCTCGGTGTAGTCCAGCCCTTCCGGCAGGCGCGTCGATTCGTTGGCTTCGAGCTTGTCCACTTCAGCCGCCTGGCGGGTGATATAGCCGTGGTATTTGATGCCAATCTCGATCTGCTCGCGGATCTGGTCCATCAGTAGCGGATCCGCGTCGAGGGGTGCCTCGGGTGCGTGGCGACCACCCTGCAGCGCCATCAGGCCGTCATAGCGGACTTCCGGGCGGCGCAGCAAGTCGGCCAGGCTGTACTCGCGCTCGATCGGCTTGCCGAGCAGCGGCACGGCGTCTTCGGCCGGCAGAATGGTCGGATTGACCCAGGTGCTCTTCAGGCGCTCTGTTTCACGTGAAACAGCGTCCCGCTTGCGGTTAAAGGCATCCCAACGCATATCGTCGACCACGCCGAGTTCGCGCCCGATCTCGGTCAGGCGCATATCGGCGTTGTCTTCACGCAGGCTCAGGCGGAACTCGGCACGGCTCGTGAACATACGGTACGGCTCGGTCACGCCGCGCGTGATCAGGTCATCGACCAGCACGCCGAGGTAAGCCTGGTCGCGACGCGGCGTCCAGGCATCGCGCTCGCGCACGTAGCAGCCGGCGTTGATGCCGGCGAGCAGACCTTGTGCGGCGGCCTCTTCATAGCCCGTGGTGCCATTGATCTGGCCGGCAAAGAACAGACCGCTGATCGCCTTGCTTTCCAGCGAAGCCTTGAGCGCACGCGGATCGAAATAGTCGTACTCGATGGCGTAGCCGGGGCGCAGGATGTGCGCGTCCTCCAGGCCACGGATCGAGTGCACCAGCTCGAGCTGCACGTCGAAAGGCAGGCTCGTGGAGATACCGTTCGGGTAGAACTCGTTGGTAGTCAGCCCTTCCGGCTCCAGGAAGATCTGGTGGCTGTCCTTGCTGGCAAAGCGATGGATCTTGTCTTCGATGCTCGGGCAGTAGCGCGGCCCTACCCCTTCGATCACACCGGTGTACATCGGCGAGCGGTCGAGTCCGCCCCGGATGATGTCGTGGGTACGACTGTTGGTATGGCTGATCCAGCACGGCAGCTGCTGCGGGTGCTGCTCCGGGCGGCCCAGGAACGAGAACACCGGCACCGGATCCAGGTCGCCCGGCTGCTCTTCCATCACGGAAAAGTCGATGGTACGGCCATCGATACGCGGCGGCGTGCCGGTCTTCAGGCGGCCCTGCGGCAGCTTCAGCTCCTTGAGCCGGGCTGACAGCGACACCGAAGCCGGATCGCCCGCGCGACCACCCGTATAGTTGTCCAGGCCGACGTGGATCTTGCCGTCCAGGAAGGTGCCCGCCGTCAGTACCACCGCGCGGGCGCGGAAGGCGATACCGACCTGGGTCACAGCGCCCACAACGCGGTCGCCTTCCACCAGGAGATCGTCCACGGCCTGCTGGAACAGCATCAGGTTCGGCTGGTTCTCCAGCCGGGTGCGGATGGCCTTGCGGTACAGCACGCGGTCGGCCTGGGCACGCGTCGCGCGTACAGCCGGCCCCTTGCTGGAATTGAGGATGCGGAACTGAATCCCCGCCTCGTCCGTGGCGGCAGCCATAGCGCCGCCCATCGCGTCCACTTCCTTGACCAGATGCCCCTTGCCGATGCCGCCGATCGACGGATTGCAGCTCATCTGCCCAAGCGTTTCGATGTTATGGGTCAGCAGCAGCGTCTGGCAGCCCATTCGGGCAGCAGCCAGGGCCGCTTCCGTGCCGGCGTGACCACCACCGACGACAATGACATCGAATTCTTTTGGGTAAAGCATGGGACACCTCCTCCGGGAGGCTGACGGGAACGATCAGGATGTCGAATTATAGCGGCAATCGACTGGGGGCTTTTTGGGGGTTACGGTGTTTCACGTGAAACGTGGTGCCGGGGTTACTTGATGTGTTTCACGTGGAACACAGAGGAGAGAGTTTGGTGGCTGGCGGTGAAACAGCGGTGGCCCGCAAGAGCGACACCCCAAACCAAGTCCGCCCTTCCCCCCCAAAAAAAAGCCGAACCCCCAAAGGCCCGGCCCACTGTTCCACGTGAAACATCCTCAAACCTGACGCCTCACATAAGCAGCAATCCGCTGCGTCAGCAAAGCCAAATCCCTCTGCAACGTACTAAAACCCTCATTCCGCTCTCGCGTCCGCTCATCCATATAAAGCGGACGCCGAATCTCGATCTGGAGGCTGTTGCGACGCTCAGCCGGTCGCCCGATCTGGGCGATGAGCTGCACCCCCTTGTATGGGTCGTTGCGTGCGACGGTGTACCCCATTCCCCTCAATTCCGCTTCCACCAGATCGACAAGCCCTGGCTCGCAGGTACTGCCATCCCGGTCCCCCAGCACAAAATCCGCCAACGGGTGCGGGCTCTCGATCTTGAGCCGCTCATAGGCGTTGTTCGGCATGGAGTGCAGGTTCAGGTGCCAGACGGCACCGAAGCGCTGGTAAGCGCCCTCCACGGCGTCAGACAGCGCAGCATGGTACGGCCGGTAATAGTGGTCGATGCGGGACTGCACTTCGGCTACCGAGAGCTTGCGGTCGTAGATCGGCGTCGCCGCATCGATGTTGCGCCAGATCAGGCCATAGCCCAGCCGGGTCTTCTCGCCCGGCGCGAGGCGCGTCGGCCAGGGGCCATTGAGCAGTTCCGGATCGATGTCGTCCAGCATGCGGTTCGGGTCGATATAGACCCGTGGAAAAGTCGCCGCCAGCAGCGTGCCGCCGGCGCGCGGCACGCTATCCCACAGTGCGTCGATGTGTGTATCCTCGCCGCCGCGCAGGCGCTCAGGCGCCACCGCGGCACCGAAGTCCGCCGGATACACGGTGCCGCTATGCGGCGAATCACACACCAGCGGCAAGGCTTCATCTTCCGGCAGCGCCAGCGTGAATGGCGCAAGGGTCATTGCTTTTTCGGCTTCGGTCATACGTCAGTCCAGCTTGATATTGGCCGCCTTGGCCACCCGCGCATAGCGCGCCATGGCCTGCTGGATCTGTACCTTGAACTGGTCAGGCGTGGTCGGCACGAGTGTGCCGCCCGACTCCTCCACCTTGCGCTTGAACTCCGCGTTCTGCATCGCCTTGTGGATGGCCAGGTTCAGCCGCATGACCACGGCCGGCGGCGTGCCGGCCGGTGCGACGATGCCAAACCAGCCGCCCTCCCCCATGTCCTTGTAGCCCAGCTCCGCATAAGTGGGTACGCCCGGCAACTGCGGCGAGCGGCTCGCGCCCAGCACGGCCAGCGCACGCAGCCGGCCCGATTTCACGTGGGGCAGCGTCGACGACAGGTTATCGGTAATGGCATTCACCTGCCCTGCCACAGCGTCGTTGAGCGCCAGGCCGGCACCCTTGTAAGGCACATGGAGCAGCTCGATGTGGGCGAGCATCATGAAGTTCTCGATATTCACGTGGCCCAGCGAACCGGCGCCCGGTGAGGCGAAGGTGTACTTGCCCGGGTTGGCCTTGGCCAGCGCGATGAACTCCTGCATGGTCTTGGCCGGCACGCTCGGATGCACCGCAAAGACGCTGGGAATCGCCACCACGTTGGTGACCGGTGCAAAGTCCTTGATCGGGTCGTACTTCAGCTTCGGGGAGACCGCCGGGTTGGAACCGTGGGTGCTCACGGTGGCCATGCCGATGGTGTAGCCATCCGGGTCCGACTTGGCGACTTGCTCCATGCCGACCGAGCCCCCTGCCCCGCCCTTGTTCTCGACCACAATCGGCTGACCCAGCTCGCGCCCCGCGAATTCCGCGACCAGGCGTGCCGACAGGTCGGTCGAGCCGCCCGCAGCGAACGGCACGATCAGGCGGATGGGCCGGTTGGGATAGGTAGCCTGCGCAAATACGCTGCCGGTAAAGGCCAGCGCGGCGGCAGCCGCGGCGCCAGACAACAACAGCTGGCGGCGCGACATCCGGGCTCGGTTCATGGGGCTTTCTCCTGTTTTTTTGTGATGAATAGCTGGCCGAGTGTCAGCGGTTTACCGGCCCGAGGCAAACGACTATATTGCACCTTCGCATTACTAAAGATCATTCTCTACCGTCCGGCCCATGCGCTTGCATTCCCCTTCGATGTCCGAGCTGCACGCCTTCGTCGCCGCCGCGCGCCTGGGCAGCTTCACCCGCGCCGCCGAGACGCTGTGCGTGACACAAGGGGCCGTGAGCCGCGCCATTGCCCGCCTCGAGGAACACTTCGGCCAGCCGCTGATCCAGCGCAATGCGCACCGGCTGATGCTGACCGGCGCCGGACAACAGTTGCTCGAAGCGGTGGCCGGCCCGCTCGCCGCGATCGAGAACGCCAGCGCCGCGCTGCGCGCCGGCGACCGCAGCAACCAGCTCACGCTGTCGGCGGTTCCGACGCTTGCCAGCGTCTGGCTGGTACCCCGGCTACCTGACTTCCACAGGCGGCACCCGGATATCCGGCTCGATTTCGTACCGTACCGCCGCGACGAGGATTTCTCCGGTGCCGCGCCCGATGCGGCACTGCTGGCCGGCGAACCGGGCAAGTGGCCTGGCCTGCAGGTGGACTACGTCGTGGGACGCGAGATGGTGCCGGTCTGCCACCCCGACCGCGCGCGCCAGCGACGGGCGGCCGGGCGCTGGCGCGAACCCGCCGAGCTCATGGATGAGCCCCTGCTCTACCACACCACGGCCCCCGCCAACTGGGCGAACTGGCTGCAGGCGGCAGGCGTACCCAACGCTGCGCCCAGGCTGTCGTCGGGCTTTGACCAGGTGTCGATCCTGATCCAGGCGGTGCGCGCCGACATGGGAATCGCGGTGCTGCAGCGCTGCCTCCTGCACGATGAACTCGCCGCCGGACGGGTGGTGGCGCCTTTCGATCTTCCGATACGGATGCAGCGCGGCTATTTCCTTTGCACGCCAAGGGAGCGACGCGATCATCCCGCTCTGCGGTACTTCCGCGAATGGCTATTGGAAACTGCGGCGCAGGACTCGACGGCACATGCTGGAGACGATCATTCTCAAGAGAAATGATCGCACCTGATTTTTCCAATCAATAATTCATCCAATAGATTGATTCGCAGCATCCGCTCACCTCCTATTTGCCGCAAAGATTTTCCATTCGACAAACTGCACTAAAACATCTGTCCAACGAATATCCCTGACTAAAGCAGGCGACCCGAAGGAGGTTATATCTACGCAACAAATAAAAAGACCCGCCGAAGCGGGCCTTACTATTCATCAATCTACTAACCCTGATTCAAGCAGCCTTCTTCGCCAGTCCCAGATAGGTTTCGATCACCTTCGGATTACTGGCCAGCTCGGCCGCCGGTCCTTCCATCGCCATATCGCCGGTCTCGATCACATAGCCGTAGTCCGCCACCTGCAGCGCCGCGCGCGCGTTCTGCTCGATCAGCAGCGTCGCCACGCCGGTCTGGCGCAGGTTGCTGATGATGTGGAAGATCTCCTTCACGATCAGCGGTGCCAGCCCAAGGCTCGGTTCATCGAGCATCAGCAGTTGCGGCTTGGCCATCAGCGCGCGGCCCACGGCCAGCATCTGGCGTTCACCGCCTGACAGCGTGCCGGCGTCCTGCCGCGCGCGCTCGCGCAGGCGCGGAAAGAGGTCATAGACCTCGTCCATCTGGTCCAGGTAGTTCTTCTCGCCGGCACGCTTGCGGCGGAAGGCACCGAGCTGCAAGTTGTCCTCCACCGTCATCGACGCAAACAGCTCGCGCTTCTCGGGCACCAGGCACATGCCGCGCGCCACGCGGCCTTCCACCGGGATGCCGCCCATGTCATGGCCGAGATAGCTGACCGCGCCGTTGGATGAGCCATTGACCGGCAGTGCACCCATGATGGCATTCAGCATCGTCGACTTGCCCGCGCCGTTGGGGCCGATCACGGTCACGATCTTGCCGGCTTCGACTTTCAGGTTCGCGCCGTGCACCGCTTCCACCTTGCCGTAGCGGACGTGGAGGTCCTTCACTTCGAGGATCGGGCTCATCTTGCTTTCCTTGTCCACACCGTTACTCCACGCCGCCGAGGTAGGCTTCGAGCACGGCCGGGTTCTTCTGCACTTCCTCGGGCACGCCTTCGGCAATGCGCGTGCCGAACTCCATCACCACGAGGCGGTCCGTCAGGTTCATCACGAAGTCCATATCGTGCTCCACCAGCAGCACGCTCATGCCCTCGGCCCTGAGCTTGCGCAGCAGTTCGGCCAGCGCCTGCTTCTCCTTGTAGCGCAGGCCCGCCGCGGGCTCGTCGAGCAGCAGCAGCGCCGGATCGCAGCACAATGCGCGGGCGATCTCCAGGATGCGCTGCTGGCCCAGCGCGAGGCTGCCGGCCTCCATGTACATGCAGTCGGCCAGGCCCACGCGCTCAAGCTGGCGCCCCGCCTCGAACAGCAGCTTATCTTCCTCGGCGCGGTTCATGCGCAGCATCGCGGCCGACACGCCGCCCTGTGCGCGGAAATCGCCGCGCAGGTGCGCGCCGATCGCCACGTTCTCGAGCACGGTCATGGTCGGCAGCAGGTGCACGTGCTGGAACGTGCGGCCGATGCCGCGCTTGACGATCTCGCGCGAGGGCAGCCCCGAGATCGCTTCGCCGCGATAGCGCACCTCGCCGCGCGTGACCGGCAGCACGCCGGTGACCAGGTTGAACGTGGTCGACTTGCCCGCGCCGTTCGGACCGATCAGGCCGACGATCTCGCCGGCGCGCACCTGGAAGCTCACGTCGTTCACTGCCACCAGTCCGCCGAACTGCTTGCGTGCGGCGCGCACATCGAGAATCAGCTCACCGGCCTCCGGCTTCTGCCTGACCGGCAGCGCGTCGGCGAAGTCCGGCGCGTGCACCGGCGGGCCCGACGGGAACAGCCGGCGCAGGAACGGCCACAGGCCATCGCGCGCGTACTGCAGCAGCAGTACCAGCAGTACGCCGAACACGATGATCTCGAAGTTGCCGTTGGCACCGAGCAGCTTCGGCAGCAGCCCCTGCAGCGTGTCCTTGAGGATCGTGAGCAGCCCGGCTCCAAGCACCGCGCCCCACACGTGGCCCACGCCACCGACCACGGCCATGAAGAGGTACTCGATGCCGTAGTTCAGACCGAACGGCGTCGGGTTCACCGCGCGCTGCAGGTGCGCATAGAGAAAGCCCGAGATGCACGCAAGCACCGCCGCCACGACAAACACCACGACCTTCATCCACGCGGTGTTCACGCCCATCGCCTCGGCCATCACGCCGCCGCCCTTGAGCGCGCGCATGGCGCGGCCCGGGCGCGAGTTGAGCAGGTTCTGCACGGCCAGCACGGCCAGCAGCACCACGGCCCAGATCAGGTAGAACATCGAACGGCCAGACTGCAGCCCGATGCCGAACAGCGACAGCACCGGGATCCCGTTGAGCCCGTCATACTTGCCCAGGAACTCCAGGTTGCCGAACAGGAAGAACAGCGACAGGCCCCACGCAATGGTGGCAAGCGGCAGGTAGTGTCCGGACATGCGCATCGTGATCAGGCCGATCACGTACGCGCAGGCCATCGTGATCACCAGGCCTACCAGCAGGCCGAACCAGGGTGACAGCCCGAACTGCGTGGTCAGGTACGCGGTGCTGTACGCACCGAGCCCCACGAATGCTGCCTGCCCGAACGACGTCATGCCGCCCACGCCGGTCAGCAGCACGAGGCCGATCGCCACGATGCTGTACAGGCCGATGTAGTTGCCCAGCGTGATCCAGAATTCCGGCGTCGGCAGCGCCGGCAGCAAGGCCAGCACCACGATGAACAGCAGCGTCAGCGCGCGGTTGCGCTGCAGCCCCGCACGCGTGCCCGCGCGTGCGTCGCCCACGGCGGCCTGCTTGTCGGTCAGCATCGTCATGGCTTATTCCTCCTCCTCGACGTGCTTGCCCGTCAGCGAGCGCCACAGCAGCACCGGAATGATCAGCGTAAAGACAATGACCTCCTTGAACGCGCTGGCCCAGAAGGACGAATACGATTCCAGCAGCCCCACCAGCAGCGCACCCAGTGCTGCGATGGGGTAGCTCACCAGCCCGCCGACGATCGCGCCGACAAAGCCCTTCAGGCCCACCAG
>JACXTT010010044.1_pt1 | contig 12829 bp, 6 predicted proteins | sample 9270951 | NCBI WGS metagenome assembly JACXTT01 (sample SAMN15532306, study PRJNA645909) | rock metagenome | isolation source: weathered quartz diorite | place: Puerto Rico | collected 2017-06-21 | reverse complement strand
CGAAGATGGTCCCCATGCGTGTGGGGCTCAACTTGGGTGGCCGTCGCACGATGAACTTCCGCTTCGACATCATGGACCATCCCATCGTGACCCCGGCCCTCGCCTCTATGGCCTTGGCTCAGTGCCTCGATGCGCACGGTCGTGGGATCGGGTTCCAGAGCCTTTCCCTGCAGGGCAATATCAAGCTCGTGGGGCATGCCCCCATCCAGATCGAGAATGTAGTGGCGGATCTGAATCCGGGCCGGCTGGCGCAATTCACGGGCGCCATTCTCCAGGCGGTGATGTTCAACCCCTTCGAGCGCCCTCAAATTGAAGGCATCAGTCTCACGGTTAAGTTGGAAGAGCGGCTGGATCTGGCCGCGGTGGCTGGTGTGCGCCTGCTGAAGGCACGGGCCAAGCGCGGCGAGACGCTGCCGGTGCTGGTGACCTTCCAAAACATCCAGGGCGCGCGGGAGACGACGACCTTCAATCTGCCTGTGCCGCTCTCTGCGGAAAAGGGACATGCCGTACTGATGGTGGGGGATGGTCTGAGTCTCATGGCCGCGGATCCTGATGAGCGGGCCATTGAGACGGGCAGCCTCTCCGACGTGGTGCGCGTGCTGAACGGCGCGCTGCGCAACAACCACGCTTACGTACTGTTGGTGCAGGCGCAGAGTGGCGCCGGGCTGCGGGGCACCCGCATTGAAGGCGTGCCTCCCACCGTGGCAGGCCTCGTGGGCGCGGATGGCAACTCCGCCGATAATCGCCTTCAGCGCCGCATCATCGGGCGCGCTGTGCTTCCGCTTGAGCGGGAAGTGAAGGGCCTGACCCAAATGGACATCGAAATCGAATAGCGAGGATTCCTTGAACCTGCGTCCCCTCCTACCTGTCCTCGTCGCCGGCGCGTTTGCCGCTTCTCTTCCGGCTCAGTCGCAGTCTGGGCCCTTTGGGCAATCGGGCCCCATCGGTTTCAACTCCTTCAACGATTGGCTGGGGAGCGATAGCCATGGTGTGAGGATCGGTGCCGACGGTCGCCTCCGTCTTGCTTCCGCCCTGCGTCGTGTCGCGCAGATTCCCGAAGGCGTGATCTGGTCCGTGGTGCCCGATGGCCAAGGCGGCGCATTCATCAGCGCTGGCACCGAAGGCAAGATCTTTCGCTACAGCAATGGCCAGGTGCGTCCCCTCGCCCAAGTGAAGGGCGGCATCCTCTTCGCGATGGCGCGGTTGGGCCAGGATCTGATCGTCGCGCCCAGCGGCGAAGGCAAGCTGCTGCGCATCAATCCGCAAGGCGAGGCGAAGGCCTTTGCTGACATCGATGCGAAAGTCGTGTGGGCGCTGTCGGCGGACAACGGCGAGGTGCATGTCGCGGGCGCCGGTGAGCGCGGGGCGGTGCTCTTGCTGGCGCGCGAGGGCAGCAGCCGCAAGCTGGTGGACTTGCCTGAGGAGAGTTCCTTCACCTGCATGCTCGCCGATGGGGAAGGGGGCTGGTATCTCGGTACCCATGGCCGTGGCCTGGTGGTGCGCTACCGGGGTGGTGATCGCATCGAGACGCTCTTCGATGCGCCCTTTGAGGAAGTCCGTGCCCTGGCGCTGATAGACGGCCAGCTTTTCGTGGGCGCCGACAACGGCCTGGGCCGCCAGATGCTCAGCGGCCAGCTGGAAAAGCGCGAAGGCTTCCTACAGACGGATACCCAGGCGGGCGTGAAGTCTGCCGTGTTCCGCTTGGATAAGGCGCGCGTGCCCGAGCTCCTCTGGCAAAGCGCTGCCAGCCAGGTGTTCTCACTGCAGGCTTGGAAGGGGCAATTGCTCGTGGGTACGGGCAACCGCAGCCGGCTCTTCTCCTTGCCCATTGCGCCGGGCACGCGAGATCAGGAGCCCTTTGCCGCCCTTCAAGAGCTAGGAACTGCTCAGGCTTCCGCCTTCCTACCCATGGGCTCGGAGCTCATGGTGGTGGGCTCGAATCCCGGCGAACTCTTCATGCTCAGCGAGACTCAGGCCACCGAAGGCACGCTGGAATCCCGCGTGCTGCGCGGCGCACCCTTGGCGGATTGGGGTCGAACGTACTTGGAGACCGACACGCCTCAGGGCACTTCCGTGGAACTGCAATTCCGCACGGGCAGCACTGAATCCCCCGACGCCACCTGGACGCCCTGGACGCCTCCGCTCCGCAGCGGCGAACGCCCGAATCTGCCCGCGTCCCGGTTCGCGCAGTTCCGCCTGCGCTTGAGCTCCACCAAGGGAGGTACCTCGCCGGTGGTGGAATCGGTGACGGTCTACAGCGCCACCCGCAACCTTGCTCCCGTGTGGGAAGGCGTGGAGCTGATGCCCGCTGGCTTGGTCATCACGCGCAATGCGCCGCCGGAGGATATCGGCATCGAGCGGGTGCCCTTCGAGACCCAAAAGCTCATCCCCGCCCTCTCGTATGCGGGCAGCGAGAAACGGAGCTTCCGCCGCGGTGCGCAAAGCTTCGTCTTCCGTGTGGCGGATCCCAACAACGACCAGCTTCAATTCAGCATCCGCCTGATCCCCGAGAAGGGCAGCCCCATCCTCTTGGAAAAGGCGTGGAAGGAGCGGTTCTTCTGCATCGACACCCTCCCCGTGCCCGATGGCCGCTACCGCTTGGAAGTGACGGCCAGCGATGCGCCGAGCCAACCCTTCAACCAAGCCCTTAACTCGACGTGGCGCACGCCCGTGTTCGTGATCGACCACACGCCGCCCACCATCTCGGAGCTGACGGCGACTCCCGAGGGAGAGAACCTGCGGGTGCGCTTCCTTGCACGGGACGAGCAAAGCGTGCTGAAGGATGCCGCCCTCTCTGTGGATGGCGAGCACTGGCTGCAAATCTCGCCGGAAGATCGCGTCTTCGATCAGAAGGAAGAGCGCTTCGATATCGTGGTGCCCAAGGAAATGCTGCGGGGCGACCGCGTGCTGGTGCGCGTCAGCGACCATATGCTGAACGAGCAGAGCGCCTCAGTCCAGATCGGCTCCCAATCTAAGCGATAGAAAGGCCCGCCCTTCCCAATCCAACGCACTCCGATTCGCTCGTATACTTGCGTATCCCAATCGGAGTGCCCTATGCGTCGTGCTCTCGCTGTCGCGGTTTGCTGCTTGGCTTTGGGAGCTCAGGGCCCGCAGGCGCCGAAGACCTTCGACGACCAGATGGGAGGACTTGCCTTCCGCAATATCGGGCCCTTCCGCGGAGGGCGGTCCGTGGCGGTCACCGGGGTGAAGGGGCAGCCCTCCACGTTCTATTTCGGAGCCACGGGCGGCGGTGTATGGAAAACCACCGACGCGGGTCTGACTTGGGCCAATGTCTCGGATCATTTCTTCAAGACGGGCTCCGTCGGCGCCCTCGCTGTCTCCGAGAGCGAACCTAGCATCGTCTACGCAGGCATGGGAGAGGCCCCCATACGCACCAATGCGAGCCACGGGGATGGGATCTATCGCAGCCTCGATGGCGGCGCCACCTGGGTGAACCTGGGTTTGAAGGAAACCCGGCACATCTCGCGCATCCGCATCCATCCCGCCCGCGCGGAAGTGGTGTACGTGGCCGCGCAGGGACACCTCTACGGCCCTAATTCAGAGCGCGGCATCTACCGGACGATGGACGGAGGCAAGACTTGGAAGCGCGTGCTGTTCGTGGACGACCGCACCGGTGCTTGCGATCTCGCCATGGATCCCCAAAATCCCTCGGTGCTCTACGCGGGATTTTGGCAGGTGGTGCGAAAGCCTTGGGAGCTCCAAAGCGGCGGGCCGGGCTCCTCGCTTTGGAAGAGCACGGATGGTGGAGAGACATGGAAGCGCCTGGGCGAAGGCCTGCCTCCGAGCCCCTGGGGCAAGGTCGGCATCACGGCCAGTCACACCCGCGCCGGACGGTTGTGGGCGATCATCGAGCACCGCGCGAAGGGCGGTTTGTATCGCAGTGACGATGGGGGCGAGAAGTGGACCCATGTCTCCGACGACCACCGCCTGCGTGAGCGGGCCTTCTACTACACCTGGGTGTATGACGATCCTAAGCACGAGGACATCGTGTGGGCGCCGAATGTCTTCATGCACCGCTCCGTGGACGGCGGGAAATCCTGGGCGCCAGTGCAGGGCTTTAGTCACGGAGACCACCACGATCTGTGGATCGATCCCGAGCATCCCGATCACATCATCGTTGCCAACGACGGCGGGGCGACCATCAGCCTCAATGGCGGCCGCAGTTGGTCCACCCAGATGAACCAGCCTACCGCCCAGTTCTATCGCGTGGCGACGGATGATCGTTATCCCTACTGGGTCTATGGATGCCAGCAGGACAACAGCTCCGTGGGCACGCCCAGCGCGGTGCCCGGACCGTGGATCGACAGCTCCGATTGGCACGCGGTGGGTGGCGGGGAAAGCGGATGGGTGGCGCCCTACTTGTCCGATCCGGAGATCACCTATGCCGGGGAATATGGAGGACAAGTCACCCGCTACGACCACCGTACGGGCCAAACGAGGGCCATCATGGCCTGGCCCGAACTGGGGAGCGGGCCCCCCACCAGCCCACGCAAATACCGATTCAACTGGAACGCGCCGCTGCTGCTCTCTCGCCATGATCCGAAGGTGCTCTACCACGGCGCTCAGGTGCTTTTGAAGAGTACGAACGAAGGACAGAGCTGGTCGGAGATCAGCCCCGATCTCACCCATAACGATCCGAGCACGCTCACGGCCAGCGGCGGCCCCATCACCACCGACGTGACCGGGGCCGAAGTTTACGCCAGCATCTTCGCTCTGGCGGAAGCGTCCAAGGACCCGCAGCAGATCTGGGCAGGCACAGATGATGGACGCGTCCACCTCACGCGCGACGGGGGGAAGAGCTGGGCCGAAGTGACCGCGGCCCTGCGCATGGCGGGCATGCCCGACCGCACCATGATCAATGCCATCGAGGCGAGCCCCTTTGAAGACGGCACGGCCTACGTGGTGGCTTCGCATTTCAAATGGAATGACTTCAAACCCTACCTCTTCCGCACGACGGATTACGGTAAGACCTGGCAGCTTCGGACCTCCGGTCTTCCTGCCGACAGTTTTGTGCGCGTGGTGCGGGAGGATCCGCGCCGTGCGGGCCTGCTTTTCGCGGGCACTGAGACGGGGCTTCACATCAGCTTCGATGCCGGCGCCACCTGGAGGCCCTTCCAGCGGAATTTGCCTGCGGTGTCGATCACGGATCTCCAAGTGAAGCGCGATGATCTCGTCGTTGCTACCCAGGGGCGGTCCTTCTGGGTGTTGGATGATCTCGGAGCCCTGCGCCAATGGAAGGACGACGTCGCTTCCAAAGCATGGTTCGTCTTCGAACCCACTACGGTGATGCGCATGTCGCAGACCAAGCCCGAAGACGATGAGATGCGGACGGATGTGGGCCAAAACCGCGAGCCCTTTGCTTACCTGGATATCTGGGTGAAGGAACCTCCTAAGGAGGGGGCGGCTTTGACGATTGAAGTTCGAGAGGGAGAGACCCTGCTGCGACGGCTGACCACGGAGAAGCCGGAAAAGGAAGGCCCACTGAAGGAGCGTCTGGAGGCGGAGGAGCGGGATAAGGCCCTCCTGAAGGACAAGCCGCTGGAGCTGAAGCCCGGGCTCAACCGCATCCCATGGGATATGCGGGTGCTGCCTCCGGAATTGGCGCCCAAGGCGGTGTTCAACGAGGGTGATAAGGCTGCGCCGCGCGTGGCCGCCGGAACCTACACGGTGGATGTGTCCTACAAGGATCAGAAGGAACGCCGAACCTTGAAGGTCATCTCCAACCCGTCCTACAAGGTGAGCGATGCGGATCTCCAGGCCCAGCACCAGCTCCTGGTGGCCATCCGGGATCAGCTTTCGGAGAACCATCGCGCCGTGAAGCGCATTCGGGATCTGCGCGATCAAGTGAAGGCCTGGGGGCGCCGCGCAGAGGCAGTAGGGAAGGGGAAAGCCCTGGCGGATCTGGGCAAACCCTTAGTGGCCTCTCTGGAAGCGCTGGAGCGAAAGCTCACCAATCCGGATATCCAAGCGGATGAGGATGATTGCGTCTTCCCTCCTCAGTTGGATCACGATTGGGTTTGGCTGGCGGCCATCGTCGGCAGCGCCGATGCGCGGCCCACCGAAGGCAGTCCTCGGTTTTTCGATACCTTAAAAGCTAAACAGGCCGACGTGTTGAAGGACCTGAAGGCATGTGAGGAAGGTCCCTTGGCTGCCTTCCAGAAGACCGCCGATGACCTGCATTTGCCGCGCATCATCGCGGCTCCTGAGGCCCCATGACCTTTCAATCCTTTTGGCCCATCTATCTGGCGGAGCACCGGCATCCTCTGAACAGGGCGCTGCATCTCGTGGGTACCTTGACCTATCTCACGCTGCTCTCCGCGCTTTTGATGACGGGGCATGCGGCGTGGGCCTGGACTGTGCCTGTGCTCGCCTACGGGTTCGCCTGGTTCGGCCATTTTGCCGTGGAGAAAAATCGCCCCGCGACGTTCCAACATCCGTGGCTCTCCCTCATCGGGGATCACAAGATGGCCCTCTATATGCTGAGTGGACGGCTTCAAGGAGAGTTCGAGCGGCTCGGCATTCGGGCTCGTCCTTGATCGCCCGTGGTCAACCGCGTTGTTTGAGGGGGTGAATACGATAGGCTGAATTTCGAGGCGTAAGCTGCGTCCTCATGTGGAATGGAGACTCCGGATGATGATGCGTTCTGCTGCGATGGTTCTCGCCCTACCCGCGCTATCCATGCAAGCGCAGGGGTTCACCTGGGGGTTGCAGGTTGGAGGAAGCGCTTCGCAAGGTCAGCTTGCGACTGTCGTAGGAAGCGCAAAGGCTCCGACCTTTGGGGCTCACTTGTTCATTCCGATGGATGAGAATCAAGCGATTCGACCGCGCATCGAGCTCGCAAAGTTCAGCGGCTCCTGGGACGAGTTGGATGCTTCGAATCGGTCCCTCGGCCGGCCTACTGCCACGACATCGGTCCGCACGGGGTTCTTCGGCGCTGATTATCTGGTTGCAGTATCCGGCGACGCGAAACAGGGATTTTATGTGCTCGGAACCCTGGGATTTCAGTACACCGACTACGAAGTGGATCAGCCTCACTACAACAACCCTAATCTCACGGCGGTCATCGCCCCGGGTGGGACCTATGGCATCCACCAGCAGTCTCTGGCCTATGGCGCGGGCTTTGGATACCAGTTCACTGAAACCTGGGGGATCGAGGCTCGATATGTCGCTTCCAAGATGAAGTACTACGCGGCTAACGCCGCTCAATCCGAGGCCACGGGGAACTACGGCGTGGCGTCCTTGGAGGTCACCTTCCGTTATTGAGAGTGCCAGCACATGCGAAGGCCCCCGCGCCCGGGGGCCTTCGCATGTGTCCTTGCGCTATCCCTTCCAAAGCTTCGGCCACTGTTTTGGATCGTTGGCGTGGCCAGGGAATACCTCCCGCAAATCCCGAATTCCGAGATGGCGGACCATGGCCTCTCCAAGGAGATCGCGGAAGTCGGTGGTGACGGGGAGGTCGCGGCCCTCATAGAGAAACTCATCCTTGAGGCCCTTGAAATCCCGCGCCAGGACGCGACCGCCCTTGAGTCCGCCACCGAAGGCCCACGCGGCGCCGCCATGGCCATGATCGGTGCCGCGGGTGCCGTTCTCCTTCGCGGTGCGGCCGAATTCCGTGAGCATGAGCACCATCACTTGGTCCCGTCGATCCTGGAGATCGAATAGGAAGGCTGCGAGGCTGGCGGAGAGATCCTGCAGCCGATTGGCCAGCTGTCCGCTGGCCGCACCTTGCGCCACGTGGGTGTCCCATCCACCGCAATCAGTGACGCCGATGCGCAGGCCCAGATCGGCTTTGATGAGCTGAGCCATCTCCCGTAGGCGCTTGCCCAGGGGGCTGGTGGGATACACGGCGCCGTGCTGGGGTTCGAGGCTGCGGGGATCTTTTTCCTTCAGGGCTTTCAGCGCATCGAAGGCCTCCTCGCCGGCGCCGCGCAAAGTGCGATCCAGCGCATCGCGGTACATGCCTTCAAAGCCACCGCCTGATTTCGCGTTGGGGAGGCGGAAGTCATTGAGGCTGGCCACGGCCAGAGCATCTGAGCCGGAGAGGCTGCGGGGGAGATTGGGTTGGAGGGCTACGGCGCGGAGGGCCGAATGGCCGGGAAGCTGTTTTAACCCTCGGCCGAGGAACCCATCTTCAGTGGCCTTTCTTCCCGGCGTGCCGCTTTCCAAATAATCCTGCGCATCAAAGTGAGAGCGCGTGGGGTCGGGGCTTCCCACCAGATGAAGGGCTGTCATGGTGCCTTCGTCCCAAAAATACTTCAGCGGCGCGAGGGCAGGGTGCAATCCCCAGGTGCCATCCAGTTTCAACGCCGCTTGATCGCCCGAGGATTCCAGCCGGATAGAGGGGCGCAGATCGTGATAGCGAGGATCCGCTATGGGCGGGAGCAGGCTTAATCCGTCTGCTGCGCCGCGTTGAAGAATCAATACGAGCGTTTTAGGCACCGTCGTTTGCTCTGCAGCTTGCAGCCATCGGGGAGCGAGCCCGAGTCCGATGGCGGCAATTCCAGTGCCCTTCAGAAAGATGCGGCGATCCATGCTCACCTCCGCTGGAATTCGGGAGACCCGAGAATGAGACCGATGAGCCGTGTCCGATCCACGGGGCGGATCTCTCCATCAACCGTGTGGTTGGGATCTTCCTGAACTTCTTTGAGCAGGGCTTCTCGGCTGGCGTCACTTAAGGTGTGACCCATGAGCACCAGGGCGATCCGGTCCAAGGCGGCAGCTGGTGTTTCGTTCTTTGCCGGCGTGCGAAGGTCTTCGCGATCCCAGCTCACGGCCTTCACCTGCTGGCGTCCGAGTGCCAGGCCCCATTGCAGGCGGTTCACCAGGGCTCCGCTGCTCACCCAGGTTTCGGCCACATCCTTGTATCCCGTCGGCGGCGCGCAGCGATACAAGGGCTGGCCCATGCGCGCCACTTGGCGGACAAGGGGGAGAGGATCTTCGATGGCTGCATTCACAGCGCGCAGGGACGACACCACTACTTCAAAGGGGCTTTTGATTTTGGCTTCGGGGGCCGACCAGAATTCGGAGCTGGAGAAGATGGCCGAATACACCTTGGGTAGATCGCCTCCGGTCTTCATGAATACGTCGGCCACGCGCTTCACCAGCGCCTCAGGCGGCGCATCTGAAACGAAGTAGCGACAGAGCTTCGTGGCGATGAAGCGCGCCGTGCTGGGATGGTGGGCCAGAAGGTCGAGGATGTGTTCGCCATCCTTGATACCGCCATCGGAGATCTTCTGGCCGAGCACCAGTTTCTCTCCAGTGTCGTGTGCCACGGGGCGGAAGCGGCTTGCCGCACTTTCCCTGGGCTTGTCGATGGTCCACCCGGTGAAGCAACGCGCCACTTCGCGCACGTCGTTCTGCGTGTACCCGCCGTCGACGCCAAGGGTGTGGAGCTCAAGCAATTCGCGGGCGTAATTCTCGTTGAGCCCCATGGGCCGTTTCGCCTGGGGTTTGGCCTGGCCTTCGATGTTTTGAAGGGTGGACTGGGCGGGGAGGCGGCCTTGGAGTGCGCGCTGCTCGTCGCGAAGCATCTTGGCCTCCGCGCGATCCTTGCGGGCCATGGCCCGCGGGTTATCCAATCGCGCGTACTGTGATGGATCGAACCCGTCGCGTACGCTCATCCAGTTATCCAGGTACCAGAGCATGGCGGGGTGATGGGCCGTAGCGCCCAGTAGATCGCGGAAGGATCCGAACACGTGGGGCCGGATCGCGTCGCGCTCGTAGCTGCCCACGAACCAGCGGACTTCGTTCTTGCTGAGATCCACATTGAAGTGGTTGAACCAGAAGTCCACCAGCCGCTCTTCCAGCTGCCGAGAAGAGAGTGTGGCTCGAATCAATTTGGCGCTTTGAAGCTCCTCTTCGATGCGGGCGGGGCGCTGCTCGAAGGGAAGGAGCTCTCTGAGTTTTTCTTTGTCCTCCTCTTTGCCCTTGGGGTCGAGGCCTTCTCGTTTGGCCACGATTTCAGGGCGGGGGAACTTCTGCTGCAGTTCGGGGATGCCCATGGCGAGGGTGGAGAACACTTCCAGCTGCTTCTCAATGCGAGGATCGGTGCCAGGTCGCATCTGATCGGCGATCCAGGTCTGGATCGCGGCATCACCACCTGCGGCGAGCTTTTCAATCTCCTGAGTTCGGACGCCAAAGGTGAGGCGCTGAAGCAGGTGTCGCGCGCGCGCCTCTGCCGCCGAGGGGGGTGACGGAAGCGTCAGCGTGAGGCTCAAGAGAGGCAGCAGGGCGCGCATGGGGACTCCGGTGTGGAAATGGAGGGGCGGGAGCTGCTGGAGGTTGAAGCAAAGGTGGTTTGGATCGTTAACAGAAATTCACATACCTTTGCATGGATTAATCGATCTATTGCCAAATTTGTCGATGAATCATCGAAGTAAATTTGAATGTATAGATGAATCATCATTATCTTGAGGACATGCGTTAGCTGGGGTTTGAAGCGGTGGAGACAGGATCCGCTTGTTTGCTGTCAATGAGGAAGAAAAAAACGTCCTGAAATGGAAGAAGACGCATTCGGGCGAAAACCGTTGTCATCTCGAAGTCATTCACGGGATTTCACATGAATTTATGAGGATTCACCTGGGTTGTTCGCGGCCCCTTGAAACCATGGTTCGACCCCGCCACTTCCTACCTGATACGCGCGCCAAGACCGGCGAGCTCGCGGATGGGGCCCTTCCTTCCGTCGGGCCTGGCGATTCCTCAGAGGTGATCCATGCATTCGTTCCTTCGTTCCATGCGAGTCCTCTGCGGGCTCCTTCTCGTCACAGCCCTTCAGGCTGGTGATCTCAAGATCCACGTCATCAATGTGGGCTGGGGGTCTTCGGTCCTGGTGGAAGGTCCCGGTGGTAAGCGCGTCCTGCTCGAGGCTGGGCACACCAACCGGGCGCAAAACGTCGTGGCCTACCTGCAGAACACGGCAAACGTTCCCGCAGGCGGCATTGATTACGTGGTGCTCGGCCACAACCACACGGATCACGGCGGAGGCTTGCCTGCGGTGTGGAGCGCCGGGTTCATGGCCAGCAGCCCGAAGTGCTATTACAACGGCTCCACCAACAACGCGAGCCTCGTGCAGAACTGGTTCGCCTCCTTGGGCAAGATGCCCGATGTGGCGGCGCCCTCCGCCACCACGCCGCTGATCGATTTGGGAGACGGCACGCAGATCTGGTGCATTGCCTCCAAGGGCCAGAACCTCTCCTCGGGCTCCACGACCAACCAGAGCTCGGATGAGAACGACAACTCCATGGGCCTGGTGGTGAAGTACGGCGGGTTCACCTACCTGTGGACCAGCGATATGGGCGGCTTCGAAGTGGATGGCTGCTCCGGCCGCAGCTCCGCTCAGGCCGATGAGGAAACGCCGATGATCCAGGCTGCCATCGCCGCGGGCGTGCTGAAATCCGGCGGTGTGGACGTGCTTGAAGTGGGCCATCACGGGAGCGAAAGCAGCACCAATCCCGATTACGTGAAGGCGGCCCATCCCTCCGTCGCCATCATTTCGACGGGCCGGGGCCAGAGCGCCAGCTGGGATCTTCCCCGCACCGCGGTGGTGGACAACATTCTGCTGGGCAGCTGCGGCTTCTCGCCCGCCGCGCTCGTGCTCCAAACCGAGGATGGTGATCGCAACGATCAGGGCAAGCGCAGCACGTCCGGTTTCGCTGTGGGCAACATCGTCGTGGACACCGACGGTTCCCAGTTCTGGGTGAGCGCCAATGGCGATGCCTCCACGGTCAACATCGCGGATAGCTCCACGGTGGACCAGGAACGCGCGGACGCGGGCCTTACGGGCACTTCCGATTCCCGCGGCCGGGCCTTCTCTGTGCATGGCGGTGTGCCTGCGGGCTCCTTCTCCATCGCCTTGAATCCTGCTTCTCTGACCGTGGGTCGTGGCGCTAGCGCGACCACTCAAGTTGCGGTGCAGTCGCTCAATGGGTTCACGGGATCCGTCGCGCTGCAGCTGGCCACGGCCGTTCCGGGCGTGACCGCCACCTTCACGCCTTCCACGGTGACCGCGCCCGGAAGCGCCACGCTCACCATGACCGCATCGTCCTCCGCCACGGCAGGCACCACCGTCACCCAAGTGAACGGAACCAGCGGAAGCCAGGGCGGAAGTGCACCCCTGACGGTCCAAGTCACCGCCCCCACACCCAGCTTCGCCTTGTCGATCGCGCCCTCCAGCGTGACCGTCACCGCCGGTTCGAGCACCACCACCCAGGTGACTGTGCAGGCCCTCAACGGCTTCTCCGGCACCGTGGCCCTGGGCCTTGGCACTTCCATTCCGGGCGTGACCGCCACCTTCTCTCCGGCCACCCTCACGGGATCGGGGACTGCCACCCTGACCCTGACGGCCGCCTCCTCCGCGGCCGCTAGCACCACCGTCGCGACGGTCCAGGGCGTGAGCGGGTCGCTGAATCAAAACGGCGCGCTTACCGTTCAAGTCACGCCGGGGGCCGGCCTCGTCTTCAACGAGACGGAGTCCAACGATACCCGTGCCACCGCCAATGTGGTGCCCGCCAACGCCACCTCCATCGTGGGATTCTTCCCTTCCTCATCGGATGTGGACGACTGGTACCAGGTGACCCTGTCCGCCGGCCGGACCCTCGTGGCCAACATGACGGGCCCCACGGCTTCCCAGCAGGACTACGACCTGTACCTCACGAGCAGCACGGGGACGGTGCTCGTCTCTTCCGAGAATGCGGGCACGACGGAAAGCGTGACCTACAAGAACACAGGCACCACGACGAAGACGCTGTACCTGCACGTGGTCCGCTACAACAGCTACAGCCGCGTGACGCCCTACACGATCACGCTGAGC
>JACXTT010010043.1_pt1 | contig 12829 bp, 8 predicted proteins | sample 9270951 | NCBI WGS metagenome assembly JACXTT01 (sample SAMN15532306, study PRJNA645909) | rock metagenome | isolation source: weathered quartz diorite | place: Puerto Rico | collected 2017-06-21 | reverse complement strand
CAGAAGAATATAAATACGATCTGAAGTTAGGAGAGATCGCAAAGATCTGGCGCGGTGGATGTATTATTCGCTCAGCATTTCTGAATGATATTTTCAAAGCATATGAAAAGAATCCGGACTTAGCACATTTGTTGTTGGATGACAGCATTCATTCGATAGTATCGGAAGCTGTTAAAGGCGCACGTACCGTATTGCCCGCAACTATTGCTGCCGGAATAGCTGCTCCATGCTTCACTGCATCTATTAGCTATTTCGATAATTTTATTAATAAACGTATGCCATCGAACCTGATACAGGCTCAGCGCGACTATTTTGGCGCGCATACTTATGAACTGATAGGCAAAGAGGGCGTATTTCATACTCAATGGGCTGAAAAACAATCGTGATCAACAAACCCTTATTCAAACGAAAAACTACCATGAGCGCAAACACAAAATCAGACCCAACTATATTTGTCGTATTTGGCGGCACCGGCGACTTGACTTCAAGGAAAATAGGTCCGGCGTTGTACAATTTGTTTTTGGATGGCTGGATGCCAAATAACTTTTCAATAATTGGTACAGGCCGTACACAATATTCTGATGAGCAGTTCAGAGAAAATCTGTACAAAGACTTGAGCCAGTTTTCGCGCAGCGGAGTGCCGGACAAAGACAAATGGGCTGCATTTTCGCAAAATGTTTATTACCAGGTTTCGGACGTAAAAAACGCGGAAACCTATAAAGAATTCGGTAAACGTATAGAAAAACACAGTGCGGATTGGAAAGCAAAACCAAATGTGATCTATTACCTGGCTGTGTCTCCAAACCTGTTCCCAATCATTGCATCAAATTTAGCCAAAGCTAAGCTTGCAGATGATAAAAAAAAGACCAGGATCGTGATAGAAAAACCATTCGGTCACGATCTGGAAACTGCCAGGGAGCTTAACCAGTTACTGTCAGGAATATTTGATGAATGCCAGGTATACCGCATTGACCATTATTTGGGTAAAGAAACTGTCCAAAACATTATGGCATTCCGTTTTGCAAACTCCATTATGGAGCCACTTTGGAACCGTAATTTTATCGAACACGTGCAGATATCTGTTACGGAGCAGCTGGGTGTTGAGGAACGTGGAGATTATTATGATGGCTCGGGTGCCCTGCGTGATATGATACAGAATCATTTGTTGCAATTGCTTTGTCATATAGCGATGGAACCGCCGGTAAGTTTCAACGCTGATGAAGTACGTGACCGCAAAGTGGATGTATTGAAAGCAATGCGCAAATTCAATCCCGAAGATGTACGTAATTCCGCAGTCCGGGGTCAATATGGCAGCGGCTGGATGAAAGGGAAGGAAGTACCTGCCTATAGAGATGAGCCCAAAGTTAACCCCCAGTCAAACACTGAAACTTTTGCAGCAATTAAATTTTTCGTTGACAACTGGCGCTGGCAAGGCGTACCTTTCTATCTGAGGACAGGTAAACGCCTGCATCAAACTTCATCGGTTATCACCATACAGTTCAAAGACGTTCCTCACCTGATATTTCCTACAGAAGCAGCAGAGAGCTGGCAACAAAACCGACTGATCATCAGCATACAGCCTGAAATGAGCATCCGTTTGCAGGTGCAGGCTAAACGCCCAGGTATTGATATGGTTTTAAATGCTGTTGATATGGTATTCGACTATAAAGGAACTTATACGCAACAAGCGCCTGAGGCTTATGAAACGTTGATATTGGATACTATGCTTGGCGATCAGACTCTATTTATGCGCGGCGACCAGGTTGAAGCCGCATGGGAACTGGTGATGCCAATATTAAGTACATGGCAAAATAAAAAGAGCCTGAACTTCCCGAATTATTCGGCCGACTCATGGGGGCCTGAGTCTGCTGAAGCATTAATAGCACGCGACGGATTTAACTGGTTTACATTACCTGTACAGGGGAAAAAATAATTATTTGATGAAAATAAATGTTTTTAAAAACGAAGACGAGGTTCTTCGGGGCTTGGCAAATTACATTGTGGAAATTGCATCAGCATCAATTTCCACAAATGGGCAATTTTCTATTGCGCTATCGGGCGGAAATTCCCCTAAAAAACTCTATGAATTATTAGCGTCCAAAGTTTATAAAGATAAAATTGACTGGAGCAAGGTCCATTTCTTTTTTGGCGATGAGCGTTACGTACCGCACACTGACCCGCAGAGCAATTATCTTATGGCCAAAAAAGCTATCCTGGAGCCTTTGGAATTAAGTTTTAAGCAGATATTTCCAATTGATACGTCTCTCAGTCCCGATGACGCAGCCAAAGCATATACAAATGATATTAATTTGTACTTCGCAGGCACCGAACCACGTTTCGACTTGGTTTTATTGGGATTAGGGGATAATTCGCATACAGCCTCTTTATTTCCGCATACAGCTGTTTTGCGTGACAAAACAGCCTCTGCAAAAGCTGTTTATCTTGAAGATCAGAAGGTATATCGGATTACTATGACTGCGCCTTTAATAAACCTGGCGCATCACGTTGCTTTTCTCGTGTATGGAGAAGGTAAGGCAATTGCCGTACATCATATCATAAAAGATAAAACTGATATCGAAGAATATCCTGCGCAGCTCATTAAACCACAAAGTGGTGATTTACAATGGTTTTTAGATACAGGTGCCGCTGCTCAATTAGAACGAAAATAAACTTTCGTTCTAATTGATATTAAAATAAATTCATTTGCAAAACATTATAACTGTTTTTTGCATTTATATCGAACGTCTTAAGTATTGAGCTTAAGGCGTTTTCATTTTTATAAACCGAATTTATTTTTAGTTTTTCGTTTAACATTTACCACCCAGGATGAGAATTCGTGTGGTATAATATTTGTAGATTCAATACCAAAGTTTGAAATGTTGTAGCAGACCGCACGTCAAACTAAATGTTTGTTAATTAATTGTTTAATTCCTGGTTAAACTGGGATAGACCTAAAATCTACTTATTGATATGATAAGCCTTGCTTTATCGGATAACAAGTCTGTCGTACCGGAAATAAATTATTGGAAAGATAGAAGCAAAAGCCATAGAGTTGAAGAAGTATCGTAAGGAACATTTACCAATTTATATGGTGTGCGGACACTATGTTTATTCGTATCTGACGTTTAGAGTAGTGGACGCGAAAGCGTTGTCAATTCCGGAAAGTAGTGGTATATTTAAGCATACTCATATAGCTCCTTCAACGAAACTTTATGAAGCTTTGTGGAGTAATAGGCTATGTGCTGAATCTACCCGATAGACGCTTCAGCTAAAAAGTGATTTTTATAACGTGGGCGACCGTAGTATAAAAGTTATTCGCCTGCTTGGATTAACAATAAAGAATTGGGAGTAAAATTACCATTGAACGAGCCATTTTCTAAAAGCACGATTAAACATCAGGCCTCAACAATAACCAATGGGGAACTGAATCATTATGAGGTTATCGAGAACGTTCCTGAGGCTGAGGAATATAAATTATCGTCAGCGCAGAAACGTTTGTGGATATTGAATCATTTTGAGGGGGCTCAGAGTGCTTATAACATTCCGTATGTTATTTCATTAGAGGGGTACTTGAGTAAAATAGCCCTAAAAAATGCGTTCAAGGCCATGGCAATGCGCCATGAAATACTTAGAACAGGTTTTAAAGAAAGTGGTTCAGGCGCAGTAATTCAAGAGGTTACAAGCTCTGATAAATATGCTTTTGAACTCAAGGAAACCAATTTAACTAAAAATGCTGATAAGTATGCGGTATTAAATCAAATAATAGAGCTTGAAAGCTTCGGCGGCTTTGACTTCATAGAAGGCCCTTTATGGAGATGTCATCTCGTTCAGTTAGAAGAGGATAAATATATTCTGATCATGGTGCACCATCACATTGTAAGTGATGGGTGGTCAATGGATATTTTCCGAAAAGAGTGGTGCGCATTATACAATGCTTATTCAAATGGAAGCTCACCACAGCTTGCTCCATTACGCATACAATATAAAGACTATTCAGCATGGCACAACAAACAGCTGCAATCAGACAATATACTTCCGCATAAAGAGTACTGGTTAAAACAATTTGAGGGTGAAATTCCTATTTTGGAATTGCCGGCAGAAAAGGACCGCCCTGCAATTAAGACCTTTAACGGTACTAGCATTACCACCACCATTGACGATAATGTTCTGGCTAAACTAAACCGAACGGAAAAAGCAATGGGCGGTACATTATTCATAACTTTACTTGCGTGCATAAATGCTTTGATGTACCGTTATACCGGACAGGAGGATATTGTGATAGGTAGTCCTATAGCAGGTCGCGAACACCCTGATCTGGAAAATCAGATTGGTTTTTATATAAATACTCTAGCCCTCAGGACACGTTTTGATGGCCTAAGTGACTTTGAGGCTTTATATGAACATGTCAAAGAAGTTACCTTGAGCGCTTATAAGCATCAGATCTATCCATATGACGAACTGGTTGATTCGCTAAAATTGCCTCGGAATATCAATCGCAATCCACTATTTGATGTAATGGTTGTATTGCAAAACTCAATGGAACAGGATGCCGAATTTACGTTGAACGGTTTACATACAAACCAGTATAAAGCTGGGGAGTATAGAGTTGCCAAGTTCGACGTCAATTTTATATTCTCAGAGTCGAAAAATGGGCTGGAACTAGCCTTAGAATATAATACAGATATCTACAGCGATGAACAGATGCGCCGAATGCTAAGTCATTTCGAGAATCTGATAGCCGCAATAGCGCATGACCCTAAACAAAGCATAGCTGCAATTGATATACTTACAAACGACGACAAGCACAAGCTTTTTGATGTCTTTAACGATACGTTGGTATATTATCCGAAAGAAAAAACTCTAGCTGATATTTTTGAAGAACAGGTATTAAAAACTCCTGACGCCATCGCGCTACATCAGCACGATGAAACCATGACATATAGCGAATTAAATCAACGTGCGAATCAGCTGGCTTATTACCTTATCGAAAGTGGCGTGAATAAAGGAGATAATATCGCTTTATTGGTAACACGGAATTTCCACATGATTGTGGGTATGTTCGGTATCCTTAAGGCTGGTGGGGCATATGTGCCGATTGACCCGGGAGAACCTATAGAAAGGCAGGAATAAATACTTCAAAATTAATCGGTTAAAAAAGTAGTGACCGATGGTGAATACCCTCTTGCGAAGTTAGTCTCACCGGAATTATTCGTTAAATTAAGAGAAATTGATCTGAGCTCGTACAGTAAAGAAAATCCGGGCCTCGAAATAGATAGTACTCAATTAGCATATACCATTTATACGTCCGGTTCTACTGGCCGGCCCAAAGGCGTGATGATAGAGCACCATATGGCGGTAAACCTGGTATTGTGGGTAAATACCGAATTCAATGTTGGGCCAGATGATCGTTTATTGTTCATTACGTCAATGTGCTTTGACCTTTCGGTTTATGACATTTTTGGAATGTTATCTGCCGGCGGATCGTTGGTTATTGTTGAACAGAACGAATTATTGGATGTACCGAGGCTGAAGGATATGATGCTGAGCTACAAGATCACATTTTGGGATACGGTGCCAACAACGATGGATTACCTGGTACGTGAACTTGAGGCTCACGATAGGTCTTTCCTGCAAAAAACGCTTCGAGTTGTATTTATGAGCGGCGACTGGATACCGGTAAATCTACCTGATCGCATCAAAGCTTATTTCCCAAACACCCGTGTTATCAGCTTAGGCGGTGCAACTGAAGGTACGGTATGGTCTAACTTCTACCCGGTAGAAAAAGTTGGAGCTAACTGGGGAAGTATACCGTACGGACGGCCAATGAACAATAATTTCTTTTATATTCTGAACGAGAAGTTGCAGCCTGTGCCGATTGGTGTTGTAGGAGAATTATATATTGGCGGCATAGGTGTAGCGCGCGGATACGCTAACGATAGCGACAAAACTGATTATGCCTTTGTAAAGGATCCGTTTAGCGACAAAGCAGGTGGACGCATGTATCGCACAGGTGACCTGGGAAGAATGCTTCCAGACCTCAATATGGAATTCATCGGCCGTAAAGATGACCAGGTTAAGATCAGGGGATATCGAATTGAATTGGGTGAAATTGAAAGCGTTCTGCGTCAATGCGAACAAGTAAGCCAGGCGGTTGTTTTAGCTAAAGCCGACAAGGACAAGAAAAAGCGCCTGATAGGTTATGTAGTTGGCAAAGAGAACTATGATCGTCCATCTGTCATAGCTTTCCTTAAAAGTAAGCTGCCTGATTATATGGTGCCAACATTGTGGATGGAAGTTGCCAATATACCGCTTACAGCTAACGGGAAGATCGATAAAAAATCATTGCCTGAATTTAATGCAGAAGAACAAATAAAAGACCAATATATAGCTCCTCGTACAGAATCGGAGCGTGTATTAGTTAAGATTTGGGAAGATGTATTAAAAGTTGGTAGTATTGGTGTAACACATGACTTTTTTGACCTGGGCGGGCACTCTTTGCTGGCGGTACAAATTGTAAATCAAATAAAAAAGCACACAGGCAAAATATTACCGATCTCGGTTTTGTTTAAGTACAGCAATATTGAGTCGTTAAATGCGTTTTTGAACGAAAACGACACGGAAAAGATTTCTAAATCACTGGTTCCGATAAAACCATCGGGTAGTAAGCTGCCGGTGTATTTTATCCATGGAGTTGGCTTAAACGTAATGAACTTTGCTGACCTGGCAATGTACCTTGATAAAGAGCAACCCGTATTTGGCATTCAGGCGCTTGGTTTAGGTGGAAAGTTCCCGCCTGTGACAACTTTAAGTGAGATAGCTAAAATATATGTTTCTGAAATAGTTGAGCATAACCCTAACGGGCCATATGCCCTTGCCGGCTATTCGTTGGGCGGGTTTATAGCTACAGAAATGAGGAAACAATTTGAAGCGTTAAATAAAGAAGTTTCGGTATTAGCGATTATTGATACTTACGCAGATTATACAGACGACTTTTTTACCATGCTGCCTAAAAAGCTCGACAGGCATATTAGGAAGTGGCTAAATTTAGGAATTTCATTTATTCGCAACCCTAATAAAACAATTCAGGAGCAACGGAGTATATATTTGGAAGATAAACAATACCGTTATGATGCGATAAAACTGGCTAAGGAAAGCGGCGATAAAGAATTTTATATGTTGATGAAACACATCAGGTCGACTTATTACGATTCTTACAGAAAATCAAAAATGGAGCCATTTGATGGGTTCGTGTATCTGTTTAGAGCTAGCCACTGTATACATTATACAGACGATAAAGTATATCTTGGATGGAGAAAATATGGACTGAAAGGAGTGAGGGAATTCTTAATACCGGGAGATCATAGAACGATGTTGCTAAAGCCCAACGTAGAAGTTTTTGCAAAAGCTTTACAAGAGGTGTTGGATATGTCTACTGCTGAAAATAAATAACAAAAATGATGTGAATAAAATCACATTCAAAAAAATCCATGAAAACTATATGGGGATTAGTGCAAGTAAAAATGCCGTGCTTATATAGCGTATAACTACTTAAATGAAAATAAATCACATAATAATGAATTTTGATGCTGGTGGTGCGCAGACTTTTGTGGCATCATTGGCTATGGAACAGAAAGAGCTGGGACATGACGTATCGATAATTATAATTGACGAGCTTATAAATTCAGATTTTCAAAAGCTTTTGATACAGGGTTTACGTGAAAAATCAGTTGATCTTTATTTTCTCAATAGACGGCCAGGAAGAAATATTACTATAGTTAACACCATAAATGGCATTATAAAAACACTTTCGGCAGTTAATCCTGATATTATTAATACACACATTTCTACCTCGCATTTAATCGTAAGTATTTGTTTAAGGTTTGCTTTAAAGAGGTTGAAAGATCGGCATGTCATTACTGTTCATAATGCTCCTGAAAAATGGAGCAATATGACCCATAGGTTTAATGAACATACGCCGAGTATATACTGTTCGTATTCTGCCCTGGATTTAAATCCCAAAAGAGACTGCCTTAGCATTGCTATTCAAAATGGCATCCCTAAACTGAAAACCGATGATCGTGCACTTCCAATATTAAAGCAGTTCAATAACAATGGTGTAACACATCGCTTTGTCCTCTGTGTTGGAAGACTGTCAAAACAGAAGAATTATGATATGGTATGCGAAGTAGCGCAACAGTTTGAAAATAAGAATGTACATTTTTTGATTTGCGGTATAAAGTTGGAGACAGCTGAACAGGATCTGGAGAATTTTAATAGGATACCGAACATTCATTATCTGGGTACTAAAACCCAGGAAGAGGTTTATTCATTAATGAAAAATTGTGATTGCTTTTTTAATGCATCGTTATGGGAAGGGCTACCAATAACTGTATTGGAAGCTTTTTTTTCAGGCATTCCTTGTGTTCTTTCGGATATACCTCCTCATATAGAAATTGGCACCAATATGCCTTATTGCTATATCTCAAGCCTTGACTCGAAAGACTCATTTATTCACAGTATAGAAAAAGCCCTTGCTAACACCGAAGGCAGACAGGAGATATTAGAGGCCCGCCAACCATTTTTAAGAAAATACAGCATTGCTACAACTGCGAATAATTATGTAGAGTTTTACAATAAGGTTTTGGAGAGCGTATAACCTTAAGGGAGATGATATCAGAATTGTAATTATTTTAAATCGGTTATAATAAGAAAGTCAGGCATCGCAAGTGCCTGACTTTCTTATTTCGTCATGTACCCCCCAACAAAACAGCGGCGATTTTTTCTCTTTAAATCTCCTAATGATTTCATATTTAATAAGTTAGTTATTTGTGAAAAAGCTTGTAACAGCTTATGAATTCGACGTTTTTTTTATCTAAATAATTTTAAATCAACTGGTTTTCGCAGAAAAACCAAGGCGAAATGAGCGATTTTTCCCTTTTTTTATAAAAAATAAAAATCACATAACTATCTTATAATCAGATATTATTAGAAAACCAACTAAAGTATATATTAATTTTTTTTCTCCATAATTAATTTTCATGAAACTTCCGGGCTTATACGAGCGTAGAAAAAACTCTAAAATGCTGTTATGGAAATGAAAAAGTTAAAAGCCCCCCTCGCAGGCGTAATGTGCTCCATGGCATTACTAACTGCAACAATGTTCTCATCATGTAAAAAAGATTCTTCAGTTGCACCTTCGGCGGACGCTGTAGGTTCAACTGCTGCCTCAAATAGCATAGATTATAAAAACCATCACTATCCCGGTTATATAGGACCTACCGGCACAACCGGTACATCAGGTACAACAACAGGTACTACCGGTACAACAGGCGCAACCGGCGCTACCGGAGCCACCGGTAGCACAGGAACAACAGGTACAACAACAGGCACAACTGGTACTACCGGCACCACAGGAACTACTGGTACAACAACAGGCGCAACCGGCACCACAGGAACTACTGGAACTACTGGCACCACCATCGGTACAACAACGGGTACAACCGGCTCTACCGGTACTACGACTGGTTCAACTACTGGAACTGCACATTTTACATATAAAGCATCAGCACCTATCAGTTTGATCAATCAAAGCAATATCACAATCAGTGGCGATTACATAAACGTAGGTAATGGCAGCACAGTAGGTATTAAGCTGAGCAATTGTACCAATGTACACATCACCAAATGCAAAGTGTTGAACTCTACCAATGACGGCATTCAGTTGAACAATTGTACTAATATCGTTATCGATAGTTGCTTTATCACTAATGTGAAAGCAGGTGTGAACGCTATGTACAGCACAACCGTAAAAGTAAACAACAACCAATTCCTGAACATGAATGGTCCATTTCCTTCGGGTAATTTTGTACAGTTTAACAACGTAAATGGGGGCGGTTGTCAGATCAAATATAACCATTGCGAAGATATAGTGGGGATTGCTCAACACCCTCAGGATGGTTTAAGCGTTTATCAATCAAATGGTTTGCCGGGTGATTCTATCATGGTGATAGGCAACTATATCCGAGGCGGCCAGGTACAACATGATTCCGGCGGTGCAGCTGGTATCGTTTTGGGTGATGTTGGTGGTACGTACCAGGTAGCCCGTTACAATACCTTGGTGAATCCGGGAGCAGTAGGTGCACAGGTGCAAGGTGGCAGCCACATCACTATGGATCATAATACTATTTACAGTACAGCAACACCATATACTATGGTTGGTATAGCATATGGTAACTACTCAGGAGTAGCCAGTACAGATGTCACCATGAGCTATAACAAAGTGAAATATTTCCAGACATCAGGAGCTGAGATGGACGCATGGTGGGATCCAAGTACAGCTACACAGCCGCTAGGATGGACTACAAACATACTGAAAGCAAGTATTGATGCCAGCATATTACCAACATCAATAATTACACTCAATTTATAGGGTTTTTACAATATCATAAACTAAATCGAAACGCAAGCCCGGTTAATGGACACATTACCGGGTTTGTTATTTTTGTGAAATTTTCTTCTTCACTTTTCTGGAAGCATAAACAGGCTTAAATGCCAGTCGCTAATGTATTTGACAAAAAATGCTTTTTCTACTGCTTTCGATTATTAATTAGGAATCATAATCCCCTCAATGACAATAAAATCTTAATAAAAAACTGACTTTTTGCATGGTAATTAAAAAATGTGTATAAAAATGTGGAAATTATAATTCTTTGGCTACCAGTTATTTTAGATAATTTACGCCGTTAATAATTGCGAAGAACAATTTTCAATAAACTAAAACTTTGAAAGTACCGTTCAAAAAGGCATAATTAATTTAACTATTATGAACAGACCTGAACGTGGACAAAGCCGCATGGCTTATACTTTGTATTCATTTGCCTTAATTACGGCATTACTAATATCCTCCTGCCAAAAAGATGATTCAGCTATTCCATCCAGTAGTTCCATAGATGCTTCTGGCGTTGTAAAAGGATCACCATCATCGGGCACTTCTAGTGGAACTACTGGCGGCAGTACAACGGGAACAACCGGAGCCACGGGCTCGACGGGCACCTCTGGAGCGACAGGAAAAACCGGCTCAACGGGTGTTTCAGGAACAATAGGACAAACCGGAAAGACCGGATCTACAACCGGAACATCCAGTACATCAACCAATGTTGTGTATAAAGCATCAGCGCCTATAAGTTTAAGCAATCAAAGCAATATTACTATCAGCGGAGACTCAATCAATGTGGGCAATGGCGGAACGGTAGGTATTCAGCTGAGCAATTGCACCAATGTGCACATCACCAAGTGTAAAGTAATGAACTCAACTAACGACGGTATTCAGCTTAACAACTGTACTAATGTGACCATCGATAGCTGTTTTATAACCAATGTGAGAGCAGGTGTTAATGCCATGTTCAGCACTACAGTGAAAGTGAATAGCAACCAGTTTCTTAATATGAACGGCCCATTCCCTTCGGGAAACTTTGTGCAGTTTGATAATGTCAATGGTGGCGGTTGCCAGATTGCATATAACAAATGTGAAGATATAGCAGGGGTTGCACAACACCCTCAGGATGGCTTAAGTGTTTATCAATCAAATGGGTTACCCGGCGATTCTATCATGGTGATCGGCAATTACATAAGGGGCGGTCAGGTACAACATGACTCTGGTGGCGGTGCAGGTATTGTATTAGGTGATGTTGGCGGTACTTACCAGGTAGCGCGTTATAATGTTCTGGTTAATCCTGGTGCAGTAGGTGCTCAGGTACAAGGTGGCAGCCATATTAAAATGGATCATAACACCATCTTCAGTACAGCAACACCATTTACCATGACAGGAATAGCCTATGGTAACTACTCTGGAGCGGCCAGCAGCGATGTAACTATAAGTTATAATAAAGTTAAATATTTCCAGACGTCAGGAGCCGAAATGGACGCATGGTGGGATCCAAGTACTGCAACGCAACCGCTAGGATGGAGTACCAACATTCTGAAAGCTAATATCGATGCCAGTATATTGCCCTCAGTTATAATTACCCTAAAACATTAATAGGGAATTTATTGAATGGACAACCCCCATTTTGAACAGAGTATAGGTTAATCCACTCTGTTCAAAAATGAGGGTTTAAATTTATCAAGGATGCCTTTTAATAGGCATTTTTATCACCGGTTACTGATTTCCAGAACGTTAATGCTATAATTTTCAGGTCAAGCAAAAAGGTCCAGTTCTCAAGATACCATACATCAGCTTCAACGCGTTCAAGCATTGCCTCTGTAGTTTTTGTTTCACCACGCAGCCCATTTATCTGTGCCCAGCCTGTGATTCCTGGTTTCATAAAATGACGAACCATAAACTGATCTATTAATTGAGCATATTGTTCAGTATGGCTTAACATATGCGGACGTGGCCCGACGATAGACATATTACCGATCAATCCATTAAAGAACTGAGGAAGTTCATCAATACTGGTTTTACGCATAAAAGCACCAAGCCTGGTTACACGCGCATCGTTTTTGGTTGCCTGAACTGTTTCCGCTTTGTTGTCTTTTCTCATGCTTCTGAATTTATAGCATGTAAAGGCATGGTTGTCACGTCCTGAGCGCATCTGCTTGAAGAACACCGGGCCTTTTGATCCTAATTTAATCAGGATAGCTATTACCGGAAATAACCAAGTAAATAAGAAAACTATTACCATTAGCGAGAACACAATATCAAAAGCACGTTTAATAATTCTGTTAACAATGTTCTCTAAAGGCTCAGCCCTTACAGTCAGGATCGGAATATTGCCTAAATTTTGAAGGTACGATCAGTTCTTAAAAAGTTTGTAATAATCTGGTACTT
>JACXTT010010042.1_pt1 | contig 12830 bp, 7 predicted proteins | sample 9270951 | NCBI WGS metagenome assembly JACXTT01 (sample SAMN15532306, study PRJNA645909) | rock metagenome | isolation source: weathered quartz diorite | place: Puerto Rico | collected 2017-06-21 | reverse complement strand
TGGGGTTCCTCGTGGCCGGCAAACCAATTCTGGGCATCGGAGGTCAGAGGCTGAGCTACGGCGAGAGCTTCGCCACCGACGTGAACGGAAACATCATCGGCACCTTCACGTCGTATGAAGATATCCAATCCTTCGCGGCCGGCGCGAATCTCTTGGAATTCGCGGAGCACGCGCTCAAGGCGGGCGGAATGGGAATTCCGGCGCTGAGTCGGTACGCAGATGTCGCCGTTGGGTGGAGCGAGAAGACAACTCACGTTTTCCTGTTTCCCGCCGATGTCACGCAGGATCGCATTGCGGCTGAGGGCTACGTGACCACGCACGATTCAGGAGTGCTCGTGCGCCTGACCCCCTACAACAGCGTCGATCAACGCGGCCTCCTCCCTGGCCTCGACCGAGTGCTGGGCGCGAAGCTCGATGTGAGCTACGGCGGCTCCACTCAGAATTACGACAACGCCAGAATCACTCTTGCGGGCTACCCCTACCCAATTCTTCGAACCCAGGTCAAGGGCTGGGCGACGCATGTCGCCCTGGACATGCCGCGCTCGTATAAGGAGGACATTCGTACGCATCCATTCGGCTGGCTGATCGACGTGGTGAGCCCTTGGGTTTCCGCCGGCGTGACCGGGACCAAGCAGCTACCGCTCGTCTCGGACCTGACGAGCGGAGGCCTCCGCTCGGGCACACGGATCCGGAATTCGGGATGGGAAATCACGCTCGCCAACATTTACTCGTTTCGCGGCGGAAAGATCGACGACCCCGCGGGCACGGTTCTGGGACACACTTCAGGCTGGGGGATTGGTCTTCACGTACGTGATATCGCAGGCTTCTCCTATGACCGCGCCACCGTTCCACAGTCCATCTACCTCGGCCCGGTCCACAGGAAGGCCGTGAGCTTCTATTTCAACCCCCTGCGCGCATGGGATCTCTTTCATGCCGGGAAACGCTCCGTATGAATCCCCGAAGAAGGATGACCGGCCCACCCTAGGCGAGCCGACCTCGTAACGCTCCGCCGCTACAGGGTTTTCAGAAACGCCACCAGCGCCGCCTGGTTTTTCGTGGAAAGCTTCTTGAAACGATCCCTCGCTCCCGACCCTTCGCCCCCATGCAGCCCGATCGCCTCCTCGAGCGTTCCGGCGCGACCGTCGTGCAGGAAATGGGTCGCGAACCGAAGACCGATCAGGGGCTCCGTCCTGAATTCCGACGGGGTCGCGAGGCCGAGACAAATGTCCGCCAGGTCGGGCCCCATGTCGTGGAGCAGAAGGTCGGTGTAGGCGAAGAATTCCCTGCGATCGAGCGCGCGAACGCGGTTCGGGCCGGTGCGAAGCTCCGGCAGATGGCATGAGGCGCACCCGATGCTGCGGAACAGGTCGCGCCCCCTTGCGGCCTCCCCCTTTGCCCGTAACGGAGTCGGGGGTGCCAGGAACCGCACGAAGTCGTTTGCGCGGTCGAGCGCCTCTTGGTCGATCTCGGGTTCCGGCGTGGGATCCACTCCCTTCGGGATCGGCGCGCCGCCGATCGATTCCTCCGTCGGCACGGCAGGATTGGTGATCCCCATCTCGATCACGAACGCGCCCGCGTTGAATTCGTCCAGGCTCGGCACGAACGCCTTTCGCCCGAAGCGCCCGATGCGTCCATCCACGAAGCGATTCACCCGGCCGGAAACCCCGTCGTGATTCCGGTCCTCGGGATCGGCATACGACAGGATGACGGAGTCGGGGACCGCGTCCAGGAGACCGCGCCCGAAGATCGCAAGAGAGCTGCGAAGGCCGCGAGCGGTGGCTTCCTTGGGAAACGGCTCCTGGTCGATTCCGAGCGCGGCATGCAGCGCCGGCGTCACGTGCTGCTGGATCACCGGGCCCCCTTCACGCGCGAGCGCGTCGCAGTTACCGTCCGGGTGAAAGGCCGTCGCGTGAACCTCGATCTCATCGCCATTCCCCCCGGAGACCGGCTTTTCGTGACACTCGCCACACGCCGCCGCGTTGAACAGAGGCCCCAGTCCTCGCTCCGGTGTGAAGACACTGTCGAAGACGACGCGGCCTAGCTGGAAGCGTTCGCGCTCGTCTTCCGTGAGCCCGGGCAGGGGATCACCGGGCTGCACGGGCTTCGCGCAGCCCGCGAACGCAAGCGAGACGAGGAGCCACGCGGTGATTCCCGCGCGCCTCATCGGGCCACCACCTTCTCGATGCGATCCGCGACGAGACTGGTTCCAGTCCGATGAACCTGTACCCGGACGATGTCGCCGCGGCGAAGCGACGTCCATGGAACCTCGGCGCTCCGCGCCGGGGTCCGCCCCCCAGTCGACACGGCGACGCGAGCCGCGGGGGGTAGGCTGATGCGAACCAGGCGCAGTGCCATCCCCACGCCGGTCACCACGTCGATCGATGCGGGCTTCGACTGCAGCGAGTGCACCGTTCCCTGGATCGTCGCGGGCGCAACCTGCGGCGATGGAGTCGCGGAGATTGACGTGAGCCAGAGGAGTAGAAGGAGTGCCGTGCCCACGAAGCGCTTCATGAGACACCTCCTTAGGAGAGCCTGCCCCCAATGGTCCTACACACGGGCGCGCGGCCAGGGTTCCGCAATCAGAGGGAAAAATCGCGGGTGGCCGGATCGGACCGATGGTACCGTCATCCCGTGGAGAAGCGGCACCGTTGCCCCAAACGAGGACCGGACGGTATGCCGCGATGAGCGGCCGCCAGAGGGCGGCCATCGCGATCGCTCTGGGTTCGATCCTCCTCATGCTCCTTGCCCAGGCGATCGTCTACAAGCCGAGCGAGCCTTTTTGCAACAACGACGAGACCCGCCATGTGATGACGGGCGTGTTTTTCCGGGATGTGCTCCACGATTTCCCGCTCGCCCATCCGCGCGCCTACGCCATCCGCTATTACTTGCAGTACCCGGCGCTCGGATTTCCGCTCTGGCCCCCCATGTTCCATATGGTCGAGGGGCTGTTCATGGCCATCTTCGGGACCTCCATGCTCGTGTCGAAGGCGTGGATTCTTGGCTTCGCAGCGCTGGCGTGCTTCTACTGCTTCCTCCTGGTGCGCTGGACGCACGGAGAGGAGACGGCGGCCCTCGCCGTGCCCCTGCTCGCGTTCTCGCCGCTCTTCTTCGAGCTGTCCCATGAGGTCATGCTGGAGATCGCCACGCTGGCCTTCGGTCTCGGGGCGACCTACCACTTCGTTCGATTCCTCGACGTCCAGCGCCGAAGGGACCTCTTCGCCGCCGCGGCGCTCTCCTCGTTCGCGGCGCTCACGCGATTCAACGCGGTCTACCTGCTTCCGGTCTTTCTGTTTCTGGTGATCGCGCGCAGGCAATGGCGCATGTTCCGCTCGCGGGAAGGGTACCTGGCGCTGGCGCTGGCGGCGCTGCTGGTCGCTCCGTTCTACGTCATCACCGCCTCCGAGTTCGGCTGGGTCTACGGAAAGCTCGTGAGCGGGAATGTGGGCAACACGGGGCCCCCGCTCAGCCTCGGCGGATTCCTCTACTACCCGACCCAGATTCCCCTGCAAATCGGCTGGGTTGCCGTCCTCCCCTGCCTGGTAGGCTTCGTGCACGCGCTGGCTCCGAACAGGAAGTGGCGCTCCCTCCCGTACTTGACGGTTGCGGTCGTCATCTTCCTCATGTTCTCGCCGATGGGGATCCGGGAGCCGAGGTTCGTCATCTACTGGTTACCGTCCCTCGGCCTGTTCGCCGCCGAGGGAGTTCGCGTTCTCTCGGGCTGGCTTGGATCGCCCCGGCTTCGCGAGGCGGCGTACGCCGCGATCGGCGCCCTCGTCGTACTGGGAACGGCCGCGGCGAGCCTGGCCAAGCCGGTCGAGTACGTTCGGGGATACGACGAGGCGGCTCGATACGTGGTGCAGAACACCAGGACATCGCGATGCTGCTTCTTCGAAGGGGGATTGAACGGAAACTTCATCTATCAGATGCGTCGAGCCGACCCCAAAGGGAATCTCTGGGTGCTCCGGGGGGACAAGCTCCTCTACAGCGTGGTCTTTTACGCCAGAGTCGGCACGAGGGAGAACAGGGAGAGCGACGGCGCCATGCTCGCGACGCTGTACAAATACGACCCCGATCTCATCGTCGTGGAGGAGCCCGAGACCTTCGAGGACCTGGACGCAGCCAAGCAATTCCGAGCCATCCTTGCCTCGCGGCCCGATCGCTTCCGCCTCGAGAAAACGATTTCCGTCGAGACGAACCACAAGAAATTCGGAGACTTGAAGCTGAAGATCTACCGAAATTTGATCCGAAACCCCCATCCCGCGGAGCAGCTGGACGTGTCGATGCTCACCCTGCGGCGGACCATTCGCGCAAGCATTGCTCCAGGAATCTCGACCCATAAGTAGGGGAGTGATGGCGGAAACGCCGAGCCTCGAAGGTATCGAGCGCTCGGCGCGTGGCCCGCAACCTCGGGAGCGGACTAGTTCTTGTCGAACTTCATGGCTTCGTGGAGCTCATCCTGGGCCTTGTCGATGAAGGCGATCGCCTTCACGCGATGCCCCCCGAAATCCCGAGCGGCCCGCTCGAGGTGATACTTGGCGCTCGAGAGGTCGTGCTGAGCCGCGCGGAGCTGCGGATGCCGCTCCGCCGTCCACGCGGTCGATCCGACGCCCAGAGCGAGGCCGAGGAGAAAGATTCCAGCCATAACCAGGATGCTTCGCTTCGTCACACGACCCTCCTTGGTGGAGTGCGTTCCCGATCCGACACGTTTCCTCCGGGAATTGCGCGCTGAGAAGAGCACTCGAGCCGGGCCGGGTCAAGGGTGATCGCGCCGGACCCTAACGAGAGCTGGCGGACACCTTGCGCGCCGTCTGTCTGCGGGGCTACGATCCCACTCCCACCGGGGCACCCCCGGATGATCACCCATGCCAGGAAAAGCACATCGTTCTCCCGGAGAAGGGGCACGGCCCCGACGCCCTGGACGCGCTCCAGGTGCGCGCCTCGACTGGCTCCTCCTCGGGCTGCTGGGTCTTTCCCTCGCGATTCGACTCTGGGGCATTCACGACAGACTCCCCGACGCATCCTTGGGGATCAACCTGCTCGATGACACTGCCGTCGAGGAAACCGATCGCACGACGATAGGCCACGCATGGGCGATGTGGAGGGGAGGCGCCCAGCCGTTCGATCCGAATCCGCACACGGGCGGGTGGCCTGCCCTGAGCTTTTATCTCACGCTCGCGCTGCAATACGCGTACGCGTTCCTTCCCCGCGGAGGCGCGTCGGCCGCGGCGCTCCAGCAGCAGATTGTCGGCGCCGATTCCGCGTCCTTCTATCTATTCGCCCGCATCCTGGGCGCCCTGATCGGCACGGCGACGATCTTTCTCGCGTATCGCGTCGTCGCGTCGAGCCTCGGACGCGGGGCCGGCGCGCTCGCGGGGTTCCTCCTCGCGCTGAATCCGCTCCACGTGCTCACGTCTCAGCACGTGAGCGATCCCAACCTCCTGGCGCTCCTCTTCGTGCTTCTCGCGACCACGCCGCTGCTCCGGGTGGCCGCCGGGGGTACGGTCCGCGAATCCGTCCTGGCGGGAGCCATGATCGGACTCGCCGGCGCGTGCAAGTACGTCCCGCTCGTTCTGGCCGCGCTTCTCGCGCTCGCGCACCGGGGGCTCTGGCTCGGGCCGAAAGGGGAGGGCGGAGCTGGGCGCTTCCGGAACCCCGCGCTCTGGGCGGGACTCCTCGCCGTGTTGGTGGCGCTCTTTCTCGGCTCGCCGTTTCTCTTCCTCGACGCCAAGCAGACCCTGATCGACATCACGACCCAACGACACTCGCTCTTCTCGGAATGGGTCGGACAGTCGACGTTCCCGCTGTCGCTCCCCACCTATCTCGCGGTGACGCTTCCGCACGCGATGGGCTGGCTCGCCTACCTTCTGGGAATCCCGGGTCTCGTGCTCCTTTGGCGCACCGGCCGAGCGGGACGCATCCTGGTCCTGATACCGACTCTCCTCCTTCTCGCGAACGGAATCCTGCGCGTCGCGCAGGAGCGCTACATCCTGTCGTCGCTTCCCTTCCTCTACCTCGGAGCCTCGCTGGCTGTGTTCCGCATGGCCGGCGCGGGGCATTCGTATCTCCGCTGCAAGGCGGAAGCGGGGGCGCGCCTCCTGTCTCCGGCGCTTCTCGCCGGCGTCGTCGTGGTCACGGCGGTCGCCTGGCCCCTGCAGGATCTCCTCGCGACACGGCGCTCGCTGAGCCTTCCCGATTCGCGGCACCTCTCACGCCGCTGGATCCGCGACCACGTCCCGGCGAACGCGCGGATCGCCCTGGAGATTTACGGTCCCGTCTTCGACGACGCGGAGCGCCCGTTCGTGGTCTGGCCCTTTTTCCCCATGCACTCGCAGGTGGGGAGCCCCGCTTACCACGCCGAATTCCTGGATGGATTCGAGTACCACGTCGCGTCGAGCGAGATTTCGCGACGCTTCGCGTCGGAGCCGGCCCGGTTCCCGGTGGAGAACGCCTACTACCGCTGGCTGGAGGAGCACGCAGGCGTGGTGTGGGAGTCGGACGTCCGCGGCGCATCGGGGCCGCGCATCACCATCCGCCGGCTGCCTCCCGGCATCAGCACCCGGCAGGAGCGCGACAGGATCTTCGCCGCCGCGATGCCGAAGCCGAGCGAGCTGGATCGCATCGAGCTCTGGTGCGTGGACTGTTCGAGGCTCTTCGCGCGGTTCGGGGACTATGCCCGCGCCGAGTAGTGGGCGAGGCGGGGGCTCGAGGTGGGCGTACGCTCGATGGAGCCGCAGCTCCGCGCCGGGTTGTCGATGGCGCTCTGGTACCAGGGGAAGCTCGATTCCGCCGACGTCGAGATCCGGGCCGCCATCCGCGAGGCGCCCCGCGAAGTGACCCTTCGCTCCTACCATGGCGCCCTTCTGTCCGACATGGCCCGCTACGATGAGGCCCTGGAGGAGTACAGGACCGCGATCGCCCTGGATCCGAACCATCCGGATGCGCAGGCGATCCGACGGGAGGTCGACCGCCTCGAGGCGACCCGGAAGGCACGCTGAGCCAGTAAAGGCTCTAATGTCCTAGGCCCTTGACTTTACAGTAATTACAGCGTATAATGGCTGCCGTGCATTCGCGATCCCTCCCCCTCGTCATCCTGCTCGCTCTAGCGGGCCAGAGCCTCGTCCCAGCGTATTCGGCGCGCGCCGCGGAATCGGAATCCCGGGAAAAGGTGAGGGTCGTGCTTCCGGCGCCTGGAAAAGCGACGGAAGCGCAGCGCATCTACGCGGCCGGGAGCGCGGTCGTGAACTTCGAGGATCTCTCGCGCCGCGAGGCGTTGCTCGGTCCGCGCAAGGGCGAGATCCGCGCGAAGGTGATGGAGGAGGTGGAGGAGCCGGAGGAGCCCTTGTCCGCGTTTGCGCCCGCTCCGCAGCTTTCGGGGCTGAGGCCCGGGTCCGCCCAGTCCCGACTCGGGATCCAGGTCGCATCCCCTTCGCCCACCTCGAGCTTCATAGGCCTCGACGACATCCCGATGGTGGACTCGCTCTACATCGTCATCCCCCCGGACTGCGGAGGTGCGGTGGGGCCATTGAAGATTCTCTCGGGGCTCAACAACAACTATCGCGTCTTCAACAAGGCGGACGGGTCGGTGGTCAGCACGGTGGGCACGGCGACCTTCTGGGCGCCGTCGGGTGAGACCGCTTTGAACGGCTTGACCGATCCGCGCACGCTGTACGATCCCTACAACAACCGCTGGATCGCCGTCATGCAGACGGTCACGTCGGGGGCCGGCGACATCCTGCTCGCCGTTTCCCAGACCAGTGACCCCAACGGGAGCTGGCTCGAGTACCGCTTCCCGATCGGATTCACGATCGACTTCCCGATCGTCGGCTTCAACAAGAACTGGATCTCGATCTCGATCAACCGGTACAGCAACCTCGGGGCCTTCCAGCGCGGAATCAACTTCGTCGTGGATTACGGACAAGCTCGCGCGGGAACCGGAACGGGTACGCTCTTCACGCAGGCCGCGAACAGCCATTTCTGCAGCGCGCCCGCGGTCACCTACTCGGCCACCGAGGACACCCTCTTTGTGATCACCCACCTGAGCAGCACCGGCGGCACGTACAGCGTGGATCTCATCACCGGCACGCCGTCCGTGCCGGTATACACCGTGGGGGGGACCTTGACGCGGCCGGGAGGTGGATGGGCGCAGCCCACATCGCCCAAGAGTCAGGTCTTGCCGCAAAGTGCGCCAAACTCAGGAACAAGTTCCTGCATCCCGACGTGCGTTATCGAAACCCAGGATTCCCAGGTACGTTCCGCGCCCGTTTACCGCGCAGGGACCATGTACTATACGCAGACGATCGGGCTTCCCCTCGCCGCGATGGCGCACACCGCGGTCCAGTGGACGAAGATCACGACCTCGGGCGGGTTCGTGGATGGGGGCCGCATCGAGGATCCCACGGCGACGGCGAGCAACGGCGGCAAGTGGTACGCCTTCCCGCACATCGCGGTCAGCTCGCTCGGCGATTTCATCATCGGCTACTCGCAGTTCTCGTCGGCGCAGCACCCCTCGGCCGGGTACTCCATGCACCTCAACGCGGACGGCGCGGGCACGCTGCGCGATCCGCTCATCTACAAAGCGGGCGAGGACTACTACCACAAGGATTTCGGATCGGGTCGGAACCGCTGGGGGGACTTCAGCCAGGCCCAGGTGGATCCCACCGACGACAGGACCCTCTGGGTCGTGCAGGAGTACGCGAAGAACCGGGTGGGCACGAACGACGGCACGACCGGAGCGAACTCCAGCCGGTGGTCGACTTGGTGGGCGAGCGTCGCGGGGCCGCCGACGGTGACGCTGGCTCCGGGACCGAGCCTCCCCGAAGGGAACTCGGGCCTCACGCCGTTTCCGTTCACGGTCAATTTCTCCAACCCGCCTTCTCAGCCGATGACCATCAACTACCAGACGTCGGACGGCACCGCGACCGTGGCGGATAACGACTATCAGGCAGCGACGGGCACCTTGGCGGTGCCTCCGGGAGCTCCGAGCGGCACCATCACGATCAATGTGGTCGGCGACACGAAGGTCGAGCCGAACGAAACATTCAATCTGACGCTCACGGGCGCCACGAACGCGATCATCGGCTCGCCGAATACCGCGCCCGCCACGATCGTGAACGACGACACGTACACGATCACGGCCACGGCGAACGCCAACGGCACGATTACCCCGAGCGGTGCCGTGAGCGTGACGCCGGGGGCGAGTCAAGCCTTCGTCATCGCGCCGAATCCCTGTTACCACGTCGCGGATGTTCTCGTGGACGGCGTTTCGGTCGGGGCCGTGACCGGCTACACCTTCACCGCCGTATCCGCGAACCACACCATCACGGCGAGCTTCGCCCTCGACAGCTTCGTCATCACGGCTTCCGCGGGGAGCGGCGGAACCATCACGCCGTCCGGGGCGGTCGCGGTGAATTGCGGATCCAGTCAGAGCTTCACGATCGCTCCCGATGCCAGCCACACCATCGCGGACGTGATGGTGGACGGCGCGTCCGTGGGCGCCGTGACCGGCTATACCTTCGCCAACGTGACCGCCGCGCACACGATCAGCGCCTCCTTCGCGGTGTCGGGCTTCATCATCGCCGCATCGGCGGGCGTGGGGGGCACGATCACTCCAAGCGGCTCCGTGGCCGTGGCCTCGGGCGCCGACCAGACATTCACGATCGCGCCGGGCGCCTGCTATCACATCAGCGACGTGCTCGTGGACGGCTCCTCCGTGGGACCGATGGCTTCCTACACGTTCACGGCGGTCTCGGCGAGCCACACGATCGCCGCGAGCTTCGCGCCGGATGGTCTCCTTTCGATCGGAGACGTGACCCAGTACGAGGGGAACTCCGGCATCACGAACTTCGACTTCCCGGTCCAGCTCTCAGGGCCTTGCTCGCAGGAAGTGGATGTCACCTGGAAGACCGTGGAGGGGACGGCGACCGTCGCCGACAACGACTACCAGCCGGATTCGACCACCCTGGCGCTCGCGCCCGGCGCCACCTCCGGGACCATCACGGTGCACGTGATCGGTGACACGAAGCCCGAGTCCAGCGAGACCTTCTTCGTGGATCTCCTCAATCCGGTGAACGCCGGGATTGCCCGCGCCGAGGGCACGGGCACGATCCTGAACGACGACGGCACGACCGCGGCGGAGGGCACCCTCCCCATCCGCGAAGTGAGCCTGGACGTTCGCGGAAACCCGTCGGCCGGACCCGTGTCCTTCCGCCTGGCTCTCCCCGCATCGACGCACGTCGAGCTGACGATCTTCGACATTGCGGGTCGTCGTGTGGGACAAGCCCTGAATACGACCATGGACCGCGGATACCACAGCGTGACCTGGGATCCTCGGCGTGATTCCCGCGGCCTTGGGTCCGGCGTCTACTTTGTGCGGTTCCGGGCGCAAGGGAAGACCCTCGAGCGAAGGTTCGTGGTCCTGCGCTAAGACACGTTTCAGGAGCCGGTCAGGCCTCGATCAGGTCCGCGGCCCTTCGCGCCAGCTCGCTCATTTCTACCGGCTTCGCGACGTGCACGTTGAATCCGGCGCGCAGCGCCGTCTCCACGTCTTCGATCGCGGCGTACGCGGTCAGCGCCATTGCGGGAAGCTTCCTCCCGCGCGGAAGCGACCGCACCTCGCGGATCAGATCGTATCCGCTCTTGCCAGGCATCGCGATGTCGCTGATCAGAAGATCCGGAGAGCGCGCCGCGAAGGACTGAAGGGCCTCGTCGGCGGAGCCCACCGCCACGACCACCGCTCCGCATCCAGAAAGAAACAGCTCGATCAGCTCCCGCGAATCCCGCTCGTCCTCGACGAGGAGAATGCGCTTTCCCTTGAGAAAACGCTCCGGACCGCCGCTGCCGTCCTCCGGCCCCGCGCCGCCCAGCGCGCCTTCGTCCGCGGACTCGGGAACCGCGGCGAGCGGCAGGCGCACCTCGAAGACGGCGCCTTTCTCGGGACGGTTCGACGCGGTGACCGTCCCCGCGTGAAGCTCCACCAGGCGCTTCACGATCGCGAGACCCAGACCCAGCCCGCCGTGGCGGCGCGTCCCGGTCGCGTCGGACTGGCGGAAGCGCTCGAAGACATAGGGAAGGAATTCGGGATCGATCCCGGGCCCGTTGTCCTCCACGAGAATCCTGGCAGTGGATCCCTCGTGGTCCACGCGGATCGTGACCTGTCCGTGCTCGGGGACGAACTTGATCGCGTTGGAGAGAAGGTTCCAGACCACCTGCTGCAAACGGTCCGGGTCGCCCAGGACGTGGCCTCGAAGGTCGGCCACCTCCCGCTTCAGAGTCACCTTCCTGGTCTGCGCCGCGGGCCGCATCGTATCCAGCGCGCTGTCGATCACCGGGGCGAGCTGCACCGGCTGCCGCTTGAGCTCGAGGCGGCCGGAGGTCATGCGTGAAATGTCCAGGATGTCGGAGATGAGATGGCTCTGGATCTTCACGTTCCTGTCGATGGTCTCCACGGCGCGGGCGGTCAGCGGGGTATCCAGTTTTCCTTCCTTGAGGAGGCTGGCCCATCCCGCGATCGCGTTGAGCGGCGTCCTGAGCTCGTGCGAGAGAATGGCGAGAAACTCGTCCTTGATCCGGTTCTGCTCCTCGGCCTCCTTTCGGCGCTGCTGCTCTCGGGACAGGGCGTCGCGCTCGTTCTCGGCGATCTTGTGCTCGGTGATGTCCTGGGAGGTCCCGACCATGCGGATCGGCTGGCCGTTCCGGTTCAGGACCACGTCTCCCTGGCCCAACACGACCCTCTGTTTACCGTCCGGCCGGACGATTCGATGCTCGAAGGCGAAGGGACGCTTGTTTCGGAGCGCCGAGGAGATCACCTCGTCGGCATGGGCGCGATCCTCGGGATGGATGAGCTTCAAGTAGGATCCGTAGCTCACGGTGAAGGATGCGGGGTCGAGACCATAGATCGAATGGAGCTCGTCCGACCACCAGATCTCATCCCGCTCGATGTCCCACTCCCAGCTCCCCATCCGTGCCGCGCGCTGGGCTTCCCGGAGTCGAGCCTCGCTCCTCTTGAGCTTTCGGCGCTGGCGAGCGCGCTTCGTCGCTTCCTGGCGCAGCTCCTCGTTGGCGCGCCAGATCTGTTCGGTCCGCTCCGTGACCCGGCGCTCCAGGTCCTCGTTGAGCTGCCGCATCGAGACTTCGACGCGTCTCAGGCCCACCACCGCGGCCGCGGTCGCCAGCACCGTCACCGAGAGGACCGCCATGAACCCCTGCAGGACGAGGAACGACTCGTTCATCGGCCGGAAGGGCCCGTATCCGCGCAGGGTCGCCTGGATCGCGACTGCGGAAAGAAGCACGAGCGCCGCGGCGCTCTCGCGCTGCCCGAAGCGGAACGCGCTCCAGAGGAGGGGAGGCAGGCAGAGATACTGGATGGGGTAGCCCTTTGCTCCGACAGGAGAGGAGCTCGCGAACACGAACAACGCGAGCCCGAGCAGGGTCAGGATCAGGGCCGCGAACTCACCCCACTGCCTCGTGCTCCACGAGAAACCATGATCCAGGCACCAGAGCACAACCAGGGGCGTGACCACAAGAGCCCCGGAAGCGTCCCCCAGCCACCACGTCGCCCAGATCGGCCCGAAGTCCGGCCAGGGAGCGAGACCTCCGAGGCAAAGGGTCGTGACCCCGACCGACGCGCTCACCGCGGGCGCGAGCATTCCCGCAAGCGCCGCGAACGCGAAAATCGTATTCTGCCGATCGAACACCCTGAGGCCACCGGCGAATCGCCGCACGAGATAGGAGCCCAGGATTCCCTCGAGGGTGTTCCCGGCCGCGATGCCGAGCTCCGTGGCCGCCGTGCCTTCGGTGGTGACGTTCACAATTAAGCCGCCGGGCCGCACGGC
>JACXTT010010041.1_pt1 | contig 12831 bp, 13 predicted proteins | sample 9270951 | NCBI WGS metagenome assembly JACXTT01 (sample SAMN15532306, study PRJNA645909) | rock metagenome | isolation source: weathered quartz diorite | place: Puerto Rico | collected 2017-06-21 | reverse complement strand
GAATAAGTTGTTGTGTGTCGCGCGGTTCACTTGCCCCATAAAATCCGCCCGCGGCAGATAACTCGTGCGCGCCAGGTTAATTCCGGCCGCCGCCGCCGAAACCTGCTGCAGTGACGCCCGTACTGCCGGGTATTTCGTCATCGCCTGCTCCACCGCCTGCTCGAGCGTGAGCTGTGCGTGCGCCCGGCCCGTAACAAATATGAAAAACAAAGCGACCGCGAAACGGGAGATGTGCATGGTTATATCTATATAGCAGCCGCGCGTCTTTACCGCGTTTCCGCCGGTTTGCCGACCAGCGTGGCGCAATAGACGGCCGTCCCTGCCGCACCCAGTGCCGCCGCGCTCCAGAAGTTCACGTCCGGGCCGAATTTCCACAGCCATGCGCCCAAAAGCGACCCCAAGCTCACGAACGTATCGCGAATCAGATAGTACGCCCCCACCGTTCGCCCCCGCATCTCCGGCCGCGCGTACCCCACAATGAGCGCCTTCCGCGGCGAATCGCCGAATTCCTTGAGACCGCGGACCGCGAACGCCACCACCAGCAATGCGAAGCTGTGCGCCACTACCAGCGTCAACGGAAAAATCGTGAAGAAGAAAAATGTCGCGATCACAAACGGCTCCCGTCCGTATCGCTCCGCAAGGTACGCCACCGGAATGTAGCAGGCCGACGCCACAATCATCTCGATGGCCGTAAGCACACCGACCTTGGTTGCGCTCACGCCCACGTTATCCATTGCATAAATGACGACCCATGCATAAGGAATCCGCTCGCAGAACCTCACCAGGATGTCGCTGAATAGCAGCCGCCAGAGCGGGCGATCGAAGCCCTTCACCACCTCGCGAAAGCTCGCCGACGCCGGCTCGAATTTAAATGGGTCTTCCTGGATTTGCCGCTGCACCAAGAGTCCCACGAGCCCGGTGCCAATCGAAATGAGAAGCCCCGCGCGCACTCCGCCCACCACGCCATAGCGGTCGATGAGCACGCCTCCAATCACCGGCCCGATCACAATCGGCACGCGCTTGATCAGCGACTGCACCCCGATCCCCATGGTGTGCTTCGCCGACGATAGGTTCTGCGCCACCAGCGAAAACATCGCCGGAAGCGAAAGCGTGCTCCACGCCAGAAATAGAAACGTTCCGCCGATCACCGCCGGCCACCGCGGAATCAGCAGCACCAGCACATAACCCGCGATCGATAGCGCCGTGAACGCCACCAGCGCTCTGCGGTGTCCCCACCGGTCCACCGCTATTCCCCCGGGGTACGCGTACACCGCTCCCAGCAGCGTCTTCAACCCGTCGTACAACCCGATCACCAGCGCCGCCGCGCCGAGCGATTCCAGATACTTCGGCACAAACCGCATCCACGTCTCCTCGCCCGCCCCGATCGTCACGATCGCGATCAGCAGCAGTACCAGGTTGCGCCGGAGGCCGAAAAACTCCCGTAGACCGCGCGCGCTGCGTTCCATCACTCAATGATGCATTTTCCGCCGCCAATCTGAAAATCCCCAGAAGTGGCTCGGTGCCCTTCACTCATTCTTCAGATCGCCGGCCCGCGGGTTAAGGTGGGTATACGCTCCAGTCATCGCTTGCAGAACACTTTTGCCCTTTGCCTTTTGCTTTTGTCTCTTGCCTTTCGCTTTTGTCTTAGTTCTTTCGCCTTCCAGCTTCCCCCACCCTCCGCCTCCCGGCGTCTCAATCCTCAAAACATCCCCCGCCCGCGTCATGAAATTCGCCTTAGCCGCGATCTTTACTTGCTTTCGCCCACGCAGCAAAACATTCCGCCCCACCCGCCCCGGTTCTCCGCCCGCCAGCCCATACGGCCCCCGCGCCCGCCGGTCGGAGAGAATTGTCACATCGCACGGCGTGAGGAATTCGATCTCCCGCACGATCCCGTCGCCGCCCTCATTTTTCCCCGCTCCGCCTGACCCGCGCCGCACTTCGTACCGCCCTACGCGCAACGGATACTGCCGCTCGAAAGCTTCCACCGGCGTATTCCAGCTGTTCGTCATGTGTGTGTGGACGGCGCTGTCGCCCGGCCCCGCCGCCGACGCTCCCATGCCGCCCGCAATCGTCTCGTAATAGGCGAATGGCCGCCCACGCCGCGCATCCCAACCCCCAAGGGACACGTTGTTCATCGTTCCCGAGCTGGCCGCCGGAATCCGGTCCGGCGCCGCCTTTGCCAGCGCGCCCAGCACCACGTCCGTGATGCGCTGCGATGTTTCCACATTCCCCGCCGCCATCGCCGCCGGTGCCGCCGCGTTCACCACCGTCCTCTCCGGCGCCACCACCTGGATTGGCCGCAGCAGGCCGGCTGTATATGGCACGTCTTCCGCCATCAGGCACCGGAAGCAATACATCGTCGCCGAAAGCGCCACCGCGTAGTTGGCATTCACTGGCCCCGCGGCCTGCGGATCGGATCCCGCGAAATCCACCGTCGCCGATTCCCCGCGAATCGTGATCGCCACCTGAATCTTCACCGGACGGTCGCTCACGCCGTCGCCGTCCAGGAAATCCGAGAAGCGATAAACGCCGTCCCGCAGCTTGCCGATCGCGGCGCGCGTCATGCGTTCGCTGTAATCCTGCAACTCGCGCATGTTGCGCTCCACGCGCGCGATTCCATATTTGTCTACGATCTCGCGCAGTCTCTCTTCGCCGCGCCGGTTGGCCATCATCTGCGCTTCCAGATCGCCCTCGCGCTCCTCCGGCGTGCGCACGTTCGCCAGTATCAGGCGCATGAGGTCCCGGTCCGGAACGCCTCCCCGCACCACTAGCACCGGCGGTATGCGAATGCCTTCCTGGAAAATCTCGCGCGCCAGCGGCATCGATCCCGGGCTCATGCCGCCCACATCCGCGTGGTGCGCGCGATTCGCCACATGGAACGCCGGCCGGGAGCGTCCCTTCAGAAACACTCCCGAAACCGCAGTGATGTCCGGCAAATGCGTCCCGCCCCGGAACGGATCGTTCACCATCACCACATCGCCCGCGCTCAGCCGGAACGCATCGATTGCATGCCGCACCGAAAGCGGCATCGCGCCCAGGTGTACCGGCATGTGGTCGCCCATGGCCACGGTTTCGCCCGCGGCATCGTAAATCGCGCACGAATAGTCGCGGCGCTCTTTGATGTTGGCCGAGAATGCGGTCTTGCGCAGCACCACGCCCATTTCTTCTGCAATCGAAACGAAAAGGTTGCGGAACAGCTCCAGCTCCACCGCGCTCGTTTTCATTGTTTTTTCGCCGGGCGCTTCAGGCTGGGCGTTTTCCCAGCCGTCGGCGGCGGCGCAGGCTCCTCCTCCGGTGGCGGCGGGGGCGCCGCAACATGCGGAACCGGTTTGCAGCTTCCGATCTCCACTAGAAAACTCGCCGCCGGGCTCCAGCGTTCGCCGCGCCGCTTCTCGATCACGTACGCCTTCGACCGCGCGTCAGCCCGTATTCTCCAGCCCGCGGCTTCCGCATCCGGCGTGGCCCGCCGGATGCTAATCGGCTTGTCGCTGGTATGCCGGATCATCCACGTCTCGCCTCCGTTGGGCGTTTCGTACAGCTCGTATCGCGACGACTCTGCCGATGCCATGCGATCGATCACCAGCGCCCCGCTCGTCGCCGATTCGAAATGGAATTGCCGGATCGCTCCTCCTCCGCCTTCACCCAGCACCGGACGCAGCCGCCAGCTCTTGCCGCCATCCGACGTGATCAGCAGAAACGGGTCGCGCGATATCGGAACCAGTGTCTCTCCGCTGATCCAGCCATTTTGAAAATCGATGAACTGGACGTGGTCCAGGCCCGCGCCCCTTATCCGCTCGTATGGTTCCTGCCATGTCGCGCCCGCATCCTCGCTCTTGAGCAGCACCGAATAAAGCGTCGTCGATTCGCTATGAATGTTCGCCACCACGATGATCCGGTTTCCCACCGTCTCGAGCGAGGCGAGTTCGATGTATACTGGACACGGCTGGTCCTCTGTGCAGCTCATGCCCGCCCACTGCATGTCATCATCCGTACACTGAAACGGAACCGTCATCGGCTTTCCGTTGTTTTCAAGTGTGGGCGGTTTCCCGGATTCGTCCCTGCGCGGCTCGGTGGGAACCGGGGGCGCCGGCGGCTCCTGCCCCTGCAACCAGCATGCGAGCAACAGCGCCGCCAGTATCCTCATGCTGCGAACGATTTTAGCTTATGGCGCTTCTCGTGGCGTGGGATAGTCTGTGCGTTTCTGGGACGTCTGGGACAACCTTCGCCCGTGACTTGTTACATTTTGGTGGAGCCCAAAAAAATCTAAAAAAAATTTAAAAGGGGAGAAACCTTACCCCGCAACCCGTCGTCATATCGTTAAATCCCCGTTACGACAGCGGGCGCACTCACCCCTATCACCCAATAATGCGCCCGCTTATTTTTCTTCCCCGTAACGACAGCGGACAGTAGACCGCGGAACTCGCGCGGCCGCTTCCGAGCCAAGAATATCGCAGCAGAATACGAAACACAAGCCCATCCTCTGCCAGGTCGAGAAGAATCCCCTGTTACCACGGCGGGAGCGCCGGCGTCTTTCTCTCTCAGGTTCCGGCTAACCGGTTGTGGGAGGAGTGTGCCCATCAGCCGAGCATGAACCCAATCCGGAGGCTGATCGTGAAGGCAAAATATTTCGCGCTGTTGATTGTGCTGCTGGCCGCATCGGCAACCATCAAGGCCCAGCCGGTTGTCGGAAGCCTCGGAAGCAACCAGTCTTGTACCAATGCAAGCTTTGCCGGAACCTACGGCTATGCCCTCAATGGGGCAGGAGGCCATGGTTCCGCTCGAGACCCGCAATACCAGCACCTACGTGCTCGATTTCGATAACACCGTCGGGCTTGATACCGGCGTGGCCTTGGCCAATGTTTCCAACCAGGCCGCCAACGTGCCCGTTGTGATTCGTGACGACCAGGGCGCCACCCTCGGCACCGCCACCATCAATCTCGCCGCCCGTGGACACACATCGTTCGTTCTGACCAACAACTATGCCTACACCGCGGGTAAGCGCGGCACCGTCGAGTTCGATACTCCCCCAGGCACCGGGATCACAGTCCTGGGCCTCCGCGCCACGCCTTCCGGCGCACTCACCACCATTCCCGCGATTGCGAAGTAACTTCCCTGAAATCAATCTGTCGATGGAATCGCAACAATCTGGCCTGGCTGGATCGTTTCCAGAGCAGTCAAGATTGCATCCACCAGGGGCAAAAGGTCTTCGATCTGATTGGTTAGGGAACGGACCAGAATGATTGAGAGTTTCAGGCCAGCGAGGCGCTGCTGGTAGGGTATCCCCTGGTCGACCGTCAGCAGTACGTCGTAACCTGCAACTTCGGCAACCCGCAGCAGCTCGCCATTCCTCTTACCCTTCAAACCCGCCCATTGAGCGGTGTGCGCGTCATGAGTGGGAAAGCTGTGCCGGAAATCGAGTGGCAGGCACTCATCCAGCAGAATCTTCATCCGATTCTGGCGAGCAACGAATCCTTCGCTTCCTCAAGCGCCTGAACTGCCATCTCGCGCGTGACTGCGGGAAACTGCCGTAGGAATTCACCCAAAGAATGCCCGCCCTCCAGGTAGTCGATGAGATTTTTGAATGGAACTCGCGTGCCCCGAAAACAGGGCGTGCCGTTCATGACTTCCGGGTCGATCACAATTACGGGATCTGTCATCGCGCTTTCCATTGTATCCTCGAGGATGCAGAAGGGCGGGCAGCGGGTAGTGATGTTTTAGATAGGATATGAATTGGCCTAAGATCGTGGCCGTTTGTGGCAGTTTGTGGCACAAACTGCGAATTTGTAGTATGGTTTAAATTGAACTATTTCCTTGGCCTCTATCAGTCAAGGAAAGGCCCCCAACGATGAATTGATGGGGGCTTGGGTGTTATCCAGACCAGCACGACTGTGAGTCCGGGTCTGATCTGGATAAACATAAGGAAAACAACGACTTTCATCGTTGTGCTCCTTCTCCGATGGTATATTTCAGGGGCTGCAACCCCTGAGTCAGCCTCGGGAACTGGTGCGAAGGGCGAAGGATTTGAACCTACCGTTGACCACTCAACGGTTACTGGCTTCGTAGGCCAGCCCCATCGCCTGACGGGTTTCGCCCTTCGTATCACGTCAGCGTAACGACAATTCAACTTCTCAAACAAGAGGGTACAAACTGCGAATTGCTTTATTTTTCCCCATCTTGCCCCCAATAACCTAGATGGTATTCGCAGCCAAACAGTTATTTAATCTTTTCTGGCTTTCTTCCACCGCGCGGCAATCGCTTTCCGTGCAATCTCCTGTCGTCGCTCCGGACTGACCTTCTTCATCCGAGCTTTGGCACCCTCCAGCCCGCCGATCCTCCCCATCTCCACGAAGTAGTCTCGTATAGCCGCTGGCAGTTCCCGCTTCCTTCTCATGGTTCGATCTTACTAAACCCCCTAGCGAATTTCAAAGCAATTTTATTTGACATACTGTAGGGGGTTTAGTATAATAAGGCATGAAATACAAAGCCCCGATCAACGTTAGAGCGCTGACCGGGGCCACTATCCGTACAGCCGAAGCCGTACAGGTTCGCACCTCAATTATCCGGCTTCAGGCTGCGGAACTCAAGGAGAGATTCCGTGACCTGCCATTCCTGCAAGATCGACACAGTTAAAGCCGGACGTGCCAGCGACGGCGCACAGCGGTTCAAATGCCAGCAGTGCGGCAAGCGTTTCACCGAGCCGCGAGAGCGTTTGTTTGGCGCGGATTCCACACTGCCAGAAGAGAAGGCGCTGATGATTCTGCATTGCCTGCTGGAAGGCACCAGCGTACGCGCCACGGCTAGGCTGTGCGGTGTAGAACCAAAACCGTGCTAAATATCTTGGTACTGGCGAGTGAGCGCTGTGAACGGCTCCTCGGGAAGAAGATTCGCAACGTGCCGGTCAAAGATGTTCAGGCCGATGAAATTTGGAGTTTCATTCAGAAGAAGGAAAAGCAGTGCGGCCCGGACGATGATCCCAACTTCGGCGACGCTTATTGCTTTGTGGCGATTGAGCGCAACACGAAGCTCGTCCTGAATTTTGCCCTTGGAAAACGAGATCAGGCCACTACGGACGCGTTCATTGAGGGATTACGGCTTGCGACTTCCGCCAAAGAATTTCAGGCGACAACCGACGGATTTATCTGCTACACCAGCGCAATGGAGAACACGCTGTCCGACCGTGTGAACTACGCTCAACTCATCAAGGTCTACCGGGCCACGCCGGAAGGCGAACGGCGCTACTCTCCGGCTGAGGTGGTCAGCACGGAAACGGTTATCGGCATAGGCAACCCCGATCCGAAGCGGATTTGCACTTCACACGTTGAGCGGCAGAACCTCAGTATGAGAATGGGAATCCGCCGTTTCACTCGGCTCACGAACGCTTTTAGCAAGAAGTGGGAGAATCACTGGGCCGCCGTATGCGTCTGGTTTGCCTTCTACAACTTCTGCCGGATTCACCAGTCACTTCGGATCACGCCCGCGATGGCCGCCGGTATCACCGATCACGTTTGGGAGCTAAAAGAACTCGTGTCCTCCCTATGACCACATTACCGGGCAGCGGACTAAGTAGTTCCGGTCCCCTCAGCCGCCCGCCAGCGGCAGCCGGAACGCAACCATCTCGTTTCCGTTGCGCACCAGCAGGCGGTTACCCACCAGCACGGGGTGGTTCCAGGTCTTGCCCTCCATCGCCGGGACGCGCGCAACCTCCGTGAACTGGTCAGGGGCGGCTTTAACCAGTGCGATTTCACCTTCCTCCGACAGCACCAATAGCAGGCCCTGATCACGCAACAGCACCAGCTGGCCGGCGCCGTAGCGTCCACCCTTCCACTTGCGCGTGCCATCCTTAACGTCGATGCACGCGAGAATGCTGCCGCTGAAGCCGTACACATAGCCATTGTGAACCACGGAGTCGTTAAAACTGGGCTTCAATCCGGCCGACGTCCATCGCTCTTCGGTGGTCCAACCCGCGGGTCCGCGGGCAACCGCGATACGGCGCATGCCGACTCCGCCCATCGCGTCGCCGGAAGTGATGAGAAGGTCGCCATCCGCCGTCTGGGCCGGCTGCATAATGCGGGTATCTGAGGGCCACGAGTGTTTCCAAAGTAGCTTGCCGTCCGCCGGCGCGACGCTCGTGGCGCCGGCCGCGCTCATCAGCAGAATCTGCTGGACTCCGTCGATGGTCACCAGATGTGGCGAGCTGTAGCCATCCCCGCCGTCAGGGCCGATCCAGCGCGGAGCGCCGGTGGCGATGTCGTAGGCCACAAGCTTGCCAGCGGCGGCCACGATTACCATGTCGCCAACCACCAGCGGCGAACTCGCGAAGCCCCAGCCCGGGACCTTCTTGCCAGTGTCGGACGCAGCGTTGCGCGACCATAACACTGCGCCGTTACTGGCGTCGAGAGCATTCACAATTCCCGTTGCGCCAAACGTGTACACGCGGCCGTCGTGCAGGGTCGGTGTCGCGCGCGGGCCTGCGCCGGCGTTCGATTCCCAGAACCGGGCTGCATCGCCGTGCGCCCACACCGGTTTGCCGGTCGTCGCGTTATAACAGGTGACAAACTCGTCGTCACCACGCTGTTCCTGGGTGTAAATAAGGTCGCCCTGGACCGCGAAGGACGACCAGCCCGGCCCGATCGGCCGCCGCCATAACTCAACCGGCGGTGATGTGGACCAGTCGCTCTTGATCCGTGTGCCGGGAATGATGCTGTCGCGGCCGGGTCCCCGAAACCCGGGCCACTCGGGCCCTGTCTCCGCTGCCACGCGCGTTGGCGCAACCGCAACCGGCTGGTCTTTAGCTTTGTGGGCTACGGGAGCTTTCTCGGCCACGACCGGCGCCGCGGGAATTGTCACCGGCACTGGAGCCGGCGCGGGTGCCGGGAGCTTACCGGCGTCCGCCACCAGCCGTTCCTCATGTGTTTTCGACCAACGCCAGGCGAAATCCGAACGTCCGTCGCCGTTCATGCCATTCGTCCGCACGAGCGTGAACACTCCGCATGCAAGCAAGATGGTCGCGACCATCGACGCCCGCCGCAGCCCATCCGATAAGCGTCGGCTGAACACGGCCCACAAGACGAAGGCGACGCTCACGACCGGGATGGAGTACATGCCAAACATGAACCCCATCATCCCCGTCGCAATTGACTTGTCGATGAGGCGTGACGTCGCGAACCACGCGACGATCATGAGGACGATAGCGCCCCAGCGTTCGGACACCGGCGCCCGGCTGAAGAACGCCCACCACACCAGGACGGCCAACGCGCCTACCATCGCCGCCAATATTCCGAGGATCACAGCCTCCGGCAGGACGATGGGCACCACAAGCCAGCCCAGCAATATCAGCACCGCGGCTGCTACGCCCGGCCACAGCCGCAGCGGTTTCCGGGGAGCCGGTTCGCCGGTTTGAGCGACATTCACGTTCCAATCATACGCTCCCCACCGGCAATTTGTTCCCTCTTCCTGATGGGATGTTACCGGGCCGTGACTGGGCCTTCGGGGTTACTCGCGGCTCGCGCACCCCGCATTCCATCGTGATCAGCGACCAGGTGCCGTCGGTTACAGGCACTTCCGCGAGTCGCCGACTATACGTCCACGTGGATTTCGCCAGCACATTCCGCTAACCGCGTTTACCGTTCCTGATCCGGTTTTGGGTGCTCACCATGCCGTCGCCCGCACTGGTCCGAGATGACGGATCGGATCAATAAGAGATTGGAAGACGTGAAACAATCAGTTAGGGCAGACGAACTCCCCAGGAACTCGGACAACCTTCAGTGTTTGCACTCCGCGTTCATTGGGGGCCTCTAATTCTTTCACGGCTTCCTGCGCGCGAAGATCCAGTCTCGGGGAGACGGTGATCATTTAGAGGAAAGTTGCGCGTGATCGGCAAGCTCTTTTGGGGCGTTGCGCCAATTCCATTTGTGGATCGTGCTTGAGCAATCTCTGGGAAGAATCGAGGTGACAACGTATGAACGGCCTCGCACTATCCACATCCTGAGAGCTTTGTGGCACCCACTGGATTCGCGATCGAAGGACTAAGATATGCAAAAAGGTTCTACAAGAAAACCGCAAGAGGATGAGCCCGCGACGGCAAGCAAGAACTACATAACGCCAGGCGGCCTGCAGCGCCTCAAAGATGAGCACCGGTTTCTGCTCACCAGGGAACGCCCAGCCGTGACGGAGGTGGTGACGTGGGCTGCGAGCAACGGCGATCGCAGTGAAAACGCCGACTATCAGTACGGCAAGCGGCGGCTGCGGCAGATCGATGGGCGGATTCGCTTTCTGACGAAGCGAATCGAAGCCGCGGAAGTGGTTGACCCGGAAACTCCAAGAACGGGGCAGGCGGCGACAAGGACATACTTCGGAGCGACTGTGCGCTATGCGAATGCCGCGGGGACGGAGCGAGTTGTGAGCATCGTGGGCACCGACGAGGTCGATCTCAACCGCAACCACATCAGTTGGGTGTCGCCGCTGGGGCGCGCGTTGATGAAGTCGGCTGCGGGCGATCGCGTAGTTCTCCAAGCGCCGGGCGGTACCGCATACCTGACCGTGCTGGAAGTGTATTACGAGCGCATTTCGGTGGAACCGTTCCGTGAACCACCTGGAGCCGAGGCCTCGGCAAAGGAACTCCCTCGCCGAGCCAATCCACCAGACGAAGGTTAGCGCAGCGGCACATGATCATTCCAGGCCCAGCGTAAGGACGAATTGTGAACTGACTCTAGGGCTATTTGTTCCGCTATAATTTGAATCCCAGTCGGGAATGCTCGCGTGTAACGGCGGAGCGGGTTGTCGGCGACTCGGAGAAAGGCCCCGACGGTAGGGAACGCGAAGTCGGCCGTGAGTGCTGGTCACCTGTTCGGCGGATCAGACCGCGTTTCCCGGTACCGATCTGGCGGCTCTGATTGTGCGTAATCCAGCCAGAACACGTTCCAGAGGTGATCCCCCCGGCCCGTTGATGCCAGCGCCTCAACCTTGCCGGCTCGCGCTCCTGCGCAGGGCGCTCATGGGGAAGTATGAATTAGCTTCGGTGTCAGAAATCAAGAATCGCAAAATGCGCACTTGACATTACCAGGTAATCCACTACCATATTGTTGTGGATAAATTGAGTACAACATTTGCCGCTTTGTCTGATCCGACCCGGCGGGGGATGATCGAACGGCTCTCACATGGTCCTGCCTCTGTGCATGGATTGACGGAATCGTTTGCAATTTCGCAGCAGATGATTTCAAAACATGTTGCCTACCTGGTGCGGGCGCGGATTGTGATCAAGACGAAGCGTGGACGAGAGAGTGTGTGCACGCTTAGGCCAGAGGCGATCAAGAAAGTCAGCGACTGGGCGGCTTATTATCGCCGATTCTGGGAAGAGAGTTTCGACAAGCTGGATGTGGTTGTGAATCAAATGAAAAAAATGGAGCTCAAAGATGGCAAAAAACACGGTTAGCGAGACAGAGCGGATGGTTATCACGAGAGTTTTCGATGCCCCACGCGAATTGGTTTGGAAGGCGTGGACGGACCCGAAGTATGTAATGCGGTGGTGGGGCCCGAAGGGTTTTACCGCGCCTTTTTGCAAGATGGATTTTCGCGTGGGAGGAAAATCTCTCTGCTGCATGAGAGCTCCGGATGGCCAGGAGTTCTGGAATGCCGGTGAATACCACGAGATTGTTCCGCACGAAAAGATCGTTTCCTCCATGTACTTTTCCGACCCGCAGGGAAACAAGGTTGAGCCTGCGCACTATGGAATAGAACATGAGGCCATAGACGGTGTGCACGATGTGACTACCTTTGAGGATCTTGGAAACGGCCAGACGAAACTCACCTTCATTGGAAATGAAACCATGGAAAACGCTAAAAATAGCGGTCAAGTAGAGGGCTGGAACCAGATACTCGATAAATTTGCCACAGTGGTTGCGGGGCTGGGGGCAGGCGAAATAAGAAGCTAACGTTTTGATGATCGTCATGCGCGAGATACTGAACGTAAAGCAAACGCAGGTCCAGCCCGGAAACCCCAGCGGATAGGTCGAGCACGGCGCAACGAAGACAGAAGGAACCCAGAAGGAACCCAGGGACAGTCCGCCCGTTCCCCGAGTCGATCCGAGATCTGATTGATCCCTCTTGCCGCCCCTCTAGTCCTCGAACATCCCCTCGAACAGCGGGCTGCTCAGATACCGCTCCGCGCCGTCCGGCAGGATCACCACGAGCGTCTTGCCCTTGAACTCTGGCAGATGCGCCAGGCGAATGGCGGCCACCGTGGCCGCGCCGCACGAAATGCCCGAAAGGATCCCCTCTTCCTTGGCCAGCCGCCGCGCCATCTCGATCGATTCCTCGCTCGTCACCAACTCCACACGGTCCACCATCGCGAGGTCGAGCGTGTCCGGAATGAATCCCGCGCCGATCCCCTGAATCGCGTGCGGCCCCGGACGCAGCGGCTGGCGCTCGATCGTCTGGCTGATCACCGGGCTCGTGGTCGGCTCCACCGCCACTGAAACGATCTTCTTGCCCATCTGTTTCTTGAAATAGCGCGAGATCCCGGTGATCGTTCCCCCCGTGCCCACGCCCGAGACCAGCACGTCGACCGCGCCGCCCGTATCTTCCCAGATCTCCGGACCGGTGGTCTTGAAATGGATGTCCGGATTCGCGGGATTCTTGAACTGGTGCAGCATGACGAAGCGGTCCGGATCGCCGGCCACCATCTCCTCGCACCGCTTGATCGCCGCGTTCATGCCTTGCGAGCCGTCGGTGAGAATCCGTTTCGCCCCCAGCGCCTTCAGCCCTTTTCGCCGTTCGAGCGCAATCCTCTCCAGCATTGCCAGGGTTACCCGAATGCCGGGCGCCCGCGCACCC
>JACXTT010010040.1_pt1 | contig 12832 bp, 9 predicted proteins | sample 9270951 | NCBI WGS metagenome assembly JACXTT01 (sample SAMN15532306, study PRJNA645909) | rock metagenome | isolation source: weathered quartz diorite | place: Puerto Rico | collected 2017-06-21 | reverse complement strand
GAAGACGGGCGAGTCTTCCGAGGCAAAGGCTACGGCGCCAAAGGCGAATGTTACGGGGAAGTAGTTTTTAATACTTCCATCACCGGCTACCAGGAAATTTTCACCGATCCTTCCTACTGCGGCCAAATTGTAGTACTCACCAACCCTGAAATCGGTAATTACGGGACCAACGCGGAAGACAACGAAGCTACGCGTCCGTATATCGAAGGATTGATCGTGCGGGAGTTCTCCCGGGTCAGTTCCAACTGGCGCTCGCAGCAGGTAGCCGAAGAGTATCTCGAACAATTCAAGATTCCGGTGCTGGCGGAGATCGATTCGCGGGCGCTGGTGCGGCACTTGCGCGACCACGGCGTGATGCGCGGCGTGGTGTCCACGCTGGAAGGCGATGCTGACAAGCTGGTGACGAAGGCCCGAGCCATCCCCAAGATGGATGGGACTGACCTGGCGAAAGTGGTCAGCACCAAGAGCACTTACGTTTGGGAAACGGGCGAGCGCTCCCATCTGCCGGACGAAGTCGTGGGTGTGAAGGACGAACCGGCACGGTTTCACGTGGTGGCCTACGACTACGGAATCAAGCAAAACATTCTGCGCAAGTTGCGCGGCGAGGGTTGCAAAGTGACCGTGGTGCCGGCGCAGACGCTGGCTGAGGATGTGCTGGCGCTGAAGCCCGATGGAGTGTTCCTGTCGAATGGCCCCGGCGATCCTGAGCCATGCGCCTACGCTGTGGATAACATTCGACGGCTCATGGGGCGGCAGCCGATTTTCGGGATTTGCCTGGGGCATCAGCTGACCGGAATCGCGCTAGGCGGGAAGACCTTCAAGCTGAAGTTTGGACACCATGGCGGTAATCATCCAGTGAAGCAGTTGCACTCGGGGAAAATCGAGATCACGGCGCACAATCATAACTTCGCCGTGGATCCGGATTCTTTGCCGCAGAGCGAAGTGGAGCTCACGCATGTTGATTTGAACGATGGCACGCTGGAAGGATTGCGGCACCGGAATTTGCCGTTGTTTTGTGTGCAATATCATCCGGAGGCTTCGCCGGGGCCGCATGATTCGCATTATCTGTTCAAGGATTTTGTGAGGATGATGGAGGAGTGGAAAGGGTAGTTATGCTGGACAGGACAGCAGGTCCCTCCACTCCGCTTGCTTCGCTGCGCTCCGGTCGGGATGACAGGGTTGTGGGGAATGACTGTGTAAATCCTTAGAATCACTGTCATCCCGAGCGGACATGGCGATTCGCTGGCGAATCGCCATGCGGAGTCGAGGGACCTGCTTTGTGAAGCGCCACAACTATTGCGTGTATATGGTGGCCAGCAAGTCGCGTGTGCTTTACATCGGGATGACGAACACGCTGGAACGGCGGGTTTTCGAGCACCAGAACGACCTAATTGACGGGTTTTCAAAGCAATATCGCTGTCATCGGCTGGTTTACTACGAATCGTTTGACGACGTGAGAAAGGCGATTGATCGCGAGAAGCAGCTAAAACGCTGGAACCGGATGAAGAAGATGTGGCTGATTGAACGCGAAAATCCCACTTGGGAGGATTTGGCGGCAGAGTGGTTCGTCCGACATCGGTACGCGCCCGACAAGCAGGTCCCTCCACTCGCCAGTTGATTCGCAGGGCGAATCAACTGGGTCGGTCGGGATGACAGGGTTGTTAGAGAACAGAAACAAAAAATAGCGACCAATGCCCAAACGCACTGATATTTCTAAAATACTGATCATCGGCTCTGGCCCGATCATCATTGGCCAGTCGGCGGAGTTCGATTATTCCGGGACGCAGGCTTGCAAAGCGCTCAAGTCGGAAGGGTTTGAGGTGGTGCTGGCGAATTCGAACCCGGCCACCATCATGACTGACCCGGAGATCGCAGACCGTACTTACATCGAGCCGCTGACGCGCGAATACCTGGAAGAAATTATTCGGGTGGAGCGCGAGATGTCGCCCAGCCAGGGATTTGCCATCCTGCCTACTGTGGGTGGACAGACGGCACTCAATCTGGCAATTGAGCTTTCTGACGGTGGCGTGCTTGAGAAGTACAACGTGCAGCTCATCGGCGCGAATGTGGCGGCGATCAAGAAAGCGGAGGACCGCCTCTACTTTAAAGATGCGATGCAGAAGATTGGGCTTGATGTGCCCAAGTCGGCGCTGGTCAACAATCTGAAAGACGGGCTGGAATTTGCTGGCAAGATCGGCTTTCCGGTGATCGTGCGGCCTTCGTTCACACTCGGCGGGAGCGGCGGCGGGATTGCCTACAACCGCGAAGAACTGCTGGAAGTTTTGGGGCGCGGACTTGATTTCTCTCCGGTGCACGAGGCTTTGATCGAAGAGTCGGTGCTGGGGTGGAAGGAACACGAGCTGGAGGTGATGCGCGATCTGCGCGACAACGTCATCGTCATCTGCTCGATTGAGAACTTCGATCCCATGGGCGTACACACGGGTGATTCCATCACGGTGGCGCCGGCGCAGACGCTGAGCGACCGCGAGTATCAGGCGATGCGCGATGCGGCGATGGCCGTGATCCGCGAGATTGGGGTGGAGACTGGCGGATCAAACATTCAGTTTGGAGTGCATCCTACGTCGGGACGCATGGTGGTGATCGAGATGAACCCGCGAGTTTCGCGGTCGTCGGCGCTGGCGTCGAAGGCGACGGGGTTCCCGATTGCCAAGATCGCCGCCAAGCTGGCCGTGGGCTATGCGCTGGATGAAATTCCCAACGACATCACACGCAAGACCCCGGCGTGCTTCGAGCCGACCTTGGATTATGTGGTGGTGAAAATTCCCAAGTGGCAGTTCGAGAAGTTTCCCGGCGCGGATGAGAATCTGGGGCCGCAGATGAAGTCGGTGGGCGAAGTGATGGCCATCGGACGCACGTTCAAGGAGGCGCTGCTCAAGGGAGTGCGGGCGCTCGATACGGGCAAGAAGGTTGGGTCGGAGAAGATCGAACCGAAGATCCTTACCCAGCGGCTGGTGACGCCGCATCCCGAGCGGCTTTCGTACGTGCGCTATGCGCTACGGCAGGGGCACACGGTCAAGCAGCTGGCGAAGATGACTTCCATCGATCCGTGGTTTTTGTACCAGCTCAAAGAGATTAACGACATGCAGCTGGAGGTGGAGAAACACCCGATGGAATCGATTCCCACCGAAGTGCTGCGCGCGGCCAAGCGGATGGGTTTCTCCGACGGGCGGATGGCTGGGGTGTGGCGGCTCGATGGCAAAGGGGCGCAGGAGAAAGTGCGCCACCTGCGGAAGAAGCACGGTATTTTGCCGGTGTACAAGCGGGTGGATACGTGCGCGGCGGAGTTTGAGAGCTTCACACCGTATCTCTACTCGACTTACGAGGAAGAGGACGAGGCTGCGCCGACCGACAAGAAGAAGGTCATCATTCTGGGGAGCGGGCCCAATCGCATTGGGCAGGGGATTGAGTTCGATTACTGCTGCTGCCATGCGGCGTTTGCGCTGCGCGATGACGGGTACGAGACCATCATGATCAATTGCAATCCGGAGACGGTCTCGACCGATTACGACACCAGCGATCGCCTGTATTTCGAGCCGCTGACTTTGGAGGACGTGTTTGCCATCTGCGAGCATGAAGCTTCTGCGGGCGCGCCGGTCGGGGTGATTGTGCAGTTTGGCGGGCAGACACCTTTGAATCTGGCGCTGCCGTTGAAGGCTTCGGGGGTCAATATTATTGGCACGACGCCGGAGTCGATTGACCTGGCCGAAGACCGCAAGCGGTTTGGCAAACTGCTTGAAGAACTCGAGATTCCGCAGGCGCCAGGGGCCATGGCGGCTTCGGTGGAAGAGGCGATTGAAGGCGCCAAGCGGGTGGGGTATCCGGTGCTGGTGCGTCCTTCGTATGTGCTGGGCGGACGGGCGATGGTGATCGCGTATGACGAAGAGATGGTCGTGCGCTACATGAAGGAAGCAGTTGAGTACTCGCAAGATCGTCCGGTGCTGATTGATCACTTCCTCGAGGATGCGATTGAAGTGGACGTGGACGCGCTTTCGGACGGCGAAGAGGTGGTGATCGGCGGCATCATGCAACACATCGAAGAGGCGGGGATTCATTCCGGGGATTCTTCCTGCGTGCTGCCTGCGGTGGATATTCCCGAGGCGCTGCTGGCTCGCATGCGCGATTACACGTTCCGTCTGGCGCGGGCGTTAAAAGTTGTGGGGCTGATGAATATTCAGTTTGCGATTCCGCGGATTGGCGGAACGACGACAGACGGGTCTTCGACCCATCCGGGCGGGTCGGAGACCCGCCCCGCCACGGACCTGGATACGGTCTATGTTTTGGAAGTGAATCCGCGGGCTTCGCGAACTGTGCCGTTTGTTTCGAAGGCGACGGGGATCCCGATGGCGAAGATCGCGGCGCGTCTTATGACGGGGCGTAAGCTGCGGGAATTTTTGCCGGAATTCATCGAGCGCCGGGCCGATCTGGATACCGGGAGATGCTATCACGTAAAGTCTCCCGTGTTTCCGTGGAACAAGTTTCCCGGAGTGGACACGGTGCTGGGTCCAGAGATGAAGTCCACGGGCGAGGTGATGGGCGTGGCCGACAACTTTGGAGAAGCTTTTGCCAAGGCGCAAACGGCAGCAGGGCAGAAGCTGCCGACGCAGGGAACAGTGTTTATCAGCGTCACCTATCATGACAAGCCGAACGTGACCGAGGTGGCGCGCAAGTTTGTGGATATGGGTTTTAAGCTGGTGGCCACGGCGGGCACGGCTGACGTGCTGGAATCCGCGGGTATGACGGTGGAGCGCGTTTACAAAGTGAAAGAGGGGCGGCCGAATGTTGTCGATCTGATCAAGGGTGAGCGTATCCATTTGATTGTCAATACGCCGCATGGGGTTGATCCCTGGTTCGACGAGCAGGCGATCCGGCGGGCGGCGGTGATGGCGCGGATTCCGACCATCACGACGCTGTCGGCGGCTCGCGCGGCGGCGGAAGGGATCGCGTTTTTGCAGCGTGGAGAGGTTCATGTGCAGGCGCTGCAGCAGTTGCACGCGGAGCGTACAGTGCGGGGCCAAGGCGGGTAGTCTGGCCGGTGGAGGTGTTGCGTGGCGCAAGAGAACAGCATTTTGATCCGGCGCTGGTTTGAGGAAGTATGGAACAGCGGGCGCATGGAGGCGATCGACGAGATGGCGTCGCCCGACGTCATTGGCCATGGACAAGCCCAGCATGCCACTGACATCGGACTCAAGGAGTTCAAGGTTTTTGCGGCGGGCTTGCGCAGTGCCTTTCCCGATATCCAGGTGACCATCGATTACATCATTGAGCAGGGCGACAAAGTGGTGGCCCGTTGGACTGCAACGATGACCCACAAGGGTGAATTCCTTGGCATCGCGCCCACTGGGAAGAGAGCAACCATCACGGGCACATCGACCCAGAGGATTTCTGGCGGCAAGATTATCGAGGGTTGGGATAACTGGGATCAACTGGGGCTGCTGGTGCAGATTGGAGCGGTTCCGGCGGCGCATTTTGTGGCGCCGGTGGAGCGGCGATCGGCGTAGGATGGCGGTGAAACAACCGGAGTTTAGAAGTAATCTTCCCCAGGGGCTTTTAAGCCCCCGGGGCCCTTTTGGCCGTTCCAGTTGTCCGTGGAGCTTCCCATTTCTCATGGCTTCACCCGGCGCCTTTTTATTCATGGACATGCGCGACATTGTACGTACAATCACGGCTGTACAGAATGTTCCACGTGGAACATTTCGTCGATTTGTCAGGCCACCCAAGGCTCTCATGACTCGCCCCCGGCACAACGCCCTCGGACTGCGATTCCTTCGGTATAATCACCCTTCTGTTACGCAACCATCCAACCCTGAGAGGATCTTTGCCACAAGCGGAAATTGGAATTATCGGCGGCAGCGGGCTGTACTCCATGCCCGGCCTGACCAAAGTAAAGGAAGTTCGCCTGAAGACGCCCTTTGGCAGGCCTTCCGCTGCCTACGTCACGGGCACGCTCGAAGGCCGCAAGGTTGCATTCCTGGCCCGGCACGGACGCGGTCACCGCATCCTGCCCACCGAGTTGAATTTTCGCGCCAACATTCACGGTTTCAGGCAACTGGGCGTGGAGCGGATCGTTTCCATCTCCGCGGTCGGCTCCTTGAAGGAAGAGCATAAGCCGCTGGAGTTCGTCATCCCTGACCAGTTCTTTGACCGTACCCGCCACCGCGTCGACACCTTTTTCGGAAACGGTATCGTGGCCCACATCGCCTTCGCTGATCCCATCTGTCCCGACCTGGCCCGCGTGGTGGAAGGCGCCTGCCAGAAAGCCGGAGTGACCGGAAAGCGCGGCGGGACTTACCTGTGCATGGAAGGTCCGCAGTTTTCCACCAGGGCGGAATCCAACGTCTATCGCAGTTGGGGCATGGACGTGATCGGCATGACCAACCTGCAGGAGGCCAAGCTGGCGCGCGAAGCGGAGATCTGCTACGTGACGGTTGCCATGGTGACTGACTATGACTGCTGGCATCCGAACCACGATTCGGTGACCGTCGACCAGATTGTAGCCGTGCTGCTGAAGAATGCGGAGAACGCCGCCAAGGTTGTACGCGAGACCGTAGCTGCCATGCCGCAAGGCCGCTCCTGCAAATGCGGTTCATCTTTGGCACACGCTATTCTCACCGAGCGCGGCAAGGTTCCCGCCGCCACCAGCCGGAAACTGAAACTTATTCTAGGGAAGTATCTGAAAGTTAAAAAAGCATGAGCATCGTGGTCGTGGGTTCGGTTGCGTTCGACACCATCGCCAGCCCCTCCGGCAAAGTGGAGGACGTCCTGGGCGGCGCCGCAACCTATTTCGCGCTGGCCGCGAGTTATTTCACACAGGTCCGCGTGGTGGCCGTGGTCGGTGAAGATTTCACCTCCGAGCAGGAAGGCGTTTTGAAACGACATGGCGTGGATACGCGCGGCATCGAACACGCGAAAGGGAAGACGTTTCGCTGGGGCGGGCAATACCACGACAACCTGAACGAGGCCAAGACGGACTTCACCGAACTCAACGTCTTCGAACAGTTCCAGCCCTGCATGCCGGCGGAGTATCAGGATTCACGGTTTCTGTTTCTGGCCAATATTCATCCCGACCTTCAAGCCTCGGTGCGGCGAAGCATGAAGGGTGTGCCCCTGACCGGGGGCGATACCATGAACTACTGGATCAACCGCACCCGCAGGGAGTTGATCGAAACCCTGAAACTGGTTGATGTCCTGTTGATCAATGATACCGAAGCGAAAGCGCTGGGCGGCGAGACCAACTTGCCGCGAGCGGCACAAAAAGTGCTGGCTCTGGGACCCAGGGCGCTGGTCATCAAGCACGGCGAATACGGCGCGACGATTTTCTTCCGCGAAGGCGCGTTTGGCATCGGCCGCCACCCCTTTCGCGCTCCCGCGCTGCCGATTGAAGAAGTCAAAGACCCGACCGGCGCGGGCGATTCCTTTGCCGGCGGCTTCATGGGGTACATCGCTTCGCAGGAAGAATTGAATCGCGAGGTTCTGAAGCGCGCTCTGTTCTACGGCGGTGTCATGGGATCGTTCGCCGTCGAGCGCTTCGGCACCGAGCGGTTGCAATCGCTCACCCGCGAAGAGATTGACGCCCGCTTTCAAATCTTTCGCGAGCTGACCCATCTGGAATGAGCGCCCAGCCCATCCGTCGATGGGACCGTGAAACCGCGTTACTGGCGTGGCTCGCTGCCTGCGTTTCGATTTCCTCTTTCCTGTTTTGTTTTTACCGCGGCGATGTCCTGCTCTATGGCGACGCCGCCGCCCACATCAACATTGCGCGCCGGGTGTTCGACTCCCGCACTCCGGGTCTGCTGCAACTGGGCACGGTCTGGCTGCCGCTGCCGCATCTGCTGATGATTCCGTTTCTGCTGTCCGACTGGATGTGGAAGACCGGCGTGGGCGGATCGATTCCGTCGATGGCGGCCTACGTTTTGGGGACGCTGGGAATCTTCCGTTTACTCCGCCGCACGCTGGATTTTTCACAGGCGGACAGCATGGCCAGGATGGCAGCCTGGGGAGCCGCCATCATCTACGCGGCAAACCCGAATCTGATCTATCTCCAAGCGACCGCCATGACCGAACCGCTTTACCTGGCGCTCTTCATATGGGCGGTGGTGTATTTCAACGAGTTTGTACAGGGGGCCGAAAATCCCGGCGACAGCCCTGACATCAGTGGAGTTTCATCTTCACTGATCAAGTGCGGGATCTGCCTGGCGGCGGCGTGCCTGACGCGCTACGACGCATGGTTTCTGGCGGCTGCCATGGGTGCCGCGAGTTTCTGTGTGGTGGTGAAAGCGAAGCACCATGGACTTGGCGCCAGCGTGGGGAAGTTTGTTCTGCTGGCCGCGGCCGCTCCTTTTTTTTGGCTGACCTATAACGCGATCGTCTATCGCAACCCTCTGGAATTTGCCAACGGCCCCTACTCGGCCAAGGCGATTGAACTGAGAACTCCAGGTGCGTCCCATCCCGGCAGCCGTGACCTGCCGGTTGCGTTCAGCTATTTTCTGAAATCTGCGGAACTGAACCTGACAGCAGGAACGTGGCAAAGAGTGTGGATCTTGTTGGCGCTTACGGGAGTGCTCGCCAGCCTGTTCGCCGGGAGACGAAGTCAAAGCAATTTTCGCTTGAACCAGAATGCAGGCGGGCATCGGATGTGGCCTCTGCTTTTGCTTTGGATGCCCCTGCTGTTCTACCCGCTTTCCGTCGCCTACAGCGGTCTACCTATATTCATGCCGGTGTGGTGGCCGTTCTCGTACTACAACGTGCGCTATGGATTGGAGTTGCTGCCTGCATTCGCGATTTTTTCCGCTTGGGCTGTCTACTTCATGGCTGCGCTGGCGCGGAGTCGAGCGGTCAGGCTTGCCCTGGTGGTGATCGCGCTGGTCTTCGTCACTGCAAGTTACGTCTCGATCTCGCGAGACCCGGTCTGCTTCCGCGAAGCCTGGGTCAACTCGCGCACCCGACTCGCCCTGGAGCGCGAACTTGCCGACTTTGTGAAAGCGCTTCCGCCGGATTCCACCATGCTGATGTACCTGGGGAATCACGTGGGCGCGTTGCAGCAGGCCGGCATCCCGCTGCGGCGAGTGATCTATGAAGGCAACCACCGCACCTGGAAACAGCCCGTCGATCGTGAGGGTTTGTGGGAACGGGCGCTGATCAATCCAGCGCACTACGCGGACTTCGTGATCGCCTTCGAGGGCGACCCTGTTTCAACTGGAGTGCAGAAGCAGGGTCTCTTCCCGCTCGCCGTGATTCACGTTTCCGGCCAGCCTGAAGCCACTGTCTACCAGACGCACCTTCCTGCCCGGTAATCATCGGCGTTACCTTCCCGGTTCCAGAAGCCGTTAAGGCCGAAGTTTTCCGATGATAAAATCCAGCCACCCGCTCCCTCATGCCGATCATGCAACACATCCACGACGTACTGCGCTACGAGATGTCGTCGGCTGGAATTTCCTTGTTGCGTCTGGTTCTGGCGGCGATTCTGGGAGGCGCCATCGGGCTGGAGCGCGAGTTCAAGCACCGGCCCGCCGGACTTCGGACCAATCTTTTTATTTGTCTCGGCGCTGCCATGTTCACCCTGCTCTCGGATGCGCTGGCGGTCGAGCATATCGGCGACCACACCCGGATTGCGGCGCAGATCATTCCCGGTATCGGCTTCATCGGAGCTGGCTCCATCCTGCACAGTCGCGGCGACCTGGTGACCGGCATCACCTCGTCGGCAACTCTATTTGTGGTCGCCTCGGTAGGCATGGCGGTGGGCGGTGGCCTCTACCTCACCGCCATTTTTGCCACGGTGCTGATCCTGATTTGTCTTTTCCTGCTGGGACGGGCGGAACAGCGGTTCAACATCAAACTGCTGGTGAATACTTATGAAGTAACCGGCAGCAGCGCGGACGTGATCCAGTCCGAGGTCAACCTCGCGTTGGAGCGCATTCATGCCATGATGGAAAACGTCCAGGTGGCCGTGACCCGGCAGCACGTCCGCCTGCAGTTTGACGTTGAGGGAACACGCAGGGAACAAGAAACGGTGCTGAAGGCTCTGACGCAATCGGCGGTGCTGGAGAAGGTCATCGCCCTGGGCCCGGTGCAAACCGAATGACAACCTCGGATCAAGTGATTCCGTTTGTCAAAGCCAGCGCCTGCGGTAATGACTTTCTGATTGTCGATGGTTTGTATCTGCCAGCGGATGTCGGGGATCTCAGCAAGCGCATGTGCGACCGGCATCACGGCGTGGGGGCCGATGGCGTGGAATGGCTGTTTCCGGCCCAGGACGCCGACATCCGGGCACGATTGCTCAACGCCGACGGATCGGAAGCGGAGATTTCCGGCAACGGAACGCGTTGCGTGGCCGCGTATCTTTGTTCAGAGCAGATCAAAGGTTCCGAAGAGCCCAAGGACAAATTTACGATTCGTACCGGCGCCGGGATCAAGGCCTGCACTCTCATCGGCTACAACCAATCGCAATATGAATTCGAGATTGCGATGGGAGAGCCGAAGGTGGGGGACGAGTTTTCCATCAAGCTGGCAGGCGGAGAAGTGCGGGGGATTCCCGTTTCCATGGGGAATCCGCACTTCGTCGTATTTGTGCGGGAATACGCTGCCGGCTGGCAGGCCGAGGCGGCCGAAATCGGCCGCCATCATGACTTCAAGGACGGAGTTAACGTTGAGCTTGTCATCGTGAGGGATAGGAACAATGTCGAAGCCAGATTCTTTGAGCGCGGAGTCGGAGAAACGCAATCCTCGGGCACGGGTTCGTGCGCTTCGGCTGTAGCCTCTATCGCGGCGAAGTGGGCCGACTCGCCGGTGCGGGTTCATGCTCCGGGGGGAGTCCAGACCGTGCGATGGGAGGAACAGATTTTCCTTCGCGGACCAGCGCAACTCATCTGCCGGGGAGAATTCCTGGTTTAGTGTCCGGGTTTTTAGCGGAATCCACATGCCGTCGGATCGAACACTCGCGCGCATCAAGCCACCGGCACTCCAACCGGGCGACACGGTTGGGATCGTGGCTCCGGCCAGCAACGTCAAGCGCGAACTGCTGGAAGCCGGGTGTGAATCCCTGCGCAGCCTGGGATACAAGCCCTTTTATTTCGACTCCATCCTCGACCAAGAGCTTTACTTTGCCGGATCGGCCGAACGTCGCGCGCGGGAACTGGAAGAGATGTTTGTGCGCGATGAAGTGCGGGCGATTCTGTGTGCGCGTGGCGGATATGGTTCCAATTACCTTCTGAATCTGCTTGATCTGAACAAGATCAAAGCTCATCCCAAGATTTTTGTCGGCTACAGCGACCTCACGACGCTTCTGACTTACTTCGCGGACTCGGCTGGGATCATCACTTTTCAGGGCCCGATGGTGGCCAAGGATTTTGCGCAGGCCGGCGGGGTTGACCTGGCCAGTTGGGACCGCGCTCTGAGCGGGACCTCGGAATGGACGCTGGAGCTCGATACAGAAGTGAAATCGCTGGTTGAGGGCAGGGCGGAAGGAACTCTCTACGGCGGATGCCTCTCCATTCTGGTGGCTTCTTTGGGCACGCCCTATGAGATACACACGGCGGGAACGATCCTATTTATCGAGGACGTTGCGGCCAAGCCCTACCAGATCGACCGCATGCTGATGCAATTGAAGCTGGCAGGAAAGCTGGCCGATGTTCGAGGCATCATCTTTGGCGAAATGGTGGACTGTGTTCAGAAGGAGGACCAGAGCTACACGCTGATAGAAGTTGTCCGGCGCGTGGTCGGCGACCGGGGAGTGCCGGTGGCCTACGGCCTGCGATCGGGGCATGTTTCGCACGGGAATATAACTCTTCCCATCGGTGTGCGGGCCGCGCTAACTGTGAGCGGCAGTGGAGTCGAAGTAAAGATATTGGAAGCGGCCACAGCAACGGCCGTTTCTTCGCGCTCCGCGGGGTGAGAGAAAAAATAAAATAACCACAGAGGACACTGAGGACACAGAGGTTCAGGGATTCACTATGACAAAGTCCGAGGCTGCGAACTACGACTATGAGTGACAAGAAACATATTCACCTGATTGGCATCTGCGGCACGGCCATGGCATCGCTGGCCGGCATGCTCAAGCAGCGGGCATTTCACGTCACCGGTTCGGACGCAGGGGCGTATCCTCCCATGTCCGATTTTCTGGCGTCGTTGAACATTCCACTGTCACAGCCGTTTGCGGCCAGCAATCTCGAACCCCGGCCGGACATCGTTGTGGTAGGAAACGCAATTTCGCGAGGCAACGTCGAACTTGAGCATGTGCTCGACCAGCGCATTCCTTTCTGCTCGCTGCCACAAATCCTGCACGACGAATTCCTGCGCGGCAGGGAAGTTCTGGTGGTGGCTGGTACCCACGGCAAGACGACCACCACGTCGATGCTGGCGTGGATTTTCGATCAGGCCGGCATGCAGCCTTCCTTTCTGATTGGCGGCATTGCGGAGAATTTTGGCAGCAGCTTTCAATTGGGACAGGGTAGGCACTTCATTCTTGAAGGCGACGAGTACGATACCGCGTTCTTCGACAAAGGCCCGAAATTTCTGCACTACTTCCCGGACGCGGTCATTCTCACTTCGGTTGAATTCGATCACGCCGACATCTACAAGGATCTCGATGCGGTGGAAACGGCTTTCAAGCGCCTGGTCAACCTGATCCCGGGCCGCGGCCGCATCGTCGCCCTCGACACCGGGGAGAGCGTCGAGCGCTGTCTGGCGCGGGCATTTTGTCCGGTAGAGCGATTCGGCAACACGAAGAGCGCCACATGGCAGGTGACAAATCTCCAGCTCGATTCGACGGGTACCGCATGGTCAGTTCTGCGGAATGGCGAGCGCTGGGCTGATTTCG
>JACXTT010010039.1_pt1 | contig 12834 bp, 6 predicted proteins | sample 9270951 | NCBI WGS metagenome assembly JACXTT01 (sample SAMN15532306, study PRJNA645909) | rock metagenome | isolation source: weathered quartz diorite | place: Puerto Rico | collected 2017-06-21 | reverse complement strand
ACCAGTATAAATCTGACGTTAACGCGGGCTGAAGCCCGCGGCTACAAGAGAACGGCGGGTTCGAATCAGATTACCTGTAGCCGCACCCTTCAGGGTGCGTTGCCCGGGAAGGAAGATGTGCCGGGGGAAGTAGGTGGCTATAGCCCCTGCCTAGCGCAAGCGCCTGAAGCCTGGCCTACTTCGGCACCCTGATCAGGTTGACGATCCCCGCCGCCAGGAAAACGATGTTCGCCATCCACGCAGTCAGCAGCGGATCGAGGTCCCCGTCGTATCCGAACGCCTGGCTCACTTTCAGGAAGATCATGTAGATAAAGCAGACCCCGAGCGCGATGCCGAACTCGACTCCAAGGCCGCTCCTTCTCTTGACCGAGGAAAACGGCACCCCGAAAAGGACAACGATCAGGCTCGCCAGGGGAAACGCGGTCTTGCTGTGGAAGTCGACCATCCACCGGGCCACGTCCTGCCCCGCCCGCCGCTGGTTCTCGATAAATCTCCGAAGGTCCGTGTAGTTCATCTCGTCGGGTTTTTCCTGCTTCTTCCGAATGTCCTCCGTCGAGAAATTCAGCCCCCCGACCGGCCGCACATCGAACCTGTTCAGCATCTCATGCCCTCCCCCGAATCTCCGCTCCGTCCCGTTGAAGAGGACCCACTCCCTGCGGGCGGTGTCCCACCGCATCTCGGCCGCATCGAAGCGCCCGAGGAGGACCGTGGGGTTGCCCGGATCGAAATCCTGGATACTCACGCGCCGGGCGATCCCGTGGGCGTCGTCGAAGGTGCCTATCGAAAGCATCCGCGTGGGGGAGTCCTGCATCGTCATGTTGCTCTTCGAGACGAACTCGATGTTCTTCTGAAAATAGTATCTCGCCAGCTCAAGCTTTTTTCCCGTCGCGTACGGGACCACCCACCCGTTGAAATAAATGGAAACGCCGCTGACCAGCAGCGAGAAGATCAGAAGCGGCGCCATGAACCGGTAGAGGCTCATGCCGCTCGATTTCAGAGCGGTCAGCTCGTTGAAGGTGGAGAGACGCCCCGTCGTGAAGAGCGCCGAGAGAAGCATCGCCACCGGGATCATCAGCTTGATGATCTCCGGGAGGAAGTAGCAGTAGTACGACGCGATCAGGCCGATCCCGGCACTCCGGTCGAGGAAATCGTCGAGGTTCTCCATCATGTCGACCACGACGAAGATGATCATAAAGGCCGCGAGCGCAAAGAGGGCTGTCAGGATGAACTGCCTGAGGATGTACCGGTCGATGAGCGTCATGATGTCCCGGCGCCGCCCCCGTCGGCGGCGTTCCGCATGGACCGCGGAACGAATTTCCTGAACCAGCCCCAGTTGATCGACGGATTCTCCCGGCCCATCCGCAGGGTAAGATAGACGCCGAAGATCCCGATGATGATGTTCGCGGCCCACATCCCCACCCACGGCGGGATGATCGCCCTGTCGGCGAGCTTTTCCCCTCCGATAAGCCCCGCCCAGTAGACCAGAAAGAAGCCGAAGCTCATCGAGGCGGCAACCGCGAGAGTGCCCCGGCGCGCCATGATGCCGAGCGGAGCCCCGATGAACACGAAGACGATGCACGCCACCGGGATCGCGTAATGCTTGTTGATCTCGACGAGGTACTGGTTGATCTGATCCTGATTGTACTTCACGAGCATCGTCTGATTCTCGATGGCGTTTGCCGCGGCGCGTGCGTCGGCGAGCGCGCGCTGGATCGCCTGGCCATGCACGTCGGTGCCGGGAGGAACGGGACCCGGGCGCCTGAGCACGGCGAAGGGCGAGCTCTGGTTGTCGCCGGGCATCGGGCTCTGAGCCCGCGCCGCGCCGGTCGCCTCATCGAGGCTGTCGACGAGATGCTGAAGATCGTGCGCGCTCATTTCCCTGTCGCCCCGGCTCAGCGCATTCTCATTGGTGCGCTCGAAGTCGAACCCCTCCGTGTTCATGACGATCCGGTGCCGGACGTACCGCATCCTGCGGTAGGCCTGGAGGTCGGCCGTGCCCACCTGGTGGATCTCCCCGTTGTACAGATCCATGACGAGCCGCCGCTGATCGGGGGTGAAACTCACCGTTCCCCGCTCCGCGGTCACGACGACGTCTCTGGCAGGATCGGTATAGTCGTAAATTGTGATCCCTTCAAGGTCGTTGGAATTCTCGAACGTCTTGCGCGCGAGGATGCTGTACCCGGTGAGGTCCTGCGAGAAGAGACCGGCCACGATCGAGAGGGTCGGCTTCACCTTCCGGATATCCACCATCAGAACCTTGAGCCGGTGGTTGGCCTCCGGCAGAACATGGTTATAAAACTCTACCAGACCGAACGAGAGGAGCGCGGCGACCACCACCACGGGAGCCATCATCCTGTAGAGGCTCATTCCTCCGGCCTTCATCGCGGTGATTTCGTTGTTTGCCGAGAGGGTCCCGAAGCCCATGAGCGTCGCCACAAGCACCGACATTGGCCCGGCGAGGACGACGATCCAGGCAAGGTTGAGGGCGATCAATTCCCCGATGACCCATCCCCCGAGCCCCCTCCCGACCAGCTGGTCGATGAATTTCATCAGGAATTGAAGGAGGAACACGAAGAGCAGCGTTACAAACGAGAAGAGGAAGGGGGCGACGTGAGCGCGGAGAAGATGAAGGTTAAGCTTCATGCTCAAATATAGGCGGGGAAGGGAGGATTTACAAGCCGGCGCCGATTTACCCGCTATTCTATGCGCCAGAACACGGTTTGCTTGCAAATGATGATGCATTTGCCTAACTTTTACGAGTAATTAATTCACCATGTAAGGAGCCGTTTAGTATCGAATCTTGCTGACTGAGTGATGATCCGAGCGCGTGAGGCTGCGCGCCGGAGTTGTACAAAACAAGATTAACATACTAAGCTTGGCTCAATACATCCTACTGTTTCGCGGGGCCAGTACACCCCTCCGCCCGCGCGTTTTCCCAGGCCTCATTCTGGCAGCAATCGCCCTCGGCGGCATTGCATTCCTTCTTCCGCAGGAAGCCCGCGCGCAGTTCGGCTCCGCCGCGGATTCGATCGCGCGCGCAGACTCGCTTCGCGCCGACTCCCTCCAGAGAGGCCTCCTCATGCCGTCTGTTCCCGGGCTCAGCGATACGATGAGCTTCATCCGGCAGTCGAGGTTGCGCGACTCGCTCCGGTTGAGGATGATCGATTCACTCCGCGCGAGAAGGGATTCTCTGGGATTTTTCCGCGATTCGCTCCATGCCCGGCGCGATACGTTGAAGATCGACACAACCTGGGTCGCCTATCACGATTCCACCTCGCGAATCCGGCAGTGGGTGCACCGGCGGCACGACGGGCCGGCCGTCGAGTTGTTCCCCGCCGAAAACCGCCGCATGTATGTCCGGTCACGCTCACCCGCCTACGCGCGCGACGTGGGGATCGACTCCTCGGGCCGGTACGTCCTGGCGAGGGAGATGGTGAACGGCAAGGATGTGCGAATTCCCGCATCGGTGCCCCTCGACGAGTACATACGCCTCCGCTCGCGGCAGGAGATCCGGAACAACTGGCGCGAGATGGTCTACAAGTATCAGTACAAGGAAAGCCGCGACCAGCTCGGGGGATTCTTCGCATCGCTGACCTCCATCGAGATCCCCGTCCCCGCCAATCCCCTTCTCAGCATCTTCGGCGGAAGGGGGATCAAGCTGAATGTCTCGGGAGCGGTCGATATCCGCGGGGCGTTCCGGAACCAGAAGTCCGACCAGGTCACCCTCTCACAGCTCGACCAATCGCGGAGCGAGCCCGACTTCAACCAGGACGTCCAGGTCAACGTGAACGGGACCATCGGCGAAAAACTCAACATCCTTGCCGACTGGAACACGCAGCGCACGTTCGAGTACGAGAACCAGCTGAAGATCAAGTACACCGGCTACGACGACGAGATCGTGCAGAGCGTCGAGGCGGGAAACGTCTCGCTTCAAACGCCGGGGCTGATCGGGGGCGGCCAGGCGCTGTTCGGGATCAAGGCCAGAATGCAGGCCGGGCCGCTGAACCTCACGACGCTCCTCTCCCAGAAAAAGGGCCAGCAGAAAGAGATCACCCTGACCGGCGGCGCGCAGTCGAACACGTTCGACCTCTCTCCGATCCAGTATTCAAGGAACTACTATTTTGTCGACACCTCCTACCGGAAGTTCTGGGAGATTCTTCACGCCTCCTCCTCGCCCGATTTCTCTGCGGATCCGAGCATCATCCGCAAGCAGATCGTGCAGATCGACGTGTGGACCAACATCCTCGTCAACAACGCGACCGTTGCGGGGACCTATGTCACGGGGGCGGCGTACATCAACGTTCCTCCGCACCCCGCCGGCACCCGGTTCGATCCGTCGACACTGGCCGCTTATGATACGACGTCCCCCGGCAATTACAAGCGCGGATACTGGGTGAAACTCGATCCGACGAAGGACTACCGGTATAGCAACTACGGCGGCTATATCACGTTTCTCACGAACGTCAACGAGAGCCAAGCCTACGCGGTGACCTACTCCACTGCGGACAACAATATCTACGGCGATACCGCAAACGGCGTGTACTATCTCAAGCTGATCAAGCCGGAAAACATCCAGGATCACCCGGATTACAGGCCCGCGTGGGATCTCATGCTCAAGAACATCTACGCGCTTGGCGGGAGGGACCTGAAGCAGGAGGGGTTCGACCTGAAGATCCTGAGGCGCACAGACGGCCCGGACGTTTTCCAGCTCTACAGCCAGAACCTCCTGACAATCACCGGTCTCGACCGCTTTAACCCGTCGGGGGCTAAAACGGCCGACGGCGTGTTCGACTTCCTGAAAGGCGTCACCGTCGACGTGGACCGCGCGGAAGTCATTTTCCCCACGCTCCGCCCGTTCGATTCGACGATCGTCCAGTTCTTCAGGCAGAGTGGGAGCGGCAAAGTCATCGCCGATTCCCTCCTCTTCAGCGATATCTACGACACGACGGCCACGGCCGCCACGAACAACACGGTGAAGAACCGGTATTTCATGCACATCCTGTCGTCCACCTCCCAGTCGAGCCGGTACGCGCTGGGATTCAATCTAGTCGAAGGAAGCGTCCAGGTGCTCCTGAACCATATCCCCCTGCAGGCGAACACAGACTACACGGTCGACTATATCGTCGGGGAAGTCGTCATCCGCAACCCCGCGGCGCTCGTTCCGGGGGCGAACGTGGAGGTGAAGTACGAGACGAACGACCTGTTCCAGCTTGCTTCGAAGACCCTGATCGGCGCCCGCGGCGAGATCATAGGCGCTCTCCCGGCCACCAATCTCGGGTTTACGCTCATGAACCTGAACCAGGCCACCCTCAGCGACAAGGTGCGGCTCGGCGAGGAACCGACGAGCAACCTGATCGCAGGCGTTGACGCTTCCACATCGTTCAACCTCCCCTTCCTCACGAGCATGATCGACGCCCTGCCGCTGATTCGCACGAGGGAGATGTCGAGCATCCGGTTCGGCGGCGAAGCGGCCTACGTTGTCCCGAACCCGAACACGAAAACGAGCACGATCGCGGACGACAACGGGGCGAGCCTCGCCTACCTGGACGACTTCGAAGGGGCGCGCAGAACGATCCCGCTTCCCGTCCAGTACAACCAGTGGCATCTGGCCAGCCCGCCCGTCTACACGCGCCTGGCTCCCGGATTGTCGGGGACCGAAAAGACCTACTACAAGGGAAAGCTTGCCTGGTATAACCGGCTCCCGAGCGACGTGGTCTCGCAGGACATCTGGCCGCTGCGCCAGGTCCGCCCGGGAGAGGGCCAAGTGACAGTGCTGAGCCTCGATTTCGACCCCAACCGGAGAGGGATGTACAACTATTCGCCGAGGCTCGACTCGACGCTCCACCGAGCGGGGAGCGCCTACGATTCGGTGGACGTCGACGGAAGGCAGGTGAGGCAGAGGAACTGGGCGGGCATCATGAAGTATCTTCCCAACACCGCAGGGCTCCTCGATCAGAACATCTCGTACCTGGAAATATGGATGAAATCGGCGGCGGTGAACCCCCTCGACCTGAAGCACGGACGGCTTTACGTCGATCTCGGGCGCGTGAGCGAGGACGTGATCCCCAACGGGATTCTTAATTCGGAGGACAGGATCAAGACGCCCGACAATCCCGGCGGAACTGCGAACGGCGTGCTCAATCCCGGGGAGGACGTGGGACTCGATCTTCTGGCCGACAGCTCCGAGCGGCGCGAGTTCGCGTCGTTCGTGGAGGCGAACCGGGGAGATCCGGACGTCGATGCCAATGACCCGAGCGGCGACGACTGGGCGTATGTCACGGGGTCGGGAGATTACAGCAAGCTGAACGGAACGGAGGGGAACGGCGCGATCGTCGACGGCCGGCTTCCCGACACCGAGGATCTGAATAACAACGGCTTTTCGGACCAGGTCGATCTGTACGCGGAGTACGAAGTGCCCCTCGACAGCCTGTACATCGACTCGCTCGGGAGGGAAGTGCAAAATGAGCTGATCGTCGGGGGGAGCACCTGGAAGCAGATCAGGATCCCGCTCTTCCAGGCGTCGCGGATCATCGGGAGCGACCAGTCGATTGCTTCCGTCCTGCGGGAGGTGCAGTACATGCGCCTCTGGGTGTCGGGAGTCGAGCAGAAGGTAAGCATCAGGATCGCCGAGATGGATTTCGTGGGAAACCAGTGGCTCGAGCGCACGCAGAACGATTCGACGCTCAAGGTCTCGACCGTCAGCATCGAGGATAACCCCACGTACGTTTCCCCCCCCGGCGTGATCCGCGAGCGCGACAAAACCCAGCCGAACCAGACCATCCTCGGCAACGAACAGTCGCTCGCCCTCGTTCTCAACGGACTGATGCGCGGAGACAACCGGCAGGTCTACCGCTCCTTCGCGGTGCGGCCGCTCGATCTCTTCAATTACAGGGCGATGAAGATGTTCGTGCACGGCGACCCCGCCTTCGGATACTACGGGCCCGACCGGTACGACGCGGAGGTGTTCATCCGTTTCGGTTCGGACTCGCTCAACTTTTACGAGTACCGCGCCCCGGTGCATCCGGGATGGGATCCTCTGAACGACATGAATATCGTCTTCTCGGAGCTCACCGCGGTGAAGGCCATCCGCGACTCCATCTACAAGGTGTTCACCCTCCCGGTCAAGGACGGCCCGCCGGGATCCACCTACGGCATCCGCGGAAACCCTTCGCTCAGGCAGATACGGGAGATTTCGATCGGGGTCGAGAACCCGGCAGCGCAGGGAGGGACCTCGCGACTCGTCGGCCAGGTTTGGGTCAACGAGCTTCGCCTCACGAACGTCAACAACGCAAAGGGGTACGCTTACCATTTCGAAACCCAGATCAAGCTCGCCGATCTGGGGGGCGTCTCCTTCAACTACGGGAAGACCGACCCGAACTTCCATGCGCTCGATCAGACGTTCGGCAGCCAGAACACGCAGATCAACTGGGGCATCAGCTCGAGCGTCTCGCTCGAAAAATTCTTTCCCCCCGATTGGCAGGGGACCACGCTCCCGGTGACGTACTCGCACAGTGAGAATCTCACCAAGCCGAAGTATCTTCCGAGCAGCGACATCGTCGTCACTTCCGCAGCCGATCGCGCCGCGGAGCATGTCGCTTCGCAGAGCGAAAAGGTGCGCGTGGCCGACAGCGTCATCACCGGGTCGCAGACCCTCCGGGTGTCCGACTCCTACGCGGTCCCCAACCTGAGGATTGCGCTTCCGACCCAGTTGTGGTACATCCGGGACACGTTCAGCAAGCTGACATGGGCGTTCAGCTATTCGATCGCGCACGACCGGGATCCCTCGATCACATACAGGCGCTCCTGGCTCTGGAACTTCCGCGTGAGTTACGGAGTCTCGCTTCCGGCGGACGCCTACATCCAGCCTTTCAAGAAGATCTTCAGCGGAATTTTCATGCTCGACGGCTTCAAGGATTGGAAGTTCTATTACCTCCCGATCATGAACCTCAACGGCTCGGTCTCGGCGCAGCGCTCCCGCACGTACGAGCTGGGAAGCGACCCGGGGAGCATTCCGCGTGACACGCGCAACTTCACCGGGAGCAAATCGTTCGGGTTCGCGTGGAAACTGACCGAGGGCGGACTGACGGGCCTCGCGGGCGACTACGGAGTCAGCGTCGACAAGAATCTCCTGAACCAGGATAACGACAGCGCAGGCCGCGGGTTCAACTCGATACTGAAGGACATCTTTGTAGCGGGTGAAGACAGCCGGTTCGGCCAGAGGGTGACCTTCGCCACCAAGCCGAAGGTCCCCGATATCTTCGACCTGCCGAAGTTCATGACCCTGAACGCGGGCTATGCGGTGAACTACGGATGGCAGAATTCCTTCCAGCACGGAGACATCGGCAAGAGCGCGGGGTTCGACAACAACATCACCGCCTCCCTCGATTTCCGGCTGAAATCGTTCACCGACCCATGGTTCAGCTCGAAGGAGAGCGCTCCTTCGGCACCTGCTCCGCCGCCCGCGAAGAATCCGTCCGACACGTCCGCGAAGGGAATCACGGTCCCCGAGAAGAAGAGCAACATGGGCGGCATCCTCTCCGGGCTCAAGACGGCCGCGAAGATATTCCTGCAGATTCCGTTCCTGAACTACGAAACGATCAACATCTCCTTCTCCCAGACGAACAGGGCCGGAAACAGCGGGGTGCTCGGGTCTACGGGGTTTCAGAATTTCTGGAGGCTCCCTTTCCAGGGCTCGCTCACGCGGTACGGTCCTTCACGGCTCTACCAGCTGGGCCTGATCTCCGATCCGAGCGGGTCCTTGCGTTGGTCGCCCACCTCGCACTTTCCATGGTTCGGCTGGGTCACGGAACCGGGCCCGAGGGCCCCGGACGGGCTCCTCTCCGACCAGTATGGACAGACGAACAACATCGCGCTTCGGACGAACCGCCCCCTCTGGGAGGGCGCTACGCTCGAATTGAACTGGAAGGTCGGCTGGGCGTTTCAGAAGAATACGACGTTCCAGACCGGCGCGGACAGCACCAGGGAGATCGCCGGCACGACGATTGCGACGCAGGGGAGCATCGAGCGCTCGTTCCTTACCATTCCGCCCGTGTTCATCTTCAAGTCGCTCAACAGCAGCCTGGAGGATGTCGGCAAGAAGTACGACGCGTTGATCGCGGCGGGAACTCCGCAGGCCGACGCGCTCTCGGAGTCATTCGAGAAAGGCCTGGAAGCCCTACCGTTTCTCAACAAAGTGTTCGGGCAGTACGTCCCGCGCCCGAACTGGAGCGTCCGGTGGGACGGGATAGAAAAAATCGTCAACTTCGGCAGCGTCATCGACCGGATGTCGCTCGAGCACTCGTATTCCTCGAGCTTCCGGCGCGACTTCCGTGGCGACATCTACGGAGGAGAACGCACGGACGTGGAGCGGGTCCAGTACGGCTTCTCTCCCCTTATCGGCGTCAATGCAACGTTCAGGGAGTTCCTGAAGGGAAACATGACGGGGATCCTGCGGTACAACTCGTCGACGGCCTACGACCTGAATCTGGCGGGCCTGAACATCGTCGAGACGGCGACGCAGGAGATGTCGCTCACGCTCACCTATTCCCGACGCGGCTTCAGGTTCCCCCTTTTCGGGCTGAACCTCTCCAACGATATCGATGTCTCGGCCACATTCTCACGCGCCAAAAACTCGCGCCGCTCGTACGACCCGATCTTCCTCAGCCTCAGCCAGGACGGCATTCCGATCGAGGGAAGCACGCGGACGAACCTCGAGCCGAGGATCAAGTATGTCCTGAGCGCGAGAGTATCGGCTGCGCTCTTTTACCGGCTGACCAAGATCGCCCCCGATGACCAGGGATCGCCGATACCGGGAACGACCACCAACGAAGCCGGCGTTGAGATTCATATCACGATCTGATCTTTGATTCTATGCCTCGAAATCCGTTAATTATGGGAGATTGTCCATGGACGTTATGACCGCAACAAAAGGGAGAATCCTCTGGGTAGACGACGAAATTGAGCTTCTGAGATCGCACATCCTCCTCCTCTCCGAGAAGGGATACAACGTGGAAACGGCCACAAACGGGGAGGACGCGATCCAGTTCGTCAGAGAGCGCCCCTTCGATCTTGTCTTTCTCGACGAAATGATGGCGGGAATCGGGGGCCTGAGAACGCTCTCAAAGATCAAGGAGCTCCGCCCCGAACTCCCCGTGGTGATGATCACCAAGAACGAGGACGAGGGGCTGATGGAGGAGGCGATCGGCGTGAAGATCAGCGATTACCTCACCAAGCCCGTCAACCCGAGCCAGGTTCTCCTCGCCTGCAAGAAATTCCTCGAAGGACGAAAGATCACGGGGGCGCAGGTCTCCCGCGACTACATCAAGGAGTTCAACGCGATCTCCTCGGCCCTGCAGACCGGCCTCTCGGCGGCCGACTGGACCGCCCTCTACGTGAAGCTCGTCGAATGGTCGATGGAGCTCGATCAGCACCCGGAGCTGGGCCTGAAGCAGATGCTGACCGACCAGATACGCGAGTGCAACGTCGAATTCTCGAAATTTGTGGAGCGGAATTACCGCAACTGGCTCGAACAGAAGAAGCGGCCCGCCCTCTCGGTCGATATCGTGGAACGCTACCTGATCCCCCAGCTGCAGCCCGAGCGCTCGGTGTTTTTCTTCGTCATCGACTGCCTCAGGATGGACCAGTGGATCATGATGGAAACCGTCCTGCGAGAGCAGTTCGACATACGGCGCGATTACTATTATTCGATTCTTCCCACCGCGACGCCCTACTCGCGCAACTCGATCTTCAGCGGGGCGTTTCCCGACGAGATCGAGGTCCGGTTCCCGGAGATCTGGGAGCAGTGGGAAGACGACGACAACAGCAGGAACCGATACGAACACCAGTTTCTGGAGAACCTGCTGGAGCGGCGAAAAGTGCAGCTCAAGCCCGAATCGAAGTACGTGAAGATCCTCGATCCGGAGTTCGGACGGAGCATCGAGCAGAACATCAACTCGTACACGAAGAACCGCCTGACCTCGATCGTGGTGAATTTCGTGGACATGTTGGCTCACGGCCGCTCCGACTCTCAATTATTGAAGGAGATCGCCCCCGATGAGGCCGCATACCGCTCGCTCACCAAATCATGGTTCATGCACTCCTCGCTTCTCGGGATGCTCCAGACCTTGGCGCGGCAGAAGAACGTCACGATCGTCCTGACGACCGATCACGGAAGCATCCGCAGCCTCAGGAGCACCAAGGTGATCGGCGACCGGGCCGCCTCCACGAACCTCCGCTACAAGTACGGCCGGAACCTGAAGTGCGACGAGCGGCACGCGATCTTCGTGAAGAATCCGCTCGATTTCCGGCTCCCGAAAAGGAGCGTGACGATCAACTACCTGATCGCAAAGGAGGACTATTATTTCGTCTACCCGACCGAGTTCCACAAGTACGTAAATCAGTACCGCGACAGCTTCCAGCACGGGGGCATCTCCATGGAGGAGATGATCCTTCCCGTCGTCATCCTGGAGCCGAAGGGATAAGGCGCTGCCGGAGGCCCCCACGACACAGACGCCCGCACGATCGGTCACGCGTTCCGAGAGCGAAACCGCCTCGCTCGGCGCATCATTCGCGACGCGCCTCCGCTCCGGAGACGTCGTTGCGGTGACGGGTGCGCTGGGCACGGGCAAAACCCATTTCATTCAGGGTGTCTGCAGAGGACTCGGCGTCAAAGAACACGTCGCAAGTCCCACCTTCACGATCGTCAACGAATACCGCACCCCTTCGATGGACGTGTACCATTTCGACCTCTACCGCGTGAACTCGGCGCGGGAGATCGTCGATCTGGGCTTCGAGGAGTACTGCTCGGGCGACGGCGTCTGCCTCATCGAGTGGGCAGAGAAAGCCGGCGACCTCCTTCCCGCCCGCAGGTGGGACATTACGCTCAGGTTCGGAAGGGATCGCGACGAACGGGAGATCGCGATCGAGGAACGGATCGAGGTGGCCGCATGACCGTTCTTGCGATCGAGAGCGCCACGTCCGTATGCGAGGCGGCGGTGATCCGCGACGGCGCCCCCATGAGCAACGCCCGCGTGGTCGCGCCCCACGTGCACTCGGAGAAACTGGTGTCTCTGATCGACGAGGCCCTGCGCACTTCCGGACTCACGCTCAGAGATCTCGACGGGATCGCGGTATCGATAGGACCGGGCTCATTTACCGGATTGCGGATCGGGCTCAGCGTTGCGAAGGGTCTCGCATTAGCGTCGGGGAAACCCCTCACTCCGGTCTCGACGCTCAGGGCGCTCGCGATGCAGGGAGTCCGGCAATCGCTCGCCCGTTCCGGCGACATGATACTTCCCCTGATCGACGCGCGCCTCTCCGAGGTCTATGCGGCAGCGTACCGGGCGGCAGACCGGAGCATTGAAGAACTCCTCGCGCCGCATGCCGCACACCTGCACGAGCTCGCGTCGTCGCTTCCTCAAGGGGGAAACGTTGTCGTCATGGGAGACGGAGCGGAGAAATTCGCCGCGCATCTTGCAACGAGCGGCGCCGGAGGCGTCATCGGGCGGTTCATCATCCCGGCTGCGGATCGACGCCTCTGCAGCGCGCTCGCCGTGGGACTATTGGGGGAACAGGAGCTCGCAGCGGGCAATACCGCAGACATCGCGTCTCTCGAGCCGGTGTATGTCAAAGATTTTCACTCTCTCGTTTCGGCGCGGAAGGCGGAGGTGGAATCCTGATGGCCTGGTTCCGCCGGTCCAAGGCGAGCATCACCGCCGCCGAGCCCCAGCGAAAGGACACGCCCGACGGGATGTGGACGAAGTGCGACAGCTGCGGAGAGATCATCCACCGGAAGCAGCTCGAGCAGCAGCTCTTCACATGCATCAAGTGCAATTT